>Ga0081540_1004277_pt1 | contig 10951 bp, 8 predicted proteins | sample TabmetS2T1R1_FD_71024 | JGI IMG/M metagenome (GOLD analysis project Ga0081540, IMG submission 71024) | Tabebuia heterophylla rhizosphere microbial communities from the University of Puerto Rico - S2T1R1 | ecosystem: Host-associated > Plants > Roots > Rhizosphere ... | reverse complement strand
CTTCGCCGTCACGGCGCTCGGCAGCGCGGCGAGCGGCGGCGCGCGAGCGCTCGTCGTCGGCGCAAGCCGCATCGGCGGCTATGCGCAGTCGGTCGCCGCGTACGACATGACGCTCACGCCGCCGGCATTCAGCGGCGCGGTGCTCGAGAAGACCGGCGCGGGCGCGGTGCGCATCGTCGGGCCCGAAGGCTGCTTCTATCTCAACGCGAACGTGGGCATCTATCGCCTCAGCAACGCGGACGGCACGTGTCCGAACGCGGCGCAGCTGACGCCGGATCCTTCGCTCGTGATCGAGCCCGTCACCGAGCCGCCGCTCGCGGCGCAGGGCACCACGCTGAACTTCAACATCACGTTCCCGCACATGACGGTGCCGCTCGGTACGCCGGTGAGCGTCGTCGTGTCCGGTGCGAACTCGTTGCAGACGGTCGTGTTCATGGGCTTCGGCAGCGCGATTCCGTTCGCCTACGTCGGACGCAACATCGGCTTCGACACGGTCGCCGCATTCGGCGAGGTCGATGGCGAGACCGTCGTCTCGAACCAGGTGCCCGTGCAGTGGACTGGCGGACGGCACACGACGTTCCTGACCTTGAACGGAAGCCCGACGACGGGCGCCGGCGGCAGCGCGGCGAGCGTGACCGCGACGCTGCTCGATCTCTCGGTCGATCCGCCGCTCGCGCTTGCGAACGCGGACGTGACGTTCACGATCGGCGCCGCGTCGTGCACCGGCACGACGAATGCGAGCGGCGTCGCGACGTGCAGCGTCGCGCTCGGATCACCCGGCGTGCAGACGTTGACGGCGAGCTTCGCCGGCACGACGGCGCTGCTGCCGTCGACCGACACGCTCGCATTCCACGTGCTCGACGACCGGATCTTCGCCGACGGATTCGACGGCGACTGACGCTCAGGCCGGAGCCGCGGCGCGCCGCTTCGCGCGCTGCGGTGGGGGAAAGACGTTGCGCGCCGGCTCGCGATGGCCGGCCGCGCTCGGATCGTAGCCGGGCAGTTGCGCGACCTGCGCGCGGAACGCGGCGTCGTGCAGCACCGAATCGAACTGCTGCATCGCGGTGTCGGCGAGAAAATCGTTGCGGCAGAGAAAGAAGTAGCGCTCGGTGACGAGCGGCACGAAGTCGAGCCCGAAGCGGCGCGCCGGCACCTCCAGGCCGAAGCCCGCGTCCGCCATGCCGCTGCCGACGTACGCGGCGACCGCCGCGTGCGTGTACTCGAGAATCTCGTAGCCTTCGATCGCGCGCGGATCGACCTTCGCCTGTTGCAGCAACGCGTCGAGCAGGAGCCGCGTGCCGCCGGCCTGACGATTGACGAATCGCACGCCGCGCCGAGCGAGATCGGCGACGCCGCGAATCTGCTTCGGATTACCCGGCGCGACGGCGAGACCTTGCCGGCGTGTCGCGAGATGGATCAGCGTCCAGTCGCTCTGGATGCGCGGCGCGTAGTGCGCCGCGATCTGCGCTTCGAGCTCGCCGATCGGAAGATGCAGGCCGACGACGTCGCACTGCCGGTCGATGAACGCGGTGAGCGCTTCGTCCGAATCGCGGTATTTGAGATCGATCGGAATCTGCCGTCCGGCAAGGAACTGACGCAGCGTCTCGACGGCGAAGCCGTGCGTCGCATGGACGCGCAACACCGGCTGGATCACCGAGAGCGCGCGCTCGATCTCCGATTCGACCTCGGAGGCGAGGCTGTCGAGCAACGGCGTCAGACGGGCCGCGATGCGCTGATCGGCCCAGGCGAGACGCTCGCCGAGCGCCGTCAGCTTCGCGCCGCGGCCGCGCTGGCTGGCGACCAGCGGGTGCCCGAACGCGCGTTCACCCTCGCGCAACAATCCCCACGCATACCGGTACGTCAAGCCGGCGGTGCGACAGGCCGCGGCGAGCGTGCCGGTCTGCTGAATGCCGACGAGGAGCGCGGTCAGGCGCGGAACGAGCGGCGTTCCGTCCTGCCGGCGAAGCTGCCAATGGGCGTCGATCGCGACCTTGAACATCCGAATCCGAACCGTTCCTTGAACTGCTCTGCAAAGCCTATTGTCGATGACGATATCGTGGTGCAGAGTCCACGAAAGACCCTAAGGTAGCCGACATTCGATAGGCTTTGTACAGCCTATAAAAGCCGCCATCCGCAGGGTAAGCCCCGCCGCGACGCAGGCGCAACTGAACGAGATGGCGGCACGCTTCAGGACGACTCATGCCCGCAAGAACCGCGCACCAGCCGAAGCCGATCGCGCCGAATCTTCCGGAGGCGACGGCCGCGCGCGTGCGCGAGGTGATCGCCGCGCGGCGCAACCTGCCGGGCGCGCTGCTGCCCGTGCTGCACGGCATCCAGGACGCGCTCGGCTACGTGCCCGAAGACGCCGCGCCGCTGATCGCGCACGAGCTCAATCTCTCGCGCGCCGAAGTGCACGGCGTGATCAGCTTCTACCATCACTTCCGCACGCATGCGCCCGGACGTCACGTCGTGCGCCTGTGCCGCGCGGAGGCGTGTCAGGCGCTCGGCGCGCGCGCGCTCGAGGCGCACGCGAAGAACGCGCTCGGCATCGATTTCCACCAGACCACGAAGGACGGCGCGATCACGCTCGAAGCGGTGTACTGCCTCGGCAACTGCGGCTGCGGGCCGTCGGTGCTCGTCGATCCCGACGGGTTGCACGCGCGAGTGACGCCTGCTTCGTTCGATGCGCTGGTTGCCCAGTTGCGCGAGGCGGCGAAATGACCGCGCGCATCTACGTTTCGCGCGACGCCACCGCGCTCGCGCTCGGCGCCGAACCGGTCGCACGCGCGATCGAGCGTGAGGCGCAGCGGCGCGGCCTCGATGCGATCGTCGTGCGCAACGGGTCGCGCGGCATGTTCTGGCTCGAGCCGCTCGTCGAGATCGATACGCCGGCGGGACGCATCGGCTACGGCCCGATCGCGGTCGCCGACGTGCCGGCGCTGTTCGACGCGGGTTTCGAGCGCGGCCACGTGCACGGCCTTCGCGTCGGGCCGATCGAGATGATCCCGTTCTTCGAGAAGCAGGAACGCCTGACGTTCGCGCGCGTCGGCATCACCGATCCGTCGAGTGTCGAGGACTACCGCGCGCATCGCGGCTTTCGCGGCCTCGACAACGCGCTCGCGATGTCGGGCGAGGACATCGTCAAGGCCGTCACCGATTCGGGCCTGCGCGGGCGCGGCGGCGCGGCGTTTCCGGCCGGCATCAAGTGGAAGACCGTGCTCGGCACGGAGTCGACGCAGAAATACATCGTCTGCAACGCCGACGAGGGCGACTCGGGCACGTTCTCCGATCGCATGCTGATGGAAGGCGATCCGCTCTGCCTCGTCGAAGGCATGACGATCGCAGGTCTCGCGGTCGGCGCGACACAAGGCTACGTCTATCTCCGCAGCGAATATCCGCACGCACATCGCGCGCTCGACGCAGCGATCGCGAACGCGTACGCGGCGGGCTATCTCGGAGCGGACATCCGCAGCAGCGGCAGGCGCTTCGATCTCGAAGTGCGGCTCGGCGCAGGCGCGTACATCTGCGGCGAGGAAACCTCGCTGCTCGACAGCCTCGAAGGCAAGCGCGGCCAGGTGCGCTTCAAGCCGCCGCTGCCGGCGATCAAGGGCCTGTTCGGCCAGCCGACGGTGATCAACAACGTGATCACGCTCGCGTCGGTGCCGATCATCCTCGACCGCGGCGCGGAGTACTACAAGGACTACGGCGTCGGCCGCTCGCGCGGCACGCTGCCGCTGCAGCTCGCGGGGAACCTCAAGCACACCGGGTTGGTCGAAAAGGCATTCGGCGTGACGCTGCGCGAGTTGCTCTACGACTACGGCGGCGGCTCGTACTCGGGCCGGCCGATCCGCGCGGTGCAGGTCGGCGGTCCGCTCGGCGCGTACCTGCCGGAATCGCAGTTCGACACCGTCGTCGACTACGAGGCGTTCGTCGCGGTCGGCGCGATGCTCGGCCACGGCGGCATCGTCGCTTTCGACGACACGGTCGACATGCTCGAGCAGGCGCGCTACGCGATGGAGTTCTGCTCGATCGAATCCTGCGGCAAGTGCACGCCGTGCCGGATCGGCTCGACGCGCGGCATGGAAGTGATCGACCGCATCCGCGCCGGCATCGAGCGCGACACGAACATCGTCGTGCTGAAGGACCTGTTCGAGACGATGCGGTTCGGCTCGCTGTGCGCGATGGGCGGGTTGACGCCGGATCCGGTGCGCAGTGCGCTCGAGCATTTTCCCCAGGATTTCGCGGTGCGGGCGTGAACACGACACGCTCCCGCCCAAGGTATCGCGCGGCGACGCGCAGGAGTCTGCACCATGCGTTCCATCGCTGAATCCGACCTCGGCACGCCGAAGTCGCCCTCGACCGAAACCGTCGCGCTGACGATCGACGGGATCGACGTCCGCGTCCCCGCGGGCACGTCGGTGCTGCGCGCCGCGTCCGAAGCCGGCATCACGATTCCGAAGCTCTGCGCGACGGAGCTGCTCGACGCATTCGGCTCGTGCCGCCTCTGCCTCGTGCAGATCGACGGCATGAAGGGGTTTCCGGCCTCGTGCACGACACCGGTCGCGGCCGGCATGAAGGTGACGACGCAGGGCGAGAAGCTCGGCCAGCTCCGCCGCGGCGTCATGGAGCTTTATCTCTCCGATCATCCGCTCGCGGCGATCACCGCGCCGCCGGGCGGGCGCACCGAGATCGAGGAGATGACGAAGCTCGTCGGCCTCGAGGACGTCCGCTACGGTTTCGACGGCGCGAACCACGTGCAGGCGAAGCAGGCCGACGGCGCGGACAATCCGCTGTTCGAGGCGATCGACGAGTCGAACCCGTATTTCCGCTTCGATCCGGCGCAGTGCATCGTCTGCTCGCGCTGCGTGCGCGCCTGCGACGAGCAGCAGGGCACGCTTGCGCTGACCGTGGAGGGCCGCGGCTTCGAATCGAAGATCGCCGCGAGTCACGACGATTCGTTCATGGACTCCGAGTGCGTGTCGTGCGGCGCGTGCGTGCAGGCGTGCCCGACCGGCGCGCTCGTCGAGAAATCGGTGCTCGCGAAAGGGCCGGCGGACCGGAGCGTCGTCACGACCTGCGCGTACTGCGGGGTCGGCTGCTCGTTCCGCGCCGAGATGAAGGGCGAGGACGTCGTGCGCATGGTGCCGAACAAGGACGGCCACGCGAACCACGGTCACTCGTGCGTGAAAGGACGTTTCGCGATCGGCTACGCGACGCATCCTGACCGAATTCTGAAACCGATGATCCGCGCGAAGATCTCCGATCCGTGGCGCGAGGTGAGCTGGGAAATCGCGATCGATCACGCCGCGTCGGAGTTCAGGCGAATCCAGGCGAAGTACGGGCGCGATTCGATCGGCGGCATCACCTCGTCGCGCTGCACGAACGAGGAGACGTATCTCGTGCAGAAGCTCGTGCGCGCCGGGTTCGGCAACAACAACGTCGACACCTGCGCGCGCGTATGCCACTCGCCGACCGGCTACGGACTCAAGAACACGCTCGGCGAATCGGCCGGCACGCAGAATTTCGATTCGGTCATGAAGGCCGACGTCATCATGGTCATCGGCGCGAATCCGACCGACGGCCACCCGGTGTTCGCCTCGCAGATGAAACGGCGTTTGCGGCAGGGCGCGAAGCTGATCATCGCCGACCCGCGCCGCATCGATCTCGTGCGCACGCCGCACGTCCAAGCCGACTATCACCTGAAGCTGCGCCCCGGCACCAACGTCGCGCTGATCAATTCGCTCGCGCACGTCGTCGTCACCGAGCATCTCGTCAAGGAGGATTTCGTCCGCGAGCGCTGCGAGATCGATTCGTTCGAAAAGTGGCGCAGGTTCGTCGCCGAAGAGCGCAACTCGCCGGAAGCGATGGAAAGCGTCACGGGCGTGCCGCCCGCCGAAGTCCGCGCTGCCGCGCGGCTCTATGCGACCGTCGGCAACGGCGCGATCTACTACGGTCTCGGCGTTACCGAGCATTCGCAAGGGTCGACGATGGTCATGGGCATCGCCAATCTCGCGATGGCGACCGGCAATCTCGGCCGCGAAGGCGTCGGCGTGAATCCGCTGCGAGGCCAGAACAACGTGCAGGGCTCGTGCGACATGGGCTCGTTTCCGCACGAGTTCACCGCGTACCGGCACGTCTCCGACGACACGGTGCGCGCGACGTTCGAGAAGGAATGGGGAGTGCACCTCCAGAACGAGCCCGGCCTTCGCATCCCGAACATGTTCGAGGCCGCGCTCGACGGCGAGTTCAAGGCGCTCTACATCGAGGGCGAGGACATCGCGCAGTCCGATCCGAACACGCAGCACGTGACGGCCGCGCTGACCTCGATGGAATGCATCGTCGTGCAGGATCTCTTCCTCAACGAGACGGCGAAGTTCGCGCACGTGTTCCTGCCGGGCTCCACGTTCCTCGAGAAGGACGGCACGTTCACGAACGCCGAGCGGCGCGTCTCGCGCGTGCGCAAGGTCATGACGCCGAAGAACGGCTACGCGGACTGGGAGGTCACGCAGCTCCTCTCGAACGCGATGGGTTATCCGATGCACTACGCGCACGCGTCCGAGATCATGGACGAGATCGCGCGCGTGACGCCGACGTTCACCCACATGAGCTTCGCCAAGATCGAGGAGCTCGGCAGCGTGCAGTGGCCGTGCAACGAGGAGCATCCGAACGGCACGCCGACGATGCACGTCGGCACATTCGTGCGCGGCAAGGGCAGGTTCCTCCTGACCGAGTACGTGCCGACGACCGAAAAAGTCAACGCGAAGTATCCGCTGATCCTGACGACCGGCCGCATCCTCTCGCAGTACAACGTCGGCGCACAGACGCGTCGCACCGAGAACGTGCGCTGGCACAGCGAGGATCGTCTCGAGATCCACCCGCAGGACGCCGAAGACCGCGGCATCGCCGACGGCGACTGGGTCGGCATCGAGAGCCGCGCCGGCGAGACCGTGCTGCGCGCGCTGATCAGCGAGCGCATGCAGCCCGGCGTCGTCTACACGACGTTCCATTTCCCGTTCTCCGGTGCGAACGTCATCACGACCGAGAACTCGGACTGGGCGACGAACTGCCCCGAGTACAAGGTGACGGCCGTGCAGGTCATGCGCGTCTCGCAGCCGTCCGACTGGCAGAAACGCTACCGCGCGTTCAGCGAGCGGCAGAAGGAACTCCTGGATCAGGCCGATGAGCACGTCGCCGCGCGTTCCGCCTGAAGTCCACGCCGGTTTCGTGCGGCGCGCGATCCGGCGCTGGCGCGCGGGCAAGGTCGCGGAGGCGACCGACGCGATCGCCGAGGAGGTACCCGTTGCGCTCGTCTACAACGATCGCCCGCACGTCGTCATGATGGCGACGCCGCGCGATCTCGACGATTTCGTGCTCGGCTTTTCGCTGAGCGAAGCCGTGATCGGCAGCGCCGCGGAGCTCGAATCGGTCCGGACGCAGACGCTGCTCGAAGGCATCGAGGTGCGCATGCGCATTCCCGGCGCGCGCGCCGAAGCGCTCGAATCGCGCCGCCGCAATCTCACCGGCCGGACGAGCTGCGGCCTTTGCGGCGCGCAGGCGCTCGAAGACGCCGTGCGCCAGCCGCCGGCGGTCGGCGGCGGACCCGGGATCGATGCCGAGATCCTGCAGCGCGCGCTCGCGCAACTGCACGATCGCCAGCCGCTCAACGTCGCGACCGGCGCGACGCACGCGGCAGCCTGGGCGCACGTCGACGGCGACGTCGCGTTGCTCCGCGAAGACGTCGGCCGCCACAACGCGCTCGACAAGCTGATCGGCGCGATGGCGACGTCCGGCACGCGCGTCGAAGACGGCTTCCTCGTCGTGACCAGCCGCGCGAGCTATGAGATGGTGCAGAAGTCGGCGACCGTCGGCATCACGCTGCTTGCGGCGATCTCGGCGCCGACCGCGCTCGCGATCCATCTCGCCGAGGAAACCGGCATGACGCTGGTCGGCTTCGCGCGGCCCGAAGGCCACGTCATCTATGCGAATCCGCAGCGCATCCTGCGGGCGGCGGCGGAAGTTCCGGCATGAACATCGAGCGCCTCGTCGACATGGTCAACGACATCGCGAATTTCTTCGCGTCGGAGCCCGATCACACCGCCGCGGTCGCCGGCGTTGCGGGACACCTAAAGCGCTTCTGGGAGCCGCGCATGCGCAAGCAGATCGTCGCGCATCTCGAGGCGGGCGGGCACGGGCTCGGCGATCTTGCGCGCGAAGGCGTGCGGGAACTGGCGCGGATGCAGAAGGCGGTGGCGTAGAGACACTGCGCGCGCACCTCGTCATCCCGACGGGATCACGGCCCCAACGCAAATGGACAGATGTTCGTCCAGATCTCGCCGAGCTGCGCGATCGTGTACGTGTGCCCGCCCGGGAACGGTCGCCAGAACAGGTCCTGCTCCGGCACCCAGCCGCCGGCTTCGAAGCGCGCGGCGTCCGCGTTTGCGCCGTAGTAGAGATACAACGGATCGACGACGCCGATGTGGATGTCGACCGGAATCTTCGGCTCCGCGCCTGACAGGAGCGCGCTGCAGCTCGGCGGCGGATCGCCGCTGTCGCTGCATGCGTATTGCGTGAGCGCGCCGGCGCTGACGCCGTAGGCCGCGAAGAAATCCGGGTGCCCGAGGCCGAGCGCGTGCGCGAGATGACCGCCGGCGGAGTAGCCCCACATGTCGAGTCGCGTCCGCTCGATGTTGTAGCGCGCGAGCGTGTCCTCGATCGCGGCGAAGATCGTCGGCACGTCGACGTCGGGCTCCCAGCTCCCGTTGGTCCCGCTCGCGACCGGTGCGAGCACGATGAACCCGCCGGCGTCGGCGATCGACGACCAGTCGGTGCGCACCTGTCGCGCGGCGGCCGGCGCGGCGCCCGAGTAGCCGGCCGTGCCGTGCATCACGAGCAGAAGCGGCACGGCGCGCGAGGGCGAGTAGTCGTCCGGGACGTAGAGATAGACGACGCGGTTGCCGACGCCGGGCACGTCTACCCCGCGCGCCTGATCGCCGGGATACGGCCCGCCGCTGCCGTTCGAAGGATCGCGCGGCACGGCTTCGCCGGCTTCGAAACCGCTGCGGAACACGATCTCGTCGTGGCCGGCCGCGCAGATCCACGCCGGCAGCGGCACCGTCGTGGCCGCGTGCGCGGAAGCGACGGCGAGCAGCAGCAGGGCGGCGAGCGATCGGCGGAGTTTCGGCATGCGCGCGATTCTCGCCGCGCCGAGGTGAGTCGCGAGTGAGCAAGGATCGCGTCCCGAGCCCTGCCGCGCCGCAGCAAAATGCGGCGGCGCATGATGGATGGCCACGCGAGCTAGCAGCTAAGATCGCCGCGTTAAGCAATAATGAACATCCGAACGCCCCGATTTGTCAGGAGCCGTGCATGACCCGCTACCTCCGTAGTCGTCCGTCCGCGCCATTGCTGGCCGCGCTGCCGCTGGCACTCGCTGCGGCGTTGTGCGGGCAGAACGCGCACGCCTCGGCGTTCCAGCTCAAGGAGAACAGCGCCGAAGGCCTCGGCCGCTCGTTCGCAGGCTCCGCCGCGGCGCCGGGCGACTGCTCGGTCGTCGTCAACAATCCGGCGGCGATGAGCGAGTTCGCCGGCGACTGCTTCCAGGCCGACATCACCCTCATCAACTTCAAGACGGATTTCCACGGCAGCGGCCAGGACTTCCTCGGGCGGCCGCTGACCGGCGGCGACGGTGGCGACGGCGGCACGACGCAGCCGGTGCCGGCGATGTACTACGTGCACTCGATGGATCAGTGGGCGCTCGGCGTCTCGCTGACCGTGCCGTTCGGATTCAAGACCGACTACAACGAAGACTGGGTCGGCCGCTACGAGGCATTGAAGTCGGACCTGCAGTCGCCGGCGCTGACATTCGCCGGATCGTGGAAGCTTTCCGACGAGTTCTCGCTCGGCGCGAGCTTCATCGCGCAGCGCACCAAGGCCGAGCTCTCGCAGGCGATCGACTTCGGCACGATCCTCGCCGGCCCTACCAACGGCGCGCTGCTGCCGCAGGAAGCCGACGGCTTCGGCAGCCTCAAGGGCGACGACTGGGGTTACGGCTTCGGGCTTGGCCTTCTGTGGAAACCGACGTCGAACGACAAGATCGGCGTCAACTTCCACTCGCAGATCGACCACACGATCGACGGCGACGGCAAGTTCAAGGTGCCGTCGAACCTCGTCCCTCTGCTCGGCGGCGCGTTCACGAACAGCCCCGGCAAGGCCGATTTCGACACGCCGGCGTTCGCGAACGTGAGCTGGTGGCACACGGTCGACGATCACATCAGCCTCGGCGCCGATCTCGGCTTCACGCACTGGTCGAGCTTCGACAAGCTCGTCGTGCACTATTCGAATCCCGCGCAGCCGGACTCGGTCTCGATCTTCGACTGGAAGGATGCGTGGTTCTTCTCGTTCGGCGGCGACTATCGCCTCGACAACAACTGGACGCTGCGCGCCGGCGTCGCCTACGACGAGACGCCGACCAAAGACTCGACGCGCACGCCGCGCATTCCGGACGGCAACCGCACGTGGCTTTCGTTCGGGCTCGGCTACAAGGTCTCGGACGACCTCAAGTTCGAGGCGGGCTACGTGCACCTCTGGGTCGACGACGGCGACGTCAATCACGTGAGCCCGACGTTCTCGACGCTGGTCGGCACGTTCGAGAGCTCGGGCAACCTGCTGGCGGTGTCGGGCCAGTACCGCTTCTGACGACGGTTATGGGGAGCGCGGCGGGCGCCTTCGGGCGCTCGTTGCGTTTGGGCTTCTCTTCTGCGGCGGGCGCCGCTTCGTGTGCCCCCGCTAGCAGCTTTTCCCCTCTCCCGCTTGCGGGAGAGGGCAGGGTGAGGGCGCTCTTGCATCGCCCTCTCCTCTTTCCTGACCCACATCCTGTGCGTCTTACCGGCCATCCTGGCCGGCGCGGGACTTTCTCCTCTTCGCGGTCGAGCAAGAACCCCAAAAGAACACCCCC
>Ga0081540_1004276_pt1 | contig 10952 bp, 5 predicted proteins | sample TabmetS2T1R1_FD_71024 | JGI IMG/M metagenome (GOLD analysis project Ga0081540, IMG submission 71024) | Tabebuia heterophylla rhizosphere microbial communities from the University of Puerto Rico - S2T1R1 | ecosystem: Host-associated > Plants > Roots > Rhizosphere ... | reverse complement strand
CCTATGCTTCGTCAAAGGCTGCCCTGGATGCGCTGGCGCTCGGCTATGCCGGCGAGCTCGCGCGTTGGGGCATTGAGACGACCATCGTCGTTCCGAGCGCACTCGGGCCCGATCACTACATCCGTTCCGGCAGGCCGCTGGACACCTTGCGGGCCGAAGAATACGCGGACGGTCCGACGGCCGACGTGAGCGAAATCGCGCTATCGGGTCTTGCGGAGCTTCCGGCGAAAGATCAGACGCCGCAGGATGTTGCCGCCGCCATCGCCGATATTGTCGATATGCCGTTTGGTCAGCGACCGCTACGCATCCATGTTGGCCCCGACGACGACGGAGCCGCAGCCGTCGACGCCGTCGCCGAAAGCGTTCGTGCGGAACTGCTGCGGCGGATCGGATTGGAGGACATCCTCAAGCCCGCATCCCTCGGATAGGAGGACCTATCGCTCAAGCCAGGCCATCTGCGCGCGAATGAGCGAGCAGTGCGAAGCGTCAGGGCCACGCGGCTCTCGCGGAAATGGAAGCCCTCGGAGCCCCAGACGAAAGTGATACGGCCCAATCCTTTACCCTGATATGGCCGGATGATACCTTTGAAGCGCCACTACGTTCACGCGTCTTGGTGTGCTTCCAAGTCATAGAACGTAACGATTCGTGCGCCGGGTTGATATCTCGAATGGCCCCCGCTGGCAAAGCAACAACATGACCGCCGCAGCTTGCCACTCCGCGCAAGACGAGTGCGTCCAAGACGAATCGCCCGAAGAGATCTTCCTCTTCGGGCCGTTTCGGCTCGACCCTTCACGGCGGCGGATTGAAAGAGACGGAAGCCCGCTCCAATTGTCCGGCCGGGCATTCGACATCCTGCTCGCGCTGGTGCGGCAGGCCGGCAGCGTCGTCAGCAAGACGGATCTGTTGGCCAAGACGTGGCCAGGTGCCGATGTCGAGGAGAACAGCCTGCGTGTCCATATCGCCGCGCTCCGCAAGGCGCTCGGAGACGGCAACGGTGGCGTCAGATATCTGAGCACGGTCTCCGGGCAAGGCTACTGCTTCGTCGCAACAGTCTCGCGCCCGGATCAGAGGCCGTCTGCACCGGCGCATCCCGCTTACGTCCACAACCTGCCAGCGCACCTTCGGCAGATGGTAGGACGCGAGCAAGCCATCCAGGACATCTCGGAAAAGCTGAGAGCCCAGCGCTTCGTCACGGTGGTTGGTCCGGGCGGCATCGGCAAGACCACGATCGTCGTTTCCGTGGGCCATGCGCTGCTCGCCGAATTCAACGGTCATGTCCACTTTGTCGGCCTCGGCGAGACGGAGGACGCCGCTCTGGTGCCTGCGATCGTCGCATCTTCATTCGGGCTGCGGGCGCGATCGAATGACCCCACCTACAGCCTCGCGACATTCCTGCGCGACAGGCGCATGCTGCTCATTCTGGATTGCTGCGAGCATGTCATCGAAGCCGCCGCGGCGCTGGCCGAACGGCTCTACCAAGCAGCACCGGACCTGCACATCCTGGCAACGAGCCGGGAGTTGCTGCGCGTCGAGGGCGAGTTCACATACCGTCTCCCCCCGCTGCCGAGCCCGCCAGAGAAGGCCGTTCTGACGGCCGCGAACGCCCTCGCCTATCCTTCCGTGAAACTCTTCATGGAGCGTTCGACCGCGGGAGGTGGCGAGTTCGCACTGACGGATGCGAATGCCTCTGATGTCGGAAACCTCTGCCGTCGACTCGATGGCATCCCGCTTGCCATCGAGCTCACCGCCGGTCATGCGAGCACATATGGCGCGAGAGCGATGATGCAACTCCTCGACCAGCACCTCAATCTGCTGTGGGAGGGGCGACGCACCGCACTGCCCCGGCACCGGACGCTGCGCGCCACGATCGAATGGAGTTACAATCTTCTATCCGAACAGGAACGTGCGGTTCTCGGCCGGTTCTCGGTGTTCGTCGGCAGCATCACGCTGGACGCCGCGCGGTCGATTGCCACGGCCGCGGACGATGACGAGACGATCTTGGCAATCATCGACAGCCTCGTTGCCAAGTCGATGCTTGCACTGAACACCGGCTCGCAACCGCCCCGCTACCGCCTTGCCGACTCGACCCGGGCATACGCGCAAGAGAAACTTGCCGCCAGCGGAGACGCCGGCGCGATCGCGCGACGTCACGCCTGCTATTTTCTCGGTCTCCTCGAGAAAATCGGCGACAAATCGGACCGGGACCTTACGGTGGCGGTCGAGGAATTCGGCAACATACGTGCCGCATTGACGTGGTGCTTCTCGGATCAGGGCGACCGCAGGGTCGGCGTAGCCCTCGCTGCAGCCTCGATACCGCTGTTCTTCAAACTGTCGCTCCTGGCGGAGTGCGAACTCTGGGTGACCCGCGCGATCGATGCGTTCGACCAGACGAATGGAAGCATCAGGCAAGGTCTCGCGCTTCATACGGCGCTGGGGGCCGCCCGCGTGCTCACGGGACAGCTGGATGAGTTCGCTGCAAATCATCTCAACCGGGCGCTCAAGCTGACAGAGGAGCTCGGCGACATAGCTGGGCAAATCCGTTTGATCGACCAGTTGCACCTGCTGCAATTATTCGCCGGCAAATACGATGATGCATTGGGCACCGCCCAACGCGGCGAAGCCATTGCTCTTGCCAGCAACGATTCCACTGCGGTGGCGCGCATGCGCCTGTTGCTCGGCGTCTCCTGCCAGTATCTGGGCAAGTTTGGCGCCTCCCGCTCATACCTCGAAGCGGCGCTGCTGCAGCCGGGCCTGGAGGAGGAGTACCATGGCCGCCTCACGCTGGAGTATCCCAAACGCGCTCAGATCAGCCTGGCCCGCGTCCTTTGGCTGCAGGGCCATCCCGATCAGGCGGCGCAACTGGTGCGCCGAGCCATCTCGGACGTCATCGCAGCAAATCACCCGATCATGTTCTGCCGCGCCCTGCCATGGGCATTCGGCGTCTTCTTCTGGAATGGCGACTTGGAGGATTGCGAAGACCATGTCGACAGGTTCATCGCGGAGGCTCGAAGGTACAACCTCGCCATCCTCCAGATGGTCGGCGAGGCCATGAAGGGAATTACGCTGCTGGCCCGGAACGAGACCGATACCGGGCTCGCCATGCTGAGAGCCGCGATCGAACAGCTGCAGAGCAAGAGCTTCGGTGCGGTGGTAGGGCTTCGCATGCCCCTTGCCGAGGCCCTGGCCGCGGCAGGTCAGAGTGAGCAAGCGCTCCACACCATCGACCAGGCGATTGCCCAGGCCCGCCACCGCAATTTCATGATGGACATGCCCGACATGTTGCGCGCAAGAGCCGAAGTGCTGATGCAGCTGGGCGATCCGGATCTTGCGCAAGCGGAGCTGAGCCTCGTGCAAGCGCTCGACGTCGCCCGCGATCAGGAGGCACTGGGCTATGAGCTTCGCGCGGCGATCGCGCTTGCCAGGCTGTGGCAGGGACGCCGTCGCGACCAGGAGGCGCACGACATGCTTGCGCCCGTCTATCGGCGATTTACCGAGGGCTTCCATACACGTAGCCTCGTGACGGCAAGGGGCTTGCTTGCCGAGCTGAGCCCTCCGCGCTCGTGCTCGTTCGCGGCCACATGACCGCCTCTACCGTGCAATCGCGATAGAGAGGGGCCGTCTCGAACGACGCGTGCGAACCGCCGGTCCATGCTGCGCTGGCAATGAGACGTCGGCGCGCGGCACAGGCGGCGTCACGGGCGAAATTGCGGAACGTTCCAGAGCACGGGGATGCGGCGCTTACGGAGGCCGCACCGGCATCCGATTGATGAAATCGGATACCGCTCCCCGGGGCATCCGTCGCCTACGATCCGACCCTGGTTATCATGGCGCGCGCGTCGCGCAGGTCCGCCGTCTCGAAACCTTCGGTGAACTTGCCGTAGACCGCAACGAGAACATGGCGCGCCTCGACCGCATGTCCTTCGCTCATCCTCAATCGCGCCACACTGATCGCAATCCTCAACTCCCAAAACAAGGCGCCCTGGCTCCGTGCCACCTCGAACGCCCTGTCGAAGGCCTGCCCTGCGGCGATCGTCGAGCGATGCTCGCCGGGGAGCAGGAGCAATTCGCCCCTGATGCGCCAGAGCTCGGCGACATACCACCCCTCGTCCCTCGCCTCGCAACGCGCGAGCGTCTCGTCGGCGACCGCAAGCGCTTGCGACACCTCGCCGGCCTCTCCGAGACATGCCGCAAGCTCGCCGAGAGGAAGCAGAAAGCGCGGTAGGAAGCGCGCATCGCCCGCGAGCTCGAGCGCTTTGCGCAGCAGCGGCAACCCGGTCGCGAGGTCACCCCGGCGCGCGATCAGCAAGCCCCTGAAGGCGCGCGCCCATACGTTCCACAGGCGGATCGGGTGGCGCTCGGTGTGCTCGAGCAGCATCGTGCAATAGCGTTCGGCCGCATCGAGATCGCCCGCCAGGAACGTGATCGGGCAGGCCCCCTGCCCGAGGACGCTGCAAAAAGTGAGGGCGTGACCACTGATCCGGCCTTCCTCCACGTTGTGCTCGACGACGCTCAAGGCCTGGTCCGCAAGGCCGAGCAACCACAGGATCCGCGCCTGAAAGTAGCGCGACGAGACCCGCAGGTCGAAGCGGAAACGAATGACCTGGGGCCTTGCCGCGAGGTCCCCAAGGCGAGACAGGGTTCGTCCGATGTGGTGATACGCCAGCCGCTGGTCGCCGAGAAAGTGCAGCGTGGTCGCAAGAAGCCGGTCAGCCATCATCCGGTCGACGGGATTGCCGGAATCGGCCACCACCTCCGCGAAACGATGCGCGAATTCGAGCGCCTTGCGGAATTCGCCGTTGTTGAACTGATCGATGCAGAGTCCCCAAAGCGCGCGCAGCAGGTAATCCCTGTCACCGAGCCGCTCGGCAAGCTGAAGGGTTGCGACCCAAGCCGGGCCGGCCTCCCTGGCCCTGCCTACACCGTACATCAGCGACCAACCGCGTGCGGCCGACAGTTGCATCCGAAGCCAAGGCGCGTCCGCGGCCGTCGGATCGAGCCGCGCGAGGGCAAGTTCGGTGCGTTCGCGGCATTCAGCAAGGAGCGACAATTGTACCCAGAGCGGAATCGCGGCGGCCGTCAGAGCCGCCCCGACCTGCGGGTTTCCGCCGGGCGAGAAGGCCCAATCGAGGCTCGTTCGCACGTTGTCGATGTGTCGGCCATAGATGGTGAGCCACTCCGCCTGCGGCCTCACTTCGCTGTCGGCTTCGGCGCCGGCAAAGACTCCGGAATAGTACTTCGCCTGGCGGCCCGCTGCGCCGGCATATTCTCCGGCGGCACGCAGCTTCTCCAAGGCGTAGGCGCGCGTGGTATCCAGCAGGCGATAGTGTGGGCTGTCGCCGCGAATATCGGCGAGAACGAGCGACTTTGCCACCAGCCTGGCGAGCTGTCCGGTCACCTCGCCGATGCCTTCGCCGGCGACGGCGATCACTGCGTCGAGCTGGAATTCGCCGGCGAATATGCCGAGCTGCCGGAGCAACCACGCCTCGTCTTCCGGCAAGAGGTCATAGCTCCAGTCGAGCGTTGCACGAAGGGTTTGCTGCCTCGGCAATGCCGTGCGCCGGCCGGTGGTCAGAAATTTGAACCTGTCATCGAGAAGTGCCGCGATCTTCGGCGGGCTGAGCATGACGGCACGCGCCGCCGCAAACTCGATCGCGAGTGGAATGCCATCCAGCCGCCGGCAGATCGCTGCGATGGCGCCGATGTTCTTCTCATCAGGTACAAAGCTTGAGCCCAGCGCCTTCGCTCTGCTCGTAAATAATTCCACCGCGCTGTACGCGGATGCGCCAGTGGGCTCTTGCCATGCTTCAGGCGGCACGCCCAAAGGAGGCACGCGATAGACATACTCTCCCTCGATCCGCAGCGCCTCCCGGCTCGTCGCGAGGATGATCGTCCCCGAACAGCGGCTGACAACCAGCTCGGCCACCTGCGCCACGGCGTCGATGACATGTTCGCAATTGTCGAGGATGAGCAACAATGGCCGAGAGCCGATCGCACGCGCGATCGCATCCGGCGAAATCTCCTCGCCCTCGAGCTTGGTGCCAAGCACGCCGGCGATGGCCGAACAGACGAGCCTGGGGTCCGACAGCGAAGCCAGTTCGACCAGCAGCCTGTCAGCCTCGAAACCGGGCGGCGGCGTTCTGGCGGCCTCCAGCGCCAGTGCCGTCTTTCCGATCCCGCCGGGGCCGACCAGGCTCACCACCCGGTAGGCCGACAGCAGCCGCCATAAATGCGCGATCGCGCCGGTCCGGCCGATCAGATCGAATGATGGGCTGGGGATGTTGATCGATGGCGGCAGCCCGGTTGCGGCAGAATGTAGCGGCATATCCAAATGCCGCATCCGCCACGCACCGAGCAAACGGTACCCGCGGCCAACAGTGGTTGACAGCATGTCGCGGTCGGGACCGAGGGCCTTTCGGATCGCGGCGATATGCACACGAAGTGCACTCTCCTCGACAAAGACGCCCCGCCAGACCCGCTCTGTCAGATCGTTCTTGGTGACGAGCTGGCCTTGTGCCTGAACCAATTCCGCAAGAATCTCAAAGGCGCGCCCCCCCAAAGGAATGAGTTCCCCGGCCGAGCGCAATTCGCGTCTAGCAAGATCGATTTCCCATTCCGCGCAAATATAGACGGGACGCTGGCCTGGCTCAGCCATGATTTGGACAGCCCCAAGCGGTTGCATCATTTTCTACCCAGTTTACCACCAACCCTTTCGAAAGACAGAGCTCGCCGTGCCGCGCGGCCGCCGGCCTCCGTCCTGCAATGCGCGCTCTTCAGCAGCCGCGGCAGATCGATCCTTCCAGCATCTTTTCGAGTCGGGCGTCATCCTTGTCGATGGTCGGGCCTGTGCCGAGCAATGGCCCCTTCATCGCATGACCGCCAATCTCCGACGAGGGAAGCGCAGTGCCCAGCGAGTTCGTTCCGGGCGCGGCGGCGCTCGTACCGAGCGTGCCGCCGTTCTCCATCGACATATGCGATCCCATACCACCGCGGGCAAACGCAGCGCTCGAGAGTACAACGCTGGCAAGGATACAAATTGCAGCAAATGATCTCATTGCTCACACTCCAGATGTTCAAACGATCCGCCTCCCAGAAACGGACACGGAGCGCGTTTGGCCACGCACAATCGCGCGAGGAGTCTGACAACGCTGACAGACTCTTCCCGCAAGAGTGATGCGGATTCGCCGGGACTTTCCGCGCCGACGACCTACATGACTCTCGTCAAAACAATCTTCGGAAACGCCACCAGCCGAGCAGCGATCGTCGCCAAGCGTCTCTCCGCACACGATAAGCAATGGAGAATCGCTATGAGTGCATTCAAGATCCTGATCGCCACCGCACTGATCTCAACAGCAACGATTTCGTCCGCGTCCGCAGCCTGGTCCTTCGCCGACCAGGAGCCGGCAGCCTTTGCATCAATGTATCCCGATCGCGACGTGCTGAACGGTGGCGCCTTGACGCCCGCCGGGCGAATGGGCCTCGAGCGGCCGGGTGGTGCCGCACCCGTATTCGGCGCGGGTCACTTTCACAGCCGCAACTGGCATCGATGACGAAACACCGTGCCTGATCGCGTCGTGCCAACCATCTCGACGATTTCGTGCAAAGACGAAAATGTTCGTTCGATCAACACTGCGGGTCCGACACACGCATGCACATGTCCCGTGAGCGGGCCGAGGCGTTCCCGGCATCGCTTTCTCAAGGAGATGTTCGATGACTACACTGAAGCTCTTGTCGGCCGGATTCGTGGTCGCAGCCATGATTGCCTCCCCCGCGATGGCTCGCGAAGGTAACGCGAAGCGCACTAATGTCGACGCCTATGCGTCGGCTCAGCGCGTTCCGGTTTCCTCCAAGCGCAGCTGCGCGCGTGCTCCCGACGTCGGCGCGTACGCAAGCGCTCCCTGGCGCCGGCCGCCGTGCGAGCCCGCGTCGGGCTATTGAGCTCGCGGACCGGAGCAAATTCGGTCAAGGAAAGACGGCGGCTCTCGATCGGGCCGCCGTTCTTGCGACGCATGCGTTCTCCCGGGAGCATTTTCCGCTCCGAAGCACCTTGTGACACACGAGGTCGCCGTCACGAATTCGTGTATCGACATCAGCGCAGCAGATGCCAGCATCGACAACGGATAGGTCGTCGCGTCGGCGAACAGGCCTTCTTGACACGCGAACGGCCCCCCCTGTACGAGACCCAAGCGCATTCACGCTTGCAAATTTTTGCCAAGGGTCGGTGATCTCAAGGGCGAGCTCGTGACCTTACGGGATCACGGCAGTGAAGTTGATGCACGGACCCCCTATGTCGTCGCCCATTGATCGCATCTACTCCTTCGGACGTTGGCTGATCGATTGCCAGCGAAGAGAGCTGCGATACAACGACGTCACGGTACCGATCGGAAGTCGCGCATTCGAAATTCTCGAGAAGCTGGTCGGCTCTGCCGGTCTCCTTGTCACCAAGGACGATTTGATCGGGAGCATCTGGTCGGGCCTGACCGTCGAAGACAACACGCTTCAGGTTCATATTTCGGCGGTCCGCAAGGCGCTCGGCGAGGATCGCAACCTCCTCAAGACGGTTTCGGGACGCGGATATACGCTCGCGGGAGCCTGGCGAAGCGGGCCTTTGGATCACCCTGCAGCCGCACCTGTCACGGTGCCGGCCGATGCGACCTTTTCCAACAACTTGCCGAGCATCCGCGCGCCTCTGATCGGTCGTGAGGCCTCTCTGAGCCAATTGGCCGAATTGTTGTCTGCGTATCGGGCCGTGACTCTCGTCGGCCCCGGCGGCATCGGAAAGACGAAGCTGGCGATCGAGCTCGCGCGTAGCGTCGCGGTCTCGTTCCACGATTCTGTGGCTCTGGTCGAGCTCGCGACCCTGCAGGATGCCTCACTGGTTGCATCCGCGACCGCCCGCGCACTCAAGCTGGCCTCGAATGACAAGGACGTTTCGGCCGCAAGCATTGCGCAGGCCATCGGGACGCGCCGTCTGCTTCTCGTCCTGGACAATTGCGAGCATGTGATCGAAACCGCCGCGCAGATCGCAAGTGCCGTGCTTCGCTATTGTCCGAACGTCACCGTGCTTGCAACCAGCCGCGAAGGTCTCCGCATCGACGGCGAATATGTTGCGGCCGTTCCACCGCTGTCGGTCCCTGATCCCGATATGCACGATATAGATCTGCTGCTCCAGGAAAGCGCCGTGGAGCTGTTCGTCACGCGAATGCGGGCGCTACGTGCCAGCTTCGTTGCGAGTGCACATGAGCTTCAGAAAATCGCCGCCATCTGTCGTCGGCTTGACGGCATTCCGCTCGCATTAGAGTTTGCTGCAGCCCGGGCCGCCAATCTCGGGGTGGACACCGTCTTGCTCCGGCTGGACAAGCGCTTCGAGCTCCTGAACGGCGGCCGGCGGGACCAGTTGCCGCGACACCAGACGCTGCGAGCGACACTGGACTGGAGCTACGATCTGTTGCCGCCGGCAGAGCAGAACCTGCTTTGCCAGCTCGCGGTGTTTCCGGCCGGCTTCACGCTCGATGCAGCCACTGCGATGGTGGACGACACCTTGTCGCGGTCTGACGTCATCGAGACCCTGTTCAATCTGGTTGGGAAGTCGCTTGTGTCGCTGGACCCCTCCTTCGAGGGGCGATGGCGCCTCTTGGAGAGCACCCGCGCCTATGCACTGGAGAAGCTGGCGGACGCCGGCCTCGTCGAGCAGGCCGCCAGGCGGCACGCAGCCTTTCTCAGGCAGATCATCGCGCCACTCGGCGACACCTCTCCCGCGCCCGACGACATCTCCCGTTTTGCCCAGGAAATCGGAAATGTGCATGCGGCGCTCGATTGGGCGTTCTCTCCCGATGGAGATGCCGCGCTCGGCATCGAGCTGACCGCCGGCTTCGCCCCGGTATGGATGCAATTACTGTCCTTCGTGGAATGCTCGACGCGGATCGAGCGCGCCCTAGCGCATTTCAGTCCCGAGTTCACCTGCGTTCCGAAGCTCAAGGCGCAGCTCTATGTCGCCCTCGGATTCGCACTTCTGAACACGACGGGATCGGCAGATCGCATGAAGGCGGCGCTGAGCATCGGCCTTGGACTCGCCGAGGAATTGTCCGACCTCGAGCTTCAGCTCAAGGCGGTCTGGACGTTGTGGAGCTACAATCTCAATTCGGGCCAATATGCCGCGGCGAAGGAGGTCGGCGAACGCTACCTCGAGATCGCACTGCGCACTGGAAATCCTGCCAACGAGACGGTCGGCCGCCGCCTGATCGGTGCCGCCACGCATTTCTTCGGCGCGCAGGAGGATGCGCGACGCGAGCTGACCCTGTCGCTGGACCATGCGGCTCACGGATTGGACGGCGGCGCGAACCAGATGTGGTTCCTGCTGAACCAGAGCGTCCTGGCCAAGGCCATGCTCGCCCGCGTCCTGCTGTTGCAGGGAAAGATCGCCCAGAGCAGATCCCTTGCCGCCGAGTGCCTCCAGGACGCCGAGCGCGAGAAGGACAAGCTTGCGATCGCCTATGCGCTTCGGAATGCCGTCTGCCCGATCGCACTGATGACGCATGACCTCGCTGCTGCCGATCAGGCCATATCCTCCCTCCTCGAGCTCGTCACACGCGAGGGAATAGCTTTCTGGACCAGCTGGACGTCCTGCCTGAAGGGGCAATTGCTGGTTCTGCAAGGCAAGCATGACGAGGGAATAGCGCTGCTGCGCAATGGTCTGAAAGCGCGGACCGAGAACGGATGGTTGATGCGCAACCCCGAGTTTCTCGGATCGCTCGCCGAAGGCCTGCTCGCAAGTGGCGCGCCTGCCCAGGCCTTGGCCGCGGTGGAAGAGGCCTTGTCCATGTCGCGGCAAGGCCGGCAATTGTGGTGCCTTGCGGACCTGTTGCGGATCAAGGGTGAGGTTCTCCTGGCCAATGACCCATCCGATCTGTCTCGATCCGAATTGCTGTTCGCCGAGGGACTATCCGTCGCCAGAG
>Ga0081540_1004275_pt1 | contig 10952 bp, 8 predicted proteins | sample TabmetS2T1R1_FD_71024 | JGI IMG/M metagenome (GOLD analysis project Ga0081540, IMG submission 71024) | Tabebuia heterophylla rhizosphere microbial communities from the University of Puerto Rico - S2T1R1 | ecosystem: Host-associated > Plants > Roots > Rhizosphere ... | reverse complement strand
AACCCGCCCGGCCGGATGCCGGCTCCGCGCCGCTCACCTCGGTGCCGGAGTCGGCACCGGCGGAGATCCGTGCCCCCTCGCCCCGTCAGCAGGACGTCGGGCGTCGGGGCGGGCGGAGCGGCCGGCGCACCGACGATCGGCACCCCGGATTCACACCGGCACCCGGGCTCCGCCCGGCGTCTGAGGCGGAGCGCGCACCCGACGTCCACGCCTGGGTCCGCGGCCTGCTCGACCGGCGCTCGGAGCTGTTCGGCGTCGCCGAGACCGCGCAGGTCCTCGCGGACGAGGTCATCGAGCGCGGAGAGTCGGACGCGGCTGCCGTGCTCGTGCCGGACGGCGACATCTGGCGCGTCAACGGCGGTGTCGGGCTGAGGCCCGTGGAGCGCCGGCTGGTGCTGGACACCTCGCACTGGCTGATCTCCGAGATCGCGGTCGGCGGCCGCGCGCTGCTCATCGAGGACACCGACATCGTGCGTCCACGCCTGGCGGGGGCGCCGTTAGCTGCCTGGCGGCACCTGCTCGCCATCCCGGTGCCCGGGCTGCGCGCGGCAGTGGTCCTCGCCCGCGGTCAGGAGGCCGCTCGGTTCACTGAGCAGGACCTCGCGGCGGTGGTGCCCGTCGTCGCCGAGGCGAGCCCGCTGCTGACCACGGCGTTGCAGACGCGTGAGCTCGCCCGCGTGCTCGGGCCGTTGCGCGACGTCGAAGGCGAACGCTGAACCGGAAGAGCCGACCCGTCACTCCTTGAACACGCGGTCGTCGATGAGCTGCTCGTCCACCGCGAGCGCATCGGTCTCGTAGCGGGACTGCTCGAACCGCTTGCGCAACTGGAGATCGATGCGGTCGAGCCCGGACCGGTTCTTCTCCACGGACAGGACCACGTACTGCCGGAACCGGTCGGCGTTCGTCGGGTCGAACATCAGGTGATGCCTGGCGACGATGTCGTACTTGTCGTTGAGCATGAGGACGATGTCGGCCTCGTACGCCAGCGCCGACGATCCCCTGAGGTGGTGGACGCGGACCCGCCGGCCCGGCCCCAGGCCTTCCTTGTCCGCCGCGACGATCGCGAGCACCGGCACCTCGAGGTCGAGCGCGAGATCCTTCAGACCCTCGACGACGACAGTCACCCGCTCGTCCTCGACCGGCATCTTCGGCACGAAGACCTTCTGCAGGTAGTCCACGATGACCAACGGCCGCCGCTCGGTGCGGTCGACGGTTTCCTTCACCACCTGCCGGATCGCGTCGAGGTCGGTCATCGAGCCGAGCGATCGGTGGAACAGCAGGCGCTCCGCATACGTGCGGACCTCCGCGACGGCCTCGGCGCCGCCCAGCGTCCCGGCCAGCCGATCCTCCATGGAGCCGGAGTTGAGCGACACGTCCTCCAGGGCCTCACGCACTCGGCGCAGCGGGACGCCGTCCACGCCCAGCAGCTCGCCCGCCTCGAGGGCGACGAGCCGCTCCAGCAAGGTCGTGGCGTCGTGCTCGTACGAGAGCATCGCGCAGGCGCCGCCCGTGCGAGTCACGTTGCGGGCGATCTGGAGTGCGAACGTGGTCTTGCCCAATCCCTGCGGACCGCCGAGCAGGCAGAGCTCCCCGGCCCGGATCCCGCCACCGAGGTACGTGTCCAGCAGGCCGAACCCGGTCGGCCAGGTCCACGCCGTGGCCCGCCGGCCGGCCGACAGCAGGCCGTCGGCGTCCCGCATGACCTGCGACAGCGACCTCAGTTCCTCGCTCACGGGCCCATGGAACCATTCGACGCCGGTGCGCCCTAACCGTCCGAGGCTTGTCCCTCTCAACTTGTCCCTCTTAACGCTTCCTTGCCCTGCCGCCGGTCAGGATGTGGCAGATTACGCGGGTGGCCCGGCTGCGCCCTCGACTGACCAGCGTGTACTGGCCGCTCCTGACCCGGGCCTGCCTCATCGCGCTGTGCGCGCTCATCACCTTCCTCTCCCACCCTGACCAGCCCTGGGTCGCGATCGCGCCGGCGCTGCTGCTCCTTCTGGTCGCAGCCCTGGGCACGATCCCGCTGCCCAGCACGGTGCCGGTCTGGCTGCAGCCGCTCACCGAGGCGCTGGCCGCCGCTCTGGTGGTGGGTGCGTTGCGTGGAAGCGCAGACCTGTTCCTGCCCTACGTGCTCGTGCCGCTGGCCAGCGCCGGGCTGGCCGCCGGCTTGAGCGCCGCGCTGGTCGCCGCGGCACTCGCCTCGCTGGTCCTGCTGCTGACGACGCCGCTCCAGGACCCCGACCTCGGCTGGACGTTGCTGACCGGGCCGCAGGGTGAGAAGGGTGTCCTGCCCTGGACCTGGGTGCTCATCTTCGTCGCCGTCGCCGTCGTGGCGGCGTGGATGAAGCGGGTCGCGCTGGGCCAGAGCCGGTCCCCCGATCCCGCGTACGCCGACGCGCACCGGCTGCTGTCCGAGCTGCACGTGGTCGCACGCCAACTCAGCCTGGGACTCGATCCCCCGACCCTGGCCGCGGCTCTGGTGGATGACCTGCACGGCCTCGTCGAGGGGATGGAGCCGACCGTGCTCGTCAAGTCGGTGAGCTCACGCTTCGTCCCGCTCGTCGGCGACCTGCCGGCGCCCTTCGCCGAGGGCGTCATGCGCGACGCCTGGGTGGGGGCGGAGACGGTTCGGCGCACTCGGCACGGGGTCACCGTCGCCGCGCTGCCCGTCCTGATGGGCGCCCGCGTCGTCGCCGTCGTCGTGCTCAGCGGCCGGAGGGCGATCGCCGACGACGAGCTCGAGAGGTGCCGCCGCACCATCGCGCAGGCCGGCCCGCGGCTCGCGTCCGCGCTGCTGTTCGACGACGTCCGACATCTCGCCACCGTCGACGAGCGGATGCGACTCGCTCGCGAGATCCACGACGGGATCGCCCAGGACGTCGCGTCCGTGGGATACGCCCTCGACGACATCGCCCGGGATGCCGACCCCGGGACCGCGACGCGCCTCGCGTCGCTGCGCGAGCACCTGGGTGGGCTCGTCGGCGACCTTCGGCTGTCCATCTTCGACCTGCGCGCCGACGTCGACGAGTCCGTGGGGCTGGCGAGGAAGCTCGGCGACCACGTGCAGCTGTTGTGCACGCAGGCCGACCTGGCGGTGCACCTGTCCGTGGACGACTCACCGCACCGGCTGCCGGTGGCCACGGAGGAAGAGCTGAGGCGCATCGTGCACGAGGCGGTGACGAACGTCCGCAAGCATGCGCGCGCGAAGAACCTGTGGCTGACCGTCGACGTGGATCCTCCGCGCGCCCGCGTCACGGTGGCCGACGACGGCCGAGGGTTGCAGGCCAAGCGCCTCGACAGCATGGGCATCCAAGGCATGCACGAGCGAGCGCATCGCATCGGAGGTCGGCTGACCGTGCGAAATCGGGGCGACGGAAGCGGTACGGTCGTGGAGGTCGTCATCGAGCCGCCACAGGCCGTGCACAGCCGGACCGCGCGACCAGCCGTCGCGGCGGGGCGAGGGCTGATGCGGAGCGGCGTCGACCAGCCAGAGCTGATCGTCGGGCCGGGGGCCGTCGGAACGCTGTCGGAAGAGACGCTGCCAGAAGGCCGGAGTGCCTGGCGTCCATGGAGCAGGAGGTAATGGTGCCGGGGGAGAACCCTCGTATCACCGTGCTGCTGGTCGACGACCACCAGCTCATCCGAGAGGGCCTGCGCAGGGCCTTCGACCGGGCCGGCGACCTGGAGGTCGTCGGCGAGGCGGCCTCCGTCGCCTCCGCCATGGACGCGCTCGATCGGCTGTCGCCGGACGTTCTCGTCACCGACGTCAAGCTCCCGGACGGCGACGGCATCGCCCTGGCGCAACGTGCCCGGCACGCCGATCCCGAACTGGGCATCGTCGTCCTCACGATGTACGCCGGGGACGAGAAGCTCTTCGCGGCCCTGGACTCGGGCGCATCGGCCTTCGTCGGCAAGGACGCGCCGGCCGAGGAGGTGGTGGCAGCCGCCCGGCATGCCGCCGCGAGCCCCCGCGCGTTCACCGCTCGCGACCTCGCCGATGCCATGCAGCGGCGGATGCACGCGCCGAGCGGTCCCAAGCTCTCGCCGCGGGAGGGCGAGGTCCTCGAACTCCTCGTCGACGGTCTGGTCATCTCTCAGATCGCGCGGCGGTTGTTCATCAGCGAGTCGACGGCGAAGACTCACGTCGCGAACATCTACGAGAAACTCGGTGCGGGCAATCGTGCACAGGCGGTGATGGCCGCGGTGCGTCTCGGACTGGTCCCTGAGAGCAGCATGAGGGAATCGGGGATGGAACGGCACTGACCTGTTACTGCCGTGATCCGGCGATTTGCGAATCCGCCGGACCACGGCAGAAGCCGGTGCTAGTGTCAAGCCGGCATGGCCAGATGCTGAAGGGATCCGTCCTCCGGTGTCGCGGGCATCCACCGTTCGGCCGATCTAAGGTGATCTCAATCGCGTCGTACGGTGGTGTCGGTTAGACACTTCCTCTTGGACGATCCTTTCGCCCCCGAGGAACTGAAGGGAAACCCTCCGATGCTCGCGTACCTCCGCAAGGTGAGTCGACACGCCCGCGACCGCGGCGCCTCGGCCGTCGAGTATGGCCTCATGGTGGCCGCGATCGCCGCGGTCATCGTCGGCGTCGTGTTCGGCTTGGGCTCGCTCGTCAAGCAGGCATTCGGCAGCACCTGCTCGGCAATCAGCTCTGCCAACACGGTGCAGAACCCGACCGCCAGCTGCTCCTGACGCGCCGACTGCCGCGGCGAGGAAGACTCATCGCTGATCTGATCTTGTGACACAGCTCGACGCGTGGACCGACCGCCCGGCGGGTGACGAAGCGGTCGACCAGGAGCCGGGGCCCGCGACGCGGGCCCCGGCTCGCGTATGGGCGCGAATCCGGCCGGTGCACGTCGGCCTGGCCATTCTGTTTCTGGGCGCGCTCTGGGTTGCCGCGACGCCGATCAACGACATCGACAGCTACTGGCACGTCGAGATCGGACGGCAGATCCTCGCCCGGCACAGCCTGGACGGGTTGGGACGACACTGGCTGGGCGTCGGAGCGCCGAACTGGCGGACGTCGCAGTGGCTGTCCGAGGTGGGGATGTATCTCGCCGTCGACCGCTTCGGATGGCTGGCCTTGCCCGCGCTCCGCCTGCTGATCGCCGCCGCGCTGTTCGCGGTCTACGCCGTCTCCCTGGTCCGGCGCCGTCACCCCATCGCGGCCTTCGTCATCGTCTTCCTCCTCGTCGTGACGCTCGAGCCCCTGCTCCAGGACCGGCCGGCGACGGGATCGCTGGTCTTCCTCGCCGGGCTCGGAGCGGCGTGCGAGCGGTTGTGGACCACGGGCCGCCGACCCGCTCCGCTGCTGGTGGCCGTCGCATGCCTGGTCTGGGCGCAGCTGCACGGGCTCTGGGTCCTCGCGCCGGCGGCCTTCCTGCTCGTGGCGCTCGGCGGAGTCCTCGACCGACGGACGCGACCACCCGGTCAGGTATCGGGTGCCCTGGTCTGCGCCGCGGCAGCGTGCGCGGGGCTTCTGAACCCGCAGGGACCGGAGTCGTTCCTGCTGCCACTGCGATTCAGGAATTCCGCGGAGACTTCCATCAACGAATGGGCGCCGACGTCGTTCACCATGTCGCTGACCGTGGTCTGGGGCCTGATTCTCTGCCTGCTGGTGCTGGCATGGGTCCGTTCGTCACGTCGCGTCCGCGCAACAGAACTACTGTGGGTGTTCGTCTGGACCGCTTTCGGCCTGCTGGCCCTGCGGAATGTCGGGGCCGCCGCTTTGTTGACCGCGCCGGTGGCATTGCGCGCCCTCGAAACGAGCCTCGGCCCCCGGCTGCGATCGTCGCCGGTGGGATCGCGGCCGGAAGGGCTTGTCCTTGCCGGCCTCCTCGCGGTTGTCGTCCTCGGCGGCGGGATCCTGGTGGGATCATCACTCGGTCGAGTGGATCCCTTGCGCGAGACCCCAGCGATCGCGATCTCCCGCCACCTTGCCACCGTGGACCGCCCACTGCGGATCTGGAACGGTTACAACGTGAGCGGATCCCTGATCGCTTTCGGCGGCGGTGGAACGGGGCACCTGCGGCTGGTGATCGACGGCCGCTCCGATCTGTGGGGCGGCGGGTACATCGCGAAGGTCACGGGTGCCCAGCGACTCGCCGGCGACTGGCGGCGGACGCTGGAGGATTTCCATCCGGACGCCGTGCTGCTGGGCCGCGAGACGCCGCTGGTCGTGTATCTCGAGCAGGCCGAGCACTGGCGGGTGGCGGAGGAGGACCGGGAGTACGTCCTGCTCGTGCCGCCGCAGAGCTCGTTGTGAGCGCGATTCAGACGGCCGCCTGCGATCGCACGTACACCAGCCACCGCCGCACGAACGAGGGCTCGACGTAGCCGACGACGTCGAGGCACGCATGCTGCAGAGCCGTCCGCGGGGTCAGCGACGCCCGCGGCGGCGTCGCCTGCGGCCAGGACCGCAGCGGCGCCAGACCGGCGGCGACCCGGTAGAAGTCGACGACCATCGGGGTGCCCCCCTCGTCGTCGACGAAGCGCATGGCCAGCCACGCCTCGGCGTAGGCGACGTCCACCCGCCCGACCGTCGGATCGAAGTCCTCGTCGCTCGGCAGGTCCCGCAGCGATGCCACGGCCTTGGACGAGTTCAGCAGGTCGCCGGCGATCTCGCGCACGCTGAGCGATGTGCCGCGATACGCCACGTAGTCCGCGAACCCCTCGTCCACCCAGACCGGCGGCGGGGTCCGCACCGACGCCCGGGTCGCGACGTGGGTGAACTCGTGCGTCAGCACGACCCCGCGGCCGGCGGGCGTCAAGGCGGGGAAGGCCACCGGATTGAGGACGACCCGGTCACCGGTCGTCCTGCTGCCCTTGCCGTCGCCGACCGCCCGCAGCTCCCCCGTCGTCACGGCGGCGAGCTGGGCCAGCCCGTCCACGCTCGGCCTGTCCAGGATCGTCGCCATGTCTCCCAGCGACGCGGGCGCCATCACGACGACGACACGTGGCCAGGCCTTGTCCCAGACGCCGTCGACGCGGCGCGCGGCCGCGTCCGCCTCGGCTGCGGTCCGCGGCGCCGGCACGTTTCCCGTACGCGCGCACACCACGACGCTGCGAGCTCCGCGGCTGACCGTGATGGGGCCCAGGTCCCACACGTCGCGCTGCCGAGCGCCGTCGTCGATGCCGCCCACCAACCAGCGGTTCCGCCACACGAGCGTGAGGTGTTGGTCGCGTTCGACCTCTCCGCTGTCCGCGGCGACGCGATAGGTCAGGCGCACGTGCGCGAGCACGGCGGGAGCTCCGAGCGCCTGCCGTCGTGCGGCGGACAGCGTGGCGTCGGACGGGAGAAGCGAGTACGTCCACGATGCCGGCGCGAGCAGGGCGAGGCGGTCGAACAGGTCCTCCTGGGCATGCACGACCCCCGTGACCGAGGGGTCCACGGTACCCAGCCAGGCGGCCCGGTCGCGTCGGGCCACCGCCGCGGACCGATGCTGCAGTAGATCGAGTATCGCCGCGTTCGACGGGGCCCCGGGCGCTCCGCTCTGGACCTCCTCCGCCGGCCGGGGCACGCTGACGGCCGAGGCAGCCACGGATGCCTCCCGGCGCGCCTGGTGCGGCTCCAGAGCGCCGTACAGAGCCGGCACGGCGAGCGCGGAGGCCAGCACCAGGACCAGCGAGCGGCGGTACCACCCGGGTACCCTCGGCGCCGGCTGCCTCATGACCGAAGCGTAGGCGGCTCGAGACGGAGAGCAGGCGGGGAGCTCCCGGGGTTCACTCTCGCCGCTGATCTCTGTCCGTACCGAGTGATGCCCCGTGGGTCGGCCCCTGCCCGCGCGGTGGTGGTCGGTGTCGGTCAGGATGATCAGTACCGGGCCGCAGCGACGGCTGACCCCCACGGCACCTTGGCGATCTTTACCACGGTTCCGGTGTGGGGAGCGTGGATCATCAGCCCACGGCCGAGATAGATCCCGACGTGGCTGATGGGGCGGTGGTAGAAGATCAAGTCACCGGGGTGGAGGGCGGACGGCGTGGGGGCGACGGGTGTTCCGTAGTGGGACTGTGCGTCGGCGTTGTGGGGCAACGCGACGCCGGCCGCCTCCCACGAGCGCATCGTCAGGCCGCTGCAGTCGAAGACGCCCGGGCCGGCGGCCGCCCAGACGTAGGCGTCGCCCAGGTGGGCGCACGCGTAGCCGAGGACCTTGCCCACCCGACCGGACAGATCCACCCCTGCCTGCGCGCAGGTGACGCCGGTGTCGCCGCTGTTCAGCAGACGTTCCACAGCGGCGCGCTCGCTGGCCTGGAGCTGGTCGAGCTGGCGCTGCGCGGCAACCAGCTGCGCGCGGATCGTGCTGCGTAGCCTGCCCAGCGACACGGTGGCGTCGGAGAGCCGCTTCTGTTGTCGGCTGAGGTCCGAGGCCGCCGCGGCCAACCGCGCCTGCTCGTCGCGAAGCTCCTCGACGGCGCCGGCGCGACGCTCCCCCAGCGTGGCGACGACCCCGCTGCGTTCCAGCGCGGCATCCGGGTCGTCGCTGAGGAAGAGGGCGAGGCCGGAAAGATCACCCTGCTTGTACGTCTCGGCCAGAACCCGCCCCAGGTTGTCCCGGGCGGCGCTGACCTGCCGCTGTTGGGCGGCGACTCGGGCGCGCGCCGCGCCGAGCCGGATGCCGAGGCTCTTCAGCTGCTCGCGCAGGGCGTCGTACCGCTCGGTGGATCGCTCAGCGCGGTCGCGCAGCGCCTGCACCTGCTTGGCGGCGTCGGCCGCCGTGGGGCGCCGAGCCGCGGCAGCACCTCCGCTCGACAGCAGCAAGGGGGTCCCGGCCACCACTGTCGCGGTCACCACCGCGACGGCGACGACTCGGGGTCGCCGCCACTGGCGCCGCATCTCGGCGAAGCGGTCGGCCAGCGGGTGGTACGTCACAGCCGCGTCGCTCCATCCCCTCGAGACGGTCCGGTCCGGGGAGCGACCCTAGCCAGCGGTCGTGGCCCGGTCCAAGCGCGACGCTCGATCTTGAGCGGACTTTAACCGCTGCTTACGACACCTCGCGATCTGTCGTGGCCGACTCCCCTCCGCGCGGGCCAGGTCGGGCGTCGAGCGGGACCAGCCGCAGCGGCGGCACGAGGCCGTAGCCGGCCAGCACGGCGAGCGCGGCCTGCTCCGCGGTGTCGAGCTCGAGCTGCTCGGACGGCCCGGCGGGATCCGCGCCGGGTGCACGCGCCGCAGGCTCGTGGCCGTGCGCGGGCGGCCCCCCGAGCAGGACCGTCACCACGCAGTCACCGCAGGCGGGACCGCGAGCGGCGCAGGCGTCGCAATCGATGAGCATGGCCCCTCCCGGGGTGGTCACAGGCGGCACGCAGGGCGTCGCCCGGCCGGCACTTCGCCGACGCGACCGACGCTAGACGGCACCACCGACAGCCGGCGGAACACGGCGGTCATGCGCGGTGATGACGCGCTCCCGCGCTGTCGGTGGTGCCCCCTACCGTCCGGGCCATGGGGACGACGACGCGGGCGACGCTGCCGGTGCCGGTGCAGGCCACCATCGACGAGCTGGGCACCCCGCTGCGCGAGGCCACGTTCGTGGTCGTCGACCTGGAGACGACGGGCGGCCCGCCGGAGGAGTGCGGGATCACCGAGATCGGCGCCGTCAAGGTGCGCGGCGGCGAGGTGCTCGGCGAGTTCCAGACGCTGGTGGATCCGGGCATGCCGATCGCGCCGCTGGTGGTGGTCCTGACCGGGATCACCGACCGCCTGGTGGCCGGCGCCCCTCGGCTCGAGGCGGCCCTGCCGGCGTTCCTCGAGTTCGCGCGCGGCGCGGTGCTCGTCGCGCACAACGCCCCCTACGACACCGGCTTCCTCCGCGCGGCGTGCGCCAGGCTCGGCGTGGCGTGGCCGGATCCGCAGGTGCTCGACACGGCACGCCTGGCCCGGCACGTCGTGGCGGGCGACGAGGTCCCCAATCACAGGCTGGCCACGCTTGCGGCGCTGTTCGGCTCCCCCGTCGCGCCCGACCACCGCGCGCTCACCGATGCCAGAGCCACCGTGCACGTGCTGCACGCGCTGATCGAGCGGGTGGGGAATGTCGGCGTCCAGTCGGTCGAGGAGCTGGCGGCCTACACCTCGCGCGTCCCGCCTGAGACGCGGCGGAAGCGGACGTTGGCCGCCGACCTGCCGCACGCGCCGGGGGTCTACGTGTTCCTGGATGAGCGGAACCGCCCGCTCTACGTCGGACGATCCGTGGACATCGCCGCGCGCGTGCGGGGGTACTTCACGGCGTCCGAGCGGCGCACCCGGATGGGCGAGATGGTCGCGCTCGCGGCATCGGTGCGTCCCATCGTGTGCGCGACCCCGCTGGAGGCGTCGGTCCGCGAGCTCCGGCTCATCGCCGAGCACGCCCCGCCGTACAACCGCCGGTCGCGGCTCCCGCACCGGTCGCCGTGGGTCAAGCTGACCGTCGAGCCGTTCCCACGGCTGTCCGTCGTCCATCAGGTGCGGCCGGACGGCGCCGCGTACATCGGCCCCTTCGCCGGGGCGCAGCAGGCCGAGCTGGCGGTGGCGGCGCTGCACGAGTCCTTCCGGCTGCGGCAGTGCGCGGGCCGGCTCCCCCGGGTGCCGCCGCCGGACGCCCGCGCCTGCCTGCTCGCTGATCTGGGTCGCTGCGGGGCCCCGTGCGTGGGCGGCATGGACGTCGAGGCCTATGCCCGGATCACCGAGGCGGCCCGGAACGCGATGGCCCGCGACTCCCGCGACGTCGTCGCGTCGCTCCTGGTTCGTGCTCGCTCGCTCGGCGCGGCACGGCGTTTCGAGGAGGCGGCCGTCGCCCGCGACCGGCTGCTGGCCTTCCTGCGGGCCTCCGGCCGCTCCCAGCGGCTCGCGCCGCTGGCCGCGGCAGCCGAGCTGGTGGCGGCTCGGCGGCCCCCACGGGGCGGGTGGGGGGTGGGCCTGGTGCGGTCCGGCCGGCTGGGCGGGGCGGCGGGGAGGGCACCCCGCGCCC
>Ga0081540_1004274_pt1 | contig 10954 bp, 8 predicted proteins | sample TabmetS2T1R1_FD_71024 | JGI IMG/M metagenome (GOLD analysis project Ga0081540, IMG submission 71024) | Tabebuia heterophylla rhizosphere microbial communities from the University of Puerto Rico - S2T1R1 | ecosystem: Host-associated > Plants > Roots > Rhizosphere ... | reverse complement strand
CGCGGATCCGACACGACCTTCCGCGACGGAGGAGGGACCCCTTGCACGACACTCGCCTCGCCAGCCCCTCGGGGCGACTGCTCTCGTCGCTCCACCTGCACTCGGAGGGCACCGGGCCGAAGCTCCGGGTCGGGGTTCTGCTCGACGGCGAGGTGCTCCCGCGGCACTTCGCCGCCGTTCTCGAGGACATCCGGGCGTCCGACTTCGCCGAGCTCGCCCTCGCCGTGCTCAATCTCGAGGAGCGGCCGGCCGCGCCCGCCGGGCGGCCATCGCGAGCCCGGGCGATCTGGCGGCGGCTGACCGACGAGGGCCTGCGCTCGCGGCTCGCCTACGACCTCTACGAGCGGCTCGACGCCCGCCGCAGGCCAGCCGACGATCCCGAGGAGCCGGTCGACTGCGCGTCGCTGCTCGCGGGCGTCGACCGCGTCGTGGTCCAGCCGATCCGCAAGGGCTTCGTCCACCGCTTCCCCGAGGACGCTCTGGAGCAGATCCGGGCGGCGAACCTCGACGTCCTCCTCCGCTTCGGCTTCAACATCGTCCGCGGTGGAATCCTCGAGGCTGCGCGCCACGGCGTCTGGTCCTACCACCACGGCGACAACGACCGGTTCCGTGGCGGGCCTCCCGAGTTCTGGGAGGTGGTCGAGGGCGCCGAGACCAGCGGGGTCCTCCTCCAGCGCCTCTCGGACGAGCTGGACGGAGGCTTCGTGCTCTGCAAGTCGACCTTCGCCACGGCGGACTCGCTGTTCGTCTCGGCCAACCGCGAGCTCCCGTACTGGGGCGGGGTGCACTTCGTCATCCGCAAGCTCCGCGAGCTGCACGCGCAGGGATGGGACTCGGTCCGCGCGCGCGCCGTCCCTCCCGAGCCCTACATCGGCAAGCGGAGGATCTACCGGCGCCCCACCAACGCCGAGATGGCCGGCTGGCTCGCTCCGCGGGTCGCGCTGAAGGCGGCGCGCCGCCCCTTCCGGGCACCGAGCTTCGTCCACTGGCGCATCGCGCTCCGGACCGGGGCTGTGCTCACCCTCGACCGACCCGAGGCCCAGCCGACGATGGACGGCTTTCGCCTCCTGGAGCCGCCGCAGGGCCACTACTGGGCGGACCCCGCGCCGGTGGAGCACGCCGGCCGCACCTGGCTCTTCTTCGAGGACTTCATCTACGCCGAGCGACGCGGTGTCGTCGGCGTGGCGGAGGTGTTTCCGGACGGGACGCTCGGGCCGCACGAGACCTGTCTCGACACCGGCCGGCACCTCTCGTACCCCCACGTCTTCCAGCACGGGGGTGAGCACTTCATGATCCCCGAGTCGGGGGCGGACCACGAGGTGGTGCTCTACCGGTCCACCGACTTCCCCCGCGGCTGGAAGCGCGAGCGGGTGCTCCAGCGCGGCCTGTTCGCGGTGGACACGACCGCGCTCGAGCACGAGGGCCGCTGGTGGTTCTTCGCCACCGTGGGCGAGCGCCCGGGTGGCGAGGTGGAGCTGCTCCTCTTCTCTGCCGACTCGCTGACCGGGGAGTGGGCCTTCCACCCCGCGAACCCCATCTGCTCGGACGTGCTGCGGAGCCGTGGGGCGGGGGCGATCCTGACCGACGGAGGCCGGCTGGTCCGGCCGAGCCAGGGATGCGCGCCGGTGTACGGCCACAGCCTGCTGTTCAACGAGATCACCCGCCTCGATCCGCGCGGGTACGCCGAGCGGACGGTGCGCACCATCCGGCCGACCTGGGCTCCGGAGCTCATCGGCACGCACACCTACAACCGCGCGGGACGGCACGAGGTCGTGGATGCCTGCGACCTGATCGACGCGAGGGACGCTCTGCGCGGCTGAGGGCGGTTCCAGGGCGCCGGCCAGCATGCTTTCCTCGACGGCATGCCGGTGGAGCTTGAGGCCCTGCCCGGGTTACCGGGGGACGGCCCTTATCCCGAGCAGTTCACCACGGCCCGTGGCACCCACCGGGAAGGCTTCGTCGTCCGAGTCACTCCGGAGCAAGGCCAGGCCTGGGTCGGAAACTTCCAGCCAGGCCTCGGGGGACTCTCTCGCGCCGTCCTTCATCCAAACGGTCGATGGGTCGTCGTCATCTCCCGGGGACAGGCCTACGTCGTCGACGCCGAGGGCCGAAGGTTGGTCGGAGCGGACCACGCCGCCGTTCAGGACGCGCTCGTGCTGCCCGACCGTCTCATTCTCTTCACCTTCAGCGAGATCGTCGTTCTCGGCCCCGGAGATGACAGGTGGCAGAGCCCCCAGTTGGCCTGGGATGGCTTTGACGAGCTCACGGTCGTGGGGGCACGGCTGAAGGGGCTTGGCTGGGACGCCGTCCACGACGCGTGGCGGCCGGTCGAGGTGGACCTCGAGACGCGCGAGGTTCTCGCCTGCGCGTTCGAGTGGCCACGGCCGTGAATTCGGCGCCCGACGAGCCAACCGCCGTCCCTGGACGATGCGCCCGAGCTCGGAGCGGTCCGTTTCCGGCGGATCGGGCTCGGTCGCCGGGCCGGTCCTCCACTAGGATGCCCGGTCCGGTCCGATGCCCCGCGACACCACCATCGCCTTCGACGTCATGGGAAGCGACCACGGGCCGGCCGAGGTCGTCCGGGGCGCAGCCGCGCTCTCCCTCGAGGCGCCGCACATCCACGCCCTCCTCGTCGGCGACCGGCAGCAGATCGAGCAGGTCCTCGCCGAGACCCGCCACAGCGGCGAGCGGATCAGCGTCCACCACGCCCCCGAGTACGTCGGCATGCACGAGAAGCCCTCCGAGGCCCTCGGCCGCACCCCGAACGCCTCGGTCCTCGTCGCCACCCGCCTCGTCGCCGAGGGCGAGGCGGACGCGGTGGTCTCGGCCGGGAATACCGGAGCGGGGGTGCTGGCCTGCGCCCGCACCTTCCGGCTCATCCCGGGCGTGCGGCGGGCCGCCCTCGCCAGCGTCTACCCGACGCGAACCTGGCATGGGACCAAGCAGGACCCCTTCAGCCTCATCCTCGACGTCGGGGCCACGGTGGACGCCACCGCCGAAGATCTAGTGGTGTTCGCGGTGATGGGCTCGGCTTACGCGCGGATCATCAGCAAGAACCAGAACCCCTCGGTGGCCCTCCTCTCCAACGGCACCGAGGCCACCAAGGGACCGCCCCGGGTGGTCGAGGCGCACGCCAGGCTCGCCCAGCATCCTGGAATCCGCTTCGTGGGAAACGTCGAGGGGGTGGACATCCCGAAGGGCACGGCCGACGTCATCTGCTGCGACGGCTTCGTGGGCAACGTGTGCCTGAAGATGCTCGAGGGGGTGGCGGAGACGGTGGTCGAGCTGGCCAACTACGCCTACCACTCGGCACTGCGGTGGAAGGTTGGCCTGGCCATGCTCAGCAACGGGCTCAAGCAGCTCAAGGACGTCACCGACTGGCAGCAGTACGGTGGAGCCCCCGTCCTCGGCTTCGATAGGCCCTTCATCAAGGCCCACGGCCGGTCGAAGGCGCGGGCGATCGCAAACGCGGGGAAGGTGGCGGCGAAGGCCGTCTCCTCGGATCTCGTCACCGTCATCCGGGAGGGGCTCCCTTCCAGCACGCCCTGACCGATGGCACTCCCGGACCGCATCGACCCGCGGCCGCCCCGTCGCATCTACCGCTGGGACCTGGACAAGACGTACCTCCAGACGGAGTTCGACACCTTCGCCCAGCTCGTGCGGACGGCGCTGCAGAAGGCCAGCGAGAAGCAGGCGGTGCCCGGCGCCGCCGCGCTCATCCGCGAGCTGCGGTCGCAGGGTGATACCCAGCTCTGCATCATCTCCGGCAGCCCGACGCAGATGCGCACCGTGCTCGAGGCCAAGCTCAAGCTCGACGGCGTCGAGTGGGACGAGCTGGTCCTCAAGGACAACGTGCGGAACCTCCTGCGGGGCCGCTTCCGCGCGCTCCGGGGACAGGTCGGGTACAAGCTCCCGGTGTTGCTGGAGTCCCGGATCCGCGCACCGGTCGAGGCCGAGGAGGTCCTCTTCGGGGACGACGCCGAGGCGGACGCGTTCATCTACTCCCTCTACGCCGACCTCATCTCCGGGCGCGTCGACGAGGCGGTGCTCGGTCAGGTGCTCGAGGCCGCGCAGGTCTATCCCGACGACCGCACCCGCATCGTCACCGCCTGGAAGGCCGTGCCGCGCGCCGACCCGGTGCGACGCATCTTCATCCACCTCGACCGGCTGACGCCGCCGGCCTACTTCAAGCGCTACGGGCCGCGTGTCGTCCCGATCTTCAACTACTTCCAGGCCGCGCTGGTGCTGCTCGCCGACGGGGAGCTCACCGCGGCACAGGTCGCCCGGGTGGCGGTGGAGATGGTCCAGACCGCCGGGCACAACCTCCTGACCCTCAGCAACTCGTTCCAGGACCTGGTCCGCCGCGGGCTCCCCATTCAGGCGGTCGCAGCGCCGCTGCTCCAGGCGCTGGAGGGGGCGCTGCAGGGGCCCGACGCCGTGCTCCAGGCGTTCCGGCCGCTGCCGGACATCGTGAAGGCCTTCACCCGCCGGGTGGCGGCCCTGGGCGCCACGCCGCCGCCTCCCGAGCCCCTGGCGATCGACTACCTCAGCGTCCTCGACGACGCGCGCCCTCGCACCCACCGGGCGCGAAAGCGGCCCTGACCGCGCACACAGGCTCCCTCCGGACCCCGGCTTGAGCGGCGGCATACTCCCGGGCACGCTCCTGTTCTGCTGCCGTGTCTTCTCCGTCCCGTCCCCGTCGCTGGCCCTGGCTCGTCGTCGTCGCTGCGGCGCTCGCACTGCTCCTCCTGCTCCTCCTCCGGCGTGAGCAGCCGGGCCCCGAGGCTGCGTCGGAGGCTCGCGAGGCACGGACCGCGTCCCCCTCGTCGGCGCGAGCGTCAGCCCGGGCCGAGTCGCCTTCCGCGCCCGCCCCGGAAGGACCGTCGGCGGAGCACAGGCCTGCGCTCGCTCCTTTCACCGGGCGCGTGGTGTCGGCGGAGGACGGGCGGCCGGTGGTCGGAGCCGAGGTGACCTTCCTCGCGCCGGAGGGGGCGACCTCGGTGCACTCGGGGCCCGACGGGCGCTTCCGTCTCGTGCCCTCGCGCCCCGGTCCGCACCAGCTCGCTGCAGTGCAGGCCGAGGGCTACGTGCCGTTCGGACCCGAGTGGGGGCAGAGCCCGATCCGCCTGGTCGCGCCCGCGCCCGCGGGGACGCCCGAGCTGCTCCTCTCGCTCGACCCCGAGGTGCGACTGAGTGGCCGGGTCGAGGCGGCCGCCGGAGGGGCGCCGGTTCCTGGGGCGACGGTCACGCTCCGAGCGACCGGGGGACAGTCCGCGCTGCTCGGCACCGATCGGAGCTGGACCACCGACGCGCAGGGAGCGTTCTCCGGGACCGCTCCTCCGGATGCGGTGGTGACCGCGCGAGCTCCCGGCTTCGCTCCTGCTGCCGAGCCGCTCCGGGGGGCGGGAAAGAGCCGGAACGTCGTCCTCCGTCTGGCCCGGCTTCCCGAGGACGCGCCGCCGGACAGGGCGCTCGCCGGACGAGTGGTGGAGCCGAGCGGAGCTCCGGTCCCGGACGCGGTGGTGACCGTCGGAGTGGGGAGAGGTCGAGGCCGCAGTGGCGCGCTCCCCCCGGCGCCCACCACGACCGATGCGCAGGGCCGCTTCCACTTCGACGCGGTGCCGCCACAGATGGGCTGGGCGCAGGCCGTGGCCGGAGATCTGATCTCGGACCGGGTGACGGTCGAGCCGGGAAACACCGAGGTGGAGATCACGGTCCGGCCCGGAGGTGTCATCGCCGGCCGCGTCCTCCACGCCGATGGGACACCGTCGACGGCGTTCGCGCTCCAGCTGAACCGGCCACGGAGGTTCGACGCGAGTCGCACCCTCTCGATCGTCGACCCCGATGGGCGCTTCGAGGTGCGCGGGCTCAACGCGGGAACGTGGGAGCTGCAGGCGCTCGCCCGGGACACCGGGCCGTCCGACCGCGTCCGGGTAGATCTCCCGGCGACCCCGGGCGCGCGGGTGGAGAAGGACCTGAGGCTCCGCGCCGGACGCAAGCTCCAGGGCGTGGTCCGGGACGCGAACAGTCATGCCGCGGTGGCGGGCGCGCGGGTGGCGATGGAGACCTCGCCCGGGGAGGACTCGGTGCTGGTCCGCACCGGGACCTTCACCGGGGCGGACGGACGGTTCGAGCTCGAGGGGCTTCCGGACTCGCCGGTCAGCGTCGCGGTCGAGGCCGATCGCTACAACCGCCGCATCGTCACGCTGCCCCGGGGGAAGACCGACGTCGAGGTCGCGCTCCGCCCCATCGCCACGGACGCGACGCCGGCGACGGATCTGGTCGGCATCGGCGCCGTGGTCAGCCGCGGGGACGACGGCCTCGTCCTGGGTACGCTCGTGGCGGCTGGTGGTGCGGCGGCGGCCGGCCTGCACCAGGGAGACATGGTTCTCCGGGTGGACGGACAGACCATTGCCGAGCTCGGCTTCGCCGAGGCCATCCAGCGGCTGCGCGGCGAGGAGGGCACCGTGGTGCGGCTCGAGGTGCGCCGCGCCGACGGGAGCGTGAGCACGGTGGACGTGGTGCGCCGGCCAATCAGCTTCTGACCAGCACTCCCCGCGGCGTGAGCGGCCGGTCTCGGGGGAGCAGTCCCTGCTCCTGGTACCAGCGGAGCGCATCGCGGATCCCGTGTCGCACCGGACGGGGGCGGTACCCGAGCGTCCGCTGCGCCAGCGCCGAGCTCACGTAGGCGGGCTCGAAGAGCTGTCTCAGGAAGGGGGTGTTCACCCACCCCAGCCGCGCCGAGGAGAGCGTTCCGAGCACGTCGCCCGTCCGGCCCAGCGCCTGCGCCGCCCAGCCCGGGAGAGGGATGGCCGGAGGCGTCTGCCCGCACTCCTCGGCGACCTGACCGAGGAAATCGCGGTGGGTGAGGTTCTCGCCTCCGAGGATGTAGCGGATCCGCGGCCGGCCGGCGCGCATGGCGAGCACGAGGCCCTCGGCCACGTCGTCGGCGTTCACGAAGTTGGCGCCACCGGGTGGATACGCCTTCACCAGGCCGGAGGCGACCAGGCGCACCACCTCGGCGCTCGTCGCGCCGGTGCCGTAGGCGCCGACGACGAACGTCGGGTTGCAGACGACGACCTGGAGGTCGCCCCAGTCACCGAGGGCGAGCTCCTCGGCGGCGCGCTTGCTCTCGCCGTAGGGCGTGCTCCGCTCCGGCGGCGGCTCGGCCTCGGTGGCCGGGCGGTCGAGGGTGCCGTGCCCGATGGCGACGCTGGAGGAGACGTGCACCAGCCGGCGCACGCCGGCGCTCCGTGCGGCCTGGAGCACCTGGCGCGTCCCCTCGACGTTGATGGTCCAGAGGAGCAGCCGGCCCGCGTCGTCGAAGCGGACGTGGCCGGCGGCGTGGAACACCCGCTCGATGCCGTTCATCGCCTTGGCCAGCGAGTGCGCGTCGCGCACGTCCCCCGACACTCGCTCCACGTCCAGGCCGCCGAGGGACCGGGCGTCGGATCCAGGCGTGAGCAGCACGCGCGGACGCTCGCCGGCCCGGAAGAGGGTACGGACGAGATTTGCTCCGATGAGTCCGGTGGCGCCCGTCAGGAGCGTTCGCATGGTATAGACGCGTGCCCTTCAAAGCCCGCTCCGGCCCGGGGCGTCAATTGCTGATGACGGACGATCCCAACCCGCCCCGGCCTCCCCCCGCTGCCGCACGCACCGAGGACGCGCTGCCCGAAGACTCCGAAGACCCGGAGCTCGACCCCGCCCTCGAGCTGGACATCGACGAGGACGACGAGTCCGACGAGGACGATGACGGGACGGATCCGCTCGCCGGTCCGGTGCCCGAGCCGCCGCCTCCGCACGACGAGAAGGAGCCCGAGCCCGTCCCGGCCACGCTCTGGGAGAGCGACGCCGACCACCTGGACCCGACCGCCCCCGTCCCGACGGATCACACCCCGGACATCGACCCGTCCAAGCTGGACCCGGACGCGCTCAAGGTCGTGAACCGGCTCCTCCAGTACGGTCACCAGGCCTACCTGGTGGGCGGGTGCGTCCGGGACCTCCTGGCCGGACGCAGGCCGAAGGACTTCGACGTCGCGACCAGCGCGGTGCCGAGCGAGGTCCGGGGCATCTTCCGGAACTGCCGGCTCATCGGCCGTCGCTTCCGGCTGGCGCACGTGTACTTCAAGGGCGGGAAGATCATCGAGACCTCCACCTTCCGGGCGAACCCGACCGAGGTCGACGAGGCGCCGGAGGCCGGGGAAGGGGAGGAAAAGGACGAGAAGGACGTGAAGGACGTCCTGATCAGCGACGACAACGTCTTCGGCACCGCGGAGCAGGATGCACGCCGCCGCGACTTCACCATCAACGGCCTGTTCTACGACGTGGCCGAGGGGCGGGTGATCGACTTCGTCGGTGGGCTGCGGGACATGCGCCTCCGGGAGGTCCGGACCATCGGCGACGCGGAGATCCGGATGCGCGAGGACCCGGTGCGGATCCTGCGCGCGGTGCGGTTCGCCTGCCGCCTGGAGTTCGACATCGAGTCACGGACGTATGCGGCGATGGAGGGCGCGGTCGAGGACCTGCCCCGCTGCGCGCCGCCTCGGCTCCTGGAGGACACCTTCCGCATCCTCCGCGGCGGGGTGAGCGCCGGCGGGCTGGAACTGCTCGCGGCGCTCGACGCGCTGAAGTTTCTCCTGCCACCGGTGGACGCCTGGCTCAAGGAGCGTGGACCGGAGGGTGCGGCGCTCCTGCGCTCGCACGCCGAGCGGCTCGACGCGCGGGTGCGCTCGGGAGCGGTTCTCGAGGACTCGGTGCTGCTCGCGACGCTGCTGCTTCCGTTGCTGCGCTCGGCGCCCGCTGCACCCCCACCGCCGGCGTCCGCTTCTGAGCCGGGCGAGGGCGCCGCTCAGCCCGAGGAGTCCGGTCCATCCGTTCCTCCGGCGATCGAGGACCTCCTTCAGGAGCTGGTGCGCACGGCACGGCTTCCGCGGCGGATCGCCGAGCGGTGCCGGATGATCCTGCTCGCGCAGGCCACGCTGTCCGGACAGCGGCGGCGGCGTGGCGGGCTGGCGAGCTTTCGGCGACATCCGCTCTTCCAGGAGGCGCTCACCGTCTTCGAGCTCTCGGTCGAGGCCACCGGGGAGCACCGCGACGCGCTGGCGGCCTGGCGGTCCGGCGGGGCGCCCACCCCGCCGTCCGGTAGTCCGCCGTCCGAGGGAGGAGGGCGCCGGCGCCGGCGTCGACGCCGCAGAGGACCACGCTCCGGACCGCCGCCGGGTGAAGGGGGAGGCGGGCACGCAGCCTGACAGTGGACTCGAGGTGGGTGACGCCCCGAGTCAACGTCTTGAAGTTGCGCGCCGCCCCGTTCCGCGTCAATTGGAGCGCTTCGCGTGCTGAACCCCTCTTTCCTCGAAGCTCCGTTCGGGCCCTCCCGGGCATCCCCGGCACCGATTCCTGCGGCGCTCGGCGAGGCGGAGCTCGGCGCGTTCCTGGAGCTTCTCGCGGTGAAGCGCGAGCGGCCGGCGCTGCCGTACCTCCGGCGGCTGCAGCGGCGATGCCTCACCAGGGTCCCGTTCGAGAACCTGGACATCCACTGGCGTGTGCCGATCGAGCTCGACGTCCGGCACCACTGGGAGAAGATCGTCGGGCGGCACCGCGGCGGGTACTGCTACGAGCTGAACGGTCTCTTCGCCTGGGCGCTCGAGCAGCTCGGGTTCGACGTGGCGCTGCTCTCGGGCAAGGTGTGGCGCAAGCCGAGCCGGAGCTGGGGGCCGGACTACGACCACCTGGCGCTGCACGTGCGGGTGGACGGCGGCGACTACCTGGTGGACGTGGGCTACGGCGACTCGTTCCGGACGCCGCTGCCGCTGCCGTCGGCCGAGCGGAGTGACGTGAGCGGCCGGTACCGGCTCGCTCCGGAGGGCGGCGAGCTGCAGCTGGAGCACTCCAGCGTTCCCGGCCACTGGAGACCGCTCTACCGGGTCTCGCTGCGGCCGCGGGCAATGTCCGAGTTCTCCGGGATGTTCCACTGGCACCAGACCAGTCCCGACTCTCCGTTCACGAACCACACCGTCTTCACCCTGGCGCGGCCGTGGGGGCGGAGCACGGTGACCGAGCGGTACCGGATGGAGACCCGCGGGGCGCGTACGGTGCGGCACCGCTACCGGCATCGCGACGAGTGGCTGGAGGAGCTCCGCACCCGGTACGGGGTGAAGGGGCCTCTCGGTCCGCACACCACCGGGGGCTAGCGCTCGTCGGGGAGGTCGAGCCGGGATGCTCCGGCGCTCGCCCGGATCTCGTCGGAGGGTTCGCCTTCCTCGAGCGCCAGCACGTCCGCGGGAGCGACCGCGCCGCGTCCGAACCGTTCGGCGATGGCGTCGAGGGCGCGGTTCAGCGCGTCGGATCGCCTCGGTGGCTCGCCGAAGAGGCCGAGCTGGGCCTCCTCGGTCTCACCCAGCTCCTGCGCGGACACGCCGGTGAGGCGCACGGGGCGGGGGAGGGGCGTGCGCTCGAGGAGCGCGAGCGCGTGGCGGTAGAGCTCCTGCCCGTCGTCGGTCGGTCGTTCGAGCGTGCAGCGGCGCGTCTGGAGCGTGAAGTCCTCGAGCTTCAGCTTGAGCTGCACCACCCGGGTCTTCAGCCCTGCGCGGCGGAGGCGGCGGCCGACCCGGAGCGCCTGGGCGTGGAGGCGTGGGCGGAGGACCTCGAGGTCGGACACGTCCTCCTCGAAGGTGTCCTCGGCGCCGATGCTCTTGTTGCTCCGGTCGGGGATCACCGGCCGGTCGTCGTCGCCGCGGGCGAGGCTGGCGAGGTGGGCTCCCATGTCCCCCAGCCGCGCGGTGAGCCACTCCGGGTCGCGCGTGGCGAGGTCTCCCACCAGGCGGAGCCCGAGCTGGTGCAGGCGGGCCTCGAGCTTCGGGCCGACGCCCCAGAGGCGTGACACGGGCAGCTTCGCGAGGAACGCGCGGGGCTGCTCCGGGGGGGCCCCCCCCCGGCCGCTGGGCTTGGGCCGGGC
>Ga0081540_1004273_pt1 | contig 10957 bp, 8 predicted proteins | sample TabmetS2T1R1_FD_71024 | JGI IMG/M metagenome (GOLD analysis project Ga0081540, IMG submission 71024) | Tabebuia heterophylla rhizosphere microbial communities from the University of Puerto Rico - S2T1R1 | ecosystem: Host-associated > Plants > Roots > Rhizosphere ... | reverse complement strand
ATCCCTCAGAGAGCGGACTTGCCAGGCCCTGGCGGCCATGTCTGCTTCGGGCCGATAGTGTTGAAAAAGTCGAAAATCGAACGACACCGAAAATCCCGCGAAAGTTGATTTTTAGACGTCGCTGCCGCTGCAAAGCTACGCAGCGCCGATACGAAGGTCAGTGGTCGACTTTGTGTGAAACGACGTGGTCCCCGACGTTACCGCAGGCGAAACGCATCAGCGGTCCTATAAAATTTCGTTGGTCACCCAAAAGGGACTTTTTCAACACTATCGGCCCAAAGCGGACCTCGGATAGGCGCCGGCAGAGGGCCGCTTTTGATCCGAAGCCGCCTTCGCCGCTGGCCCGCCAAGTTTGATTGTGGTCATATCCAGCCTCGGGCAACCATGAGGTGATTGGGTGAGGCGGCGGGATTTCATATACGCTTTGCTGGCGACACTGACTTCGGGAAGGGTTTTGGCTCAGGCAAACAATCGAACGTACCGGATTGGAAGTGTGCATTCTGCACCCGCGACGGCTCCGCACCATAAGGCCTTTTTCGAGGAGCTTGAACGCGCAGGGTTCGTGCTGGGCAAAAACCTAGAGCAGGACGCCGCCGGGTATGGATTGCGCCAGGAGCAATTTGCCGATCACGCCGCCGAGCTGGTCAAATCGAAAGTCGACGTAATCCTTTGTGCAGGTGCCCTTGCTATTCAGGAAGTACAAAGACTGACGAAGACAATCCCTATTTTGGGGGTGACGGAAGACATGCTCGCGTCACGTCTAGTCGCCTCGTTGAGCAAGCCCGACGGCAATACAACCGGTGTCAGCATTCTCGCTGCTGAACTGGACGGCAAGCGTCAACAGATATTGCTTGAAATGATGCCGTCGCTGAAGCGGATTGCGCTGCTTGTCGACAAGAACAATCTGTCAACCAACTATATAGCCGAGTTGCAGGAGTCTGCGCGGAAGGCAGGGGTGGCTACGTCAATTCACCGTGCTGAACGCCTGGAAGAGATAGCCGATGCGATCTATGAAGCGAAGTCCGGCCAGGCGGACGTCGCCCTCAACGTCCTGGCAGCTCCGCTCTTTTTCAACAACCGCGCGCTAGTTTTTGCTAAGACGGCGGAAATCAATCTTCCGGCCATATACGAATGGCCGGAAATGGCCGAGGCTGGGGGGTTAGCAGCCTATGGTCCTCGAATTGTTGGTATCTATCGGACGCAGGTGAGCCGACAGATGATTAAGATTTTACGTGGCGGCTCGGTCACCGAGATTCCCGTCGAGCAGCCGACCTCATTTGAACTTGTGATCAATTTGCAAACAGCCAAATCGGCAAAATTTGATCTGGCGCCCGCCGTTATCGCCCGTGCTGACAAGGTGATCGAGTGACTGCGTTTGGCTCCTAGCAGACGTGGCTTTGCCGGCCGCCAACGTCTGCTTTCTGGGGTAGACCGGACTTCGGTCCTGCGGGCTTGGAAGGTCTGCAATTGACCCGCAGCCGACATCCTTCGCTGCCCCCATAGGAGCTACTATTAGTACACACAGCAGGCATTAACGGATGGACAACGGGAGCGATGTCTGTACCGGTACACGATGGTTTTGCAGTCATCAAACCCGGCCAAACCTATGTCGGCAAACAGGGCTTCACATATGGTGCTGGTGCATCAGCCGAAACGGTTGGCGCACAGAAGGTTTGCATGAACGTCCTGCCGATGCCGCCAGGCGCAGTTGCCAAGGCGCATTACCACAACGGTATCGACACGATCGCCTTTATGCTCGAAGGCGAATGCACTGTGTATTACGGCGACGATCTTCCGAAGCAAGTGCTGGTGCGCGAGGGCGAGCAGTGTTTCGTTGCCGCCGACATACCGCACGCGCCGCGCAACGAAAGCGGGAAACCGTGCACCTGGATCGTGGTGCATTCCTCCGGTAGCGATCAGGACGGCATCGTCCTGTTACCAGAGCTTGATGCAAGTTTGGCACAGAGGACCAACGCGACAGCATGATGAGCCGAAGTTTTGTTCTTCTGCTGTTGGCCCCCATGGGGCGGTGCTTCTGAACGCAGACTGGCGTGCCCACACCCTTGACTTGCGAGCGACGGAGACAACAACGCCCGGTCTCTGGGGAGCGCAAAGGAAACGTTAAAACCATTCTCGGCGCGAGGGCCACCGGCCAGGTTTGGCGGATGGTGGAATATCGGTCCCTCGTGATAACGTGCGCTTAGAGCTGGTTAGAGTACGCGGGGCGAGAGAATGGCAGTTGGCAGCGCAACGACTGCTGAGCGTAACATCATAACGGTTCTCGCCGTCGATATGGTGGGTTCAACTCGCCATATCGCAGGCTGCGATCCCGACGAGGCACAAGCGTTTTTGGACCAATGGCTGGGTCATATCCGTAATTCCGTGGAACGTGTCGGGGGACAGATCGTCCACTATGCAGGGGACGGTGGTATTGCCATATTTGGCTGGCCGAGCGCATACGAGGATCATGCGGATCGCGCGTGCATCGCAGCTTGGGACATTCAAGGTCATTGCGAGTCGACGGGACCTGGGGGAGATCCGGTTAATTTTCGCGTCGGGGTTCACTCTGGCCTGGTCGGTTTGCGCAAAGGTGGTCGCAAGGCAATTGCTCGTTTTGACGTTGCCGGCGCGACAGTACACGTTGCCGCCAAGTTGCAGCAGAAAGCGTTTCCGGATGAGGTCCTGGTCAGCGCCGAGACCGCCAAACTGTGCAGATCGCCACTTGATCTCACGCCGCATCCTGCATCTGCAGCGATCGCCAATCGCGTGATCGAGATCCTTAGACTGAATGCTCGGCCAAACGATATCGACCACAATGATGTAACCCGCCGTTATCAAAGTCCGATCGTGGGCCGGCTCGACGAACTTGCAGCAGTTCGTGAACGACTTCCACGACGGGGCGGCAAAAGCTGTTCCTTTGCCGTGATAGGCGAACCAGGAATTGGCAAGAGCCGCCTTGCCGCAGCTGCGCTGACGGACGCTCTTACATCCGATGCGAGATGCTGTGTCTTTTATGGCGCTGTGCAAAAGCGTGTTACAGCATTTGCTGCCGCCCGCGCACTGGTGGGCGACATGCTCGGTGCGGGCAGCTTGTCGTCAGATGAGCATCTGCGCACCGCGCTCGCAGGATTAGGCCTTGAGGCGAACGACAGCAAGGCACTTGAAACCCTGTTCGTTGTTGGAAAATCTCGCTCGCACCAACGATTGAGCGACAACACGCAAACGCAAATTGCGCGCGCGCTGGTGAATGCCTTCGTAGCACTGGCTCTTAGCCGGCCAACCCTTTTGCTGATCGAAGACCTGCAGTGGATCGATCCGGAAAGTCATCAATTCCTGAACCTGCTCGCACGCGCAAGTGCCCCCCAGCCGCTTTGCATCTTGTTGACCGGCCGGCCGGAATCTGCAGGCCAGGCTGCCGAAATTGCGGAATCGATCATTCATCTGCAGCCGCTGTCACGGACAAATATGGAGGCTTTGGGACGCCAGTTGTGGCCGAAAAATCGACCTCCGAGTGTCCTTGCGCGAGCGATCGAGCGTGCCGACGGTGTCCCGTTCATATTGGAAGAGTTCCTGCGTTCGGCGGATGCGACGAACGCCGCCAGCGGCCAATCGCTGCCTCAGAGTGTCGAGTCCGTGATTCATGCGCGGCTGCAGCGACTTTCGCCGAAGGTCAAGACGTTCGCGCAGGCCCTCAGTCTGCTGGGAGAGGAGGTTGAAATTCACTTGGCAATGGCCGTGCTTGGCGTGGTTGCTGGCGAGCTATTGAACGCGTTGTTCGAGCTCGAGCGATTTGCATTTGTCCATCCGCTTGTAGGCAATTCCACGCGTTTTCGACACCAGATTATCGCCGAGGCCTGCGCAAACACGATGCCGCGCGACCAGCGCCGAAAAATCCATCGCGCCGCCATTCGGGCAATAACTCAGCGCTTCCCGAGCCTGCATGGTCATTACGAACAATTGGCATTCCATGCGGAAGAAGCTGGTGAGACAGAGGCCGCACTCGGCTATCTCTGGGAGGCTGCCGTCGAAGCGCGCCGGAATTCCGCCGCTTCATCGCTAAGCCTGATATTTGACCGGGCGGTCAAGCTCATTGAGGAATTGGGGGAAGCCGCGGAAGAAAAGTATGTCGATTTCGGTCGAATGAGTTTCGCTTCGATGTTGCAACTGGGCGAATTCAAAAAGGTGAGCATGCATTTGCCGCGCACAATGGAGTTGGCCCTGCGCCAAGGCAGAGCTGCCCAGGTGTGCGGCGCTCATTCCCAGCTCGGGATGCTATGCTGGTTTGAAGGCCGATACGAGGAGGGGCTGCGGGTGACAAGCGAAGGGCTGAAAATGGCTCGCGCACTGCAAGCGCCCGCGCTGATATTTTCAAATCTGACGATAATGGCAAATGTGTTGCATGGCATGGGCCATGTCGATCGTGCGATTGCTGCGCTGGACGAACTGATGGAAATGCTGACAGGAGAGCTACAAACTGCGCGGCTCGGGACGCCAGCTAATCCAAGGTGCACGGTCTTGGCATTCAAGAGCTGGTTCATGAATGCAACAGGTCAATATGAGGAGGGACTTGAATTCGCACGATATGCATTGGACATCGCAGTTCGCGAACAGGATTCGTACGGGGAAGTGTTGGCGCGCAGCGCGATGGGACGAAATTTGCTGATGCTTCGCCGGAATGATGAAGCGGTCGAGTGTTTGTCGATTGCGAGAGAGCTGACCGAACGCAACGGCTACGATGCGATCAAGGCCAATCTGACCGGAGCAATCGCGACCGCGCTGGCACGCACAGGCAAAGCGCATCAGGCCGTCGGCCTGGCAGAGGCCTGCTTGGAGAGCGGGATGCATCTGCGGACAGGCCAGGCAGAAGTATGCTTTCTCCAACTCGGTTACGCTGAGGCGCTCGTTCGATGCGGCGAATTTGAGCGCGGACTGTCTGCCATGGACCGCGCCCTTGCGATCGCGCAGACCATCAAGAACCCGTGGCTGACTGTCGAATGCCTGGGTTCGAGAGCCCGCCTGCTGGCGGAGACGACGCCCGACGACCCGCGCGTCGATCAGGATCTCACCGAGGTGCAGGCGATTTGCAATCAGACCGGCGTCGTGGCCTGGGACATGTCCCGGCTCGTGGCCTGACGTAGGCCTCGCGCCTCGTGACACGCTATTTCTTTCGTTATCCGTGAAGCGCGCCGGAAGACCAATCGCTCTACCCGACCAGTTTCGCGGGCTCGCCGCGCTCTACGAACTTGCCCCCTGCCCCTGCAATCAAGTGGGCTCCGGCTCCGGCCAATCACCTTGACCAGAAGCCGCCACGAAGTCTCGAACGAGACCGGAGGCCATAGCGGCGAGCAACCAGCTCAATCGCTCATTCCATTGTCGTGGCAGCGCCGCGGATTTCGGTTTCGCGAATCTTGCACCTTAATCGTTACTCCGAAATGACGGCTTTTGGCCCATCTCGGACTTCACTGTACGAGCTCAGAATGTCTGCTGTTGGCGGTGAAGCCGACTTGCGTTCGTGACCGCGAGTGATCAACATTGCGAGGTCGTCCGTGATGCAGCGTGATGATCACAAGCCATCACGGCTTACAGTTTCCTGTCCACGTCCCCTGCTATTGAAGTGCATGCAAAAAACAACGTGTGTTCAATGTGATGTTCGAAGTCGTAGCTTCATGCACAAAAATCCCTCCCGTGACCCGACTTCAGGCCGAATGTCGCCCGTTGAGGTCCAGGCACACCCAACGCGGACACACTTGCAAATCAATCTCACGCTGAGCCGACATGATCCGTCGCAACGCCGCTTGTGAACTGCCTGGGTGAACACATGCAGGCGGGCCTCACCACCTATTCCTCGACGCCAAGATCAGCGAAGAAGTCGTAAGACATTTCAGAAGATCTCAGCTCGTACGCGACTTGGTGCTTTGTTGACGGTTGTGCGCCCCGCCGTGAGATCATTGCTCTCCGAGCTTTTGCCAACTGCGCTCGGCTCTTTCGAGCGCTCCTGGAATATCTTCATGCAATAGCGCACGACCCTTTTCGCTGTGATTCAGATAGAGCTTGCCATCGATGATTGTCCAAACTTCGGGATCGACCGTCGCCAAGTAGCCGAGCGCCAGACCCATTGCGCAGAAGCCACCGAACCGCGGGCTGTAACGTTCGGGGTCCTGCCGAAAGATGTCGCGATGCTCTGCCGACGCGAAGAACCATCGCGCCTCGTTCCAGACGACCTCGAATTTCGGCTCCCCCATCGTCGGCTTTCCGAGGACAAAGTATGCCACCGGGTCATAGCCGCCGATTGCAACGTAATTGTCGTCAATGTTGACCTTGCGTCCCTCGGCGAGAACCGCGGAAGTGATGAACCCGCTCGCCAGTACCAGGAGCGCTACAAGTCCTCGCGCGATCAGTCCAGCCATGACCATCCGCCTTGAACAGTTGGGAATCTACAATCGAGTAGTCCTGATACTGTACACGAAATCGTCCGCTATCGCCATTCGCCGGGGATGCCGCGGCAAACCGCTCTCGTCTCGCCGCGGCATTCGGCCTTAGGTACGCTATGGTGACCCGTCGACTTTGGCTCGTTCAATCATGAGTTCGGCTACTTGCCGCCCGAGGGCCAATCCAGCTTCGTTATCGCAACGATAATGGATTCCAGCCCACAACCGTGAATCGCCAATCTCTTGAGCCCGCGCACGCAAGATCGGGGCGTCCCTAGGAAAGAGATGGACAAGTACTTCTGCGACGGCCATGCTGATGGCTGCATGCCCGCCGGGGTAACTGGGATGGTTTGGCACGGGGATGATAGTTGTCAGCGACGGATCGAGTTGGTTCGGTCGGATCGCCCAGTAGGTGTATTTCGCGTCAAACACGGCCACAGCTGTGTCGTAGGCCGCGATGTGGGCGAGCGCATAGACGCGCGCGGCACGTGGAGGGTTCGCGTCGAGCCGATAGTCGAAGACCAGCTGATCAACCACCGGCGTCACCAGGGCGAAGGACGTAGGCGCCCAGCGGAAAACTGCTCGATTGATTTCGAAGGTCCGCTTCACCTCCCTCAGCTCGGCAAGGTCCTTAGCGAGCTGTGGCGAGTCATATGCCGGAGGTGGCTTTGGGCGGAACTGGTTACCTCTGACAAGGACCCAAGTGTTCCAGCTTCCCATCGTCGGACCGAGCGGATTGGTGCCAATCCAACGTCCAGGCCCCATCGGAATGGTTCCCTTCCATTCGATCTGGCTACCATCTTTCGCTGCTTTTTCAATGGCCGCCGCCGCGACCGCTTGGCCGAGCGCCAGCCCGGCCTTTACATCGGAAGGATAATGGACGCCCGCGAGTACACGAGACTGGCCCGCTTCTTCCGCCAGCTTGGCAAAGATATCGGCTTCCTTCGGGAAGAGATAGGCGAGAAGAGACGCGGCTGCGCCTGCTACCACTGCATGCTCCGAAGGGTAGGAGGGGCTGTTGGCGGTGGCTATCACCGGCTTGATACTTGCGTCGAGATCAGCTGGTCGCGGCCTGCCGTAGGCGTATTTCGAATCCCAGGCAGCGACTGTTGCGTCATAAATCGTCGCATTGAAGAGCGCAATGTCGCGAAAGCCGCGGATTCCAGCGCCGACGAACCGGTCCCTCGCGATCTCGTTCCATCGATAGCCGGGAGCGCCGCTGTCCCAATAGGCGATACGCTGCATTGCCTCCGGGAGAGTGGCGGCTATCTGCTGTCGGGCCGCTTTCAACTCTTCGACAGTCGCCTCGCGGTCGGGCGGGGGCGGCAGACGAAATTGCGAGCCGGATGCCAGTATCCAAGTCCGCCAAGTTCCAGCAGTCGGTTCGACGGGCGTTGCTGTCGTCTGCGAGGAGGCGATGGCCGGCGAGAACGCCAACATCACCAGCGCCGTGAGTATAGTCCTTATTGATGTCATAACTACCTCCTGGTCGGCGGCCGTCTAGGCCTTCCCCGCTGTTGTGGCGGAGAATCTTATTGGGAGCCTGTGAGCGCCGAAACACCTTTGGTACCGCACAGCGCTGCGGAGATAACGAATGCGCGACGATAGAGGAGCGAAAAACCGACGAAATCTTACCCCGCCGCTTGGCGACGGCTCGGAAGCGCGCGCGTTAGATGCTCTTTCACCCGAACCGCCGCCGCGAGCGTTCCGCTTTGACCGTTACACGCTCGACTTGGAACGGGTGTCGCTGCGCCGCGGCAGCGAGCAGATCGAACTTCGGCCAAAATCGTTTGACGTGCTTGGCTACTTGGCGGCGAACGCAGGTCGAGTCGTGTCAAAGGACGAGATCTTCGCCGCAGTTTGGCCGGACGTCACCGTCACTGACGACTCCTTGGTGCAATGCGTTCGCGAGATCCGGCGGGCTCTCCAGGATGACGAGCAACAACTGATCAAGACCATCCCGCGCCGCGGCTACTTGCTCGATAACCCCGTATGCCGCGTGACGGAGCTGGAGAGTGCCGATGATGCCATCTGGCGCAGCGCTGCTGGCGGCGACAAAGCTCCGCCCGGTCCAGCACGGCCTACAAGGTTGTTTTTCGCGGCTGCGTCATTGGTGGCAGGCGTCGCTATGATCGCAGTTTGGGTGTTTGGTCCCCACAACCGTGGGCTTCCGCAAGCTGAAGGCCCGCCTGCGGTTGCTGTCCTCTTCAAGTCCGTTGGCCAGGGCGGCGCAGACGAACCGATACACGATTATTTCAGTGATGGCCTCACCGACGATGTGATTACAGCGCTGAGCCGATTTAGCAGCTTTAGGGTTCTGACGCGCACTTCCCTCAGCTCCGTTAACGGAAAGGAGCAGGAGCTGCGCGACCTGTCGCGGGATCTAAAGCTCCGCTACATCGTCGACGGAAACGTCCGCCGATCCGAAGAAAAAGTGCGAGTGACTGCCCGCCTGACCGATGCCACGCGCGGCGTGCTACTTTGGTCCGAGGTGTATGACGAACCCTTCAAAGATATCTTTGCCCTCCAGGATCGCATCGCCCGCAGCGTGGTCGGGCGCCTCGCCGTGCAAATCGGACGGATCGAGCAGGAACGCGCCACAGCAAAGCCCACGTCCAACATGGAAGCGTATGATTACGTCCTGCGCGGGCGTGACCGACTTCGGCGATTGACCCGGACTGATAACATTGAAGCTCGCCGCCTGTTCAAGACGGCTTCCGAGCTTGACCCGGGATACGCCGCGGCTTTCGTCGGGCTGGGCCTCTCGTATCTCGACGATATGAACCTCGGCTGGACCGACCGGCCAGAAGAGGCAGCACGCCGTGCTTATGAATTTGGGCACCGCGCCATCACGCTCGATGACCACGACGGAGGCGGTCACTTGCTCCTAGCGCAAGTCTATCTCATGCACAAGCAGCACGACTTGGCTCTTGCCGAGACGGACAGGGCGATCGATCTCAATCCCAATGACGCCGACGGTCACGCGATTCGAGGCATGGTGTTGATCTGGTCAGGCCGGGCGAAAGAGGCGATCACTTCGTTTGAGACGGCCGCGAGATTCGATCCCAGCCATACGAGGCCACGAAGCCTAGTCAATATGGGAATAGCGTACCTCCTAGAGGGGCGGCTAGAAGAAGCGGCTAGAGCTCTCGAGCTCAGCACGGGCCGCAATCCGGAGTTCGTCTTTGGCTATATCGGGCTTGCTGTAACCTATCACGAGTTGGGGAAACATGTAGAGAGTGAGCGTGCTGCCGCAGCGGTCCGTCGGCTCGATCCCTTCTTTGCAAGCGCACGGTTCGGAACGCTCTTCGCAAACGAAGCGGATCGACTGCTCATGGTCAGGCGTCTCAGCCGGGCCGGCTTGTGAGCGACATGCCCAAGCGCTATCGCGAACTCTCAACTTCTGAGAACACAGTTACATCATCGATCCAAGGAGTTAAGACTATTGCCGGGCCTGCCGAGAGCGAGATGATCCATACGGCGGAAGGCTCGATAGAGGCGGTGCTAGCGGCCAAGGCTGCGGCTAATATTGGCGGACATTACTCGCGGCCAGATATCCTCAGATTGCTTGTTGATCGGCAGCCGCTTGAGCGGCTATCAGATGATGCTCCGGTCACGGAAAACGCAACAGAGACTGTGCGTGCCAGTTAGATCGGCCGAATGGCCTGACCCGTCCCAGTGCGAGTGTTGCTGATGGCCCACGAGGTGATCAAATGAGACGGCGACTTCCGTTATTGGGGACGCTTTTGGACAAGTTGGGCGGTGTTGGAACGGAGGCTCTGGCTCGTTGGGTTTGAGTTTAGGCGGCTTTCAAGCGGTGTTGCAATCGTCTCTGTTTGATGGTGTCGCGTTTGATCCTTTCCCGTTCCAGTATGATGGCCTGGCCTCTACCGAAGTAGACATCGGCTGGCGTCAGGTCTGCAGGCTTTCGTGGTAGCGGCTGTGATTGTAGTGCTCGACGAAGCAGGCGATCTGGGGCCTCGAGGTCACCGGGCAGGTAATAGTTCTCGAGCAGGATACGGTTCTTGAGCGTCTGGTGCCAGCGCTCGATCTTGCCTTGGGTCTGCGGATGGCACGGTGCGCCGCGGACGTGCGCCATTCGACGGTCCTGGAGCCATTCGGCGAGATCGCTCGAGATGTAACTCGATCCGTTGTCGCTGAGCAGTCGTGGTTTGTGCATGAGCTTCGCGCTATTGCAGCCTGACGCCATCAGCGCCAGTTCGAGTGTGTCAGTGACGCAGCTGCCACGTTGTGTCATATTGCCTGGGTGGAGGATCCGGCGCAGCTGCGTATCTCGCTGCTCGACGGCACCGGCAAGAACGACGGCGGTGCGCAGCGGCTGCGCAACACCCTGCTCGCCGCGATGGGCATGGCCGGCTACGGCACCACCAAACTGCCGAAGGGAGAAGGCATGGGCGTGGCCTGCGTGTCGTCACAGGAGCGGGCGACCGCGAGCTGGACGGCGTGCGTGGCCCATGTCGCGGTGGCGCCCTCGGGCGAGGTCAAGGGCAAGAAATTGACCGTGGCCA
>Ga0081540_1004272_pt1 | contig 10957 bp, 5 predicted proteins | sample TabmetS2T1R1_FD_71024 | JGI IMG/M metagenome (GOLD analysis project Ga0081540, IMG submission 71024) | Tabebuia heterophylla rhizosphere microbial communities from the University of Puerto Rico - S2T1R1 | ecosystem: Host-associated > Plants > Roots > Rhizosphere ... | reverse complement strand
GGTCTCGAGCGCGTAGGTCGTCCCCCAGCGGATCGTCTCCGCGGAGCCGGGCCGCGCGGCCGCGTACCGCCTGGCCGCCTGCTCCTGGACGATCAGGTCGGCCCGCTCCAGCCGGCTCCGCGGGTCCCCGAGCAGCCGCCGCAGCATCGCCGCCGTCGCCCCGAACGGCAGGTTGGCCACCACCCGGAAGGGCCGTCGCGGCACCGGCATGACGAGCGCGTCCGCCGTCAGCACCCGCAGGTTGCCGTAGGCGGCCAGGCGCGCCCTGGTCCGCTCGGCCAGCCGGGGGTCGCACTCGACCGCCACCACCCGCCCGGCCCGCCGCGCCAGGGCCTCGGTGAGCACCCCGGTCCCGGCCCCGCTCTCCACCACCAGGTCCCCGGCGCCGACCCCGGCCTGCTCGACCAGCTCAGCCGCCAGCCAGCCCCCGGCCAGGAAGTGCTGCCCGAGCTCCGCGCGCCGCCGCACGCGCCCGGACACGGAAGACCACCATCGTCACCATGCCGCCAGGGAACCGCGCCGGACGGTGCGGGAGCAACCGAATTCCTGGGTCGGCGCCGGATGCTCGATCCGTCAGTGATGGGGGCGGTCTGCTCGCTCCCGGAACCAGGTGACCGTGGTGGCAACGGCCTGGGGATGCGGGGTGGGTTCGAAGGGGCCGAAGGCGCGCTGGAACTTCGAGGCGTCGAGCACGAACGGGCGCTCCCACTGGTAGAGCATCTCGGCGCTCTCGCGGGCTCGAGGATCGAACAGGCCGGCCAGCCGCAGCGCCAGGCGGGAGGTCGCGGTGACCTTGACGGGTCGGCCGAGGGCGGACGCGATCAGCTCGACGAACGCCCGGCCGGTCACCGGTTCGGCGGCGGGCAGGTGCCAGACCTCGCCAACGGCTTCCGGGCGCGCCCCCAGGGGGGGCAGCGCCCTGGCCACCTCCTTGAGGGAGTTCAGGCTGTGCGGCATGTCCATGCTGCCCAGCCAGCGGGCCCGTCTGCCGTTGGCGGCCGCGCCGAACAGGATGTCGCCGACGACGCTGTTGGCCCCGCCCGGTCCGTAGTAGTCCGAGGAGCGTGCGATGGCCACCTGGAGGGTTCCCGACCGGTGGGCGGCCAGCAGCCGCTCGGCCATCTGCGCGCGGATGCGGCCCTTGCTGGTGGTCGGCTGCGCGGGCAGGTCCTCGGTGATGGGCCCGTCCACCGGCCCGTAGGCGTAGAGGTTGTCGGCGTACACCAGCCGGGCCCCGGCGGCGGCGGTCGCGTCGGCGATGCTCTGGGTCAGCGCGGGGAACTCCGCCGCCCACCGGTCATAGGGCGGCTGGACGCAGTGGTAGACGACCGTGGCGCCCTCGCAGGCCGTGCGGGCCTGGGCCGGGTCGGCGGCGTCGGCGGCCACCTGCTCCACGCCCTCGGGCAGGCCGGCGGCCGGCGTGCGGCTGGCCGCCCGGACCCGATGGCCACCGCCGGCCAGCTCCCTGACCAGGGCGCCCCCCGCACCACCGGTCGCGCCCAGGACCACGTGCAGCTGGTCATCACCGTCCATCGGAGGCTCCTCGGGAATGACGACCGGCCCGAGCCGTGAAGGCCCGAGCCGGTCGCCTGCTGCTCGTCGTTACTGCTGCTGCTGGTCGTCGAAGGGCTGGTACTCGTCGCCCGTGTAGGCGCCGGCGTCGACGTCGACCAGCTCGCCACCGGCCTCGGTGTCGGTGCCCACCGGGACCTGGTAGGCGGTGCCGTCCTCGGCGTAGTAGACGTCGTTGCCGTAGTCCCCATAGGCGTCGCCGAAGTCGTCGACCCCGTAGGCGGCGGCGGGGATCTCGGTCAGCACCGGGGTGACGCTGCGGTAGCGCACCATGCCGGTCCCGGCCGGGATCAGCTTGCCGATGATGACGTTCTCCTTGAGGCCGATGAGCGAGTCGCTCTTGCCCTCGATGGCCGCCTCGGTCAGCACCCGGGTCGTCTCCTGGAAGGAGGCCGCGGACAGCCAGGACTCGGTCGCCAGCGACGCCTTGGTGATCCCGAGCAGCTCCGGCCGGCCGCTGGCCGGGGTCGCGCCCCGCTCCAGCGCCTCCCGGTTCGCCTGCTCGAAGGTCGCCCGCTCGACCAGCTCGCCTGGCAGGAGCTCGGTGTCGCCACCCTCGAGGACGGTGACCCGCTTGAGCATCTGGCGGACGATGAGCTCGATGTGCTTGTCGTGGATGGTCACGCCCTGCGAGGTGTAGACCTTCTGCACCTCGTCGACGAGATGCCGCTGGGTGGCCCGGATGCCGAGCACCCGCAGCATCTCCTTGGGGTTGGGGATGCCCTCGATGATCGGCTGCCCGACCTCGATCTCCTGGCCGTCCTGGACGCGGAGCCGGGCCCGCCGGGGCACGATCGCGACCCACTCCTCGCCCTCGTCCGAGGTCACGGTGACCTGGACGCCCTTCTCGACCTGCTCGATCGACACCCGGCCGGAGAACTCGGCGATGGGGGTCATCCCCTTGGGGGTGCGGGCCTCGAACAGCTCCTGCACCCGCGGCAGCCCGTGGGTGATGTCCTCGCCGGCGATCCCGCCGGTGTGGAAGGTCCGCATGGTCAGCTGGGTGCCCGGCTCACCGATCGACTGGGCGGCGATGATGCCGACCGCCTCGCCGATGTCGACCAGCCGGTTGGAGGCGAGGCTGCGGCCGTAGCACGCCTGGCACACGCCCACCTTGGAGTCGCAGGTGAGCACCGAGCGGCACAGCACCTCCCCGACGCCGTGCTCGATGAGGCTCTGGACGACGTCCTCGTCGATCTCGGTGCCGGCCTCGAACAGGACCTCCTCGCGCTTGCCGTTCCCGGTCGTGACCGGCTCGGCGAGGATGCGGAACAGGGCCTGGCTCTCGATCGCCCGTGGCCGCACCCACTCGAACTCACCCTTCTTGCCGGGCACCGGCGCCTGGACGGCGGTGGTGATCGGGATGCCCCGCTCGGTGCCACAGTCGGACTCGCGGATGATCACGTCCTGGGTGACGTCCACCAGACGCCGCGTCAGGTAGCCGGAGTCGGCGGTGCGCAGCGCGGTGTCGGCCAGTCCCTTGCGGGCGCCGTGGGTCGAGATGAAGTACTCGAGCACCGACAGGCCCTCGCGGAAGTTGGCCTTGATGGGCCGGGGGATGATCTCGCCCTTGGGGTTGGCGACCAGGCCCCGCATGCCGGCGATCTGGCGCACCTGGCTCATGTTCCCGCGCGCGCCCGACGACACCATGATCCAGAACGGGTTGAACGGCTCGCGCCGGAAGCGGTCCTCCATGTCCTCGCGGACCCGCTCGGTCGCCTCGGTCCAGATCTCGATGAGCTCCTGGCGACGCTCGTCGTCGGTGATGATGCCCCGCCGGAACTGGAGCTCGACCTTCTCGGCCCGCTTCTCGAAGTCGTCGAGGATCTTCTGCTTGAGCGGCGGCTTGAGCAGGTCCTGGACCGACACGGTGACGCCGGCCTGGGCGGCCCAGTGGAAGCCGAGGTTCTTCAGGTTGTTCAGGACCTCGGCGATCTCGGTCTGGGAGTACTGGTTGGCGATCCGCGCCACCAGGTCCGAGAGCTCACGCTTGTGCAGCGTCTCGTTGACGAACGGCGCACCCTCGGGCAGCGCCTCGTTGAACAGCAGGCGCCCGACGGTGGTCCTGACCCTGGCCGGCCCCTCGCCGTCGGTCCCGATCGGCAGGCGGACCACGATGGGCTCCTGCAGGGCGACCGACTTGAAGTCGTAGGCCATGACGGCCTCGGCCACCGACCCGAACACCCGCGGCTGCTCCTGCTCCGCGCGCTTCTTGTCGCCGTTCTTGGCCGCCGCGGGCGACTCCTGCATGTAGGTCAGGAAGTAGATCCCGAGGATCATCTCGTAGGTCGGCACGGCGATCGGACGCCCGTTGGCCGGCGAGAGGATGTTGTTGACCGACAGCATCAGCACCCGCGCCTCGGCCTGGGCCTCGGCCGACAGGGGCACGTGCACGGCCATCTGGTCGCCGTCGAAGTCGGCGTTGAACGCCTGGCAGACCAGCGGGTGGATCTGGATGGCCTTGCCCTCGACCAGCACCGGCTCGAACGCCTGGATGCCAAGCCGGTGCAGGGTCGGAGCCCGGTTCAGCAGCACCGGGTGCTCGCGGATGACCTCCTCGAGCACGTCCCAGACCTGGGGCCGGGACCGCTCGACCATGCGCTTGGCCGACTTGATGTTCTGGGCGTAGGAGAGGTCCACCAGCCGCTTCATCACGAACGGCTTGAACAGCTCCAGGGCCATCTGCTTGGGCAGCCCGCACTGGTGCAGCTTCAGCTCGGGGCCGACCACGATGACCGAGCGGCCGGAGTAGTCGACCCGCTTGCCGAGCAGGTTCTGGCGGAAGCGGCCCTGCTTGCCCTTGAGCATGTCGGACAGGCTCTTGAGGGGCCGGTTGCCCGGGCCGGTGACCGGACGGCCGCGGCGGCCGTTGTCGAACAGCGCGTCGACGGCCTCCTGGAGCATGCGCTTCTCGTTGTTGACGATGATCTCGGGCGCGCCCAGGTCCAGCAGCCGCTTGAGGCGGTTGTTGCGGTTGATGACCCGCCGGTACAGGTCGTTCAGGTCGCTGGTGGCGAACCGGCCGCCGTCCAGCTGCACCATCGGGCGCAGGTCGGGCGGGATCACCGGGACGCAGTCGAGCACCATGCCGAGTGGCGAGTTGCGCCGGCCGATGAAGGCCGACACCACCCGCAGCCGCTTGATGGCCCGCTGCTGCTTCTGGCCCTTGGAGGTGGCGATGACCTCGCGCAGGCGGGCCTGCTCCTCCTCGACCCCCTCGCGCAGCAGGAGGTCCTTGATGGCGTCGGCGCCCATGCCGGCCGAGAAGTACTCGCCGAAGCGGTCGCGCAGCTCGCGGTAGTACTGGTCGTCGGCCAGCAGCTGCTTGGGGGCCATGTTCTTGAACACGTCCAGGATCCGCTCGAGCAGCTCGATCCTGGTCGCGGCCTTCTCGCGCACGTCCTTGAACGCCCGCTCGGCCTCGTTCCGGGCCTTGCGGCGCTGGTCGGACTTGGCCCCCTGGGCCTCCAGCTCGGCCAGGTTGGCCTCGAGCTGGGCCTTGATCTCCTCCTCGCGCTTCTGCTTGTCGACCTCGACCTGCTCGCGCTCGTGCGCCAGCTCGGTCTCGATCCGCGGCAGGTCGTCGTGGCGGCGGTCGTCGTCGACCCAGGTCACCACGTTGGCGGCGAAGTAGATGATCTTCTCGAGGTCCTTGGGGGCCATGTCGAGCAGGTAGCCGAGCCGGCTCGGCACGCCCTTGACGTACCAGATGTGGGTGACGGGGGCGGCCAGCTCGATGTGGCCCATGCGCTCGCGGCGCACCTTGGCCCGGGTCACCTCGACGCCGCAGCGCTCACAGATGATGCCCTTGAAGCGGACGCGCTTGTACTTGCCGCAGTAGCACTCCCAGTCCCGCGTCGGCCCGAAGATCTTCTCGCAGAACAGGCCGTCCTTCTCGGGCTTGAGGGTGCGGTAGTTGATCGTCTCCGGCTTGCGGACCTCGCCGTTTGACCACATGCGGATCTGCTCGGCCGTGGCCAGGCCGATCCGCAGCTCGTCGAAGTAGTTGACGTCGAGCACTTAGACCTCCTCGACCGACGAAGGCTCCCGCCGGGACAGGTCGATCCCCAGTTCCTCGGCGGCTCTGAACACGTCCTCGTCGGTTTCCCGCATCTCGATCTCCTGGCCCTCGGCCGAGAGCACCTCGACGTTCAGGCAGAGCGACTGCATCTCCTTGATCAGCACCTTGAAGGACTCGGGGATGCCGGGCTCGGGGATGTTCTCGCCCTTGACGATCGCCTCGTAGACCTTGACCCGGCCGAGGACGTCGTCGGACTTGATGGTGAGCAGCTCCTGGAGGGCGTAGGCGGCGCCGTAGGCCTCGAGGGCCCAGACCTCCATCTCGCCGAACCGCTGCCCGCCGAACTGCGCCTTCCCGCCCAGCGGCTGCTGGGTGATCATCGAGTAGGGGCCGGTCGAGCGGGCGTGGATCTTGTCGTCCACCAGGTGCAGCAGCTTCATGATGTAGATGTAGCCGACGGTCACCGGGGTCGGGTACGGCTCCCCGGTGCGGCCGTCGAACAGCACGGCCTTGCCCTCGGCGTCGACCAGCTTGTGGACCTGGCCGTCGACCGGGTCCTCGTAGGTGCCGAGGGTCGCCGTCAGCAGGTCCTCGATGGCCTCCTCGTTGGCGCCGTCGAACACCGGGGTGCCGAGCGGCAGGATCTCGTCCTGGTGGTTCTGCTCCTTGGACCAGCCGGTCTCCTTGGCCCAGCCGGGCAGGGTGTCGAACGACCACCCGTGGGCGGCCACCCAGCCCAGGTGCGTCTCCAGCACCTGGCCGATGTTCATCCGGCTCGGCACGCCGAGCGGGTTGAGGATGACGTCGACCGGGGTGCCGTCGGCCAGGAAGGGCATGTCCTCCTCGGGGAGGATCTTGGAGATGACGCCCTTGTTGCCGTGGCGGCCGGCCAGCTTGTCGCCGTCGGAGATCTTCCGCTTCTGGGCCACGTAGACCCGGACCAGCTGGTTGACGCCGGGGTTGAGGTCGTCGCCGGCCTCCCGGGAGAACACCCGCACGCCGATGACCTTGCCGGTCTCGCCGTGGGGGACCTTCAGGGAGGTGTCGCGGACCTCGCGGGCCTTCTCCCCGAAGATGGCCCGCAGCAGGCGCTCCTCGGGGGTCAGCTCGGTCTCGCCCTTGGGCGTGACCTTGCCGACCAGGACGTCGCCGGGGTCGACCTCGGCCCCGATGCGGATGATGCCCCGCTCGTCCAGGTCCTTGAGCACGTCCTCGGACACGTTGGGGATGTCGCGGGTGATCTCCTCGGCCCCGAGCTTGGTGTCGCGGGCGTCGACCTCGTGCTCCTCGATGTGGATCGAGGTGAGGACGTCGTCCTTGACCAGGCGCTCGGAGAGGATGATGGCGTCCTCGTAGTTGTGGCCCTCCCAGGGCATGAAGGCGACCAGGAGGTTCTTGCCCAGGGCCAGCTCGCCGGTGTCGGTGCAGGGCCCGTCGGCCAGGACGTCGCCGGTGGCCACCTTGGTGCCCTCGACCACGATCGGCTTCTGGTTGATGCAGGTGCCCTGGTTGGAGCGCTCGAACTTGCGCATCCGGTAGACCTTGGCCGAGCCGTCGGCGTGGCGGACGGTGACCTGGTCGGCGGTGACGTCCTCGACCGTGCCGGGGGCGTCGGCCACGACCACCCCGCCGGCGTCGACCGCCACCCGCCGCTCCATGCCGGTGCCGACCAGCGGCGCCTCGGAGCGGAGCAGGGGCACGGCCTGGCGCTGCATGTTGGCCCCCATCAGGGCCCGGTTGGCGTCGTCGTGCTCCAGGAACGGGATCAGGGCGGTGGCCACCGACACCATCTGCCGGGGGCTGACGTCCATGTAGTCGACCTCGTCGGGGGGCACGTTGGCGACCTCGCCGGTGACACCGGCGCCCTGGCCGGTGCCGAAGTCGGCCCGGCTGACCGAGCGCTGGCTGGACACGCCGACCGAGCGGCTGCCCTGGCGGACCAGGACGCGGTCGGTGACGAAGTTGCCGTCGGCGTCCACGGCCGCGTTGGCCTGGGCGATGACGTGCAGGTCCTCGTCGTCGGCGGTCAGGTAGTCGACCTGGTCGGTGACGCGGCCGTTGACCACCTTGCGGTAGGGGGTCTCGACGAAGCCGTACTCGTTGATGCGGGCGTAGGTCGAGAGGTTGCCGATGAGGCCGATGTTCGGGCCCTCAGGGGTCTCGATCGGGCACATGCGGCCGTAGTGGGACGGGTGGACGTCGCGGACCTCGAACCCGGCCCGCTCGCGCGACAGCCCGCCCGGGCCGAGCGCCGACAGGCGCCGCCGGTGGGTCAGGGCGGCCAGCGGGTTGGTCTGGTCCATGAACTGGCTGAGCTGGGAGGTCCCGAAGAACTCCTTGATGGCGGCCACCACCGGACGGATGTTGATCAGCGTCTGGGGGGTGATCGCCTCGGCGTCCTGGGTGGTCATGCGCTCGCGCACGACCCGCTCCATCCGCGACAGGCCGATGCGGACCTGGTTCTGGATCAGCTCGCCGACCGAGCGCAGGCGCCGGTTGCCGAAGTGGTCCTGGTCGTCGGTGCTGGTCGAGGGGTCGCCCTCGTGCAGCCGGACCAGGTAGTCGACGGTGGCAACGATGTCGTCGGTGGTCAGGGTCAGGGCGACGTGCTGCTCGGGGTCAAGGCCCAGCTTCTTGTTGATCTTGTAGCGGCCGACCTTGGCCAGGTCGTAGCGCTTGGGCTGGAAGAAGAGGCCGTGCAGGAGCTGGCGGCCCGACTCGGCGCTGGGCGGCTCGCCCGGGCGCAGGCGCCGGTAGATCTCGACCAGCGCGTCCTCTTCGGTCTTGGTGTGGTCCTTCTCGAGCGTGCCCATCATGGTCTCGGACTCGCCGAACCGCTCGCGGATCTGCTCGTCGCCCATGCCGAGGCCGCGCAGGAGCACGGTCACGGGCAGGCGGCGCTTGCGGTCGAGGCGGACGCCGACGGTGTCCTTCTTGTCGACGTCGAACTCGAGCCAGGCGCCCCTGGCCGGGATGACCCGGCAGGAGGTGAGCAGCTTGTCGAGGGTCTTGTCGGGCTCCTGCTCGAAGATGACGCCGGGCGAGCGGACCAGCTGGGAGGTCACGACCCGCTCGGTGCCGTTGATGATGAAGGTGCCCTGGTCGGTCATGACCGGGAAGTCGCCCATGAAGACCGACTGGGACTTGATCTCGCCGGTGGTCCGGTTCTGGAACTCGGCCTGGACGTGGAGCTTGCGGGAGAAGGTGTTGTCTCGCTCCCGGCACTCCTCAACAGAATGCTCGGGCTCCTCGAAGCGGTGCTCCCCGAACGTCAGGGCCATCTGGCCGGTGAAGTCCTCGATGGGGCTGATCTCGTCGAAGGTCTCCCGGAGACCGTCGGTGATCAGCCATTCGAAGGACTGGCGCTGGATGGCGATGAGGTCGGGGATGGGGAGGATCTCGGGGATCTTGCCGAAGGAGAGTCGAGAGGAGGTCGAGGTACGCGGGTCGCTCAACAGGCGTCCCTCCCCTTTCGCGGGAAGCAGGTGTGGAGGCGGGTGGTGCGGCGGATGCGGCGGCGGCTGGGCACGCCAAAGCCCGGGGTAGGCTGGTCGAAGGCGCGCGAAGACATGCGAAGGAGCAGTGTAGCGCTTTCCTACACCGCCGTCAACGTCGAACTGAGGGTCTGCGTGGGCACCTCACTTCGTCTTGTCCGACCGAGTTTGCCGCCCACTCCCGGCAGTGTCAAGGGACAACTACGGAGAGTGGGCAGCAGAAACGCGTTGCGTGACGGCCGGCTGGGAACGCCCGGCGTCACCGCAGGGTTCAACGTGCGGCGACCCCTGGGTATTCCGCCCGGCGCCCGCGCCTACTTCAGCTCGACGCTGCCGCCCGCGCCCTCGAGCTGGGCCTTGGCCTTGTCGGCCTGCTCCCGGGGGACGCGCTCGAGCACCGCCTTGGGCGCCGAGTCGACCAGGTCCTTGGCCTCCTTGAGGCCGAGGCTGGTGAGGGCGCGGACCTCCTTGATGACCTGGATCTTCTTGTCCCCGGGGGCGGTGAGCACGACGTCGAACTCGGTCTGCTCCTCGGCCGCCTCGGCCTCGGCGGCCCCGGCCCCGGCGGCGGCCGGGCCGGCGGCCACGGCCACGGGGGCGGCGGCGGACACGTTGAAGGTCTCCTCGAACTGCTTCACGAACTCCGACAGCTCGAGAAGGGTCATCTCCTTGAAGGCGTCCAGGAGGTCGTCGGTGGACAGCTTGGCCATGGTGGGTCTCCTTACTCTGCGGGCTGGTCGGCCGCCTCGGCGGCGGGAGCGGTGGGGTCCTGCGGGGGCTCGGGGGCAGCAGCCTGCGCCGCGGGCCCCTCCTCCCCCTTCTTGTCGCGAAGGGCCGCGGTCATGGTCGCCACCTGGCGGAGCGGGGCGGCGAGCAGGTTGACGGTCCGCTGGGCCGAGGCCTGGAGCAGGCCGGCCATCCGGGCCAGCAGGACCTCGCGGGACTCGAGGGTGGCCAGCCGGCGCACCTCGTCGGCCCCGAGGACCTTGCCGTCCATGACCCCGCCCTTGACGACCAGGGCCGGGTGGGTGCGGGCGAACTCGGCCAGGTCCTTGGCCGCCTGGACGGGGTCGCCGTGGACGAAGGCGACCGCGGTCGGGCCCTGCAGCAGGCCGACCAGGTCCTTGTAGCCCGCCTCGCGCACGGCGATGCTGGTCAGGGTGTTCTTCAGCACCCGGTACTCGGTCGAGGACCCGCGCAGCGACGCGCGCAGCTCGCCCAGCTCCGCGACCTTGAGGCCCCGGTACTCGGTGAGCAGGGCAGCTACCGAGCCTTCCAGGCGTCCCTTGATGGCCTCGACCTCGGCGACGTTGCTCGCGCTCGGCACGGCCTCACCTCCACAGACGAAAAAACGGACGGTCCGAGACCGTCCGGCTGGCGCATGCCACGCGTGGAGGCACCTGCTGGTGCTCGCCTGCGCCGGTGCCCTGGTGGGCCTTCGTGCCGTGCGGCAACCGGACGGTCTCTGGCGACGAAGCACTGTAGCACAGGGAGCCCGGAGGGGGCTGTGGATAACTTCGGGCAGGCCGGCGGCCGTACCGTTATTTTGCTCCCAGGCGCCTTACTGTCATAGGTTCCGAAGCCGTCGATCTTGTCAGAGTTGACGATCGCAGCATCCGAAGGGGGAGTAGATGGCCACGCCGGTCATCATCAGCCTGCTCGTCGGCCTCGTCGCCGGCGGAGCGTTCATGGCCATGTGGGCCGCCAACCGCATCGAGGAGGAGGGGGTCAGGCAGTTCGACCGCGGGTTCGAGCGCGGCCGCTGGCTGACCGACATCAGCGTCGCCAAGGCGATCGAGGACCAGGACCGCGCCCGCCGGGTCGGCCAGCTCGTGGCCGGGGCCCGCCAGCCCGGCGGCCCACCCTCCAC
>Ga0081540_1004271_pt1 | contig 10958 bp, 5 predicted proteins | sample TabmetS2T1R1_FD_71024 | JGI IMG/M metagenome (GOLD analysis project Ga0081540, IMG submission 71024) | Tabebuia heterophylla rhizosphere microbial communities from the University of Puerto Rico - S2T1R1 | ecosystem: Host-associated > Plants > Roots > Rhizosphere ... | reverse complement strand
GCCGACCTTCGGGTGCTTGAACAGCAGCTCCTCCAGCTCGCGCGGATAGATGTTCTCGCCGCCGCGGATGATCATGTCCTTCAGCCGGCCTTCCACGGTGCAGAAGCCGCGCGCATCCATGGCGCAGAGATCGCCGGTGTGCAGCCAGCCATCCCTGTCGATGGCGGCTGCGGTAGCATCCGGCATCTCGAAATAGCCGAGCATCACGTGATAGCCGCGGGTGCAGAACTCGCCGATGGTGCCGATCGGCACCGTCTCGCCGGTTGCGGGATCGATGATCTTGGTCTCCATGTTGGGCAGCGGCAGCCCAATCGTGCCGGCCTTGTCCTCGACGCTGTCATTGGTGCGGGTCTGCGCCGCCACCGGCGAGCACTCGGTCTGGCCGAACACGATGGTGAAGGGCGCGCCCAACTCTTGCTCGAACCGCTTTACCAGCGGTGCCGGCACGGTGGATCCCCCGGAGCAGATCGCCTTGACCCCGGAGAGATCAGTGGTCGGAAACGTCGGGTGCTCCAGCATTGCAATCAGCATGGTAGGCACGGCGACCATGGCATTGCCGCGATAGGTGCCGAACATCTCGAGCACGATTGCGGGGTCGAACGCCTCGATCAGTACCTGGGTCGCCACCTTGTATACGGCGCCGATCACGCAGCAGACGCAGCCGCCGGTGTGAAATAGCGGCATCGTGGTGATGTAAACGTCGCCGACGTCATAGCCCATCCGGTCGGCGGTGTCGGCGCCGTTGTTGAGCAATCCGCGGTGGCGCAGCAGTGCACCTTTTGGAAAGCCCGTGGTGCCCGAAGTATATTGGATCATCACAGGATCGTCGGGGCTGACGCCGGGAAGCTTGATGCTCTTATCGTCGCCCGCGGCGATGAAGGCGTCCCAATCGTCGAAGCAGATCACCTCGCGCAGCTCGGGACAGTTCGGCTTCACCGCCCGCACCGTCTCCAGCATCGGATTGCCGCGAAAGCTGCTGACGACGAAGACGCCGGACGCGCGCGACTGCTTCAGCACATATTGCACTTCGTTGGCGCGGAAGGCCGGATTGACCGTAACCAGCACCATGCCCGCCATGCCGGCGCCGAACTCCAGCATGATCCATTCCGGGATGTTTTGCGCCCATACGGCGATGCGATCGCCCTTCTTGAAGCGGGTCGAGAGCGCACGGGCGGTACGCTCGGCCTCGCGGTACAACTCGGCGTAGGTCCATTTCCGCCGCTGCGCCGGGTCGGGCACGCCGGTGATCAAAGCGAGCCGGTCAGGCGCGGATTCCGCCGCCTTGCGCAGGAGATCGCCGAACGTCATCTCCCGCACCGCAGGCGTAGTCGGTCCCGCGACGTGCGACATCGTCAAAGCCATTTCGTCCCTCCCGGGCCGCTCTTGTGGTTGGGCGGCCTCTCTCTCTTGGAGGGAAAATGCCTTCGGGCCCGCGGCAATGCAAGCCGCACAGGGGCGCTCCGGAACGGGATTGCTCTTTGAGGGTTTGGTTCTTGCGCCAATTGGCGCATGATGGCGGCAATATGGACCCTGTAGGACTGCCGTGCCTTCGCAAAAGCTCTCTACTTACCGCAAGAAGCGCGATTTCGAAAAGACCTCGGAGCCCTCCGGCGACGTCAAGGTGGCGCCGTCGAAGCAGCGGCGGTTCGTGATCCAGAAACACGCGGCGACGCGACTGCACTACGATTTGCGTCTCGAATTCGACGGTGTCTTCAAGTCCTGGGCTGTGACACGCGGGCCCTCGCTCGATCCCCATGACAAGCGGCTGGCGGTCGAGGTCGAGGACCACCCGCTCGATTACGGCGATTTCGAAGGCACCATTCCGGAAAATCAGTATGGCGGCGGCACGGTGCAACTCTGGGATCGCGGCTATTGGGATTCCCCCGATCCCGAGCGCGGCTTCCAGAAGGGTGACCTGAAATTCAATCTGCACGGCGACAAGCTGCATGGCAGCTGGGTGCTGGTGCGGATGAAGGGTGATCGCTATGGCGGCAAGCGCACCAACTGGCTGCTGATAAAACATCGCGACGAATTCGCGCGCGAAGGCGAGGAGAACAACGTTTTGGACGAGGACCGCTCGGTGGCCTCCGGTCGCTCGATGGATCAGATCAAGGCGGGAAAGGGCAGGGCGCCAAAGCCGTTTATGCTCGCCAAGGGCAGCAAGACCAAGGCAGATGCGACCTGGAATTCCAACCGCGGCACGGCGGCTGAAGCGCGCGCCAAGACCAAGGCGGCAGTGCCGGTAGAGGCCAGGAAGGTATCTTCCATGCCGGATTTCGTGCCGCCGCAACTTTGCGCATCGGTCGAGCGTCCGCCGAGCGGCGCTGCCTGGTGCCACGAGATCAAGTTCGACGGCTACCGCGTGCAGCTTCGCGTCGAGGACGGCGAGGTCGCGCTGAACACCCGCAAAGGGTTGGACTGGGCGGAAAAGTTTCCGGCGATCGCGAAAGAGGGCCGCGGCTTGCCCGACGCTCTGGTCGACGGCGAAATCGTCGCCGTCGACCAAAACGGCCTGCCGGATTTCTCCGCGCTGCAGGCGGCGATCGCCGACAACAAGACTGACAAGCTCACTTACTTCGCCTTCGATCTGCTGTTCGCTGGTGGCGAGGATCTCCGCGTATTGCCGCTGCGCGAACGCAAGGCGCGGCTCCAGCGCCTATTGGAGGCGCGCAAGGGCAACGCAAAGCTGATCCGCTATGTCGAGCACTTCGAGGAGGATGGCGAGACGGTGCTTGAGTCGGCGAAAAAACTGTCGCTCGAAGGCATCATATCCAAGAAGCTGGAGGCGCGTTACCACTCCGGGCGCAGCGAAAGCTGGACCAAGGCAAAGGTCCGCGCCGGCCATGAAGTCGTGATCGGCGGCTGGAAGTCCAACAACGGCAAGTTCAGTTCGCTGATGGCCGGTGTCTATCGCGACGGCCATCTTGCCTTTGTCGGAATGGTCGGTACGGGCTACGGGGCGGACAAGGTACGACGCCTGATGCCGCATCTGAAGGCCAACGAAGCCGACAAGAGCCCGTTCAGCGGCGAGAACGCGCCGACGAACGCACGCGACGTGCATTGGCTGAAGCCAAAACTTGTCGCCGAGATCGAATTCGCCGGCTGGACCGAGGGCGGCAACATCCGCCAGGCCGCCTTCAAGGGTCTGCGCGAGGACAAGCCGGCGAGCGAAGTCGAGGCCGAGGAGCCCGCCATGGTCAAGGTCGCAAAACCCATTGTCGCGAAATCGCCGGCGAAGAAGGGTGCCGAGGTGATGGGCGTTGCCATCTCCAATCCCGACAAAGCGCTGTGGCCCGACGGCGGCGACGGCAAGCCATTCACAAAGCTCGATCTTGCCAACTATTTCGAAGCGGTCGGCGAGTGGATGATCGGTTACCTCAAGGGCCGTCCCTGCTCGATTGTGCGTGCACCTGACGGCATCAATGGCGAGACCTTCTTTCAGCGCCACGCCATGACCGGAACGTCAAAGCTGCTGGAGCTCGTCAAAGTCTCCGGAGATCGCAAGCCCTACATCCAGATCGATCGCGTCGAGGGGCTCGCCGCGGTTGCGCAGTCCGGCGGGCTGGAGCTGCATCCCTGGAATTGCGCGCCCGGTGCGCCCGACGTTCCGGGCCGGCTGGTGTTCGATCTCGATCCTGCGCCGGAGGTGGATTTTGCCGAGGTGATCGAGGCGGCAAAGGACATGCGCGAGCGGCTTTCTGCGGTCGGGCTCGAAAGCTTTTGCAAGACCACCGGCGGCAAGGGGCTGCATGTCGTGACGCCGCTCCTTTCGGGTGCGAAAGAGCGGGTGAACTGGAAGGAAGCAAAAGCCTTCGCGCAAGGCATCTGCCAGTGGATGGCGAACGACAATCCCGAGCGCTATTTGCTCAACATGTCGAAGCAGAAGCGCAAGGGAAAGATTTTTCTCGACTATCTCCGCAACGACCGGCTCTCGACGGCGGTCGCCGTACTGTCGCCGCGCGCGCGCGCCGGCGCCACCGTGTCGATGCCGTTGACCTGGACGCAGGTGCGCGGCGATCTCGATCCAAAACGCTACACGGTGCGCACCGTGCCGGCGTTGCTCGCCAAGAGCAAGGCGTGGGACGGCTATGAGGATGCAGCCGGCCCGATCAAGCCGGCGATGAAGAAGCTGGTGGAGAAGCTGTGATGTCATTCCGGGGCGCGACGAAGTCGCGAACCCGGAATCCAGAGATTATAGAGCGAGATTCCGGGTTCGCGCTTACGCACGCCCCGGAATGACGTCGGCCCTCAGATCTTCCCGAGCAACAGCAGGATCAGCAGGATCACGATGATCAGCCCAAGCCCGCCCCCGCCGTAATAGCCGGTGCCGTAGAACGGGCCGCCGCCGACGCCCGAAAATCCGCCGAGCAGGGCGATGATCAGAATAATCAGAATGATTGTGCCGATGGACATAGTATCTCTCCTCAGCCCGCATGCGGGACGCATTTGTCTCTGCCTTCGACCGGGGAAACCGATGGGAACTATGAAAGTTCCGCATTTTGCGACGCCATATCGCGGCCCTTTCGCTTCGTGCGAACGGAACTACATTGAGATGAGATGACGGAGGAGAGAGATGCCCGGCCCGCTGATCGTTTCGATTCCGCATAGCCTCGGCCGTGAAGAGGCGATGCGTCGCCTCAAGACGGGGCTGTCGCGCGCGGCGGCGCATGTGCCTATTATCCATGTCGACGAAGAGCGCTGGGAAGATAACCGCATGGTCTTCCGCGTGCGTGCGCTCGGCCAGGCGGCGAATGGCCATGTCGACGTCGAAGCGGATCACGTCAAGGTCGAGGTGACTTTGCCGTTCCTGCTGCAGCGCTTTGCGGAGATGGCGCAGGCGGCGATCCGCGAGCGCGGCAAGCTGCTGCTCACCAAGAAGTAGCCCTACGGCGAGCCCGCGAAAGCGAGCACCGTGCGTGGCGGCGCCTTTGTCTCGGCGCCGGATGCCAACTCAGCCGCCGTCTGCTTCAGCTCGACCGTGTTCAGCACCTGCTGCCATTCCTTGTATTCCGCGAGTTTCGGCAGGCGGAAAAGGATTTCCTGCGGCGCGGCATTCAGCACAATGAAGATAGGCTCGCCGCCGGGCACCGGTGGGGCGAGCACGTAGGACAGGAAGCGGCCTTCCGGAAATTTCCAGTCCTGTTCCTTCATCTCCTCTGCCGATGGCGTCAGCCACAGCACGCTGAAGGAGCCGTCCGGCCGCCGTCCGTCGAGCCAGCGATGGTTGCGGATTTGCGGGAAGCGCCGCCGTAATGCGGTGAGGTGGCCGATGAAGTAGGTGAAATCCTCAGCCTCACGGCCAAGATTGTCCCACTTCACCCAGCCGATCTCGTTGTCCTGGCAATAGGCGTTGTTGTTGCCGGCTTGGGAATTGCCGACCTCGTCGCCGGCGAGCAGCAGCGGCAGACCCTGTGCCAACAGCAGGCAGGCGAGCTGGTTGCGCCGCAGCTGCCGGCGCAGCGCGTTTATCTTGGGATCGTCAGTCGGCCCTTCATGGCCGCAATTGTTGCTCTGGTTGTCGTTGGCGCCGTCGCGATTGTCCTCGCCATTGGCGAGATTGTGCTTCTCGTTATAGGAAAACAGGTCGGCGAGCGTGAAACCGTCATGCACGGTGATGTGGTTGACGGAAGCGCGCGGATTGCGGCCTTCATGACGGAAGAGGTCGGAGGACGCCGTCATGCGGCTCGACACTTCGCCGATGAGACTGCCTTCGCCGCTCCAGTAACGCCGCAGCGCGCTGCGGTAACGGTCGTTCCATTCCGACCATTGCGAGGGAAACTGGCCGACCTGATAGCCGCCGAGGCCGACATCCCAGGGTTCGGCGACGAGCTTGACCTGCGCCAGCACCGGATCCTGGCGGATCGCGGTGAGGAAGCCGCTGTGGCGGTCAAAGCCGTTCGGCCCGCGCGACAGCGTGGTGGCAAGGTCGAAGCGGAAACCGTCGACCTGGCAAACCTCGACCCAGTAACGCAGCGAGTCCATCACCATCTGCATCGTGCGCGGATGGGTGAGATTCACCGAGCTGCCGCAGCCGGTGAAGTCGTCGTAGTAGCGCGGGTTTTCCGGCTTCAGCCAGTAATAGGAGGCGTTGTCGATGCCGCGGAACGACAGCGTCGGTCCCAGATGATTGCCCTCGGCGGTGTGGTTATAGACGACGTCGAGCATCACCTCGATGCCGGCGTCGTGCAGTCGCGCCACCGTGGTGCGGAACGAATCCAGCGCGTTGTCCTGGGCGTAACGCCCCTCCGGAGCGAAGAAGCCGATGCTGTTGTAGCCCCAGTAGTTGACAAGTTTCTTCTCGATCAGGATGCGGTCGTCGATCAGCGCATGGATCGGCAATAGCTCAATGGTGGTGACGCCGAGCCGTTTCAGGTGATCGATCATCGCGGGCGAGCACAGCCCGCCATAGGTGCCGCGCAGCGGCGGTGGCACGTCCTCGCGCAGCTGAGTCAGGCCCTTGACGTGGGCCTCGTAGATGATGGTGTCTTCCCAGGGGATGTTCGGGCGCCCCTCGCGGCGGCCCTGAAAGGTCTCGTCGACCACGACCGCCTTCAGCATGCCGCGGGCATTGTCGCGGCGGTCGAACGACAGATCCTCGCGCGGGCTGCCGATGCGGAAGCCGAAATGTGCATCGCTCCACACCAGCCGCCCGGCAAGCCTGCGGGCGTAGGGGTCGATCAAGAGCTTGTTGGGGTTGAAGCGGTGGCCGCGCTCGGGCGCGTAGGGGCCGTGCACGCGATAGCCGTAGAGCTGGCCCGGCGAAACGTCGTTGAGATAGCCGTGCCAGACGTCTTCGGAGCGCTCCGGCAGCTCGATGCGCTCGAGCTCGCGACGGCCCTGGGTATCGAACAGGCAAAGCTCGACTTTCTCTGCGTTCGCCGAGAACAGGGCAAAGTTAGTGCCGCGGCCGTCCCAACTTGCGCCAAGGCGGGACGGCGTTCCGGCGGAGAGGCGCATCCAATCAGCTTTCGGGTACGAGGAAGATCGCAGCCAGCGGCGGAATGGTGAGATTAAGTTCGTAACCATTGGCTTGCAACGCCTCGACCAGGCCGGCGTTTCCGACATTGCTGCCGCCATAATGGGCAGAGTCGGAGTTGAGCGCCTCGCGCCACTTGCCGCCGAAAGGCACGCGGACGCGATAATTGTAATAGACGCTCGGCGAAAAATTCACGACGACAACGCAACGCGATCGTTCGCCAGATCCCTTGCGCAGCCAGGCGAACACGTTGCTATGCGCATCGTCCGTGATCAGCCATTCGAATCCGGACGCTTCGCAGTCGAGCTCATGCAGCGCGGGCGTTGTGCGATAGAGCTGATTGAGATCGCCGACCAGCGCCTGCACGCCGGCATGGCTCTTCTTCTCCAGAAGGTGCCAGTCCAGGGAATGGTCGTGAGTCCATTCCCGCTCCTGGCCGAACTCGCAGCCCATGAACAACAGCTTCTTGCCGGGATGGCCGAACATGAAGCCGTAATAGGCGCGCAGATTGGCAAAGCGCTGCCACTGATCGCCGGGCATGCGGCCGAGGATCGAGCGCTTGCCGTGCACGACCTCGTCATGGGAGAGCGGCAGGATGAAATTCTCGGAGAAGGCGTAGTGCAGTCCGAACAGGATGTCGCCGTGATGGTATTGGCGGTGGATGGGATCCTTGCCGATATATTTCAGCGTATCGTGCATCCAGCCCATGTTCCACTTGTAGCCGAAGCCGAGCCCGCCATCATCCACCGGCCGCGACACCTGCGCCCAGGCGGTGGATTCCTCCGCCGCCGTCATCGCCTGCGGGAAGCGCGCATAGAGCTCGGTGTTGAAGCGGCGCAGGAATGCGATGGCCTCTATATTCTCTCGTCCGCCATGCTGGTTCGGAATCCACCCGCCTGCGGGCCGGCTGTAGTCGAGATAGAGCATGGAGGCGACGGCATCGACACGCAGGCCGTCGATAGCGTAGCGCTCCAGCCAGAACAGCGCGTTGGAGACCAGGAAGTTCGCGACTTCCGTGCGGCCGTAATTGTAGATCAGCGTGCCCCAGTCGAGATGCCGGCCCTGCTTGGGATTGGCGTGCTCATAAAGCGCGGTGCCGTCGAAATGGCCGAGCCCGTGCGGATCGTCGGGGAAATGCCCGGGCACCCAGTCGAGGATGACGCCTAGCCCCTCACGGTGACAGGCATCGACGAGGGCGGAGAAATCGGCCGGCGAGCCGAAGCGGCTGGTCGGCGCGAACAGCCCGGTCGGCTGGTAGCCCCAGGATCCGTCGAAGGGATGCTCGCTGACGGGCAGAAACTCGACATGGGTAAAACCCATGTCGCGCACGTAACCCGGCAGTTGCTCGGCGAGATCGCGATAGGTCAGCCATTGGTTGCCGTCCTTGCGCCGCCACGAGCCGAGATGCACCTCATAGATCGACATCGGCGCGCTGCGGTCGTTGATGCCTGATGGCGCCGGCCGCGGCTGCGGCAGCTTCGTCAAGTCCATTACGATCGAGGCCGTCTTCGGCCGCACCTCGGCGGCAAAGGCGACCGGATCGGATTTCATGGGCAAATGCTGGCCGCGCGGTCCGATGACGTCGAACTTGTAGTGATCGCCAGCCTTGGCGCGCGGGATGAATAATTCCCAATAGCCGTTGCCGCGCACCCGCATCGGATGTCGCCGCGGATTCCAGTAGTTGAAATCGCCGACCACGCTGACCCGCCGCGCGTTCGGCGCCAGCACCACGAAGGCGACACCCTCGACGCCGTCGAGCGTCGTCGGATGCGCGCCCAGCTTGTCGTAGACGCGCTGATGCGTACCTTCACCGAGCAGATAGAGGTCGTAGTCGGAGAGCACCGGCGGGAAGCGATAGGGATCTTCCAGCTCCACCACATTGTTGCCGAAGCGGGCGCGGAGCTGATAGCGCCGTGCGCCCTCGGGAGCGGTACCCGCGAATAGCCCGGCCTCGTGAATCCGCGTCAGCTTTGCGGCATCGCCGTGTTCGCCGACCGCATCGACCTGCGAGGCCTCGGGCAGGAAGGCGCGCACGATGGTCTTGCCGCCTTCCTTGTGCAGTCCGAGATAGTGAAAGGGATCGGAGTGGCGTCCCTCGACGATGGCATAGGCCTCGGCAGAAAGCTTTGTCATTTACCTATCTGACGGTTGCTGCGACAGCATACGGAGGATGGCGGCGAGGGGGAAGCGCAGCCGGTCGGCCCGATGCGCCGCTTCGTGTTCGATCTCGTAGAGGGCTTTCTCCAGCGTGAAGAAGTCGATCAGCCGCTGCGCGGTCCAGGGGTCATCCGGCCACAGCCGCGCGTCGCTCATGGTCTCGCGATAGCCGGAAAGGAAGGCTTCGGCCGAGCGGTCGCGCCATTCGCCGAGCCGCAGCGCCAGCCGGCCGTGATCGTCGGGGGCGACCTTCAGCGCGCGCTGCAGCGCGGCTTGGGCGGCTGCGTCGATGGAATGGATCAGGCCTGCGACGTCGCGCGCCACCGGCATCTTGCGCCGGCGCTGCGCCAGCGTGCGGCCAGCTTCGCCGTCGAAGCCGATAATGAAGACGTCGTCCTTGACGATCAAGACCTGGCCGAGTGCGAAATTGCCGTGATGACGGATGGCCATCAGCTGAAGCTCGTGCGGTGCGAACCCGCTCAGGATTCCGGGCAGCGCCGCTTTCTGCGCGGCGAACTGCTCGATCAGCGGCCGGTCGGCTTCCCGCAACGAGCTGCGATAGAGCTTCAGCATGTCCAACGCGCGGTCGGCGGCCTCGCCGATCTCCCGTGCCCAGCGCTGCCAGTCGAGCTCGCCGATCGCTTCGGGCGCAAACTCGGCTCCCGCTTTATCCGAGGCCAGTGCCAGATGCAGCTCGGCCAGCCGCCGTCCGATCTGCGCCATCTGCCGCAGCGGCGTCTGGTCCTCGCCGTCGCCGTCCTGCAGCAGGCGCTGCTCCTCGACAAAGCGGTCGAGATAGCCCGACGTCACCGCCCAGGCATCGCCCTGGTTCTGCACCTGTGCATGCAGCGTCGCGAGCGCGCAGCGTCCGTTATCGGGATCGACCAGCTCGGCCGTGCCGAGCAAGTCGGGGGTGTTGGCGAAATGCGCGACCTCGGTGAGGAAACGCCCCATCTCGATAGCCGGATGGATTCCGGATTCGAGCTTGCGGTAGAGCTTGAACGCGAAGTTATGATCGACCAGCGCGGAATTGGCCGGGAATTCGCTCTCGAAAGCGCGCACGCGGGTAGGTTCGCGCACCGCGCTGTCGTCGAACTTGCTGGTGGGCCGGAATTCCAACTTGATACCCTGTTCGCTCTCGTCGACGGTCAGCCGTTCGCGCAGGTTTCGCAACATCAGCCCGATGAAAATCGGATCGGTTGCGACGTCGAGCAGCGTGCCTTCGCGCGCGCCCTGGCGCACGGCGGCGAGCGCCCGCGGGTTGTAGTGCTCGCGGTCGAAGCGCACCCATTCGATCTGCATCGGCAGCACATAGCGCGTGTTCTGCCCCTGCTGCTTCGCCTCGAAGAAGGCGACATATGGCCGGTTGTCGCCGATGTCGCAGAACGGAGTGGCCGAGACCAGCTTCGGATGAATCGCGCGCGGGGAGTGCTCCGGATACCAGCGCGTGCGCGCCAGATGACCCGGCAGCACGTCGTGCTCGAACACGCTGCGCTCGCGCGCCAGCGACACCCAGGTCGAGCCGACCGGCACCACCAGCGTCTCGAATTCCGGTACCGCGCGCGGCCGCACCGGCTCGGATTTGTCGGGCGCCTGCAGCTGGAACCAGTAGAAACCATAGGGCCCCAGCGTGATCATGTAGGGCAGTTCGCCGATCGCCGGGAAACGCGATCGTCCCAGCATTTCCAGGGGAATGCGACCCTTCCAGGCCGACAGATCGAGCTCGGTCGCCTGCGCCGAGCGCGACAGGTTGGCGACGCAGAGGATGACCTCGTCGTGGTATTGCCGCACATAGGCCAGCACGGCGCGGTTCTCCGGGCGCACA
>Ga0081540_1004270_pt1 | contig 10958 bp, 10 predicted proteins | sample TabmetS2T1R1_FD_71024 | JGI IMG/M metagenome (GOLD analysis project Ga0081540, IMG submission 71024) | Tabebuia heterophylla rhizosphere microbial communities from the University of Puerto Rico - S2T1R1 | ecosystem: Host-associated > Plants > Roots > Rhizosphere ... | reverse complement strand
CGACAGCGGCATGACCGTCGCGGTCGGCCCGCACGCGGCGCAGGTTTTGCTGGACGGGTACCACCGGTCCACGGTGATCACTTGCCCGCCGCGCCACCGCTGTTTGTAGGTGACGAGCCGGGCCAGTTCTCCCCACCCGGCGTCGGCGATCGCACCGGCCAGGTGGTGATTGGCCAGCATGCCGGTGATGTTGAGGTCTTCCAGCGCGATCCGGTCGTGGGTCTTGACCAGACGGTTGGCAACCTGGTGCAGGAAGTACTTCCGCACGTTAGCGATGTGGGTGTGGCAGCGACCCAGCCGGACCGCCGCCGTGCGCCGGTTCGCCGAACCCTTTCGTTTGCGGGCCATGTTGCGGGATAGCCGCCGCAGCCGGGCCTGGGCCGTGCGTAGCGGTCGAGGCGGGTCGCTGATGCGGAGGACTTCCCGACCGGTTGTGGTGGCGGCCACCGCGAACGCGGACAGGCCGCGGTCCACCCCCACCCATCCGCCATCTTCAACGTCTGGGTGGCGGGCGCCGGGGTGCAGGTCGGCCGCGGTCACGCTTACCGCCACCTGCCATCGCCCTCTCCGGCAGCAGATGGTCGCCGCGGTGATGGTGGCCCTGCCGTTGGCCAGCATCCGGCGTAGCCGGCGAGTATCCTCCCGTACCCGCAGCACCCCGACCCGCGGCAGAGTGATCGACCTCGGGGTGTGTTCACCGACCCGGATACAGCCGCGCCCGTTACTGGTCTTTTGCCGCAGCCGGAACGACGCCACCGCGGCGGTCTTGCGTTTGAATTTCGGGAAACCCACCCGCCGCCCGGACTGCCGGCCCTTTCGGGAGGCGGTGAACGCTGCCAACGCCCGGCCCACGTCCACTGCGGCCTCCTCGAACACTTGCTGATGCACCTGGTTGCGCCAAGTCAGCCCAGTAGCCATTTCATCTACTGCTCCCGCCGAATCGACCACGAACACCCGGCCGGATGACGCCGACCGCTTCCAGGCGTTGAACGCGTTGATCAGGTCGAGCCCCGACCACGGCACCACCACCGACCCGTCCACTGCCCGCGCATCCAGGCCATCCTTGACCATCGCCAGGCACTGGTTGAACGCAAACCGGGCCGCGCCCGCATGCCGAGCCAACACCGCCACCTGCGACGGCGACGCATCAACCGTGAACTGAAACCCCGTAAACCTCCCCACAAGCCGGAACCATCCCACCCACCACCGACACTTTTGAAACACAGCCAGCACTAGGTCAATCGGCCTCGCCCCGTGGTCGCTGCTACCCCGGGGAATTTGACAACGTGTGCAGGATTGACGGCATGACGGCGACGGAGAACCGCAACGCCTACCTGGACCAGGTGGTCGCCCAGGGCGCCCAGCTCGAGCAGGACCTCCGCTCCAAGCGATCGGCGCCGATGGCGTCGCTGGCCGCGGGCTCGCCCGCCGCGCCGGCCGCCGCCCCGCCGCCGGGTGCCGCACCGGGTCGCTCGCGCGTCGCGGCGCCCGGGCCGGAGCCCACGTCGCATGCGGTGGACGTGCGGATCACCGGCGTCGGCCGCTGGAAGACAGTCGTGGTGCCGCCCAACGCGTTCGTCGTGCACACCCGGCGCGGCCGGTCCGAACCCCTGCACGTCGGGTTGGGCGTGTCGTTCCGGTTCAACCCGGCCACCGACTCCTACCTGGTGGTCCCGGGCGCGATGCAGACGATCCTGATCAGCGCGTACTGCATCTGCCGCGAGCTGCAGGGCGTCCTCGTGCAGGCGTATGTGCAGTGGATCATCCAGGACTTCTCGGTCGCGTACCGCAGGCTCGACTTCGGCGACCCGGTCGACCCGATGCGCCTGGTGAACCTCCAGCTGAAGGAGCAGGCCGAGGCGGCCATCAAGGACAAGGTCTCCACCATCAGCGTGCAAGATGTGCTCAGCGACAAGCAGCCGATCATCGAGGAGCTGACCGCCCGGCTGCGCGCCGTCGCGGAAGGCAGCGCCGACGGGGGCAGCGCCGACGGGTCGGGCGGCGACAGCGGGCTGGGGCTGCGGATCGTCACGGTACAGATCAAGGAGGCGGTGGTCAGCTCCCAGCGCCTGTGGGAAAACCTGCAGAAGCCCTACCGCGCCGAGCAGGAGCGCGTCGCCCGGGTGGCCGAGGTGGCTTCGGAGGTCGCCATCGCGGAGCGGGAGATGGCCGCGGCCCGGCAGCGCGACACGCAGCGGCTGGAGACCGAGCGCGAGCTGGCCGACCTGCGCGCCAGGAACGAGTCGCTGACCTTCGACCGGGACTCGGCCGAGGGGCTGCGCCGGGCCACGCGCGAGCAGCAGGACGCCCGGCAGCTGGCCGAACTGCGCAACGAGTCGACCCTGCACGCGCTGCGGCTGGAGCGGGAGCGCCAGGCCGAGGAGGCCGAGATGGCGCGGCAGCGCATCGAGCAGGAATACGCGCTCAAGCGGCTGACCCTGGACGCGGAGCTGGGCATGGCGCGTTCCCGCACCGAGGCCGACCACGAGTCCGCGCTTCTGGACCTGGAGCGCGACCGGCAACGCGCGGCCATCGACAACGACCAGTCGCCCGGACGGGTCCAGGCGCTGCTGGTCGAGCGGCTGCCGGACATCGTGGCGCGGCTGCCGAAGCCGGACGAGCTGCGCGCGGTGACCATCGGCGGTACCGACGGCACCTCGCTGTCCGGCCTCGTCGCCGAGCTGGGCGCGGTCCTCGGCGCGCTGCGCTCCGCACTGCCGCGCGCCGAGGGCTGAGCTACAACGTCGAGGCCAGGTCGAACAGCGCGAAGATCATCGGGTCCTGGTAGGCGACCGTGCGCGAGATGCCGCGCGCGGTCACCGTGAACACCTGCAGGGTGTGCAGCGTGTGGGCGTCCGCGCCGGCCGACCGGACGTAGGCGGCGACGGCCGGCTGCCCGTTGGCACCGACCGGCACCATCCGCCAGTCCGTGCCGCGCATCGCGAAGGCGCGGGCGATGAACCGCGTGTAGTCCTCGGCGCCGACCATCCAGTTCAGGTACGGCGGCATCTCCAGCACCGCGTCGTCGGTGAGTAGCCGCTTCAGCGCGGCCAGGTCGGCGCTCTCGAACGCGGCCACGTACCGGTCGACCGTCGCCCGCGCGGCGGCCGGTTCGCAGATGTCCTCCTCGCGCGGCCCGATCTCGCGCAGCCGGGTGCGCGCCCGCTGCAGGGCGCTGGTGACCGCCGCCAGCGTCATGTCGAGCACCTGCGCGACCTCGGCGGCGCTCAGGTCGAGCACGTCGCGCAGGACCAGCACGGCGCGCTGCCGGGGCGGCAGCAGTTGCAGCGCCGCGACGATGGCCAGCCGCAGGCCGCCGACCGAGGCCGGCTCGGTGGCCGCCGCGAACCCCACGGGCGCGGTCGGCCCCGCGGTCGCGGTGGCCGCGCCGACCAGCATGGTGTCCGGGATCGGCTGCAGCCACGGCACCTCGAAGCCCGGCGCGAACGGGTCGTCCGGGTCGTAGGCCGGCGCGCCGATCCCGGAGGGCAGCGGGCGCCGGGCCCGGCCGGCCAGGGCGGTCAGGCAGGCGTTGGTGGCGATGCGGTAGAGCCAGGTGCGCAGCGACGCCCGGGCCGGGTCGTACCCGTCAAAGGCCCGCCAGGCGCGCAGCATCGTGTCCTGTACCAGGTCCTCCGCGTCGTGCACCGAGCCCATCATCCGGTAGCAGTGCGCGAGCAGTTCCCGCCGGTACGGCTCGGTCCGCCCGGCGAAGTCGAGGTCCACGTCCATCACCACAGAACTACCTACTCCTCCGGCGCCCGGAACTCATCGCGGTCCGGCCGATGATTCCGGACGGCCCTCCCGGTAGATACGCATCAGCAGACCCGACCAAGGAGGAGACATGTCCGGTACGACGACAGACACGAGCGCGGTCGACACCATCATGGCCACCACGGCCGCCTGGACCCGCAACGACGCCGACGAGTTCGCCGACCTCTACTCGAGTGACGCGACCGTCGTGCTCGCCGGCGGCACGTTCCTGCGGGGGCGGGAGGAGATCCGCCGGTTCATGGCGGCCGGGTTCGCCGGGCGGCTCGCCGGTACCTTCGGCATGGACGAGCAGGACAGCGTGCGCGTCATCGGGGACACCGCGATCGTGGTGAGCCGCTCCGGGTTCAAGGCGCCCGGCGCGGACGCTCCGGCGGTGGTGCGGCGGGCGACCTGGACGCTGGTGCGACGCGACGGCCGGTGGCTCGTGGAGTCCTACCACAACTGCGATCTCTGACCGTCCACTTAGGACGCGAGTCGGCGCGGCGTGGAGCCGAGGTCGTTGAGGTCGTTGAGGTCGAGCCCGAGGACCTCGGCCAGCGCCGCGACGGTGAAGAACGCGGGCGAGGCGATCGCGCCGCGCTCGATCTTGCGAAGGGTGTCCAGCGAGATGCCGGCGAGGTGTGCGACCTCGGCGGCGCTGCGGCCGGCCCGGGCACGCTGCAGCGCCCGGCCGAGCACCAGGCCACGCGCGCGCTCCTCGTCGGTCAGCGGGGTACGCACCATGGCATGGATTGTAATCCTGGTATTAAAATACCAGGCATGGTTGTTCTGAGAACGGCATCGGAGATCGCCGCGATGCGGGAGGCAGGGCGCGTGGTCGCGCGGACACTGGCCGCGGTCGGCGCGGCGGCCCGGCCCGGCGTGCTGCCCACCGACCTCGACGCGATGGCCGCCGAGCTGGTGGCCAGCTCCGGCGCGAAGCCGTCGTTCGTGGGCTACCACCCACGCTGGGCCCCGATGCCCTACCCCGCCGTGCTCTGCCTGTCGGTCAACCAGGCGGTGGTGCACGCGATCCCGGACCGCCGCCCGCTCGCCGACGGCGACCTGCTCACCATCGACCTCGCCGTCCACATCGACGGGTACCACGCGGACGCGGCCGTGACGGTCGGCGTCGGTACGGTCGACGAGCCCGGGCTGCGGCTGTCCTCGACCGCGTTCGAGGCCCTCGCGGCCGGGATCGCCGCCGCCCGGCCGGGTGCCCGGCTCGGCGACATCGGCCACGCCGTCGAGACGGTCGCGCGCCGGGCCGGCTACGGCCAGCCCGACGGGCTGGGCGGCCACGGCGTCGGCACCGCGATGCACGAGGACCCGCACGTGGCCAACACCGGCCGGGCAGGTCGCGGCCTGCCACTGCGCGAGGGGCTGGTCATCGCGATCGAGCCGATGCTGATCGAGAGCGGCCGGGACGCGGTGCGCAGCGGTCCGGACGGCTGGGCGGTGCTGACCGCCGACGGCAGCCGCGCGGCCCACGTCGAGCACACCATCGCGGTCACCGCCGACGGACCGGTGATCCTCACCGTCGCCTAGCTGAAGTCGCCTAGCTGAAGTCGCCTAGCTGAAGGCCGCCTAGTCGCGCGCGCGGCCCGGCAGCAGCAGGCCTAGCAGCGCACCCGCCACGCAGATCACCGCGGTGGCCAGGAAGATCTCGTGGTACTCGGTGCGGAGCGCGGCCTTCACCGCCAGCTCGTAGGCGGCGAACCGGCGCCGGTACTCGTCGGGGTCGACCCCGAACGGCAGCGGCGTGTCCAGCCTCGCGGTCAGCGCCTGGAACCGGTGCAGCCCCCAGGCGCTGAGGGCGGCCACGCCGACCAGCATGCCGACCATCCGGGCCACCACCACGGATGCCGAGGCGACCCCGTGCTGCCCGGGTGGCGTGGCGCGCAGCGCGGCGGCGGACAGCGGGGCGATGACCAGCCCCAGCCCGAGCCCGGCGACCACCAGGTCGGTGTCCAGCCGGGGCAGCACCCCGAGGTACCGGTCGGCGAGCACCCCGGCCGGCCAGCCCGCGATCAGCAGGTACCCGCCGGCCGCGACCAGCAGGCCGGTCAGCGTCGTCCAGCGCTCCCCCAGCCGGCCGACCAGCAGGCCGCCGAGCACCGCGCCGACCGGCAGCGCGACGAGGAACCGGGACAGCAGCAGGGTGCCGCCGAACGGGGTCCGGCCGAGCAGCGTCTGCGCGATCAGCTGCACGTCGACCAGCGTGACCAGCAGGGCGGCGCCCGCGCAGAGGCTCGCGCCCAGCGTGGCCAGCAGCACGCCCACGCGTACACCGGTCGGGTCGAGCAGCCGGGTCCGCGAGCGCCACTGCCACAGCACGAACGCGACGGCCGCGACACCCGCGCCCGCCAGGGTGGCCGGGCCCCAGGACGGCAGCACGGCCCGCTGCGGCTGGGGGTTGTCCAGGCCGACCACGAGCAGGCCGAGCGCCGCCGCGAGCAGCACGCCACCGACCACGTCGACCCGCGGGCCGCCGGAGCGCCGCGGCGCGTTCGGCAGGAGGAACAGCACGGCGGCGGCCGCGAAGACCGCGAGCGGGACGTTGATCCAGAAGATGCCCCGCCAGCCCAGCAGCGCGGCGATGCCGGCACCGTAGAGCGGCCCGAGCACGCTGCCCAACTCCTGAGCGGCGCCGACACCGCCCAGCACCGCGGCGCGACGGCGCCGGTCGGCCCACAGGTCACCGGCCAGCGCCATGGTCACCGGCAGCAGCGCACCGCCGGCCAGGCCCTGCACCGCGCGACCGGCGACCAGCACCGCGATCGAGTCGCCGGACGCGGCGGTCACCGCCGAGCCGGCCGCGAAGCCGAGCAGGCAGGCGACGATCACCGGGCGCCGGCCGAGCCGGTCGGACAGCGAGCCGAGCAGCGGCATGCCTGCCACGTAGCCGAGCAGGTACCCGGTGATGATCGGTGTGGCCCGCTCCAGCCGGTTCACCGGGATGCCGAGGTCGTCGATGATCGCGGTCAGGACGGTGACGACGACGTAGGCGTCCAGCGCGGCGAGCAGCACGGTCGCCCCGGCGACGCCGATCGCCGCGCGCCGCCGGCCGGTGGACGTGCCCGGGCCGGGTGGGCCGATCACCGCCGGCTCGTCGACGGCGGGGGCCGCGGGCTCAGGGCGCACTGATGTTGACGGGCTGGTCGAAGTCGGTGAACACGACGGTCACCGTGCCGCCCTTCGAGTCGCCCGAGCCGGGCAGCGTGAAGGCCGCCTTGAGCAGGCGCTTGTCGGTGGTACCGATCCAGATCTTGCCGGGAACCGTGCCGGTCACGCCCGGGATGATCGCCGACAGGTCGTCGCCGTTGGCCTTGACCGCCACCCGCCACGCGGGCTTGCCGTCGACCGACTCCTGGGCCTCGGTCTTCGCGTCGGTCACGCTGCCCAGCACCTTGGCGATGCCCCGGTCCGGGTCGAGGATCGCGGACGGGTCGTAGACCGCCGCGGCCAGCGACAGCGGCAGCGTCTGGTACCCACCGGTCGGGCCCTTCAGGTAGATCTTGTCGCCGACGATGACGAACGTCAGCTCCACGTTCAGCCCGCCCTGGTCGACCTGGGCGGTGCCCTGCGCGCTGCCCTCGCGGGTCAACGTCCCCTCCGCCTTCTTGAGCGCCAGGCCGGCGACCGTGGCGTCCGCGGTGATCTGGAACTTCGCCGTCTTGATGTCGCGCATCGCCGTGGCCGAGTCCTTGACCAGCGTGGCTCCGTCGGGCAGGTCGCCGGTCGGCGCGCTGGACTGCGGCTTCGGCTTCGTGCAGCCGGTCAGCCCGAACACGAGGACCGGTACCGCGACGAGCAGGGCGAGGGCTGGGCGGAGTCGGGGCATACCGCGAATGTTAGGCCGGACCGGCAAGGCACGCCCGTTGGCGAGCGGGCCCTACAGAGCCCGATAAGTGTAGTGTTCTGTAGTATTCGGTCGTTACGTCACCGTGACCCTCTCGCGTACCCGAACAAGCGTATTGCCCGGTTAGAGTGCGTCGGGTGACCGAACCACCGGCCGAACCCCTGATCGTGCTCGACCGCGTGAACAAGTGGTTCGGATCGCTCCACGTGCTGCGCGAGGTGAACCTGAGCGTCGGCCGGGGCGAGGTCGTCGTGGTGGTCGGGCCGTCCGGCTCCGGCAAGTCCACGCTGTGCCGGGTGATCAACCGCTTGGAGCCCATCGACTCCGGACAGATCCGGGTCGACGGCCGCCCGCTGCCGGCGGAGGGCCGGGCACTGGCCCGGCTGCGCGCCGAGGTCGGCATGGTCTTCCAGCAGTTCAACCTGTTCGCGCACCGCTCGGTGCTAGACAACGTGACCCTCGGGCCGACCACGGTCCGCCGCATCGACCGCGAGCCGGCCCGGCGCCGCGCCCGGGAGCTGCTGGCCCGGGTCGGCATCGCCGACCAGGCCGACAAGATGCCCGCCCAACTGTCGGGCGGCCAGCAGCAGCGGGCGGCGATTGCCCGGGCGCTGGCGATGGATCCGCAGGCCCTGCTGTTCGACGAGCCGACCTCCGCCCTGGACCCCGAGATGATCAACGAGGTGCTCGACGTGATGACCTCGCTCGCGGCCGAGGGCATGACCATGGTCGTGGTCACCCACGAGATGGGCTTCGCCCGGCGGGCCGCCGACCGCGTGGTGTTCATGGCCGACGGGCAACTGGTCGAGCAGGCACCCCCGGCGGAGTTCTTCGACGACCCGAAGACCGACCGGGCCAAGGACTTTCTCTCGAAGATCTTGAGTCACTGAGGCGCCATCCGGGGCGGGGGCCGGACCGGCACCCGTCCCACCAACCGGGGAGGGAAGACATGCGCACGACACGATGGGCGGCATGTGCCGCCGCGGTGCTGGCGGCGGCGGCGATGGCCGGCTGCGGCAGCACGAAGGCGCTGGACGGGGGGCCGGCCAGCGCGGGACCGACCGCCGGATACCAGCTCAAGGCCGCCGGCACGCTGCCCGCGTCGGTCCAGGCCATCAAGGACAAGGGCAAGCTGGTCGTCGGCACCAAGTACGACCAGCCGGGATTCGGCCTACAGAACCCGAGCACCCAGCAGATCGAGGGATTCGACGCGGAGATCGCCCGGCTGATCTCGACGAAGATCTTCGGCAGCCCGGACAAGGTCGAGTTCTCGGAGGCCAAGACGGCGGTACGCGAGCAGGTCATCCAGAACGGCCAGGTGGACATCGTGGTCGCCACCTACACCATCAACGCGGCGCGCAAGGAGAAGGTGGACTTCGCCGGACCCTACTTCCAGGCCGGCCAGGACATCCTGGTGAAGAAGGACAACACCACCATCAAGAGCGTCGCCGACCTGGCCGGCAAGAAGGTCTGCACCCAGCAGAACTCGACCTCGCTCAAGAACCTCACGGACAAGGTGCCCGGTCTGGTGCCGCAGACCCTTGACAGCTACGCGCTGTGCGCCGAGGGGGTCAAGGACGGCACCTACGACGCGCTGTCCACCGACAACGTCATCCTGCTCGGCCTGGTCAGCAAGAGCCCGGACGAGCTGAAGGTGGTCAACGCGCCGTTCACCCAGGAGCCCTACGGCATCGGCCTGAAGAAGGGCGACACGGCGATGCGCAACTTCGTCAACGACACGATCGCCGAGATCTTCGGCAACGGCGACTGGGACAAGGCGTGGGCGAAGACGGCCGGCAAGTTCCTGCCGCAGGCGCCCGCCAAGCCCAGCGTCGACCGGTACTGAGCGGATCGGGTCGTTGAGCGCGGTCAACTTCCTGGTCGACTCCCTGCCCACGTTCTGGGCGGGGTTCCGGACCACGCTGATCCTGGCGTTGGCGTCCTACGCGGGCGCCCTGGTCCTGGGCACCCTGCTGGCGGTGATGCGGATCAGTCCGGCGGCCCCCGCGCGGGCCGCCGGGCTGGCCTACGTGGAGTGGTTCCGCAACGTGCCGCTGCTGGTGCTGATGTTCGTGGCGATCCTGTGCCTGCCGAAGATCGGCGTGCGGATCAGCCCGTTCCAGTCCGCCCTGCTGGTCCTGGTGACGTACACCGCGGCCCAGGTCTGTGAGGCGCTGCGCGCGGGCGTCAACACGGTGGCCCGGGGCCAGGCCGAGGCGGGCCGGGCGCTGGGGCTGACCTTCGGCCAGAACCTGCGCCACGTGGTGCTGCCACAGGCCGCGCGGGCGGTGGTGCCCCCGCTGGGCAGCATCTTCATCGCGCTGGTCAAGAACACCGCCGTGGCCAGCCTGATCGGCGTGGTTGACCTGACCTTCCAGTTCGGCGAGCTGGCCAGGGACGCGCCCAAGCAGATCATGCCGCTGCTGGTGGCGGTCGCCGTCTGCTACCTCGTCATCACCATCCCGGCCGGCTATCTGGTGTCCCGGCTGCAGCGCCGCGCGGAGATCCTCCGATGACCACTGTGGACATTCCCCCGGCCACCCCGGCCGAGGCGACCCGCCGCCGATCCGGACACACCGACCGGGCCGCCGTCCTCTACGACGCGCTCGGGCCCCGGGCCCGCCGCCGGGTTCTCGTCGGCACCGTGCTGTTCACGCTGGTACTGGTCGGGTTCGTCGGGTACCTGGTCTACCGGCTGGGCCGGTACGGGCACCTCGAACAGGCCCGCTGGTCCTACGTGTTGTCCCCGGAGATCCTGCGGTACCTCGGCGAGGGGCTGCTCAACAACGTGCGGGCCTCGGTCGTCGCGGGCGCGGCCGCACTGGTGCTCGGCCTGTTCCTGGCCCTCGGCCGGCTGTCCACGCTCGCGGTGGTGCGCGTCGTGTCGACGGGCTGGATCGAACTGTTCCGCGGCTTCCCGCTGGTACTGTTGATCATCTTCCCGTACCTGCTGTTCCCCGTGTACCTGCGGCCGATCGCCCCGATGTGGTACGTGGTGATCGGGCTGACCCTCTACAACAGCGCGGTGATGGCCGAGATCTACCGGGCCGGCATCCTGTCGCTGGACCGTGGCCAGCGGGAGGCCGCCTACGCGCTCGGGCTGACCCGGTCGCAGGCGATGCGGCTGGTCATCCTGCCGCAGGCGGTGCGCCGCATGGTGCCGCTGCTGCTGACCCAGGTCATCATCCTGTTCAAGGACTCCACGCTCGGCGTGGCGGTGACCTACCCCGAGGCGCTGCGCCGGGGCGAGACGATGGGCTCCTTCGAGCCCCGCGTGGTGTTCCAGGCCATCGTGGTGACGGCCGTCATGTTCTTCCTGGCCAGCTTCCCCCTCTCCCGGCTG
>Ga0081540_1004269_pt1 | contig 10961 bp, 7 predicted proteins | sample TabmetS2T1R1_FD_71024 | JGI IMG/M metagenome (GOLD analysis project Ga0081540, IMG submission 71024) | Tabebuia heterophylla rhizosphere microbial communities from the University of Puerto Rico - S2T1R1 | ecosystem: Host-associated > Plants > Roots > Rhizosphere ... | reverse complement strand
TTGCGGGCCACGTGCAAGGCAGAATCCACGTTTTCGTTACCCATGCCATATCACGGAAAGCGTCGATGCCGCGAGCCGCAATCGGCGTCACAAATTGTAGCGCGTTAACGCAAGTTCGCATGGCCGATGCGCATCCGGCGCGTGCCGGTCATTCGGTCGCGGCCGGTTGCCTGCCCATGCAAAAGGGATTGTAATGGCCGCAAGCAACAAGCCGAATTCCGGAGCGAGGATGACGCAGGAAGCCAAGACCCATTACGAGGTGATCGTGGTCGGCGCCGGCGTGGCCGGCATCTACCAGATCAAGCGGCTGGTCGATCTCGGCATTGACGCAACTGTGCTCGACTCCGCCGCCGATCTCGGCGGCACCTGGTACTGGAACCGCTATCCCGGCTGCCGCTTCGATTCTGAAAGCTACACCTACGGCTTCTCGTTCTCGCGCGAGCTGCTCGACGAATGGCACTGGAAGGAGCGCTTCTCCGGCCAGCCCGAGAACCTGCGCTATCTCAACTACGTTGCGGACAAATTCGATTTGCGCCGGCACATGCAGTTCAACTGCAAGGTCGAGACGATGGAATTCGACGAGACGCGCGATCTCTGGCGGGTGAAGGTCGGTGACGGCCGCGAGCTGACCTGCCGCTTCGTGGTGCTCGCCATTGGGCTACTGTCGGCGCCGACAATGCCGCGGCTGGAAGGCATCGAGGATTTCAAGGGCCGCTCGTTCCACACCTATTACTGGCCCGAGCAGCCGGTCGATCTCGCCGGCAAGAAGGTCGCGGTGATCGGCACCGGCGCCACCGGCATCCAGGTGATCGGCGAGATCGCCGATAAGGTAGCCGAGCTCACGGTGTTCCAGCGCCGGCCGAACTGGAGCGCGCCGCTCAACAACAGCGAAATCTCGGAAGCGGAGATGGCCGACATCCGCGCGCGCTATGACGAGATCTTTGCCGCCTGCGCCCGCACGCCCGGCGGTTTTCTGCACGAGCCTGATCGTCGCGGCTTCTATGAAGTGTCGCGGGAGGAGCGGCTGAAATTATGGGACAAGCTTTATGACGAGCCTGGCTTCGGCATCTGGCTCGCCAATTTCCGCGAAATCTTCATGGACGAGGCGGCCAATGCCGAGCTGTCGGAATATATCGCCGACCGCATCCGCCGGCGCGTGAAGGATCCGAAAGTCGCCGAAAAACTGATCCCGAGGGATCACGGCTTCGGCGTACAGCGCCTGCCGCTGGAGACCAATTATTTCGAAGCCTATAACCGCGATAATGTGCACCTCGTCGACATCAGCGAGACGCCGCTGGTGCGCGTCACCGAAAGGGGCCTGCGCACCACCGCGCGCGACTACGAATTCGACGTTATCGTCTACGCCACCGGGTTTGACGCCATCACCGGCGCCTATGATTTGATCGATATCCGCGGCATTGGCGGCACGCGGCTGGCCGACAAGTGGAAGCATGCGCCCTCGACCTTTCTTGGCATGCTCGTGCACGGCTTCCCGAATCTCTTGATGCCGACCGGGCCGCAGAGCGCGTCCGCCTCGACCAATTTCCCGCGCGGCATCGAGAACGGCGTCAACTGGTGCATGGGTCTTCTGCAGTACATCTGGGATCGCGGCTACACCCGCGCGGATGCGACGCTGGAGGCGCAGGAGCGCTGGACCGCCCATGTGGTCAAGATGTACGAGATCATGCTGATGCGCAAAGCCAAGGGATGGTTCACCGGCTACAATTCCAACGTTCCCGGCCACGAGGAGGGGACGATCCGCTACTTCGTCTACAACGGCGGCACGCCGAAATTCGTCAACATCATCACTGACGTTGCCGCCAAGGGTTATGAGGAAATCGCGTTTTCCTCGAACGCGCTGGCCCCGCCAGACGTGCGGCGCTCGCGCGCGACGGCCTGATCACGCCTCGAACGCGATCCCGACGCGCGCCTCTACTTGCCCTGAAACACTGCGGCGCGCCGCTCGATGAAGGATTGGATGCCCTCGCGCGCATCGGCCGAGTTCAGCACACGATCGCGAATCGCAGGAATATAGGCAATCGCCGCGGCTTCGCCGCCCTCGATATATCTGAGCGCCGCCTCCTTGGTGACCTGAATGCCGAGTGGCGCGTTGCGTGCGATGATCGCGGCGAGCTCCATGGCACGCGCGATCTGCTGTCCGGCCGGCACGACTTCCTGCACGAGGCCAATCTCCCTGGCGCGGGCCGCATTGAACTCGTCGCACAGGAAGAGGTGATACATCGCATTGCCCCAGCCGGCGCGGGTCAGGAAGCGGAAATGCGCGCCGCCGAGCGGGGCGATGCCGCGCTTGGATTCCATCTGGCAGAAACGGCTGTCGTCGGCCGCCACCACGATGTCGCCCGCCAGCATCAGTTCGATGCCGATGGTGAAAACGATGCCCTGCACAGCCGTGACGATCGGCTTCTTGCAGCGCTTCTGCAGGGCAAAGGCGTCGACATTGCCCTCTTTGAAATTTCGTTTCTCGGCAGTAGGTCCGAAGAATTTCGGCATGTCGAGGCCAGCCGTAAAATCCTTGCCTTCGGCGCAGACGACGCCCACCCAATAACTGTCATTGTTGTGCAGCTCGGTCAGCGCGTCCGACAGCTGCTCCATCATCTGCGGCGAGAAGGCGTTCTTCTTGGCGGGATTGTCGATGATGATCTTGAAGATGCGATCATGCGCCTCGGTGCGGATCTTGCCTTCGCTCATGCTGGCCTCCTCTAGCGATCGTATTTGACGGACAGCGCGGTGCGGATCGCCGCCGCACGCTCTGGCGGGAACGCCGCGCCGCCCTGGTCGAGCAGATCATGGAACGACAGCGCGCCGCCGCGCGAGCCCCAACAGCCTTCCTCGATGATGCGGAAATTGATCCACCAGCCGGGAGAGGGCGCTTTCATGCCTAGTGCTTCTGTGAGCGCCGCAAAGATATTACGGATCACGGCCTCGCGGTCGTCGCGCGTCCAGCAGCAATCCATCACCACGACATCCAGCACCATCACGTCGCTGGGTTTGTCGGACAAAAGTTCGCCGCGATGGGCGATCATGTCGAGCGGCCGCTCGAGGAAATGCACCTGGTAGCCGCGCCGCGCCTCTGGAACGAGCCGGCCGACCTCGGGCACCAGCACCGCGTCGGTAAGCGTCTTCGCCAGCACGCGCCGCTGTTCGGCGTTAATCCGCCCATGCGGTGTCATCACGTGGATGAAGGTCACGATGTTTCCTCCCGAGGCGCATTTGGCCATCCTATGACGGATGACATAGTCCACATCGGCCTTTCTATGTCAACTGTCATAGTCTATGCTCGCCATGCGATTCCCGGAGACGGCCATGACTTCAGAGACCAGGGCTAGGATGGTGGCGGGCGCGGCGGATTTGATGAGCCGGCGCGGCGTCAACGGCACCAGCATGCGCGACGTGGTGCATCACACCGGCACGCCGCGCGGCTCGATCAGCCATCATTTTCCGCGCGGCAAGCAGCAGCTGATCGAGGACGCCATCGTCTTTGCCGGCAAACAGGTCTCAGGTCCACTGGAGCATCTGACGCGCGATCGCGGCGCCATCGCCGGCCTGCGCGAATTCATCGCACTGTGGCGCAAGACGCTGGAGAGGTCGAAATTCCAGGCCGGCTGTCCCGTGCTCGCGGTCGCCGTCGAGCAATTCGTCAACGACGCGACCGAACGCGACGGCAAGCTGGACGTGGCTGCGCAGGGCCGGCTGCTCGATCTTGCCGACGGCGTCTTCGCCGACTGGCAGCGCATCATGGTGAGCGCCCTGCGCCGCGAAGGCGTGCCTACCGCCCGCGCCCGCCGGCTCGCGGCCCTGGTGATCGCCTCCACCGAAGGCACGGTGGCGATGTGCCGCGCCGCCCGCAGCGCGCAGCCGCTGGAGGATGTCAGGCAGGAGCTGGAGCTGGCGCTGTCAGCGGCGATTGCGGGCTGAGCCGTGAGCGCGCAGCCGGCGCCAACGGACACGAATATCGTCCTCGGGTTCTTCAACTGACAGGCGCCTCGTGGTCCTGGATGCGCCTAAGGCTTCCCCGTTATGCCGAGCGCAGCCTCGATCTCGACCATCAGCGGGTGCTTCCATCCGGCCTTTCTCAGCTCGGCGAAATCTTCCACTACCAGCTGGGACCAGGGCTTGTTATCGTCGGGGAACAGATCGGCCTTGTGCGCTTCGTATGCGGTGCGGGCCTCTGCGCCCCGGTCGAGATAAATCAGCGCATGGGCGCGATTGATCTCCGCAACCAGATAGCCCGGCTGAAGCGAGAGCGATCGGTCGCAGGCGGCAATCGCCTTGTCCGGCTCACCCGCCAGTAGTGCCTGCCAGGCAAGGTTTGCCAATTCCCTCGCCGTATCTTTGCCTGGCTTCCCGGCAGACTTCACCTCCTCGTTTTCCACCCGAGCCGCGATTTGCGCCTTCAGCGCCAAGGCCTCGGTGTAACGGCCGGCCTCATTGGCCGCGTTGAACTGCATGGTCAGCACGTCGAACTGAAGGGACGGCACCAGCTTCTCCAACTCAAGCAAGGCTTCCTTGTAGCCGGCCTTGTCCGGGTCGAGACGGATCAGCCTGCGCAGGAACTCCATCGCGCGCGCGCAATCGGATGCGGCGGAGGCCACGTCATTCTGCCGTATCGACGCGGTGCACAGGCTCCCCGACGACAGGTATAGAGCCGATGCAATGGAAGAATTGTCGGGCGCCTTTTCGGGGAAGTGCTCGCCCTCGGCAATTGTTTCGCGGTAGGTCGCGGCCGCTTCTGCGGTCTTGCCCTGCTTGTCGAGCGCATCGGCAATCCGGTTGCGCGCATTGAGTATGTCCGCCTGCCAATCGATCCTGGAGGGGTCGATGGCCGCGAGTTGTCGGCGGGCAGCGAGCTCGGTCTGGAAAGTTCCGAACGCCTCGCCGGCCTTATCGCCCGCCATCAGCGCGGCGCCGAGGTCTTTCAGGACGTCTGCCAACGCCTGCTGGAATACCGCATTGCTCGGATCGCTCCGCGCCAGCTTGCCGGCGACCTCCGCGGCGGAGCGGTAGCTCTCGAGTGCCAGCCCCGGATCGCCTGCCTTGCCCAGTGCTTTGCCGATTTTTCCATCAAACATGACGAGCATCAGCTGGTTCATCCCGCTCGTCGGGTCCTGATCGACGAGGTGCTGGGAGGACAGGCGTGCCGACTTGAGCAGCGCGAGCGCTGCCTGCGGCTGGCCCGAATTGATCAGCGAATCGCCCAGTTGAAGGTCAAAAAGACCGATCTGCTGGCGCAAACTGAAATTGCCGGGATCGGCTTCGGCGAGCTTGCCGACACTGTCGCGCGCGCTGCGCGCCAGGGCCAGGCTCGCGTCGCTGGGGTCCGTCTCGGCGCGCAGAATCGCCACCACCATGTCGGCGAAGGCGAGATCGGACCACAAAGCCGCATTGTCAGGGTCCGATGTCGTCAGCCGCCGCAAGATGGCGCTTGCGGACTCCGCGCTCGACAACGCGCCTTTTCTATCGGTCAGCATATTACGAAAACCCGCCATGGCGATCTGGCTCTTGGCGAGATCGCGCTGCAAGCCGGCATTTCTCGGCTCCGCTGCCGCCAGCTTCTGGTCGATGGCGAGCGCTTTGGCGATGTTGTCCTGCGCCTCCCCGATATTACCCTGCTGCCACAGCGCAAAGCCGATGCTGGTGAGGGCACTGCTGAGCTGCCGCTGCAGGTTGGCATTGCCGGGCTCGGCCACGGCGAGCCGCTCGATCAGGGCGAGCCCTTCGCGGTAACCCTGAAGCGCCGTCGCCGTAACGTCTCGCATCGAATACGTGTCGACGAGTGAGGTGCGAGACACCGCGAGCTCAGCCTGCCAACCGACGTTGCCCGGATCGGTGGGAGCGAGGCGCGTCATGATCTCGTGGCGGGCCTGATACTCGCGCACGGACGCCTCGCGATCGCCCAGCGTTGACAGCAAGGCCCCCGCCTTGCCATGCAAATGTGCCTTGGTGAACAGGTAGTCTTTGTTGGAAGGAGCGCTGCGCACCAAATCAGCCATGATCTGCTGCGCCTCGTCGAGGCGGTGTTTGGCAATCCTGGTCTGGCCGAGATCCCGATAGTTGTCGGAGAAGGCCTCCAGCATGCTCACCTTGCGGTACCTGATCTTCGGTGCACCCCGTCCGTACTCGGTCATCGCCGTGAGCATGCCCTCGGCGTTCTCCAGCATGGAGCGCGTCACGGCAAGGGGCGCGCCGTAGGCGTCGGCTGACTTGACGGCGGTGCCAACGAGATTCGTGAACTGGACAAGCGTTGCATCGAGCAACGTTTCGCTGGTCTGCAGCTGCCGCCAGTATAAGGCAGCGGCGCCGGCGCTGGCGATGGTCAGCACGACCAGGACCGCGATCACAGCGTTACGAAACCGGGCGGCGGCGCGGCGCGCGCGCTCGGCGCGGCGATAGATGTCATCGGAGTCGACGCCGATGAGGCCGGACACGATCTTGGCGAGGCCGAGTTGGCGGCCGTCCGCCTCCTCGCGCAGGTCGGGGGCGAGGATTGTCACCGGATGGTCAGTGATGCCGCCGTCGGAGCCGATTTCGAAACGCAGCGCAGGCGGATAGTTGTCGGGAAAAGTTCCGTCAATCATAACGGGGATCACCGGCCTATCGGGATGGCGCCAGCGGAATAGTCGCACCTCCTCGTTCACCACCGGCCGCGTTGCCGAAACCTTCGAGCATAGTACGAGCAGCGCAGCCGAGTGATCGATCGCGGAAACGGTTGCGTCAGCGAGCGTCTCTCCGCCCGAAAAATCTTCCTGATCCCTGAAGATCGGCCTCAGCGTTTTCGGCACGATTCCGTGGGAAGTCTCACGTCCGACGAGATCCCGGTCGATCCGAAAGCGTTCGAGCTGACCGTGCAGCCATTTAGCACAGCGAACGTCAGCGCGAGCGTAGGAGAGAAATGCACGGTACTTGAGCTGGACCGGAGCCGGCATGCCTCCCTCCAAAACTCACGGCAATCGCTATCCCTTATAGCGCAACCCGTGCGGGAATGCAGGGAATAACAAACTTTGCCGGCGGAGACCCAAGAAGGGTGGCGTCCCGGATCATCAATAATTTTCCGCCACTGCGTCTCCCCACGCATGAGCGGCCTCGGTGGCGCCGAAATTCGTCGTCCCGTCGCGCAGGGCGACGCTGGGGCAGGCGAACTTCATCGGAAAAGTCTGGATCCGCGCCTGCTCGTAATCGAAGCGCGCGCGCAGCGCGTCATGCACCGGCCCGGGCAGGCGCACGTCGCCGATCACGACCGCGCCTTCGCTGGCGTCGATGCGCGGCTGGTGGATGGCGGCATCGAGGTCCATGCCGTAGTCCATGACGAAGGAGAGAAGCTGCGTCACTGCCGGCAGGATGCGGCGTCCGCCGGAAGCACCGGCTGCCAGGCGGCGGCCGTCGGATGTCTCCGCCACCACGGGCGTGTAGTTGGTCAGGCAGCGCTTGCCCGGTGCGAGCGAATTCGGCACGCCGGGCGTCGGGTCGAACCACATGATGCCGTTGTTCATGGTGATGCCGGATGAGGGCGTCACGAACTTCGAGCCGAAGGTCGAGAGCAGCGTCTGCGTCACCGCGGCCATGTTGCCATCCTTGTCCACCACGGCGAAATGCGTGGTGCAGGCCGGCGCGAGATGCTCGGCACCGAGTGCGCGGCGACCGTCGGCATCGCCCATGTCGGAGAGGCGCTCGCGATAGGCCGCTTGCAGCGCCAGTGCGTATTCGCTGTAGGCCGCCGCATCCGGCGCGCGGCCGGGTGACAGTTTCTCCTGCAGGCGGTGCAGTGTAGACGCCAGCGTTGGACCCGCCGTCAGCTCGGGCGTCGCAAACACGTTGCCGCCGCGATAGGGAATCTTCAGCGGCTCGCGATGATGGGCGCGGAACGCGGCAAGGTCTTGCACCGAGAGCGCGCCGCCGGCGGCCTTGATGTCGGCGGAGATGCTGCGCGCGAGCTCGCCTTCGTAGAAATCGCGCGGGCCTCGCGCGGCGAGCTGCTCCAGCGTCGCCTTCAGTCTGCCCTGCGGCATGCGCACGACGGACTTGATGCCCCATTGCGGGTTTGGTGGCAGGCCGTCCTGCAAGTAGGCGGCCGCGCTCGCCGGATAGCGCCGCAGGTCCACCGCGGCGCTTGAAATCATCAGCGTGGTCCACCAGTCCACCAGCAGACCTTCGCCGGCGAGCTTTGCGCCGGGCGCCAGCAATTCCTTCCACGGCATCTTGGCATGGCGGCGAAAAGCCTCCTCCATGCCGGCGACCACGCCGGGTACCGCGATCGAGCCCGGCCCGTGCAGATTGCGGTCGTCCTTCACCCGCGGCCAGGGGAAGATATCGGAGGCCGCGCCATCGGTGAGCGGATAATCCTCGACGCGCAGGCTGTTCGGCGAGCGCATGCCGTAGTCGATCACCTCGTAGCGGTTTTCCCGGGCGCGGTAGAGCACCATGGCGCCGCCGCCACCCATGCCGCTCATCCAGGGTTCCAGTGTGCCCAGCGCAAAGGTGGTGGCGACGACGGCATCGACGCAGTCGCCGCCGGCGGCGAGCACCTCGGCGCCGACTTCCGCCGCCCGCCGCGACTGCGCCGCAACGATGCCGCCCTTTGAGCTGACCGCGGCTTTGCGGATCCGTTGCGAGTTGGAGAATTGATCGACCATGGGGCTTCCTTGCTTGTTTCTTGTTATTGCGCCGCGGCCCGCCGCTCCGGTGTGAACCGCACCGGCAGCTTGCGGATGGCGTGGACAAAATTGTTCGGGGCAACATCAATGCCGCCGGCATATTCGATGTCCGGCAATCGCGTCAGCAATTGTCGGTAGACCTCTTCCAGCTGCAGCTGCGCCACGCGCTTGCCGATGCAGACATGCGGACCGAAGCCGAAGGCGATGTTCTTCGACGCATTGGCGCGGCGGATGTCGAGCTTGTCGGGATCGGGGAAAAAGGAGGGATCGCGATTGGCCGCGGAAAAATACATGATCACCTTTTCGCCCTCGGCGATCTTCTGCCCGCCGATCTCGGCGTCGCAAGTCGCGGTGCGCCGCATATAGATCACAGGGCTCACCATGCGGATCAGCTCGTCCACGCCGTTCGGCAGCAGCGACATATCCGCCATCAGCGCGCGCTTCTGGTCGGGAAATTCGGTCAACAGCTTCATCGAGCCGGAAATCGTGTTCCGCGTGGTGTCGTTGCCGGCGAACACGATCAGGAGCCACGAGCCGTCGAGATATTCGTTGCGCAGCAATTCGCCGTCCACGGTGGCGCGCGCGATCGCGCTCATCAAATCGGGCTTGGGATCGGCGCGGCGCTTTTGCAGCATGTGCTGGCCGTATTCGAACATCTCCGCGACGTTCTCGTTGAAGGCCTTGACGAACTGCAGCAGCTCCGGCGTCAGCTGCGGCTCCTTGCGCTGCTTCGCGGTGATGTAGCCGGCGACCTCCAGATAGTGCATCCAGGTGATGAATTTCGGTTGGTCGGATTGCGGCACGCCGAGGATCTCGCACAGCGTGAACAGCGGCAGCTGCGCCGAAAGCTTTTCCACGAGATCGCATTCGCCTAAGGCCGCCATGCTGTCGATCAGCCGCGTGGTCTCGGCCGCGACCTTCTCCTTCAGCCCGGCGAGATAGGCCGGCGTGAAGTAAGGCATGTGCTCCCGACGCAGCTGCAGATGCCACGGCGCATCCATGTTGATCATGGCGTCGACCGAGGCGCGGAACAGCAGCGGATGCCGGCTCTCCTTCGGCCCATAGGTCATGAGGATGCCGCCCTTCTGCGACGAGAAGGTCTTTGGGTCGCCGTCGACGCGCATGACGTCCTCATAGCGCGTCAGCGCCCAGAAGCCCGGGCCATTAGAGCCCTCGCGCTGCCACGACACCGGCGCCTGCGCGCGCAAGCGAGCGAACAGCTCATACGGCTGGCCGTCGGCGAACTTCTCGGACTCCGTGAGGACGTCCTGGTCGATCTCCGGATACAGTTTTGGGAAGACAGGCCCCGGCGGCGAGGGGTTTTGCAGGGTTTCACTTATCAGCAGCATCTGGTGCCTGGCTCCAATCGGCTCCTCCCATCGGAGCTTCGTCTTGTGCTTGATCGAACTCTATTATTTACGGCAGTGAAGTCAAAGCCTGCGCGATCGGCGCATTGGCATTTGCGCGCAGGGAATGGCACAGTCCGGAAAGCGACATGCAAGGGAGAGAGCGATGGCCGGAGTGAAGCAGGGCAGGGACGGCGCGGTCGGCATCCTCACGCTAAACGAGCCCGAGAGCCTGAATGCGATGACGCCCGACCTGCTCGGCGCGCTCGCCAGAGCGATCGCCGAGATGACGGCCGATCCGTCCATCCGCGCGCTGGTCCTGACCGGCGGGGGGCGCGGCTTCTGCTCCGGGCAGAATTTGAAGGTTTTCGAAGCACTCGGCCAGGACATCGTCACTGGGGTGATGAAGTTCTACTGGCCGGCGTTCAAGGCGTTGCGCGAATGCCGCGTGCCGATCGTGGTTGCCGTCAATGGCGTCGCCGCCGGCGGCGGCTTCAGCCTCGCCATGGCCGGCGACATGATCGTCGCCGCGCGCTCGGCAAACTTCATCCAGGTGTTCAGCCGCATCGGCCTCGTGCCCGATCTCGGCTCGACCTGGCTGCTGCCGCGCCTGATCGGCCGCCAGCGCGCGCTGGAGCTGATGCTGTTCAACGAGCCGCTGTCGGCCGAACGCGCCAGGGAGTGGGGCCTGGTGCGCGACGTCGTCGACGACGCCGTGCTGATGCCTGAGGCCATCAAGCTCGCCCAGCGCCTCGCGCAGGGTCCGACCCGCGCGCTGGTCGCCACCCGCATGCTGCTGGAAGAAAGCGAGCACGCCAGCTACGCCGCGCAATTCCGCCGCGAGATCGAGGTGCAGTCGGAGGTACGGCAGAGCGCGGACGCGCTGGAGGGGCGGGCGGCGGTCGTGGAGAAAAGGAAGGGGAGGTTTAACGGGGGGGAGGGTGGG
>Ga0081540_1004268_pt1 | contig 10964 bp, 7 predicted proteins | sample TabmetS2T1R1_FD_71024 | JGI IMG/M metagenome (GOLD analysis project Ga0081540, IMG submission 71024) | Tabebuia heterophylla rhizosphere microbial communities from the University of Puerto Rico - S2T1R1 | ecosystem: Host-associated > Plants > Roots > Rhizosphere ... | reverse complement strand
CCACAAAAGCGAGCGGCTTGGCAACCGATTCCAGCGAGCGCCGCTCGGCAGCGACGCAGTAACGCCAGGCCACGGCTGCCGCCGCGATCATCAGGACGGAGCCAAACAGGTAGCCCGCGAACACGCTGGTTCGCGATCCCGTATCGATCAGTGCGCCGAACAGCACAGGCCCGATCACTCCGCCAATTCCAGTGCCCACTGCATAGAACAGCGCGATCGCCAGCGCGCGGACCTCCAGCGGGAAGGTTTCGCTCACCGTAAGATACGCAGCACTTGCGGCAGGCGAGGCAAAGAAGAAGATCACCATCCAGGCGATGGTCTGCGATTGCGCGCTCAGCGCGCCGATCGAGAACAGATAGCCCGACACAGCCAGCAGCACACCTGAAATGCCATAGGTGAAGGCGATCATCGCGCGGCGGCCCAGCGTGTCGAACAAACGGCCCAGCATTAGTGGTCCCAAAAAGTTGCCCGCAGCGAACGGCAAAATGTACCAGCCGACATGACTCGCGGGGATGCCGAAGAAATCGGTCAGTATCAGCGCGAAGGTGAAGAAGATCGCGTTGTAGAAGAAGGCTTGCGAGGCCATCAGCACCAGCCCGACCATCGAGCGCTGTCGGTAGGTGGAAAACAGCGTTTGCGCGACCTCGCGCAGCGGCGTGTGGCTGCGCATCTTCAACCGCATTTTCGGGAAGGCTTCGCCGGCTTGCGAATGGCCGACCGCCGATTTCTCGATCTCGTCGACGATGGCATGCGCCTCGTCGGGCCGGCCATGAATCATCAGCCAGCGCGGGCTTTCCGGAATCCACATCCGCATCACGAACACGATGAGGCCGAGCCCGGCGCCGGTGAGATAGGCGAGCCGCCAGCCGAGATCGACGCCGACAAATTGCGGGTCGAGCAGCACGATGGCGGCCACGGCGCCCATGGCGGCGCCGATCCAGAAACTGCCGTTGATGACGAGGTCGGTCCAGCCGCGGTAGCGTGCCGGCACCAGCTCCTGAATGGTGGAGTTGATAGCGGTGTACTCGCCGCCAATGCCGGCGCCGGTGAGAAAGCGAAACAATGCGTAGGTCGCGACATTCCATGACAGCGCGGTCGCCGCGGTGGCGAGCAGGTAGAGCGCAAGCGTGATGAAGAACAGTTTTCGGCGCCCGATGCGGTCGGTGAGCCAGCCGAAGCCGAGCGCGCCGAGCACGGCACCGGCAAGATAGGCGCTGCTGGCGAGACCAACATCGAAATTGGAGAATTGCAGCGTTGGGCTTTCCTTCACCGCGCCCGACAGCGCGCCCGCGAGCGTCACTTCAAGCCCGTCGAGGATCCAGGTGATGCCGAGCGCGAGCACGACGCGGGTGTGAAAGCCGCTCCAGCGAAGACTATCGAGCCGCGCAGGAATGCTGGTTTCGACAATTCGCGAATTGTCCTGCACAATGGCTGCGGAAGCGCCTTCTTGTTGCGCCGGATTGCGCGCGATGCTTTGCGAATTCATGCGATCAATAAGAAAGCCCCTCGGGAACCGGAGTGCCCCGAGGCTTCTCACCTCTTCTTGGCGTTAGCCTTGCCTGCCACGGAAAGATAACGTTTGCGTGGCGGTCCGGTTCCCGCAATGCGGCATAGGAACGGAAGCGATTTGCGCCTGTTTTCAGGACGTTAGCCGCGGAGAACGCGATGGCCCCCCGTCACAAAACTGCAATGCGCAAAACTGCTGCAAGAAAAAGAAAAACGCCTGCGAGAAAGACGAGCACGAGGCGCGGCTCGCCGCGGCGCTGGTCGCAGCGCGTCACGCGCGAGAGCGATGCGATGGACCTGAAAAAGGGCGTGTTCAAGCAGAACAGCGCAAAGAAGATCGCGGCGTCATTGAAGCGCTCGGCGGAACGCAGCTCGCGCCGCAAGGCCGGCGCCTATCGTTCGGCGCTGTCGATGCTGACGTTCTATATCAACCGCGCGGGCAGAACGCTGCCGAAGCCAGAGCGCGCACGGCTGGAGCGCGCGAAGGTGGAATTGAAGCACCAGTTCGGGAAGGCTTAGCAGTGGTTTGGAGCCCGATTGCCTACGCCGCGCGGATATTCGCCATGAAGCGGTCGAGCTCTTCGCGCAACCGGCTGCTTTCGCTGGAGAGCGTGCGCGCGGAATTGAGCACCTCTTCGGAGGCCGAGCCGGTCTCGGTGGCGCCGCGATTGACCTGCATGACGTTCTCGGAAGCCGCCTGCGTGCCCTTGGCGACGTTCTGCACGCTGCGCGCGATTTCCTGCGTCGCCGAGCCCTGCTCTTCCACGGCGCTGGCGATGGTCGATGCAATCTCGGAAATCTTGCCGATGGTGCCGCCGATCTCCTTGATCGCGGCGACCGACTCCTGCGTCGCGCCCTGCATGCCCGAGATGTGATTAGAGATCTCGTCGGTCGCCTTCGCGGTCTGGCTCGCCAGCGACTTCACCTCGGACGCCACCACGGCAAAGCCGCGGCCGGCATCGCCCGCACGCGCCGCCTCGATGGTAGCGTTAAGCGCCAGGAGATTGGTCTGCTCGGCGATCGCGGTGATCAGCTTGACGACGTCGCCGATCTCCTGCGCCGCCTTTGACAGCTTGCCGATGCGGCTGTCGGTCTGCTCGGCCTGACGCACGGCCGCCACCGCGATATCGTTGGATTCGCGCACCCGCCGTCCGATCTCGTTGACGGAGGCGGAAAGCTCTTCGGTTGCGGCCGCCACCGACTGCATGTCGCTGGAAGCCTGCCCGGAGGATTCCGCAACCTGGCTCGAGAGCGACTGCGTCGTCTCCGCGGTTAGCGTCAGCGTGCCGGCCGCGGCCTCGAGCTGCGCGGCGGAGGCCGAGACATTGGCGACGATTGAGCCGACCGTGGTCTCGAACTCGTCGGCAAAACGGATCAGTTCGCCGCGCCGCGCGGAGGCGCTGGCCTTGTTCTGCGCTTCCTGGGTTGCGGCGTCGCGCTCGGCCTTGGCGATCGCCTGCATCTTGAACTCTTCCACCGCGCCTGCCATGTCGCCGAGCTCGTCCCTTCGACCGAGGCCGGGCAGCACGACGTCGAAATTGCCGGAGGCGAGCTCCCGCATCGCCTTGCACATCGCCGTCATCGGCCGCGAGATGCCGCGGCCGAGCATGAAGGCCCACATCGCGCCCAGCAGGAAGCCGCCGATCGCCAGCATCAGGATCATGTGTTCGGTATCGGCGATGGTCGTATTGGATTCCTTCTCGAACCGCGCCTGCTCGGCAACCAGTGCCGCCTTCATCGCGGCCGCGCCCTTTATGATTTCTTCGGCGGACTCGCCCATCTCGGTGGTGAGATCGGCGATCAGCTTCCGGTTCGCCACCAGCTTGGCCAGGGCCTCGCGATAGGTCTTGAGCAGCGCCGTCATTTCCTTGACGACCGGCTCGATCTTCTCGTGGGTCGCCGGAATGTTCTTGAAACCGTTTTCGAGGAAGCTCAGGCGGCTCGTGGAGCTGGTCCCCGCCGACGGATCGCCGCTGACCACGAAATTGTTGACGAAGACCTTGATGGCCTGGAATTGCGTGGTGATCGACTTGGCCTGGAATGCCACCGCCTGCAAATCGACTTCGGCCGCGGTGCTGGCGAGGTCGTCGAGCTTGTATTCCAGCGACATTTCGCTGCGGGTCAGCGCGTTCTTGACGAGATAGTCGCTCTCTTCCTTGGTCTTCAGAATCTCGGCAAAGATCTTTGTGAAGGCGCGGAACTCGCGCGCCAGCTTGGTGATCTGCTCCAGCCGCGCCGCGTTGGTGGTGCCGCGCATCGAGGCGTCGATGGCATCCCTCAGGCCCGCCTCAGCCGCGATGGCGGCCTTGCTGTCCTCTTCCTTGCCGGTGGTGACGTAATAGCGCACCAGCGCGCGGTAGGAGATCAGCTCGCGGTCGATATTGCGGGCGAGGTCGGCTTCGGTAACGCTCTTGCGGTAGGCGGCCACGGCCTCCGACACATGCTCGAAGCCGAGATATGCAATGCCCATGCTCGCGGCGGACATCGCCAGCGTGACGGCAAAGCCGAGCACAATTTTGCCCCGGAAGCGGAGGGTTGGAAGCTTGACCGACCGCAAGCCACCGCGCTTGAAAACCCCCATCCCCTGCCCCCGTTCTTTGGATCAAGCCCTGCCGGATCGGGGGCCTGCGCCCCCAATCGCCAACGCAAAGTTACCGCCAAATGGATAAGGGTGCGTAAATCCCGCTAGCCACCCCGGGGTTGTAGGAAATGGGCCGCACCGTCGCAGCGGCCAACCGGCTGAGCGATGCCCATCATCGCGTCATTGATGTGTCACCGATCACTTCCGCATCCCCGGACGAAAAATCCTAGTTGCAAGTTCCGTCCGCGCTGTCTCTAATTAGAACCAATCAAAAAGCACCATCGGGAGGAGTGAGCGTGTCTACAGTCAAGCTGACGGTGAACGGTAAGGCGGTCTCGGTCGATGTCGAGGACCGGACCCTGCTGGTCCATCTCTTGCGGGAAAACCTCAATCTGACCGGCACGCATGTCGGCTGCGACACCAGCCAGTGCGGCGCCTGTGTCGTCCATATCGACGGGCGGGCGGTCAAATCCTGCACCGTGCTGGCGGCACAGGCCGCCGGCAGCAATGTCACTACCATCGAAGGCATCGCCAAGGGCGACGAGCTGCATCCGATGCAGGCGGCCTTCCGCGACAATCACGGCCTGCAATGCGGCTTCTGCACGCCGGGCATGATCATGTCGTCGATCGACATCGTGAACCGCTATGGCGGCAAGCTGGATGAGGCGACCGTCCGTCACGAGCTGGAAGGCAATATCTGCCGCTGCACCGGCTACCACAACATCGTCAAGGCGGTGCTGGATGCGGCGTCTCGCATGAAGGTCGCACAGGCCGCGGAATAGCTTTCCGCTGTTCGTCGAATTCAATCTGCCGCACGCAATGCGGTGGGACATCAAAAAATCTCCGGTTGGGAGGATCAGGACATGGGCGTTGAAGGCATTGGCGCAAGCGTTGTGCGCAAGGAAGACAAGCGGTTCATCACCGGCAAGGGCCGCTATGTCGATGACGTCAAGCTGGTGGGCTGTACCCACGCCCATTTCATCCGCAGCCCGCATGCGCATGCCAAGGTGAAGAGCATCGACTCCGCCGCGGCGATGAAGATGCCCGGCGTGATCGCCGTGCTCACGGGCCAGCAGATCGTCGACGACAAGATCGGCAATCTGATCTGCGGCTGGGCCATCACCTCGAAGGACGGTTCGCCAATGAAGATGGGCGCCTGGCCGGCGATGGCGCCGGAGACGGTGCGCTTCGTCGGCCAGGCCGTCGCGGTCGTGATCGCCGAGACCAAGAACCAGGCGCGCGATGCGGCGGAAGCCGTGGTCGTCAATTACGAGGAATTGCCGGCGGTGGCCGATATCCGCGCCGCGATCAAGCCCGGCGCACCACAGCTGCATCCCGAGGCGCCCGGCAACGTGATCTATGACTGGCACCTCGGCGACGAGGCCGCGGTGAATGCTGCCTTCTCCAAGGCCGCCAACGTGGTGAGCCTCGACCTCACCAACAACCGCCTGGTGCCGAATGCGATGGAGCCGCGCGCGGCGGTTGCCGATTACGACGCGGCGGAAGAGCACTTCACGCTGTGGACGACGTCGCAGAATCCGCATGTCGCCCGTCTCGTGCTGTCGGCGTTCTACAACGTCGCACCCGAGCACAAGCTGCGGGTGATCGCGCCTGACGTCGGCGGCGGCTTCGGGTCGAAGATCTACATCTATCCCGAGGAGATGGTGGCGCTGTGGGCCTCCAAGAAAGTCGGCCGGCCCGTGAAGTGGACCGGCGACCGCTCGGAAGCCTTCCTTACCGACGCGCACGGCCGCGACCACGTCACCCATGCCGAGATGGCGTTCGACAAGGACAACAAGATCCTGGGGCTGCGCGTAAAGACCCACGCCAATTTCGGCGCTTACATGTCGCTGTTCTCGTCGGCTGTGCCGACCTATCTCTATGCGACGCTGCTGTCGGGCCAGTATGTCATCCCGGCGATCTATGCCGAGGTGATCGCCGTCTACACCAACACCACGCCGGTCGACGCCTATCGCGGCGCCGGACGGCCCGAGGCGAGCTATCTGGTCGAGCGCATGATGGAGACGGCGGCGCGGCAGCTCAAGGTCGATCCGGCCGAGCTGCGCAAGAAGAATTTCATCACCAGCTTCCCGTACCAGACGCCGGTCATCATGGCCTATGACGCCGGCGACTTTAACGCTTCCCTTGATGCCGCGATGAAGGCGATCGATTACGCCGGCTTCGCCGCGCGCAAGGCCAAGGCCAAGTCGGAAGGCAAGCTGCGCGGCCTAGGCGTCTCCTGCTACATCGAGGCCTGTGGCATTGCGCCCTCGAAGGCGGTCGGCAGTTTAGGGGCCGGCGTCGGCCTGTGGGAGTCGGCGGAAATCCGCGTCAATCCGGTCGGCACCATTGAGGTGCTCACGGGTTCGCACAGCCACGGCCAGAGCCACGAGACGACGTTCGCCCAGCTGATCGCTGAACGCTTAGGCGTTCCCATCAGCCAGGTGTCGATCGTGCATGGCGACACCGACAAGGTGCAGTTCGGCATGGGCACCTATGGCTCGCGCTCGATCGCGGTCGGCGGCACCGCCATCGTCAAGGCCATGGAGAAGATCGAATCCAAGGCCAAGAAGATCGCAGCCCACGCGCTGGAAGCGAGCGAGAACGACATCGTCATCGAGAACGGCGAGTTCAAGGTGACCGGCACAGACAAGTCGATCGCGCTGCCGATGGTCGCGCTTGCGGCCTACACCGCGCACAATTTGCCCGACGGCATGGAGCCGGGCCTGAAGGAGACCGCCTTCTACGACCCCTCCAACTTCACCTTCCCGGCGGGCGCTTACATCTGCGAGGTCGAGGTCGATGGTGCCACCGGCAAGACCTCGTTCGTGAACTTCGTTGCCGCCGACGATTTTGGCCGCCTGATCAACCCGATGGTCGTCGAAGGCCAGGTGCATGGCGGCCTTGCGCAGGGCATCGGACAGGCGCTGCTCGAGCACGCCGTCTATAACGCCGATGGCCAGCCGGTGACGGCCTCGTTCATGGACTACACCATGCCGCGCGCCGACGATTTGCCGTCGTTCAAGGTGTCGCACACCACGACGCTGTGTCCGAGCAATCCGCTTGGCGTCAAGGGCTGCGGCGAGGCCGGCGCGATCGGCGCTTCGGCTGCGGTCATCAACGCCATCACCGATGCGATCGACAACAACAAACTGGAAATGCCGGCATCGCCCGATCGCGTCTGGCACGCGATTCACGGCTGAGCAGGAGGACGCACCATGTACGAGACCACCTATCACCGCGCCTCCTCGATCGACGAGGCCGCCAGCCTCTTCGCCAAGGGCAAGGAGGCAAAATATCTCGCCGGCGGACAGACCCTGCTTCCGGTCATGAAGCAGCGGCTCGCCTCGCCGTCCGACGTGATCGATCTGGCCAAGATCAGCGACATGGTCGGCGTCGTGCCGACCAATAACGGCATCGAAATCAAGGCTGCGACCACGCATTACGACGTGGCGCAAAACGATGCCGTGAAGAAGGCGATTCCCGCGCTGGCCTATCTCGCCTCGCTGATCGGCGATCCCGCGGTGCGCCATCGCGGCACCATCGGCGGCTCGCTCGCCAACAACGATCCGGCCGCGGACTATCCCGCCGCCGTACTGGCGCTGAATGCGACCGTCAAGACCAACAAGCGCACGATCGCCGCCGATGAGTTCTTCAAGGGGCTGTTCTCGACCGCGCTGGCTGACGGCGAGATCATCACCGCGGTCTCGTTCCCGGTGACGGCAAAGGCGGGCTACGCCAAGTTCCCACATCCGGCGTCGCGCTTTGCGCTGACCGGGGTGTTCGTGGCGAAGACGGCGGGCGGCGACGTTCGCGTCGCCGCGACCGGCGCCTCGCAGAGCGGCGTCATGCGCCTTGGCGCGATCGAGGCGGCGCTGAAGGCGAACTGGTCGGCCGGTGCGCTCGACAACGTCAAGATCTCGGCCGATGGGCTACTCAGCGACATCCACGGCACAGCCGATTACCGCGCCAATCTGGTGAAGGTGATGGCGCAGCGCGCGGTGACTGCCGCCGGCTGAACTATCTTTCAGCGAGCCATGCATGCGGCGCGCAGCGATGCGCGCCGCAGTCGTTTTGGGACAAGATTTGCTTGCCAGCAGACGGCGAAGGCGAGACAATTTAGCTAATCAGCTAATTAAAAATCTTCGAGGAAACACCGTGCTCGACAAGTCAGCGTCTCATACGTCAGCCAAAACCTCCGGCCCGCTCGCCGGATTCCGCATCGTCGAATTCGCCGGCATCGGCCCCGGCCCCTTTGCCTGCATGATGCTTGCGGACATGGGCGCCGAGGTGGTAACGCTCGATCGCGTCGGTGCCGGCAAGAATCTGAAATCGGTCGCGGGACGCGGCCGCAAGGTGGTCGAGCTTGACCTCAAGGACAAGGCTGCGGTCGCGCAGGTGCTCGACCTTCTCGCCAGTGCCGATGCGCTGATCGAGGGATTTCGGCCCGGCGTGATGGAGCGGCTCGGCCTCGGCCCCGACATCGTGCTCGCGCGTAATCCAAGGCTGGTCTATGGCCGCATGACCGGCTGGGGCCAGGAAGGCCCGCTCGCCAATGCCGCTGGCCATGACATCAACTACATCTCCATCACCGGCGCACTCGCCGCGATCGGCACCAAGGAGAAGCCGGTGCCGCCGCTCAACCTAGTCGGTGATTTCGGTGGCGGCGCGCTTTATCTCGTGGTCGGCGTGCTCGCGGCCCTTCTGGAAGCCTCGAAATCCGGCAAGGGCCAGGTGGTGGACACCGCGATGTGCGACGGCGCGGCCTCGCTGATGTCGATGTTCTTCGACATGACCGCGATCGGCCGCTGGAAAGAAGGCCGCGACCAGAATTTCCTCGATGGCGGCGCGCATTTCTACGGCGTCTATGAATGCTCCTGCGGCAATTTTGTCTCGATCGGCTCGATCGAGCCGCAGTTCTACGCGCTCTTGCGCAAGCACGCGGGCCTCACCGAGGCGGATTTCGACGCCCAGATGGACCGCAAGGCCTGGCCGGCGCTGAAGGAAAAGCTGACCAAGGTGTTCAAGAGCAAGTCGCGCGAGGAATGGTGCAAGATCATGGAAGGCACCGACATCTGCTTCGCGCCGATCCTCACCATGGCGGAAGCGCCAAAGCACCCGCACATGGCCGCACGAAAAGTGTTCGTCGAACGCCACGGTGTGACCCAGCCCGCCCCTGCCCCGCGCTTCTCGCGCACGCCGTCGGCGATCCGCGAGCCGGAGAAGACGGATATCGGCGAACTCGTGGGGGCGTGGAAGAAATAGGTAAGTAGGGTGGGCAAAGGCGCTTAAGCGCCGTGCCCACCATCCCAAGCACGCCGGTGGAGGTGGGCACGCTTCGCTTTGCCCACCCTACGCATCTTCGGAGTCTTCGCCAAGGGCGTGGATGCCCGGCACAAGGCCGGGCATGACGCAAATGGTTTAGCGCCGTCTACGCCGCGTGACCGTGCTCGACCTTGAGCACGCCGCGCCTGATCTGATCTTCCTCGATCGATTCGAACAGCGCCTTGAAATTGCCCTCGCCGAATCCGTCGTCGCCCTTGCGCTGGATGAATTCGAAGAAGATCGGGCCGATCGCATTCGACGAGAAAATCTGCAGCAGCACCTTGGTCTGGCCGCCGTCGACCACACCTTCGCCGTCGATCAAAATGCCGTTGCTCTGCAGCCGCGGCACGTCCTCGCCATGTTTCGGCAACCGCGTGTCGATCTTCTCGAAATAGGTTTCCGGCGGTGACGGCATGAATGGCAAGCCGGACTCGCGCAGGGTCTCAATACTGCGATAGATGTCGCGCACGCCGCAGGCGATGTGCTGGATGCCCTCGCCGCGGTAGACATTGAGATATTCCTCGATCTGCCCGGAATCGCCGGCGTCCTCGTTGATCGGAATCCGGATCTTGCCGTCCGGACTGGTCAGCGCGCGCGAGAACAGGCCCGACGCGCGGCCTTCGATGTCGAAGAAGCGGATCTGGCGGAAGTTGAACAGCTTTGCGTAAAAGCCGGTCCAGACATCCATGCGGCCGCGATGGACATTGTGGGTGAGATGGTCGATGTAGTAGAGGCCGGCACCTGATGGACGCGGATCGCGCGCGCCGAACCATTCGAATTCCGCATCATAGGCCGAGCCCTTTGCGCCATAGCGATCGACGAAATAGAGCAGGCTGCCGCCGATGCCCTTGATAGCGGGAACGTCGAGTGTCTTTTCCTGCGATGAAATGCCGGCCGGCTCCGCGCCAAGCGCAATCGCGCGCTCATAGGCCTGCTTGGCATCAACGACACGGAACGCCATCGACGGCGCGCAGGGGCCGTGCGCGGCCACGAAATTGAAGCCGTGGGTGCCGGGCTCCTCGTTGACGAGATAGTTGACGTCGCCCTGGCGATAGACCGTGATCTTCTTCGTCTTGTGGCGTGCGACCGGCACAAAGCCCATCAGCTTGAACAGCGCGTGCAGCTCGTCCGGATTGGGATGCGCATATTCGACGAACTCAAAGCCGTCGGTTCCCATCGGATTGTCTGATGTGATGGTGGCAGCCGGCGCATCGTGCGGAAACGGACCCATGAGCAAATCTCCCGAATTGATTTCGCTCATTTTCGGGCAGAATCGACGCAAGGTGCGTGCAAATGAGGCCACACATCGCTAGTATGACGCACACTCCGTGCACAAAACTGGCATTTCGCGCATGATACAGACCGACGCCTTCGACCTCAAAATGCTGGCCGCCCTGCAGGACGACGGCCGGCTGACCAACCAGCAGCTCGCCGATCTCGTCGGCCTCTCCGCCTCGCAATGCTCGCGGCGGCGGATGCGGCTGGAAGAGGAAAAGGTGATCGCGGGCTATCACGCCGACCTCTCGGGCGAAGCGCTCGGCTTCAATTTGAT
>Ga0081540_1004267_pt1 | contig 10970 bp, 14 predicted proteins | sample TabmetS2T1R1_FD_71024 | JGI IMG/M metagenome (GOLD analysis project Ga0081540, IMG submission 71024) | Tabebuia heterophylla rhizosphere microbial communities from the University of Puerto Rico - S2T1R1 | ecosystem: Host-associated > Plants > Roots > Rhizosphere ... | reverse complement strand
CGGCGGGACTGCCAGGATTGACAGCGATATTGGCACAGGAACCACGTGCCGGATTTATCTGCCTCGCGCCCCGCGTCAGTTGGACGTCGCCGAACAACCAGGTCGCCAAAGCCAAGAGAATGCTGGTCCGCCCTCTCGAATTCTGGTGGTCGATGACAATAGCGCCGTCCGCACCGTCACAGGGATCCTACTTCGAACATTTGGTCATGATGCAATAGAGGCGGCTAGCGGTCAGGACGCGCTTAACCTTCTGGAGCGGGACCGTCAGTTCGACCTGTTGATTGTCGATTTGGCTATGCCAAACATGTACGGTGACGAATTTGTGGCTAGGGCCCGAGAATTGGTCCCGGGTGTACCGACGCTGTTCGTGACTGGTTATGCCGAGCCGGGCCGGGTCGCGCTGAGAACTGAAGGCGATCTACTGAAGAAGCCATTCCGACGTGCTCAACTAGCAGAAAGACTGCGGCGCATCTTACGCGCCCGATCATAACGGTATCACCTTAAGGCTCAGTCGGGCGGCCCGTCCGCAGGGAGCGTTCGACCGACCTAAAGGGGAAATCCCGCTGCGGACCCGCTGCAAGTACAGCGGGTCCATCGCGTGGCGGACAGCCGCAAGTCGCAGTATCCGCACGTCTGCAATCAGGTGGGGCTGAGCACTAGTCCCGGTGGGACGTCAGGCTGTAGCTAGAGCGCGCTTTACCTCGTCGAGCAGGCAGGAATCGTCAACCGGCTTGCGTAGCACAGGACCGATCGCCTCGTCCTCAATCCCGGGGATATCGTAGGCGGTGAGGTAGATGACCTTCAGGTCCGGCCGGCGCATTCGCGCCATGCGCGACAATGCGATGCCGTTGACTCGGTCGGGCATGACGATGTCGGTGATCAGCAGAGCGATCGGCCGCGTGCTTTCGAGGTCTTCGAGCGCGAGCCGGTGATCGGGTGCGAGATAGACTTCAAAGCCGGCGGCGCGCAACACTCTCGCAGTGTAATCACCAAAGGCGGGGTCGTCGTCGACCACGAGGATTCTCGGCCGCGTGATCGTGTGCCGCCCTAACCGCTCTTCCGACGGCGTTGCGCAGGGTGCGATTTTCATGCTCATAGTGTAAACGGTTCGCCAACCGGAACGCAACGGCGCATGGCCACCCGGTACGCTCTTCCTGCCTCGCGGAATGGGGGAGAGTGCTGTGCGGGCGCCTACCATCTCGCTGATTTCGGAAATCGTGAAAAGGCCGGGAAAGCCATGGCTGAAGACCACGCAACGATTATTCCCCAATTGCTGGCAGAAAATGAGCAGACTCTGCTTCGCGACTGGATGGAGTCCCAGAAGAAATCCGGCGCGCGGCGCGGCGGCCAGATAAGCGAGATGGAGCTTAGCGAGGCCTCGCGTCGCCTGCTCGCCGCCTTGCGTGGCGGCGCGGCGACAGGGCAGTTCGCGGACATCACCGCGCCGGTATGGGATCAGAGCCGCACGGTGCTCGAGGACGCCTCGCGCTCACACGCGACGCTCGGCCTCACGCCGTCGGAGACTGCAACCTTTGTATTCTCGCTCAAGGAGCCGCTTTTCGCATTATTACGGGAAAAGCTCGGCAAGGATCCGGATCGGCTGGCGCATGAGGTATGGATCGCGACAATGCTCCTCGACAAGCTCGGGCTCTACACCGTCGAGGCCTTCCAGAAGACCCGCGAGGACATCATCAGACGTCAGCAGCAGGAATTGCTCGAGCTGTCCACCCCAGTCGTACGCTTGTGGGAGGGCATCCTTGCCTTGCCGCTGATCGGCACGCTCGACAGCGCGCGCACTCAAATCGTCATGGAGAGCCTGCTCGAGGAGATCGTCACCTCCGGCGCCGAGATCGCCATCATCGACATCACCGGGGTGCCAACGGTCGACACATTGGTGGCACAGCACCTGATCAAGACCGTGGCTGCGGCGCGGCTGATGGGGGCCGACTGCATCATCAGCGGCATTCGGCCACAGATCGCGCAGACAATCGTCCATCTCGGGCTCGAGCTCGGCGTTGTTTCCAAGGCGACAATGGCCGACGCCTTCGCCCTGGCGCTCCGCCAGCTTGGGAAGGCGGTTGTCGACCGAGGACCTGCTCGGCAGGAGGTCTGAGGTCTATGGCGGAAATCCCGGTCCTTAAGATCGGTGACTGCCTTCTCGTCTCGATCCAGGTAGACATGCACGACCGCCTGGCGATGGAACTCCAGGACGACTTGACCAACCGTATCGTCTCCGAGCGGGCGCGCGGCGTGATGATCGACATATCGGCCCTTGAGATCGTCGACTCATTCATCGGCCGCATGCTCAACAATATCGCCGCCATGTCGCGGGTGCTGGATGCTGTCACCGTGGTCGTCGGCATGCGACCCGCCGTCGCCATAACTCTGGTCGAGCTCGGGCTTTCGCTGACCGGTGTGCGCACCGCGCTCAACGTCGACAAGGGGCTCGCGTTGATCCGCAAGGCCATCGATGACCCAGGGGGGGTGCTTGGTCGTCGATAAAGGCGAAACCATCGCAGTGCGCACCTCGGATGATGTTGTCCGGGTGCGGCAGGCTGTTCGAGCGCGGGCGATCGAGGCCGGCTTCGGGATTGTCGACCAGACCAAGCTCGTCACCGCGGCGAGTGAGATCGCCCGCAACACCGTCGATTACGGTGGCGGCGGCACATTGCTCATCGAGATCGTGCGTGAGGGGACCCGCCGCGGCGTCCAGCTGACCTTCGCCGACAACGGGCCAGGCATCGTGGATCTCAAAGCGGCGATGACCGACGGTTACACGACCGGCGGCGGGCTCGGGCTTGGGCTGAGCGGCGCCAAGCGGCTGTCGAACGAATTTTCGATTGAATCGGTCCCCGGCAAGGGGACGACCGTAACGCTAGCGCGTTGGAAGCTGTGAGATGACGCTAGTCAATCCGGTACGCGATGCGAGCGAGGTCGGCGAGGCTCGGCGGGCCGCAGCGGGGCTAGCGCACCGCAAAGGCTTTTCCCAGGATGTCGCAGCCCGGATCGCGCTCGTCGCCACGGAATTGGCGACCAACCTTTTGAAGCATGCCGGCGAAGGCTTGGTCGCCATCAACGAGTTCGTCGATTCGGACGGATCGGGTATCGAGTTGCTCGCGCTCGACAAAGGTCCAGGCATGGCCGATGTCGCACGCTGCCTGGTCGATGGCTTTTCAACGGCAGGCAGCCCTGGCAGCGGACTTGGCGCCGTTGCACGCGTTTCGGACAGCTATGCGATCTACTCGCGACCTGGTGTCGGTACCGCAATAATGGCCCGCTTCCTCGCCGCGAGTGCTGGTCCTTCCGGCGCCCTCGAGATCGGCGTCGTCATCGACACTTACCCCGGCGAGAGCGTCTGCGGTGATGGCTGGATCACCATGAACGGCCGGAGGGGCGACACCTTGCTGCTTGTTGATGGTTCCGGCCACGGACCTCTTGCAGCTCACGCCGCCGAGACCGCGGCGCGGGCGTTTGCCGACAACATCGACAAAGAATGCGTTCCGCTGGTCGAGGCGATCCATCGAGCGCTGGCGCCGACGCGGGGGGCCGCATTAGCGGTTGCGCGCATCGATAGGGACGCGCGAGTGATACGCTTTGTCGGGGTCGGCAACATCGGTGCCGTATTGGCAAACGGGGGCGAGGCGCGCCGGATGGCCTCCTATAACGGCACAGCCGGGCATGTGGCGCCGCGTATTCGTGAGTTCACTTATCCGTTTACTGGCAGGCCGCTGGTGATTCTGCACTCCGACGGTCTTTCGGCACGATGGGAAATCGCCGCCTACCCCGGCCTTGCGGCGGGCCATCCATCCCTCGTCGCCGGCCTGCTCTTCCGTCACCATCGTCGCGACCGCGACGATGCCACGGTCGTCGCAATGCGAACCACGACATGAACGCCCGCCTTCTGCTCGTGGCCCTCGAGCGAGAGCCCGACATCGTGCTCGTCCGCAAGCGGACGCGCCGGGTCGCCGAGCTCTTGGGTTTTGACCGGCAAGACCAGACGCGCATCACCACCGCAGTTTCCGAGCTGGCGCGCAACGCCTTCGAATATGCCGGCGGCGGCCGAGCCGAGTTCCGAATTAAGGACGACGCGTCGTCGCGCGCCTTCGAAATCATCATCAGCGACAAAGGGCCGGGAATCGCCGACCTCGATGCCGTATTGTCAGGCAGTCGGCCGTCCGGGAAGGGGATGGGGGTCGGCCTGCGCGGCGCGCAGAGACTGATGGATGCCTTCGACATCGAGTCACGTCCCGGCCTTGGTACGACGGTGCGCGTTCTGAAATCACTGCCGGCGCGAGCACCGGCAGTGAACCGGGGACTGCTGACGAGCATCGGTCAGGCGCTCGCGACCGACGAGCCGGCTGATCCGGTCGACGAGATCCGCCGCCAGAACCAGGAAATGTTAGCGCAGCTCCAGGAGCTGCAGGACAGACAAGAGGCGCTCACCCAGCTCAACCAAGAGCTGCAGGACACCAACCGCGGCGTCGTAGCGCTCTATGCCGAGCTCGACGAGCGGGCCGACCATCTCCGGCGGGCCGACGAGTTGAAGTCGAAATTCCTCTCGAACATGAGCCACGAGTTCCGCACGCCGCTAAACTCGGTACTCGCCCTGTCGCGGCTCCTGCTCGCCCGCACCGACGGCGATCTGACTCCGGAGCAGGAAAAGCAGGTGCAGTTTATCCGCAAGTCGGCAGAGAGCCTGACGGAGTTGGTTAACGACCTGCTCGACCTCGCCAAAGTGGAGGCCGGCAAGACAGTGGTGACACCGATCGAGTTCAAAGTGGAGGACTTGTTCGGTGCGCTGCGCGGCATGCTGCGGCCGCTGCTCGTCAGTGAGGCGGTTGCGCTGATTTTTGAGGATGCAGAGGACGTCCCGGCGCTCTACACCGACGAGGGCAAGGTCTCACAGATCCTGCGCAATTTCCTGTCAAACGCGATCAAGTTCACCGAAAAAGGCGAGGTACGCGTCTGGAGTACCGTGGATCCGGATGCCGACGCCGTCACCTTTCACGTCCGTGATACTGGCATTGGCATTGCCGAAGAAGACCTCGGCGTCATTTTCGAGGAGTTCGGCCAGGTCACGCACCCGATGCAGTCGCGCGTCAAAGGCACCGGATTGGGTCTGCCGCTATCGAAGCGGCTGGCAGAGCTGCTGGGCGGCATTATCGCGGTCCAGAGCGCCCCAGCGCAGGGTTCGGTTTTCTCGGTGACCGTGCCGCGGATATATCGCCCGGCCGAGGCTGCTGAAGCGGCGGAGGAAGAGTGGGCCCTCGATCCTTCCCGCGTGCCGGTCCTGGTCGTGGATGACGATCTCGCCGACAGCTTCGCGATACAGCGGCTGCTCAGCGGCACCGGCTATCAGCCGATCGTTGCGCGCACGGTCGCCGCGGCGAAACGTGCGCTCGGGCGCGTGCAGCCGGCCGCCGTCCTGCTCGACGTAGTGCTGTTCGGCGACGAGTCCTGGCGACTGATACTAGGCCTGCGGCAAGGCGAAGCGACAGGCAATATCCCGATCGTTGTCATCTCTTCAACCGGCGAGGAACGCAAGGCACTCAATCTCGGTGCCGACGCCTACCTACGGAAGCCGATCGACCAAGAGCCGTTGCTCAATATTCTCGATCGGCTTACCGGCAACCGATCGACGACACGCGTGCTACTGATCGATGACGAAGAGGTGACACGCTATCTGGTCCGTCAGTTATTGCCGCGCGGAGTCTATAACGTGCGGGAAGCCAAAACCGGAGCCGAAGGACTGGCGCAGCTGTTAGCCGATCGGCCCGACGTCGTGCTCCTCGACCTCAAGATGCCAGAAATGACGGGCTTCGAATTGCTCGATCGGATGAGCAGAGATGCAAATTTGGATGCCGTTCCGGCGATCGTATTGACCTCGGCGGTCCTCACACTGGGTGAGCAGCAGCAGCTTCGGCGTGCCGCGCGCATCATGTCGAAATCCGATCTTTCTGGCAGCGCGCTCACCGGTGCCATCACCGACGTACTTGGCGGATCGCCCTGGGAGGCGGTATGAGTGCCGAGCCGAGCTCGTATCCCGATCATCCACGATTGTGAGCCCGCGCCAGGTCATCACTTGGCCAGAACCTACTGCACCATCCGCACGGCTCTTGCTCGTCCCCGGCGGCAGGCTATCGCCGGACGGCACGCGCTGGGTCTCCTGCCGACCCGCCTTCTTTCCGCCGGTGCGGATGGCTGTTAGGCCTGTTCCGGCGGCTGCTTCTGCAGAAACTGCCGGCCACCTTCGATACCGGCGGGCTGGCGTTCTTAGGCGCGTTTGCTCGGCTGGCCGACAACACAACCTTCACCCGATGCCTTGCCGAACTGCGGCGGGTCGAGTGGGTCGTCTATGCCAAGCGACCCTTCGCCGGCCCTGCGGCGGTATTGGGCTATCTCGGCGGTCGCTACGTCGCAATCGCCAATAGCTGGTTCGTCGCGCTTGCCGACGGGGCAGGTCAGCTTCCACTGGCGCGATTACCCACCCGATCGAATTCCAGATGTACTATTCTGTTTAACCTCTAAGTTATTAAAAACGAGCTGATTTTTGGAATATGTTAGACTCATCTTCTCCCAGAAATTGCCGCTGAAACCCGCCGCAACTCTAGGGCAAAAGTCGCGTCTAACGCGTTTTCCGGCTGAGTGGTGCAGCTCACTGTGATTGATGCCGTGCCGGCGCGGCCGGCATAGACTTGCCATTGGGATCATGATAGGCAAAGCAAGGTGCCGAGTTGGGACCGCTGCCGTCCTTGATGAGCGGGCGCGCGTGTCGAGATGAAAAGATCAAAGGTGGGCCCGCCTCGCCGCCGCTATCGGTGCCAGTTGGATGATGCTGAATAGGTGATGCCGACGCCGCACAACTCCGTCGAGATAGGCTTGGCTGGCAATAACAATCATCAGCAACAGGACGATCGAGACGAGGTGTAGTAGGCGATGGCCGCGCCGTGCGTGAAATTCTCATGTTCGATAAAGCTGGAGACGGTATCTTTGATCAGTACCCATTCCCTGGCGATCATGGCGCCCGCGGACTCTATTCGCCACGGGGTTAACGGGAGTCCCTCGGGTCGTCTTAGTCGTTGCGCTCGGTATATTCAGCCGATAACACCTTCAGACCGAGATCAGCCGCAACCCGTTCGCAAAGCGCGCCCTCGGTCTGGTCTGGCAGCAGCTCGTGCAATCGAAGGAGTGTAAAATAGCGAATATTGTTCAACAGCGCGCTTGCATCCTCCCCTTCCTTTATACGCGGGCGAAATTCTTCCATTGGAAAAGTCTGCGCGACCACCAGCGCCGCAGAAATATTGTCGCCTGCCGTTTTCGCCGCGATGAGATCAACAATGAATCGCGCGCCGACGGTCGGCGCGGTAGCCACTTTGACATCGGGCATCTGAGCGAGCTTATCCGCCAAACACGATCGGATCGGCGGAAGTATCGCGCTGTCGCCGCTCAATCGGAGACGAATGATCACCTCGGCGCCACGCGCCCCTTGCGCAGAGACGGACGGCGCAGCCGTTACGAGCGCAAGGGCTACTGCCGTCGCGGGCCACCGGCGCCGCAATCTGCTCCTCACGGCTTTTGGACGCCGGTGCCGATCCGCTAGCTGGAAACGCGCGTGGACCATGTGACCACGTTTTCTTTTTCGCGCCGCAGTTCCTCGATCTCACTCTCGAGTTCCTGCGCCCGCCACCCATGGCCTCTTTCGGCCGCCTCTTTCTGCTCGACCAGGCGGTCGATGAGTAAATCCTGAATTTCGGTTATTCGCGCCCGTTCTTCGGGGGTAAGGGCTGGGGTTTGTCTCATTGAATCCTCCATTCCACTGGCGGACACCCTTCCAACACGAGTGCGGAATACGGGTTCCTGCCTGAAAAGCTGGTCCACATTCATAATGCGTCGCATCGAAAACTCGCGTTTCAACGATGGCGATGATATCCGTCACATGGCGCGACGGAGCGCCGCCGGCGTTGACACGGAGTTAAAGATGGGACTGATCATTCTCTTGATCCTTTTGATTTTGTTGTTCGGCGGAGGCGGCTTCTATTACGGGCCTCCATACCACTACTATGGCGGTGGGTTCGGCTTGGTGCTGCTCGTCGTTCTTCTGGTACTTTTGTTCAGGGGCAGAGCGTGATGCCCGAAACCGCGCGCAGGCAATAGATCAGTCTTCGCTCATCGGAGTACAGGCAGGCTGCTGCGTACGGAGCATCCTCTCACCCCGCGCTGCCGGCGGGAATGGCGGCAATGCAAGCGATGAGCGAGGCGCCAGCCTCGTGGCGAGATATCGACGCTCTAATCGTCGTCGTCGAGCGTAAACCCGACTTTGAGAGTGACCTGGTAATGCGCAACCCTGCCGTCTTCGACATGACCACGCGTCTCCACCACCTCGAACCAGCCGACCTGGCGCAGTGTGCGCGAGGCGCGGCGGACGGCATTCTGGATCGCGTCCTCAAGGCCTTTCTCCGAAGAACCGGCGACCTGGATGATCCGATAGACATGATCCGGCATTGGTAATCCCTCTCTCAGACTTGGTTGACAGTGCAAATCGTCATAGCTTTCAGCGCGACCCTGAAACACGGGAAGCAAGCAGCTTCACCTGCCTTGCGAAGTGTCTCCTGCACATAGACCATTCACCGAGTTTGGCAATCCGCTCCCTGGCTTGGTGAGCACACCTCATCCAGCCATTTCCGTGCGCTACTGATCTCAACTCGCAGCAGGAGGGGTTTGTTCCCGGGCCAAATATGCTGGCTGCGCTGCGGCGCCAAAAAAGCGAGATGTCTTCTTTGGTAAATTTCCGAACGGCCGATGGAGCCGTCGCTGGAACGGCTCCGGCCATTCATCGAAATCCAAGCTACTTGCCAGCCGGGATCCAGCTCGTCTTGGCCTTGTCGTAGGTAAAACCTGGCGCTTGCTTCAACGCGTCCTTGGTCGTGTTCAGAACCAGGTACCATTTACCGTTCTTCTCACTGGCCCGCAGGGAGCTGAAAGGAACCGCAACGTCCTTTTCGCCCATGCCAAGAAATCCCCCAACCCCAATGACGACGGCTGTGACTTGGCCTTCTTTGTCCAGGAGGACGTCGTCGACGTCACCGATCTTGGCATCTGCCGGATCATAGACATTCTGTTTGTAGAAGTTCGTGACTGTAGTGCCCGCTGGCGTCCGGATGAAGGCCTCAGCGGGTCCTGAGGTCATCGGCGCCGGTTGCTGGGCAAAGGCGGCTGTCCCGGTCAACATCGCGAATGCAGCGGCCGAAATGATTGTCCGCATGATCTCGAATCCTATTACTTCTTCAGTGTTTCGCGAATGGCGTCTCTGGCGCCGCCCACCGCGTTTTGGACTTTGCCTGCCGCCTTCTCGGCGGCGCCTTCCGCCTCGGTCTTCGCATCGCCGGTGACTTTGCCGACGACCTCTTTCACGGCGCCCTTTACTCTACGAGCGGCGCCCTCGACACGATCCTTGTCCATATCCGTTCTCCGAAGTTGCCGAGCATCAACATCCGGTTTGGCCGTTTGGTTGCACAAATCGGCGGCATCGCAGCGATTTTTTAAGGATTAATTCAGTTCGGCGAAATCGAGGGATCATCCCCAATCACCGACTCGGCCTCCGATCAATAAAATGGCTCCATTTTGCCTTGGGAACATAAAACGGAGGTCGTAACGTTTTTGAATTTACCGATCCGTGTTTGGAGAAGGGATTCTATGAAGATTTACAGTTGCGGTATTTGCGACACTGCTCTTTGCCGGAGTGTTCTCGCAATCGGCCCACGCGCAAGCTCAGATCGGGGTGCCGGGATTTGGCCAAGTGACAATCGGTCAGCCGCCCCTCCCGGATACGGCCAAGCACCGCCCCATGGATATGACCGGCGGGCGGAGCATTGCGAATATCTGAGGCACAGGGAGCACGAACTTCGCGAAGGGGTAGCATATGCGTCCTATGGGCCGGAGCGTGCGCGGCTGGAACACCAGCTCCGGGAGACACATTACGCACGGGATCGTTGTTGGCGCTGAGGTCCGAGCGAACCGAGGAGATTAAGTCGACGTCGTGACGCGGCTTAGCGGGCAAAGGCGTGCCGTCTCGCCTTGCCCGCGGCGGGCGCGTTCATGGGGCATGAGCGTTTTCGTGGCGGTTATTGCGGGGCCCAATGAGAACAAGGCGTCGATCCATTTTTTCCCGAGCGGATTGGGGGAGTAGCGACAGTCGTGCTCGATTGCCGGTAGCTGGTGGGATAGAGGTCTGCGCGATGGAACCGTATTCCACCTATCCGCGTTTTAGCTGGGGCAAAAAAATTGAAGGTTGATTACCATGTTGCTAGCGAGCGGTGAAGAAGAGGCTCGAACAACGCTGCTCTTTGCCCGTTTTGCCCGTTGGATGGAACGACAGGTAGGACGTTCGTCGACATTCCTGCTTGCCATAGCGGCGGTTCTTCTCTGGGTTGTCTCCGGCCCGATCTTCGGCTTCTCCGATACCTGGCAGCTTGTCATCAATACCGCCACGACCATCGTTACGTTCCTGATGGTCTTCGTGATCCAGAACACCCAAACCCGGGACACGCAGGCCATCCAGCTCAAATTAGATGAGCTGATCCGGGTCAACGCGACAGCGCGCAATTCGCTGATCAATCTCGAGGAAATGTCGGAAGGCGATGTCGAACGGATGAAGGCGGCTTTTGCTGCGCTGGCCTTGAGCGACGCGACCGCGAAGCCGCCCGCGGGGAAGTCGAGCCGGGTATCAGCGGAATAGGCTTTGGTGGCAACAGGCGGGCCTCCAGCGGCATTGGCTTAGAGTTGGCGAGGCAACGCGTACAGAACGGCGTTCTCGCGGGACTTGTCGTTCCAGCTGCCCGGCGCGAATGCGGGGCGGACAGCCACCTGAGACAATTTCGCAGACCTCGACGCCGAGCAGGACTGGGCCGCTAATCCCGGGACGCAGGAACAAGCTATTCCGGTCTTCGAGGAGTAGCGGAAGGTCGGCTAGC
>Ga0081540_1004265_pt1 | contig 10973 bp, 11 predicted proteins | sample TabmetS2T1R1_FD_71024 | JGI IMG/M metagenome (GOLD analysis project Ga0081540, IMG submission 71024) | Tabebuia heterophylla rhizosphere microbial communities from the University of Puerto Rico - S2T1R1 | ecosystem: Host-associated > Plants > Roots > Rhizosphere ... | reverse complement strand
TCGCCTTCTCCACGGCGTCCATTGCGAGCCCACGGATCGCATTGGCCATACGGGTGTGATCGACCTGCGTCATGATGAAAATCCGTCTGAAATGAGATGCTTGCTGGTGGTACGCAACGCTCGTGAGTGCGCCGGTTTGGGGGCCGGAAGGGCCGGGGAAGTTGGCCGCTGATAGCACCTCGGTTCCGGGAGTCCAAGGCAAGGGAACGCCCAAATGCCGGGAAAAGTTGCTACCGCCATGATTCCGGAATGTACGTACCCGTCGTTCCGGAGGATTACGCGCGATCAATCAGTGCATAGCTTGGAAGTCTCGTTGCGCTGGCCGATTCGGCCACGTAAAGTTCTCCGTCTAAGCGCTTGCCGAACCGTAGTTTTACCGGAGTGGCGAGCCGATCCAGAAGTACGTGTAGTCCCGGGATGAACGAACGCCCCGCCAACGGTTCCGGCAATGCCGACACGTCCGCCTTCGATCTGGAGGTGGCGACGCGGCGGCTGATGTCAGCGCTCGACGCGCTGGAACACGCCGTCGAGCGGCGCCGCGATTCCGATCGCGACGAAAATGAGCTTGCCAGCCGCATCCAGGCGCTGGGCGTCGACCGCTCGCGGCTCGCGCAGGAACTCGACAATTCGCTGGTCAAGACGCGCAAGCTCGAGCGCACCAACCGCGAGATCGCCGAACGGCTGGATGCCGCGATCGACACGGTGCGTACCATGCTCGATGGTGGAGACGAGGCATGAGCCACATCAACGTCACCATCAACGGCCGGCAATACCGCATGGCCTGCGAGGAGGGGCAGGAGGTGCGCCTGCTCAAGCTCGCCGAAACCCTGGAATCGCGCGTCACCGAGCTGCGCGGAAAGTTCGGCGAGATCGGCGATGCGCGTCTCACCGTGATGGCCGCGCTCACCGTCTGCGACGAGCTGCTCGATGCCAACTCGCGCCTGCACACGATGGAGCAGGAGCTGGAAAGCGCGCGCACCATGCGCACCGCCGCCGTCGATCGCGCGCGGCTGACGCAGAGCGCGGTCGCCAGCGCCCTGAATGCAGCCGCCGACCGCATCGAGAAGACGACGCAGGTCTTGAATCGCACGATCGGCAATGGGATTGCGATCGGGTGAGGTCGTTCAACGCGGCTGCGAGGATCGATTGATCCTGCGTTCAAGTTGCCTCGCCGCCCTGAAATCATCGAGATGGTGCAGGTTCGGCGTGTACGCCGCTTCCCTGGCAAGTAGGTGGTACACGCGCGCGACCACGCGCTGCTTGTTCTTGTCGCGGCCGCAGGGAAGGGCGCGCGCCTTGCGCGTGGCGGCGATCGCGTGGGCTCTGAAATAGTCGTAAGCGTCTGACATGAGGCTCAACGCCACAAAGGCGGCCTGGTTTCCGGCGCTTCCCGGCCGTCAACCGTCCGTGGATTACCCCCTTGTAGGCGCTGGCGATTTACCCGCCGCGTTGCTACATTGGTCGGGCGAAGCTGCGTTGCGCGTCAGGAGCCATATATCCCCGGGGCCTTATCGATCCTTTAGGGAACTGTCCCTGGCCGGGCCCGTGGGCTCGGACATATGGTGCCCACCTACTTTCGTAGGGAACTCCGGGATCGAGCGCTTCAACGGCATCTGCGGCTTCGCACTTTGCCTGGCCGTTTGAACTTTTGGCCGTTTGCACAATGGACGCAGCACCTTCCAAGGCTGACCTGCGTGCCGCCGCGCTAGCGGCCCGCGATGCTTTGGGGGATGGGAAGCGCGAGGCTGCCGCCGCCAGGATTGCAAAGCGCGGTCTGCCCATCGAGATTGCGGCAGGCGCCGTTGTCTCCGGCTATTCGCCGATCCGCAACGAGATCGATCCGGCGCCGCTGATGCTCAAGCTCGCCTTGGCCGGCGCACGGCTGGCGCTGCCGGTGGTGAATGCGCGCGGCAAATCGCTGACCTTCCGCGCCTGGTCGCCCAACGATCGCCTCGTGCTGGGCTCGCTCGGCATCCCCGAGCCGTCGCCGGCCGCCGCCGAACTGATCCCCGATGTCATGCTGGTGCCGCTTGCGGCGTTCGATCGCGCCGGCCACCGCATCGGCTATGGCGCGGGCCATTACGACCACACTTTTGCGCATTTGCGCAAATCGAACGCGGTGATGGGAATTGGGCTTGCCTTTTCGGTCCAGGAAACGCCCGCCATACCCGCTCTGTCGCACGACGTAGCGCTGGATTTTGTGCTAACGGAAAGAGACGTGTTCGATTTCCGGAGCAAATAGGTTTGCGTATCCTCTTCATCGGCGACGTCGTCGGCAGGACCGGCCGCACCGCCGTCTCAGAATATCTCCCCGGCATGATCAAGGATTGGTCGCTCGATCTCGTCATCGTCAATGGCGAGAACTCGGCGGGCGGCTTTGGCATCACGGAAACCATCTACGGGGAACTGCTCGACGCCGGCGCCGATGCCATTACGCTTGGCAACCACGCCTGGAATCAAAAGGAGGCGCTGGTCTTCATCGAGCGCGCGCCACGCCTGATCCGGCCGTTGAATTTCCCGCGCTATAATCCGGGCCGTGGCACCGCGCTGATCGACACCAAGAACGGCAAGCGCGCGCTTGTTATCAACGCGATGGGTCGCGTCTTCATGGAGCCGGGCAACGATCCCTTCGCCGCCGTCGACCGCGAGCTCGAGGCTTGCCCCTTGCGCGAGGCGGCCGATGCCATCGTGGTCGACTTCCATGGCGAGGCGACCTCCGAGAAGCAAGGCATGGGCTTCTTCTGCGACGGCCGCGTCAGCCTCGTCGTCGGCACGCATACCCACGTGCCGACCGCCGATCACCAGATCCTGCCCGGCGGCACCGGCTATATGAGCGACGCCGGCATGACCGGCGATTACGACTCCATCATCGGCATGCAGAAGGAAGAGCCGATGCGCCGCTTCACCACCGGCATCTCCTCGGCGCGCTTCGAGCCGGCGGGTGGCGAGGCGACGCTGTCAGGTGTGGCGGTGGAGACGGACGACGCGACGGGCTTTGCGACAAAAATCGCACCGGTGCGCAGGGGCGGCCGGCTCGCGCCGGCCGTGCCGGATTTCTGGCGGGATTAGGACGCGTACTGACCAGCCAAAGCTTCCAGGCCAAGTGTGGTCTGCTTTGACGACGGCCCGTCGTTAAGCCTCATCGACCGCATTCTCTTAGAGGCCCGATACCTGCTGGACGCACTGTGGCACCGGTACTCCCGTTCTATCGTCCACCTGCGTAATGTAGTTCTTGCCCGCGTCCACCTGAACCGCCGCGGCTAGAATTTCCGTGCTGTCGGGATTGAGCACGTTGTCGATATGATACCACTCGGAGCGGGCGCGGTAGATGTCGATGTCAAGCACGGCATAACCATTCTTCTCGAGATCGACAAAGCGGGTGTGCGGATTGGTCGCCCGTGCGATGCACTCGAATGCTTTGGCAGCCTGAGGATTGGAATTGGTGAAAAACGGCGAGGAAATCCCTGGGCAGACAAATTCGACCGCCAGCGAGTCGCGCGCCGGACTGAAGTCGGCCGCATAGGGATTGCGTGCGACGTTGTTGGCCCACGACGAATGGATGTCGCCGGTCAGGACAATGACGTTCTTGATGTTTTTTGCCTTGATGAACTGGAGCAGGCGCTCGCGCGCACCGACATAGCCATCCCACTGGTCGGGATTGAGCGGAAGGCGAACGCCCGGAGGCAGCGCCGCGTTGGCAACGGTGAGTTGCGCCATCATCACCTGCTGACCGAGGACGTGCCATGTGGTCGCCCCAGACGTGGGGTCAAGCAGTTGCTTTGCGAGCCATGCCTCCTGCTCCTTGCCAAGGAGCTGGCGCTCGGGATTATTGTAACCCGCGATGCGCCGCGAAATCTCCGCAAAAACCTGCTCCGGCGTGCCCTCAAGGTGCACCAGGCCAAGCGTGTTGAGGTCGACGAGGCCTGGGATCTGCTGGTCGCGCCCCGCGTGACGCGTGTCGAGCATATCGAGCTTGACGAGATTGCCGAACTGAAAGCTGCGGTAGATGCGGCCCGGCGCTGCCCCGAACAGGTGTGGATCGCGAACCGGCTGCCACTCGTACCAAGCCCTGATCGCTCGGCGCTTGCGAACCTGCCAATCGCCCTCACCGAGTTCGGGATTGTGGTTCTCTGCGCCGTTGAGCCACGCGTCGTTGGCGATCTCGTGGTCGTCCCATACGATAATCCAGGGGTGCAGCCGGTGAGCAGCCTGCAAATGGGGATCGGTGCGGTACTGTGCATAGCGCGTTCGATAATCGTTAAGCGTCAGTATTTCTTTGTTCGGCGCGGGAATGCGGCCTATGCCCGTACCGTCGCCGAAGGCTCCGTTCTCGTACTCGTAAATGTAATCGCCTACGTGGATAACAGCGTCGAGATCCTCCTTGCGGGCGATGTGACCATAGGCGGCGAAGAAGCCCGCGGGCCAATTCGAGCAGGATGCAAGAGCGAAGCGAACGCGGTCGGCATAGTGTGGAAGCGTGCGCGTGCGGCCGATAGGGGAAGCTTCACCGTGCGCGGTGAATTGATAGTAGTAGGTCTCGCCCGGTAACAGGCCGTGCGGTTCGAATTTGACGGTGAAATCACGCAGCGAGGTGGTGAACTCGGTGTGGCGGGCGACGACGCGGCGCATATTCGGGTCGGTCGCGACAAGGCATTGCACCGGAACGATGCTGTCGTGCTTGGGCGTGACCCGTGTCCAGAGAACAACACTGTGGTGGAGCGGATCGCCGCTCGCCACGCCGTGACGGAAGACCTTGCCTTCCTTCAGGTCACTCGGCCGAGGCGTCCATTTTTCGTCTTCAGAAGAGTCCAACCCGGTCGCGAATGCTGGCGCGGTTTTGCCCATCACGGCTCCGGCCAAGGCCATCCGGAGAAAGTCGCGGCGCTTCATCGTCATGTCCGGTCCCCTGCAGCGATTTGGCTGCTAGGGTGACGCGCTTGCGTTACAGGGGAATGGCGCGCGTGTGACGAGTAAAGCAAGAAATTCCAACTCGGCCTTGTTGAGACCGCTGACATCTGCTGGGGATGAACGCGCGTCACCCTAAGGGCCAAATCTGACTGCGGCCGGCGTCAACCTAATGCGATTTGGCTTCGAGGAGAGAACGTAGGTGATCTGGTTGCGCACGATTCAGCGCGGCGGCAACTCCGGCGGCACCGCCTATATGAGCGACGCCGGCATGACCGGCGATTACGACTCCATCATCGGCATGCAGAAGGAAGAGCCGATGCGCCGCTTCACGACCGGCATTCCCTCGGCGCGCTTCGAGCCGGCGGGCGTCGCGGTCGCGACCGACGACGCCACGGGCTTTGCCACGAAAATCGCGCCCGTGCGCAAGGGCGGCCGGCTCGCGCCGGCCGTGCCGAATTTCTGGTAGCGCTGCGCTTTCCGCGATCAGGCACCCACCAGATAGCGGCCGACTGCGTCTTCGTTCCATTCCAGCCCGACACCGGGTACGTCCGGGATATGGAGTAGCCCATCGCGAATTTCGTACGGCTTCTGCAGGATCGGGTCCGCCCAATCCTGCCATTCCAGCCAATGCGCCGTTTCGGTCACGCGCATGACGTGGGCCGCGACTTCAGGATAGAGATGCGTCGACATCGGTGTCCCCCATGCACCTGCGATCGCTGCGGCGCGAAGCCAGCCAGTGACTCCGCCGATGCGCATGAAGTCTGGCATAACCAGATTGCACGCACCTTTCTGCAACGCCGCATGCATGGCGCGAGGCCCGTAGAAATTCTCACCGATCTGGATCGGCGTGTCGATTTCGGCAGTCAGTTGCGCGTAGCCGTCCAGATTGTCGTAGACGATCGGCTCCTCGATCCAGGCCAGCCCCTGATCGTCCAGCAGGTGACAGCGCTGCAGCGCTTCACCAAGGTTCAGGCCCTGGTTGAAGTCGGCCATCAACTCGATGCCCTCTCCGACAGCACGGCGGACGGCTTCGATGGCGGCAATGTCGTCGTCAGGCCGATCTCGGCCCAGCCGGATCTTCAACGCGCCAAAGCCGCCTTCGTCGCGAAGCTCGATGGCATCTGAGGCAAGTTGCTCCGGCGGCTGCAGCCACAGCCCGTTGCTGTTATACGCCTTGACCGGCCCGACCGTGCCGCCGAGCAGGACGCACAGCGGCACGCCTCTCGCCTTTGCCAGTGCGTCCCATGCCGCCATATCCAGCCCGGAGGCCGCAATCATGGATTGCCCTTCGTAGCCCACGAAATGCAGCGACTTGCGCGCGACTTCGTACAGCTCGGCGGGCGCGACGGGACGTCCCTTCAACATTTCTCCGAAATCGTGCAGCGCCGGGACCAGGTAGCGCATCGTCTTGACGGTGTATGGCTCCAGATAGCTGCGCCCGACGATGCCCTCCTCGGTGAAAAGATCGATCAGAATGAGCGGCCAGTCGGTGATGGTGGCGATCCTTGCCACCACCGGTCGCTTCAGCTTCAGTACGATGGGTCGGGCTGTGATCGACCGGAAGGTAAGGGAGGTTGAGGGCATGACAGGCATCTCCCACCAGTGCAACGGCGCCGGAATGCGCCATGATAGAGAGTTTCGCAAGTGTCCGGGAAACTGTAAATGAACTGACCAGTATACTTATGAAACGAGGCGGCAGATGCGAAAGCGATCTGAGGACGTCCGAAGGCGGATCGTGGATGCGGCCTATGAATCGTTCTGGCGGCTCGGCTTCAGGCGGTCCACCGTCGATTCGATTGCCGCCCGTGCGGGGCTGACCAAGCGCACTGTCTATGGGTATTTTCGCAGCAAGGATGATCTGCTGGCGGCCGTGCTGCAACGCTACGATGAATTGGCGGCGCAGCGACTGCAACGCATCGGCGACCGCATGCCGCCGGATCGCAGCGGCGCGATCGACTCCTATTTTGCGCAGCTGGTCGGATGGGCGAGCGTGACGCCGCGCTGGTCGGGCTCAGGCTTCACGCGCCTTGTCGTTGAACTCGCCGATCTTCCCGGTCATCCCGCTCGCAGCATTGCCCGCCGCGCCAAGGCCAAAACCGAATCGTGGATGGCCGGCCGGCTTGCGGATGCCGGCGTTGCAGATGCGCGCATGCATGCCCGTGAGGTGATGCTGCTCACCGAAGGCGCCATGGCGCTGACACTCATCCACGGCGGTCGCGACTATATCGATGCCGCCGCGCGCGCCGCCGAGCGGTTGATCGGACGAAAATAAGCGGGCCGAACCGACGGCGGTAACTATTCCGCTGTCTGCTTCCTCAGCTCCGCAACGTCCTTGGCGCTGAGCTTCGATCCCTTGGTGCCGAACCGCGCGGTGACGTAGTTCGCCACCGCTGCGATCTCGTCGTCGCTATAGGCATGACCGAACGCCGGCATCGACAGCGCGCCTTCGGGCGTATGCCGTTTGGTGCCTGAAATGACGATCTGCGCCACATTGGTTGCAGCGGGATCATTGACCGCCCAGGCGCCGGTCAGCGTCGCGGTTGGCGATACCGCGCTTTCGCCGCTCCAGCCGTGGCAACTGACGCAGGCCTGCTGGAATACGATCTTGCCGCGCGCATCCGCGCTCTGCCCTTCCTTGTGTGAAGCCGGAGCCGCAGGCGCCGTTGACGCCGGCAGGTCGGTGGAGGCGAAGGCCGGCACGCTGCGCAAATACGCCACGATCGCCTTGATATCCTCCGGCGCAAGCTTGCTGAAACTGTGGTCGACGGCCTCGCCCATCGGGCCCGAGGCGGTGCCGCGGCCCTTGGCGTGTCCGGTCGAGAGATAGGCGACCAGCTCGTCATCGCTCCAGCCGCCGACGCCGGTCGTCTTGTCGGAGGAGATGTTGAACGCGCGCCATCCGGCCGTGATCGCGCCGCCGAACTTCTTGCGGTTGTCGAGCGCAAAGGCGAGGTTGCGCGGCGTGTGGCATTCGCCGCAATGCGCCAGTGCTTCGGCGAGATAGGCGCCGCGATTCCATTCCGGCGTCTTCGAACTATCCGGCATGTAGCGCGTGTTTGGGCTGAACGTCGTCGACCAGAACCACATCGCCCAGCGCTGGTTGAACGGGAAGGCGAGGGTGTTTTCTGGCGCCGCCGCGCGCACCGGCGGCAGGCTGAACAGATAGGCCTTGATTGCCAGCGTGTCGGCGTCGCTAAGATAAGTGTAGGACGTGTACGGCATCGCCGGATACAGCATCGCACCGTCACGCCGCTTGCCGTGCTGCACGGCGTTGAGGAAATCCTGGTCGCTGTAATTGCCGATGCCAGTTTCCTTGTCGGCAGTGATGTTGGTGGAATAGAGCATGCCGAACGGCAGCTTGAAGCCGAGCCCGCCGGCATATTCCTTGCCGCCGGCTGCCGTGTGGCAGACCATGCAGTCCGCCGCGCGCGCCAGATATTCGCCGCGCTCGACCGCACTTGCCTTTGCAAGCGAAGCCGGCACGCCGGTCGGATTGGTCCCGCGGTAGTCCGCAAGCTGAACCTTTGGCCCGTCGGCAAAGGCCAGCGGCCCGGGGCCACGGATGATCCACACGGCGATGCCTGCGACGATCAGCGCGATCACCGCGAGGCCAAAGAGAATGCGCAGCGTTCTCATGCCTTCCTCCCCACGGCGAGCAGGGAGCGATCGATCGGCAGCCGCCGCAGCGCGATGCCGGTCGCGGCATAAATCGCATTGCGCAGCGCCGGTGGGCCGGCATTGGCGCCGGTCTCGCCGATTCCGCCGGGTGGATCGCTGCTCTTGACCACATGCACCTCGATCTTCGGAATCTGGTCGATGCGCAGCATGCGGTAGTCGTGGAAGTTCGACTGTTGCACGCGACCCTTGTGGATCGTGATATCGCCATAGAGCGCGGCGGTGAGGCCGAAGATCAGTCCGCCCTCGAGCTGCGCCACGACGGTGTCGGGATTGACGGCGATGCCGGTGTCGACCACCGAGACGATGCGCCGCATGAACACTTCGCCCCGCGGATCGACCTCGGCCTCGACCACGGTGGCGATAAACGTCTCGAACGACGGCTGCACGCAGATGCCGCGGCCGACGCGCGCGGGCAGCGCCTGCCCCCAACCCGCTTTCTCCGCTGCCATGTTCATCACCGCGAGCGCGCGAGGCTTTTTGCCCAGCATGCCCCGGCGGAATTCGATGGGATCCTTGCCGGCCTTGCGCGCCAGCTCATCCATCATGCATTCGACCGCGAACACATTGTTGTTCGGGCCGACGCCGCGCCAGAAGCCCGTCGGCACCGCCGGCGGCTCGGCCTGAATGAACTCGACATGGAAGTTCGGGATGTCGTAGGGCATGTCGACGGCCGCATCGACGCCGTCGATGTCGATACCCTTCTGGAATGCCGGCGGCAGCCAGCGCGCCAGGATCGCGGAGCCCGCGACCTTGTATTTCCAGCCGACGATCTTGCCGCCGGAGAGCGTTGCAGCAATGACGTCGCGATAGACCGGCCGGTAGTAGTCGTGCTGGATGTCCTCCTCGCGCGTCCACACCACCTTCACCGGCACGTCCATCTGCTTGGCGATGCGCACGGCGGCGACGACCATGTCGGGCTCGAGCTTGCGGCCAAAGCCGCCGCCGAGCAGGTGGTTGTTGACGATGACTTTCTCGACCGGCAGCCCGGCGGCCTTCGCCGCTTCCGACTGCACGCGCGAGACGATCTGCGTGCCGGTCCAGATCTCGCAAGAGTCCGGCTTCATATGCACGGTGGCGCTGAGCGGCTCCATGGTCGCATGCGCCAGGAACGGTAGCTCGAACGACGCCTCGTGCTTCTCTCCAGTCGCCAGCCCCTTGGCGATATCGCCTTCGGACTTGGCGACCGCGCCGTCCTTTTCGCTGGCCGCGCGCAGATGCGCCCAGATATCGGCGGAACTCAGCTTCGCGTTGGGCCCTTCGTTCCAGTCGATCCTGAGCGCCTCGAGTCCCTTCTTCGCCGCCCACATGTGATCGCCGACCACGGCGACCAAGTCGTCGAGCACGACGATCTTGCGAACGCCCGCTACTTTCTTCGCAGCGGTATCGTCGACTTTGCCGACCTTGCCGCCGAACACCGGGCAGGCCGCCACCGTCGCAAACTTCATGTCCGGCAGCATCGCGTCGATGCCGTAGATCGCTTTGCCGATCGCTTTGTCCGGCGTATCGAGACGTTTCAGCGGCTGGCCGATATAGACAAAATCCTTGGGGTCCTTGAGCGGGACCTCCTTCGGCGGCGTCAGCTTGGCTGCCGCCAGCGCCACCGCGCCATAGCTGAGTTTGCGGCCGCTTGCCGTGTGCGTGATCTCGCCCTTCGACGTCGTGCATTCCTTTGGCTCGACCTGCCATTGCTCGGCTGCTGCCTGCACCAGCATGGCGCGCGCGGTGGCGCCGGCATTGCGCAGCGGCTTCCAGAACGCGCGGATCGAATTCGAATTGCCGGTGACCTGCAGCCCGAAAGTGGGGTTGCCATAGAGCTTGTCGCTCGGCGGCGCATGCAGCAGCGCAACTTGCGCCAGATCGGCGTCGAGCTCTTCGGCGATGACCTGCGGGATCGAGGTGTAGACGCCCTGTCCCATCTCGACCTGCGGCATGATCAGCGTGGTGCGCCCGCTCTCATCGATGCGGATGAAGGCGTTCGGTGCGAATTTTCCCTCGGTCACGTCGGGCGGTTGGATCGGCTCGTTCGCCGCGCGCACCGGCAGGTGAAAGGCGAACAGAAAACCGCTGGCCAGCCCGCCGGTGAGGACGGCGCGGCGCGAGACGTCGGAGAGATGCTTTGCTGTTGTCATGACGCGCCCTCCCTACGATTGACGGCCGGAGGCCGCCTGCTTGATGGCGGCGCGGATGCGAACATAGGTGCCGCAGCGGCAGATGTTGCCGGACATCGCCGCATCGATGTCGGAGTCGTCAGGGTTCGGCGTCGCCGCCAGCAGCGCGGACGCCGACATGATCTGGCCGGGCTGGCAATAGCCGCACTGGATCACTTCGAGATCGAGCCAGGCCTTTTGCACCTTCGCGCCTGATGGCGTCGCGCCGACGCCTTCGAT
>Ga0081540_1004264_pt1 | contig 10974 bp, 11 predicted proteins | sample TabmetS2T1R1_FD_71024 | JGI IMG/M metagenome (GOLD analysis project Ga0081540, IMG submission 71024) | Tabebuia heterophylla rhizosphere microbial communities from the University of Puerto Rico - S2T1R1 | ecosystem: Host-associated > Plants > Roots > Rhizosphere ... | reverse complement strand
CGACCGCCTGGTGATGACGCTCGATATAGCCGGGGTGACCGAAATCCGCACCTTCGACGCCAAGACGCTGAAACCGGCCGGAAAGCTGAGATTCGTCCGCGAACCGTGAGGCCCGTGGCCCGCCGGGCGCGGTCGGGCCCGATCCGGGGATACCGGGCAACAGATTTACCCAATCGTTAGGGGATCATCAGCCCCGCCTTGCCGATTGCGCATTTCAAGGCTATTGCCTCTCCCATACGCTCCCTTCGTCTAGCGGTTAGGACGCGGCCCTCTCAAGGCTGAAACAGGGGTTCGATTCCCCTAGGGAGCGCCAGTCGGCTTCAGAAGCGCTGGGATTTCAGAAACATCGCGCAAACCAAGGCTTTGCTGCCCTTGACGGGCGGCAATGGTCGGTCGTTTTTGATGCGGATGATGCCCGCCAGGTCTTGGAACTTAGCACCAGCGGCAGCGTCCCCAGCGTGCGCAGCAGCCGCCGCAACCCCCACAGCCCCCGCAACCACGCACAGCGCAGCCACGGCAGGCACGGCAGCCGCGACAACCACCACAACCTCGGCGAACGACAACGACGGCCAGCTGCACGCCGCTGCCTGCGTTTTCCTTATCGAAGAGATGGAACGTGGCGAGACTGACGTCGGCCATTTCCTCTTCGCCAAGAACGAAGCGCTGATTGGGCGAGATGCTGTCAGATTGCGGGATAGCGGTAGTGGGTAACGTGGATGCCGATGCGCTTCCCGTCAGCGAAAGACCCAGTCCGGCCGCGCCGAGTGCCGTTACGGCAGCGGCTTTGGTTGTGCGTGCGCGCTTCGCAGCTTGCTGTGGCATGGTCGCATTCCTCGTTGTGAAAGGGGCCGCTTAACGTAAGTAACGGTGCCTAGGTCTGGAAATGCGACCTTGCGCATTCGGTTCCAATTCGCGCGAGGCTTTTTTAAGTTGCAACTGGTGGGAGAGGCGGGGATGAATATTGCAGCAGCATTATCCTTGTCCGGGACCTTGGCTCACTTCTGCCCCGGACAACGGAACCTCGCTCCACCTCGGCGGCGGCCGGGCCGCTTGTTGGTGATAGCAAGCGCAGCCCGGATGAGCAGCGACATCCGGGAGACGGTCCGTCCCCGCCGCCGCGATCGCAGTTGATACGACTACTGCGGTTGCAGCCGCTTCAGGTCTGCAACGGCTGCAGCATATTCTCGAAACGTATTGGGGCATCCGTCGCGCGCAGCCGCAAATTCCATTCGGGCCGAGGTTGGATCCTTGGCCTTGAGCCGCACTATTCCACCGTAATAGTGGGCCTCGCAGATCTGATCTGTATCTTGAGCCGCAGCCAGGGCTGCGGCAGGCGTGATACGGCCGACAAGCAGTTCTGCGACGGATTTGGGCCAGCCCGTGAGTTGACCTTTTTCGAGCGCCGCGGACAGCGCACTGTCGGCGCCGGCAACGCCTACCCAACTCCGTGCCACTGATCCCCAGATCACAATATAGCCCGTCGGATCGGCAAATCCCGCCGCTCGGTCGTAGTCCGCGGCGGCTTCCTTGAAGCGGCCTGTCAGGTAGTACGCATCCGCCCGGGCAGCGTAGTAATCCGTCACGATGCGATTTGCTTCCGGGCGATCCATGACCTGGTCCTTGGCAAAAGCGGTGTTCCTGTCAGCGCCAAGCTTGATAGCCGCCGTAAAATCCTCGATCGCCTCATCCAGTCTGTTCGCGGACACGTAAACTCGTCCGCGACTGAACCAGCTTGCGGCGCTGGAAGGATCGATGTTGATGGCTGCGGTGAGCGACGCAATCGCCCGGGTAAGGTCGCCTTTTTTGACAAAGGTCAGTCCCAACTCATGGTGAGCGTAGTTGTTCTTCGGATTGAGCCTGATTGCCTCGGAGAAATCCGCTTCTGCCGCATCGAGTTTGCCGAGTGCAAAGTTTCCGAAACCACGTTTGAGCAATGCGATGGATCGCGCGTCAGGCGGCAATCGAGCATCCTGCGAAAGATTGGTGCAAGCCGCGATCATGAGCGCGACGTCGGTGCTGGCTTGGCAAATTTCGAGATCTTGCAGACTGGCCGCGCAGACGCCTCCTGTCGAGAAGACGATAGAGGCGGCCGCGATGATCGCTGCGTAGCCAAGGCGCAAGCGTGGAGTTGAAGTCGCAAACATGGTCGCTCCCTTGCGCGGCGTCTGGCAATGGTCCCGAAATTGGTGGTGCGCTACCAAAAGTTGATCGATATGTCGAGTGCCCGGTCAACACGGCGCAATGGTGGTTCTCTCGATGAAGCAGGCGCAGCCCGGCTGAACGCGGCGACATCCGGGGAATGGTCCGGCCCGCACATCGCTGCGCTCATGCGGGCTACTCGCTGCACCGGCTGTCGCAGGTCTCCTTGGGTAGTTTCGGGGATTTGCGAGCCGGTAGGCGAAGGCGTCTCCGAAATGCGCATCCACCATGCCTGCGTTCTTCGATCGTACCCCTGATGAACAGGCTGTGCTTGCGCGCGCACGAGACTATCTGTAGTTGAGTGAACGATCTCCATCCAAGTTAACGTTCTTAAATTCTTAGTGTCGACGATATGCCGTCCATGGAATAGTTGTTGACATTATTCCTTCGATGGAATATATAAGCTATGGCATGGAACGTCGAATACACGGACGAATTCGAGGAAGAGTTCTGGAACGTTCTCAGCGAGGCCGAACAGGAAGACATCACCGCGACGGTATCTCTTCTCGAGGAACGCGGCCCGAATCTGCCGTTTCCCTATTCATCCGGCGTCGAAGGCTCAAGGCATGGTCACATGCGCGAATTGCGGGTGCAGAGCGGAGGAAGGCCCATCCGGATTTTCTACGCCTTCGATCCGCGCCGTTCGGCGATCTTGCTGATCGGCGGAGACAAGACGGGTAGGGACAGGTTTTACGAAGAAATGGTGCCCGTTGCTGACAGACTTTATGACGTGCACCTCAAAGAGCTCAAGAAGGAAGGGGTGATCTGATGGCTGGACATCGTTCATTCAAGGGGCTGACCGGGAGCTTTTCGCCGGAGCGCAAAGCCCGCGTTGCCGCTCGCGTGGACGTTCTCAAGAAGGAAATGGCGCTGCACGAGCTACGGCAGGCGCGCGAGCGATCGCAGCAAGAGTTGGCGCGCGAACTGAAGGTCGGCCAGCCTGCCGTCGCAAAACTGGAACGTCGCACGGATATGTATGTCAGCAATCTGCGACGCTACATCGAAGCTTTGGGCGGCTCGCTGGAAATCACCGCGCGTTTTCCGGAGGGAAGCGTGAACATCGTCAATTTTGGTGAACTAGGTGAAAAGCGCGCGCGAGAGTCGTAGCAGGCAGTACGCCTTCGATGGTTCGGGCGTCACGGTGATAGTGCACGAAACTCTCAACCGCAGTTAGGTGCATTGTCACTCGCAGGCTGCGCGTGCCGTTACTCGCCGTCAGCTCGCGGTGGTCGCTCCATGACCGTCGCTTTCGTCTTCCAGATCTTCGGCCTGCGCGCGGTTTGCCGCCGGGGCGCCGCGCAATCGAATGGCGATCGCGATCAGATCGACATCGACCTTCAAGAGATCGAGGTCGCGTGTCATCTCGCGCAACTCCTGGCCCTTGCGGGCGATCTCCTCTGAAACCTCGACCGCCATGTTGCGGTCGGTCACCCCGCCGATGCCGCCGACAAACATCCTGGCTCTCATCCACTCCAGCCGCGCCCGATGCGTATCGCGGGTGAATTTCTTTTCGGCGAATTGGCGCCGGGCCTCGGCGTAGGCCGTCAACAGCTCCACCTCCGACATCCTGTACAGCACCTCGGCTGAGAGACTGATGGAAGTGGCCCCTGAAGTTGTGGAGATCATGATCGGCTCCGCGGACGGAGAAATGTCGGCAGTTCGGTTGGGATCCGGCGGCAGGATATTCCAGGGGATACCGCTCACCAAGGGCAATCTCCCCTGTATCATAAGAGGCCCGAATCACCGGAGGTTGCCATGGCGATCAACATCGCACAAAAGCGGGCTCGAAAGGCGCAGCGGCGCAAGCAGGTGGTGGCGCAGAAGCGCCGTGCCGAGGAAGCGGAATCAAGCCTGCCCGCTCGTGTGCTGCGGGCCGCGGGCTTACCCATTCAAGGCTGCTTCCTCACTGAAGCCTTGTTCGACGATGGCATCGGCACGCTGGTGCTGGCGCGCGGCGTAACGTCTGATCGCGTCGCGCTCAGTTGTTACCTGCTCGACACGTTCTGTCTCGGCATCAAGGATGTGACATTCGAGTTGGTGGGAGGCGAATACTTCCAGTTTTACACGGACGCGATGGACAGCATGTCGCCGATGGTTTCGGTCGATCCGAGCTACGCCCGCAAGCTGCTGCGCGATCTTGCTGTCTGGTCGCGATCGATCGGTTTCGCCCCGCACGGCGACTTTGCAACTGTGGAGCGGATATTTGGCGACGTGAACGCGGACGCGAGCGATGCTGTCTTTCGGTTCGGCCGCGACGGCAAGCCTCTTTATATTCCCGGCCCGAACGATACCGCTCTCCTCATTCGGCGGCGGATCGAGCAACTGCGCAAGCATCTCGGCGATGAGGGCTTCAGCTGGGAAAGCGCTGCCTGAGAGTATCCGTCTTGCCCTTCAGCGGAAGTCGTCGCCGTTACGAACGACAGAGCCTGCTGGTCGGATGGCGGCAGCACGGGCTGCCGATAAATCCTTCGCGACGAAATGCAAACGGCATCAGTTCATCTCGCCCAGCAGCTTCCGCGCCTCACCCAGCAGCACCTGAATCTGTTTTCGCTCGGCGATCGCATCTCTGGTGAACAGGCCGTTCTTGCGCGCGTTCTGGTTTGCCCTTGGTGCGCCGGACCCGTGTGCACCGCCGTGCATCCGGCAGCGCTTCCTGCCGTGCACCGCCGGCGAGCGACACGCGCCGTCGGAGCGCGTCTTGGCGCCACACCGCGGGCTCGCCAGCATCGGGCCGGTATTTCTGATGTGATCGCTCATGCCTGTGCTTCCCGCTTGCTCTCAGCGCAATCGCGCCTTCGCCTGGAGCCTCCAGTCTTCGGCGCCTTCCGCGCCGCGGATGCCGTGCCTTTGTCCGACACGATCACGCTCGCATGCTGCGTGACGTTGCCGACGATGGCCTTGCCGCCGTCGGCCACCGACACGTTCTGCACCGTGATGGCGGGCTCGCCATGGCTCCGGTAGCGGTTCAGTGCCTCGATCTGGGCGGGGAAGGTGCGGGCGAGCCGGCCCAAGGCGCGTGCGGCGCTGTCGTGCTGGGCGAGGTCGTCCGCATTCGCGAGGTGATGGGCGCATCGCATCGCCATAACGTGAACCGAAACCATCTGCGCCACCAGCATGGCCTCGACGGAATCCCGTGGGCGAATGCTCTTCACCATCGAAATCATGAAGGAGAGGTTGACCTCGTCGGGACTCTCGCCGCTCACGCTGGCCTTTACCAATTGCCGGAGGATGCCATGCATCGCTTCGCGGTCGGCGACCCCCAGTGCGTTCGACATGAGCCGTTCGCCGAGTTCGGGATCGGGATGGTCGATGGAGAAGCCGTGCGACTGGAGTTTTATTCGCGGGGCTGGGGCGGCTTTGGTCGGGTCATTTGCGGCGATCGCCGTTGGCGCAGTGATGTCCGGAGCGGTGTTCATGTCGGGATTTCCTGGCAGGCGCGCTTGCCACGCGCACGGTTCGGCCACGCGCGAACGATCGTTCGCCGCGGCGACGCGGGTGCAATCTCAATTGCGGGTGAGGTTTCGAGCCGCAATCGTGCTGACGCGCTCGCTATGCGAGGCTACGGACGTTTACAGGTTTGCGGGATGATGAACGAATGCCACTGATTTGCCCGACGCGTCAAGGGCCGTCTCGAATGGCGGCTGCCGCCCGCTACTTTGCATGGGGTTGTTTTCGATATTTTGCGGCGCTCATGCCGGAAGCGTAACCCGGATGGGCGCAGCGACATCCGGGGAATGGTCCGTTCCCGCATATCGCTGCGCTCATGCGGGCTACTTGCTGCAGCATGTTGCTGCGGTTGGCGTCGATCGTGAAGCAGGCGATCGCGGTCGCGACGGCCGCGTGAACCGGAACGGCCAGATTTATCCCTGGCTCACGACGCCCGCGCGGTCGGGTTGTTCGTCGATTTTCGGGCGTGCTCGGGCGTGCTCAAAGCTCGTGCAAAGCAGTTCGGTCTCTTCGAGCGAGATCGGGGCTCGATAGAGCCGGCACGTGAAGTCAGCGGTCGCGCGCCCCTTGGCGGTCCCCGGGCCGCGTTCGGCGAGAAACATGCAGTCTCGGCAGATGCTGGCGTTGAGGCGCTGATGCGTCGCATCGAGGTGATTGAGGATCCTGGTGAGGGAGTCGCGCAGCTTGACGCATTCCTCAGTCCCGAGCGAGGCGACCGCGTTCAATACATGATTGATCGGATCGTGCTGGCTCAGGCATTTTTCACCCTGGGGGGTGACGCAGAGCACGACCGAACGCTTGTCTTCGGGCGACGGCTTTCGAACCAGATACGACTTGCTTTCGAGGGTCTTCACGATCTGCGACGCCGTGGTCTTGGTGGCGCCGATGAAGCCCGCCAGCGCGGTCGGCGTTCGCGAAAACCTGTTGGCGCGCCCGAGAAAGCGCAGCGCCATCCATTCGCGATCGCGCAGCCCGTGTTGATCGCCTTCGAAATACCAGGCTCTCGCCGCCTGGATCAGCAGCTCCACTGCTTCGTGCTTCAACGGCATGATCTACCTCGCCCCGGGAATCCGGTCCCGGCACCGTGACAGGCGAGGGTTCGCGAGTTCTTTGAGGTGGGTCACACAGGGAACGATGTTTCGCGCGTTCGCCGCGCCTCGCTCTCGCGCGAAGGCACGCATTGCCGGCCGCGACATTGTTGAACGGAAGCCACGGCTGTCAACGCTACCGAACGATGGATCGGAAATGTTCAACCGAAGCCCCTAAGGTTCAAGTCCCAAGCAAACGTTTCTTATGTTCCGCGGAACGATGAATGAGCTTCCCAAGAAAAGCAAGCAGAGACTCTCGTGAAGAGATTGGTGTCGCGAGAGTCCACAGCGTTAAAGTTGTCTGCCTTTTTTTGGATACATTACTGTCGTGTGCGTTGTCCTTGGCGACTACATCGAAGTCTGTAACGGTTCTAATGCGCGCATATCCATTGCGCGTCGTTGATGCAGCGTGATGAGAGCCTGTGCATCACAGGGACGCGCGCCAATGGTTTGCGGCTCGCACGGTCGAGCTTTCGCAAACGGCAAGCGCGGGCCGTTCGCCCGCGCGCTCGCTCGAGTAAGCCTTTCGTCGTATCGCCCGTCAGTCGCCCTTCATCATGTCTCTCAGTTCGCGAAACGGATCGGCGCTTGGCGCCGCCGAAGCATCCTGTCTCATCGCGGCATAGATCTTCGGCACAATCTCCACCGATTGGTCGAGGCCGGAATCGCGGCCCTGCTGATATCCCCCCATCAGGCGAAGGTCGCGGGTGTCTTCATATCTGGCGATCATGGCGCGCAGCTTGCTGACCAGCTCACGCTCCTCGGGGTCCCAGACGCAATGCGCCAGGCGTGAGACCGAAGCGAGAACGTCCACGGCCGGATAGCGCGCCTGATCGGCGATGTGACGGCTGAGCACGATATGCCCATCGAGTGTGCTGCGAATGGTGTCGGCAATCGGCTCATTGTGGTCGTCGCCGTCGACCAGCACCGAAAAGATTCCGGTGATCGTTCCCGATCCTTCCTCTCCGGGCCCCGCCCGTTCGAGCAGGCGCGGCAGATCGGTGAAGACGGTTGGCGCGTAGCCCCGCGCGACCGCGGGCTCGCCTGCGGCCAGCGCGACTTCACGGGCGGCGTGGGCAAACCGGGTGATCGAGTCGACCACGAGCAGCACCGATTCGCCGCGATCGCGAAAATACTCGGCGATCGCCATCGCGGTCTTCGGCGCGAGTCTGCGCATCATCGGGCTTTCGTCGCCCGTCGATACGATGGTGATGGCGCGGGCGCGATTGTGGCCGAGAACGTCCTCGATGAACTCTCGCACTTCGCGGCCACGCTCCCCGACCAGCGCCAGCACCACGGTGTCGAAGCCTTCGCTGCGCGCGAGCATCGCCAGCAGCGTCGATTTTCCGACGCCCGAGCCGGCAAAGATGCCGACCCGCTGGCCGGCGCAGATCGGCGCGAACAGATCGATGACGCGGACGCCGGTGCGCAGCGGCTTGTGGACGCGCGCCCGCTTCATGGCCGGCGGCGCTTCAGCCTCCGCCGAAACGGCGCGCGATCCCGGAGTAAGCGGCGCCTGTCCGTCCAGCGGCGCGCCGAGCGCGTTGATGACGCGGCCTTTCCAGGAGGGATCGGGGGCGAATGACAGCGGCGGCATGCGGAATGCGGTCGAACCCAGCCCGCCCGCGAACAGCCGGTCGAATGGTTTTGCAACGATGCCATCGCTGTCGATCCGGATCACCTCGCCGATCTGGGGGCGGTCCGCCGAATTGACGCCGATGAGTTCGCCGAGCCTGACAAAGCGGGACAGGCCCGATACGCGAAAATGCGTCGGCGCGATCTCGGAGATGGCGCCGCTGACCCTTGCGAGCGGGGTGCTCTGCTGCAGCTCCAGCAGCGCCCATTCAAGTTGCCGTAGCGCGTTCAAGGCAATTCCTAACTTTCATGGCGCAGCGCGCCTTAGCTATTTGGCGGGTTCGCCCAGCGTCCGGATCGCGTTCTGCAGCGAGCTTTCGGTGCCTTCCACGAGCGAGTTCGTGCCGTCGAAGGCGCGCGACGCCGAGATCAGCCTGGTCAGTTCGAGCATCGGGTTGGCGCCCGATCCCTCGACATAGCTCTGCCGGAAGCCGTCCTTGGTGAAATCGGTGATGGCGGTGGCAGGGCGATCAGGGATGACGCCTGAATTGCCGTAGCGATCGAGATTGGCGTCAGCCGGTATGTTGAACAGGCCCAGCGTGCCGACCTCGTTGCCGTCCTGCGTGATCGCGCCGCTGCGGGCGATCGATAGCGGACCGCCGTTCGGATCGAGCGTGATCTGGGCCCCGCCCGAATCGACGACCGGGAAGCCGGTCAGTGTCTGCAGGTCGCCATTGGGCGCGATCTGCAGGCGGCCGTCGCGCGTATACACAGTGCCGTTGGGGCCGGCGAAGGCCACCCAGCCCTGTCCCATCACCGCGACGTCGAGCGGGTTGCCGGTCTCGGTCAGATTGCCGGCTTCGCGCGAGATGATGTTGTTACCCGGCGAGGAGAACGACACCGGGTTTGCGCCGGCGCGTGACAGCACCGTTTCGAATTTCACCACGTCGGTGCGGAAGGCGGCCGTGTTGACGTTGGCCACGTTGTTGGCGATCGTCTGCATGCGCTTTTCGAGCGCGACCTGGGCTGATAGTCCGACATATAAAGCCGATTGCATATTGCTACCTTCCGAGCCGAATGGTTTGGAGTTTTGTCAGCAGATCGGAATCCATCATGGGCGCCGCCGCCTGGCCGAGCAGGATCAGCGAAGGATTGCTCGCGGTGTTGCTGCTGGCCTGGCTTGCATCCCACATCGCCGCAAAGCGCTGCGCGAAGCGGCTGATCTTCGCCGGATCCTGGAAGTCGGAAAAATTGATGAGCTTCGACAGCATGGCGGCCTGCTTGTCGATATCGGCCGCGCTGACGTTCGGCGACATGCCCAACGCCGTTTGCACGACCTGCGTCAGCGCCTTGTCCGCGAGAATCTGGTAGGGGGTCTTGATCGACGACGCCTTGCGCGTGAAGTAAAGAGCGAGGCGCACGCCCTCGTTCTGGTCGCCGGCGTCTTCCTCCATCACCTGCTGGACATATTGGGTCGCCGTGCCGTTCTGCGCCGCGGTGGTCTGGGTGGCCCTGGGGCCGAGCAGGGCAAAATTGAACGTCTTCGCGAACTCACGATAGCGGGGGTCCGACAGCTTGTTGGCGAAGCTCTTGCTGTCGGAGATGCCCTCCGTCAGCACTTTGCGCATGAACGCCTTGGCGTAGATCATGTCGCTCAGCCCGAAGGCCTTCATCGCGTAGGAGTAGATGCGATAGTCCTTCAGGAAGTCGTCGATGCTCGTGATCTTGCCGACGTTGGCCAGGTAATATGCGGTTTCGCGGCTGACATCCGGCTTCTTTGCGGTGAGCGTGAGGGACCGGGTCATGTCCCTCGATATTCTCTGGTAATCCGCGATCGTGGATAGCATGACACGAGCCCCTTTGCCGGCCGCTGCGACATCCTTCCAAACTGCCGTGAATAGCTTGCGCGGGGCTGGCGGTCGGGCTCGCCAGCCTCGCGCAAGCGTCGCTGAATAGATATCCACAATTGAATTGGCAATGGAGCGACGCGTTGGCCAGTCTCGTGGGGATCGTCATCACGATTGCTGCATTGCTCGGCGGTTTTGCCGCCATGGGCGGGCATCTGGCCGTGCTGATGCAGCCGTGGGAATTCGTGATCATCCTTGGTACGGCGGTCGGGACCTTCGACGCGGCAGGCATATCCATCGACCGCATGCCGATGCTCAATGTGATCTTCGATCGCATGGCGGCGACATGTACCGACAGCCTCCAGCCCATGGCGGGGACGCCGTGCTACTTTTCGGTCAACGGCATCAGCAATGGGCGTGTCGGCGATATCATCAAGGAATATGAGGCGAACGCCGTCGCCGCGGTGCTCTATGCCGAGCAGTGGGACACCCGGGTTCTCATCATGCTCGACCGCGATTTCGTGTTCACGATGGTCGAGGCGATGTTCGGCTCCGACGGCGCCGAGCCGCCGATCGACGTCGAGCGATCATTCTCGAATATCGAGCTTCGCCTGGTGCAAGCGCTGTTCGAACGTTTCGCGAAGGCGCTGCAATCCGCATTCTCCGCGATATCGGAGGTCACCTTCAGGCTGGAGCGGGTCGAGACCGCCATGGCGTCGCTGGCGATCGGCCGAAGCGGCAACATGTCGATCTGCGCGAACATCATGCTGCAGGCGCTGTTCCGCGGCGGGCAGATGTTCCTCATCATACCTCACTCC
>Ga0081540_1004263_pt1 | contig 10978 bp, 7 predicted proteins | sample TabmetS2T1R1_FD_71024 | JGI IMG/M metagenome (GOLD analysis project Ga0081540, IMG submission 71024) | Tabebuia heterophylla rhizosphere microbial communities from the University of Puerto Rico - S2T1R1 | ecosystem: Host-associated > Plants > Roots > Rhizosphere ... | reverse complement strand
AGCGCCACTTGCCCCGAGTCCGTGCGGGCGCTGATGAGCCCGGAGCGCTTCCCCTGCAGCTCCCGGTTCTCCGGATCCAGCTCGGTCGCGAGCGTGATGCTCGCGACCGCCTGCTCCCGTCGTCCCGCCTTCAGGTGCTGACCGGTCTCCCAGAGCAGGCCCTGGACGACATAGGAGCGGAGGCGGCGTACGTCGCGGTTCACCGGGTCCGCACGGATCGCCGCGAGCAGGTCACGGCCGGCGTCGGAGTATCGCTTCGCCGCCCCGAGCACCTCCGCCCTGGCGAACAGCACGCTCGGCGTTCCGGGGGCCATCGTGACGGCGCGGTCCAGGTCCTGGAGTGCGCGCACGGGATCGGACTTCATTCGCAGCAGCCCTCGGCGCCTCAGGAACGGCCACCAGTCGCCGGCTGCGCATGCGCGGTCGGCCGCGGCGAGCGCCTCGTCCATTTGCTTGTCTGCCGCCAGCAGCTCCGAGCGGTCGAGGTCCACGTATCCGGCAAGGAGCTTGAACCGTGGATTGCCGCGCTCGCCTCGTGCGAACCGGCTCATCTCGTCGTGGCTGCCACCCCAGCGGGGCCGGAGCCCGAGCATGAACGAGACCCGGGGCCCGAAGCAGAGGGGGCAGATCTTCGACGCCTGCGCGTAGGTCGCCTCGAGGCGCTCGCGGTCACCCAGGGCGGTGGCTGCCTGCATCTGGCCGCGGCGCGCCCAGACGAGCCTCGGCTCGAGCGAGACCGCGTGCTCGAGATCCTCGTCGGCCGCGGCCAGCGTCCGGGCCATCGCCCGGAGATCCTCCGGCGCCGTCTTGTCGGCGTAGGCAGCGCCGCGCTGCGCGTATGCCAGCTCGACCCCGTACAGGCCGCGCACCAGATGCGGAACCCACGACCGTCCCGGCGAGTCGACCCACGCGTCGAGCTTCGGCTTGACCGCGAGGTCGGGGACCGCCAGGGCCTGCAGCGCATCCCAGACCGAGTCCTCCGCGTGCCAGTCCTTCTCGTAGGCCCGTTCCAGCTCCTCGAGTCGCCGGGTGAGCTCGCCGTACTCCTCGCGAGCGAGCAGCGTGCGGAGGAGGGGACGGTCGACGTACCGGCGTGGATAGCCGAACGCATCGGTGCCCTCGGGGCCGATCAGCGTGGGACCCGTCGCGGGTGCCGGTGCGACGTCGATCTCGGGCGTGACACGTGCCGTGCGCGCCGTCGCGATCTGGCTCACCCGCTTCTGCAGCCAGAGGTCCCATCCGATCCGCGCCGCCACCAGCACGACGACCAGCGTCAGGAGAATCCAGCGCCAGACACGCCCGAGCTCCATGTTCCCCCCAGGGAGAGGCATCAGCGTAGCACGCGCGCCGTGGCGAACCTTTGGCGGGAGCGCTAAAGCCCGCGTCATGGCGCAGCGGCTCATCGGTCTTCGCGGCACCTCGCGCGCCGTCGTGGTGAAGGGGCTCCGCACACCCTTCGTCAAGGCGGGCGGTGTCTTCGCATCTCTCACCTCGCTCGACCTCGGAGCGGCCGTCGTTCGCGAGCTGGTCGAGCGGGCGGACATCGACCCTGCCGAGATCGACCAGATCGTCTTCGGCCAGGCCATCCCCACGCTGCTGGCGCCGAGCATCGCTCGCGAGGTCGGGCTCGCCACCGCGCTGCCCAGGGGGCTGGAGGCACACACCGTCTCCCGTGCTTGCGCCACCTCCATGCAGGCCTTCACCGACGTGGCCTCGGCGATGGCGCTCGGCGTGAGCCAGGTCGCCATTGCCGGCGGCACGGAGTCGATGAGCGACGTGCCCATCTTCACCAGCCGGCCGCTCTCTCGCGCCCTGGTGAAGGCCAGCCGGGCACGCTCGCTCCCCGAACGAGTCCGTGCCTTCGCCGGCCTGAAGCCCCGGGACATCGTCCCCGTGCCGCCCGCCATCGCCGAGTACTCCACCGGCCTCACCATGGGGCAGAGCGCGGAGAAGATGGCCAAGGAGAACCACATCTCCCGTACCTGGCAGGACGAGATCGCGCTCACCTCGCACCAGCGCGCCGCCGCGGCGTGGAAGGCGGGCGTGTTCGATGCCCAGGTCATGCACCTTCCCGTGGGGCCGGCGTACACCACCACGGGTACCATCGACGACATCATCCGCGCCGACTCCTCGCTCGAGGCGCTGTCGAAGCTCAAGCCGGTGTTCGACAAGGTTCACGGCTCCGTCACCGCCGGCAACAGCTCTCCCTTGACCGACGGCGCCTCGGCGCTGCTGGTGATGCGCGAGGACCGGGCGAAGGCGCTGGGGCTCCAGCCGCTCGGCGCGCTCCGGGCCTTTGCCTACGCCGCCACCGACCCGGGCGACCAGCTCCTGCAGGGACCGGCCTATGCCGCGCCGATCGCGCTCGACCGCGCCGGGATGAACCTGAAGGACATCGACCTCGTCGAGATGCACGAGGCATTCGCGGCGCAGGTGGCGAGCAACCTCCAGGCGTTCGCCAGCCCGGAGTTCGCGAAGAGGATCGGCCGTGCGGCACCCCTCGGTGAGGTCGACCCCGACCGGCTCAACGTCCACGGCGGCTCCATCGCCCTCGGGCACCCCTTCGGCGCGACCGGCGCACGCATCATCATGCAGGCGCTGGATGCGCTGGCCCGGCGCGGGAAGACCACCGCCCTCTGCACCGTCTGCGCCGCGGGAGGTCTCGGCGCGGCGGTCGTCCTGGAGCGCGTCTGATGGCCAGCTTCCGAACCGAGATGCACGGTGACGTCGCGGTGGTCACCCTCGATCTGCCAGGCGAGACGGTGAACACACTCTCGCCCGCCCTGGGCGCCGAGTTTGGCGAGGAGCTGGAACGCCTCGGCCGCGACCAGATGGTGGAGGCCATCGTCCTCACCTCGGCGAAGCAGGACTTCGTCGTCGGGGCGGACGTGAAATGGCTGGGTTCGCTCCGCACCGCCGCCGATGCCGAGCAGGCCTCGCGCGAGGCGCAGCACGCATTCGATCGACTCGCCTTCTTCCCCAAGCCGGTGGTCGCCGCCATCCACGGTGCCTGCCTCGGCGGAGGACTGGAGTGGGCGCTCGCCTGCCGCGGACGCGTGGCCTCGGACGCCCCCCGCACCCAGCTCGGGGTCCCCGAGGTACAGCTGGGGCTGCTCCCCGGCGCCGGCGGAACGCAGCGCCTGCCGCGGTTGATCGGGCTCCAGGCCGCGCTGGACCTCATCCTCACCGGCAAGTCGGTCCGGGCGTCGAAGGCACGGAAGCTCGGGCTGGTGGACGAGGTCGTCCCCGAGTCGATCCTGGTGGACGTCGCGGTGGAACACGCGCGGGCGCTCGCCGCGGGCGCAGGGAGCGAGGCACCCCACAGGAGCCCCCGGGAGACCGTCACCCGCGCCGCACTCGAGGGCAACCCGATCGGGCGCCGCCTCATCCTCGCCGGTGCCCGCAAGCAGGTGCTGAAGAAGTCCGGCGGGCACTACCCTGCGCCCGAGCGTGCGCTCGACGTCGTCCGGGAGGGCCTGGAGCGGGGAATCGAGGCGGGCCATCGTGCCGAGGCGCGTGCCTTCGGCGAGCTGCTGATGACCGAGGTCAGCGCCCGGCTGCGCGAGCTGTTCTTCGCCACCAACGCGCTCAAGAAGGACACCGGGGTGGACGGGGCTGCCAAGGCGCGGCCGGTGCACAAGCTGGGGATGCTCGGCGGTGGGCTCATGGGCGGCGGCATCGCCTTCGTGACCGCCGAGATCGCTCGCCTCCCGGTCCGGATCAAGGAACGCGACGATGCCGCGGTGGGCGGGGCGCTGACCCACGTCCGCAGGCTCCTCGATCAGCAGGTTCGCAAGCGACGACTCGACCGGCGAGGGCTGGAGAAGGTGCTCGCCCGGGTCAGCGCCACGACCGATCTCTCCGGCTTCCATCGCGCGGACGTGGTGATCGAGGCGGTGCCCGAGGTGCTGGATCTCAAGAAGAGGCTCCTGGCGGAAGTGGAGGCCGTCACCGCCGACAGCTGCGTCTTCGCCTCCAACACCAGCTCGCTGCCCATCACCCGCCTGGCCGAGGGAGCGCGACGCCCGGGCAACGTCATCGGCATGCACTACTTCAGCCCGGTGGAGAAGCTGCCCCTCCTCGAGGTCATCCCCCATGCCGGGACCGACCCCTCGGTGATTGCCACCTGCGTGGAGCTGGGCAAGAAGCAGGGCAAGACGGTCATCGTCGTCCGCGACGGACCGGGCTTCTACACCTCGCGCATCCTCGCGCCGTACCTGAACGAGGCGGCGCATCTCCTGGTCGAGGGGGCCGAGATCGAGGCGGTGGACCGCGCGCTCCGGGCGTACGGATTTCCGGTCGGTCCCTTCCAGCTGCTCGACGAGGTGGGCTTCGACGTCGGCGAGAAGGTGAGCCACGTGCTGCACGAGGCGTTCGGCGAGCGGATGACCCCGCCCGAGACCATGGCCGTGCTCATCAAGCAGGGTCGGCTGGGCAAGAAGGTGAAGAAGGGCTTCTACCGCTACGACGTGAAGGGGAAGCAGGTGGACCCGAGCGTGTACGAGTCGCTCCCCGGCGGCGCGACCCGCGTCCCGTTTCCGGAGGACGAGCTGCGCGAGCGACCGGTTCTTCTCTTCCTCAACGAGGCGGTGCGCTGTCTGGAGGAAGGCATTCTCCGGAGCGCCCGCGACGGGGACATCGGCGCCGTCTTCGGCCTCGGCTTCCCGCCCTTCCGGGGCGGACCCTTCCGCGCCATCGACGCCATGGGAGCGGCCGAGATGGTGCAGCGGCTGGAAGGCTGGAAGGAGCGCAAGGGCGTCCGCTTCGAGCCCGCTCCGCTGCTCCGCCGGATGGCCGAGCGGGGCGAACGCTTCCACCCGGTCGCCTCCTGAACCCTGGACACCGAGCTGTTGCACCACCCGGGGAGGCGGCCCGGTTAGGGTGCCCCGTCACGAGGAGGTGCCGGATGTGGGGCAAGACCTGGCTCTCGAAGCTGGAGGCGCATGATCCGGCTCCGGTGGAGCGCGCGCTGGACGACGTGGCGAGGAGTCCCACCGGTCAGCGCCTCGACCCCGCCGTGCTGCGTCGCGGGCTCGCCGCGTCCGAGGTGGTGGCCGCCAGCGCGGGGCGACCGGCGAAGGACCTTCCGGACGCCGCACGCGGACTCGCCGAGCGTTGCGCGGACCGGCTCCGGCCCCTGCGCCAGAAGGCCCGTGGCGCCCTGGAGCGCATCAGGGCCGTGCCGGCGGACGAGATCGACGTCCGCGACGTCTACGACGAGCCCGACGGAGCCACCGAGCAGGCCGCGCGCGACGACCGCGAGTGGCGGACCCAGATGGACCTCCTGTCGATGAGGCTGTCCGACTAGCGGAGCTCGCCCGGGAAGGCCCCGGTGACGGTTCCCGCCACGGCTTTGCGCATGGGTCCTCTGAAAGGACCCGCCGCATGAACCCGAATGCTGCCCTGTCGACCGCCACCAAGCCCCAGGTCATCGGTGCCCTGAAGGCTGCCAACTCCACCGACACCGACGTGCTGCTTCACGTGAAGGAGGACCTGCTGGATCAGTACCGGCCACTGAAGATGATGTCGTGGGTCCCCATCATCTGCGGCGCGCTCATCTCGCTGACCATCATCGGGGCGATCATCGGTATCCCGCTGATCATCCTGGGGATCTTCCTCCGGCGGAAGTGCACGCGGAACATTGCCACGGTCGAGAGCGCCTACGACGAGTACCTGACCTCGCTCGGCAAGCCGCGGCTCGCTCCCGCACCCGCAGCCGCGGTCTCCGCCCGGGCAGGCTGAGCCTTCAGGCCGCCTGCTGGACGCCGCTGTCCGACTCGAGGAGCCGGACCGGGAGCACCATCGCGTTCAGACCTGCGAACTGGAGCCGGCGCTGGATCTGGTACGCGGTCTCGTTGTGGAGGATGCGCTGGTACCAGCGCTCCTGCTCGAAGACGAGCTTCCCGGCGAAGAAGAGCGACCTCGGGAACTCCTGCGCGACCTCGCGGCAGAGCTGGGTCGCAGCCTCCACCGCCTCGGTGCCCAGGGCCATCCGGGAGGTCGCTGCGAGGCCGAGGCCGTGGGCCAGCGACACGTACTCGTCGAGCGCCTTGCGGGTGCGCTCCTTCACCTCCACCACCTCGGCGATGTCCTTGAAGGTCGCCGAGTCGATGACTCCCACCGAGAGGAAGACGAAGTTCTGGAAGTAGTTGGGGAAGAGCCGCTGGATCGTGAGCAGCGAGTGCACGCCCAGGCCGGCGTACCCACCCACCAGGAGCGCGGCGGTGGGCTTTTTTGGATCCAGCGCCCGCGCCGGAGTCGAGGACTTCGGCATCGAGCTGAGGATGGCGTCGAGGCGGCGGAGGTTCTCCTGGACTTTCCGGTAGTGCCCCCGGGTCCAGGCGAAGAGGCCCACCAGCGCCCCGGTCACCACGAGGGTGACCCACGCGCCCTCGCGGAACTTCTCGAAGACGTTGACCACCAGGATGCCGAGGCAGAGCACCAGGCCCACCACGTGGATGGCTGCCTGGCGACGCCAGTCCACCCGGTTCTTCCGCTCCCGCCACCAGAAGCGACACATGGAGAGCTGGCTCAGGGAGAAGGTGACGAACACGTTGATCGCGTAGAGCGTGACCAGGGTGGTGATGTCGCCGTGCGTGTAGAGCAGGGCGACGAGAGAGGCCCCACCCATCAGCAGCACGCCGTTCTGCATCGTCAGCCGGTCCGACAGCTGCGCGAACCGGTGCGGAGCCCAGCTGTCCACTGCCATGTTGGCCAGCACCCGCGGGCCGTCGAGGAAGCCTGCCTGCGCGGCGACGAAGAGGAGCAGCGCCTCGGAGACGAGGGTGAGCCACACGAACCACTGGCCCAGGGGGAGCCCGGCCAGATGGAACCCTCCGGCGAAGCGGTCCGCCAGCACGGCGTTCATCGTCTGCCCGGCCATCGGGGTCACGTGCAGCAGGAGGTAGCCGAGGGTGATGCCGCCCGCGGTGAGGGACAGGCTGATCGCCATCAGCACCATGGTGCGGCGCGCGGTCTCCACCTTGGGCTCGCGCATGATCTGCAGCCCGTTGCTCACCGCCTCGATGCCGGTGTACGTGCCGGCACCCATCGAGTAGGCGCGCAGGAAGAGCGCGAACATTCCGCCCACCCCGAGCGTCGCCACCCCCGAGGAGAGACCGCCTCGCACCTGCTCGGCGACCACGTGCGCCTCGTCGACACGACTGAGCACCGAGCCGCCGATGAGCACGACGTGCGTGGCGAGGAAGACGAGGAAGACGGGCGCGAGGATGGTCACCGACTCGCGCACCCCTCGGAGGTTGAGCACCACCAGCACCGCGATGGCCAGGAACTCCACCGGGAGCTTCCAGCCGTGCATCGCCGGAGGGACGAAGCTGAAGATGGCGTCCGCGCCGCTCGCCACCGAGGTGGTGATGGTCAGGACGTAGTCCACCATCAGCGCGCTTCCGGAGACGGCACCTGCCCACGGGCCGAGGAGCCGCGTCGCGACCACGTAGCCGCCGCCGCCGAAGGGGAAGTGCTCGATGATCCGCGAGTACGCCGCGGCGATGATCACCACGGTGAAGGCGGTCGCGAGCGCGAGGAAGGGCGCGAGCGCCACGTGGGAACCGAGCGCCTTGAACGACTCCTCCGGGCCGTAGGACGAGGACGACAGCCCGTCGGCCCCCAGCCCCACCCAGGCGAGGAACGCCACCAGCGAGACGTGATGGAAGACGCGCGGGTCCTCGACGCTCCTGGGCCGTCCGACCAGCCAGCGCCGCACCCGTCGTCTGAGCGGGGGAGGCTCGGTGTGCGGTGGGACGGCAGACGGCTCTGCGCTGCTCGGGTCCACGGCCTGGCGCGCCGGTCTAGTCCCCTGCACCATCCAGGTGCAAACGGCCCGTGATGTCGGGGAGTTGGCGCGTATCTCGGTGGCGCGTGTGGGACGTGCCGGCCCTCGGTCTCTGCTAGCCTGTCGGGTCTCCTCCTGAATGAACCTCTGGCTGGTCACCGCGCAGGACGCTCCGGGAAGCGCGCTCCTGCGCGGCCTCGAGGACGCGGGCTGGACGTGCAGACGGTTCGCCGATGGTGAGTCGGTCGAGCAGGCCGCCGCGGGCGACGTCCCCGATGCCTTCCTGATTCTCGAGCCGTGCTCTCCGTGGGGTGCGACGGGCTTGCTCTCCCGGCTCCGGGCGAAGCTCGACGCCGACCGCCCGGTGCTGGTCCTCGGAGTGGACGATGCACAGGCCCGGACCCGGCTGCTCGACCTGGGGGCGGACGACGTGCTCCCGGCGAGCGTCGGAGCCGACGAGCTGCTCGCGCGGCTGCGGCGCCGCGCCGCGGTGTTCCGCCGCATCACCGGGCCGATGACCCGGGGTCCCGAGGACCGGGTCGCCGTCGTCGATGCCCTGACCGAGGTGCACAACCGGCGTTACTTCGTGCTGCGGCTGGAAGACGAGTTCCGCCGGGGGCAGCGCTACGACAATCCGCTGGCCCTGGTGCTGGTCGACCTGGACCAGTTTCGCGGGGTCAACGAGTCCTTCGGGCACCTGGTGGGAGACGGCGTGCTGCGCGCGGTGGCCCAGTGCCTGGTCGCGGCGGTCCGGGAGACCGACACCGTTGCTCGCACCGGCGGTGACGAGTTCGCCTGCATTCTGCCGCAGACCCATCTGGCCGGGGCGCTGACGGTGGCGGAGCGGATCCGCCGGGACGTCGCGGCGCTCCGCACCGGGCCGGCCGCGGACGTCCTGCTGACGGTCAGCGTGGGGGTGGGGAGCCACCCCGCCGTGCACGTCCAGACGCCGGAGGAGCTGATCAGCGCCGCCGACGGCTGCCTCGCCCGCGCCAAGCGCGAGGGTCGAAACCGGGTCTGCCTGGCGGACCCGGGGGTGGGTGCGGTTCCCCGAGGCCCCGGCTCCGCCTGAACCTCCCGGGACTTCGGGCGTAGGGGCTACCGCCTGGACGGCTGGGTCGCCGCCGACCTCAAGCGTACCTGGTGGGTGTACAATGACCCCGGGTCCGCACGATTGAACCGGGCAAAACGGACCTGATCCCGGCGGCTTGCCGAAACCGTCTGGGTGGCCAGGCGGTTGCACCAACGCACATGGACTGAAAGACCCTGCATGGAGCCTGCGCTCAGGATGTCGCCCGCTCAAGGGCGGCTGCTGGTGGTGGACGACGAGGAGAACATCCTCAAGTCGCTCCGTCGCGTCCTGCGTACCCAGGACTGGGAGATCCGCACGGCGCTCGACGGGGAGCGGGGTCTCAAGATCCTCGAGCAGTTCACTCCCGAGGTCGTCATCTCGGATTTCCGGCTCCCCGGCATGAACGGGGCGGACTTTCTCCTCGAGGTGAAGCAGCGGGTCCCGCTCGCGCAGCGGATCATGCTCACCGGGCACGCGGATCAGCGGGCGATCGAGGAGGCCATCAACCGCTCGGAGATCTTCCGCTTCATCGCCAAGCCCTGGAACGACTCGGCCCTGCTGCTGACCGTCCAGAGCGCCTTCGAGCAGTACGCGGTGCACGCCGAGAACTCCCGGCTCCAGGACGTCACCCGGGCCCAGAACGAGGAGCTCCGGGCGCTGAACGCCGAGCTCGAGGAGCGCGTGCAGCAGCGCACCCGGCTGCTGGTGGTGGCCAAGCGCGAGTGGGAGCTGTCCTTCGACTCGCTCGACCTTCCACTGGCGGTGGTGCGCGGCGCTGACCACTCGGTTCGCCGTGCGAACGTGGCCTACGCGCGGGTGGCGGGCCGGCCCGTCCAGGGCGTCAGCCAGAATCCGCCCTGCCACCAGTTCCTGTTCGGCCGGGACACTCCCTGCACCGGCTGCCCGCTGAAGACGGCCATCAAGAGCGGCAAGGAAGGCCGCGCCGAGATCCAGCACAAGGGAAGAATCTACGTCCTGGACGTCTACCCCATGGCGGAGGAGGGGCAGGCGGTGTGTGCGTACCGGGACGTGACGGACGAGCGGACCATGACCGCGCGCCTGGTCGAGTCCGAGAAGATGGCCGCGGTCGGGCAGCTCGCCGGCGGCGTCGCCCACGAGATCAACAACCCCCTGGCCGGAATCCTGACCTTCGCCCAGCTGATGAAGCGGGACGCGGGCCGGGCGAAGGGTGACATCGAGTCACTGCAGCTGATCGAGGAGTCCGCGCTCCGCTGCAAGCGCATCGTCGAGAGCCTGCTCCAGTTCAGCCGGCGGTCGCAGGAAGGTGACCGCCGTCCCTTCGAGCTGAACCGCTGCGTGGACGATGCGGCGTTCCTCTTCAGCGCCCAGCTGAAGAAGTCGCCCCACGCCAGCCTGGAGGTCAGGACCGATCCCGACCTGCCGCCGGTGATCGGCGACACCGGCCAGATGGGCCAGGTGCTGCTGAACCTCCTCCAGAACGGCCTCTATGCGCTGGAAGGCAAGTCCGGGACGCTCGGCGTCAGCACCGGCCGGCGCGACACGCACGTCTTCTTCAGCGTCCGGGACACCGGAAGCGGCATCGAGCCCTCGGTGCTCCCGCGCATCTTCGAGCCCTCCTTCACCACCAAGCCCCCGGGCCAGGGAACTGGCCTCGGCCTGGCGATCGCCTACCGCATCGTCCAGGACCACGGCGGCCGCTTCGAGGTCGAGAGCGCCCCGGGCGAGGGCTCCACCTTCACCGTTCTCCTTCCCATTCCCCCGACGTCCTTTCCTTCCGTGAGGAACTGATGAGCAAGCGCCCTGGCAAGATTCTGGTCGTGGATGACGACAAGGTCGTCCTCCGCGCCGTCACCGAGATACTCCAACGAGAGGGCTACACCGTCGTCGCCATCGACGACGCCGTGGAAGGCCTCGCGGCGTCCAAGGACCCCACCGTCGACGTGGCGGTGCTCGACATCCGGATGCCCCACCTCTCGGGCATGGACCTGCTCCGCGCCATCAAGCAGGCGCGGCCCGACGTGGAGGTGGTGATGATGACCGCCTTCGCCACGGTGGAGACGGCGGTCGAGGCGGTGAAGGCCGGCGCCTACGACTACCTCACCAAGCCCTTCTCCAACATCGACGAGGTGAGC
>Ga0081540_1004262_pt1 | contig 10980 bp, 7 predicted proteins | sample TabmetS2T1R1_FD_71024 | JGI IMG/M metagenome (GOLD analysis project Ga0081540, IMG submission 71024) | Tabebuia heterophylla rhizosphere microbial communities from the University of Puerto Rico - S2T1R1 | ecosystem: Host-associated > Plants > Roots > Rhizosphere ... | reverse complement strand
GCCCTTGCGCGGCGTCCACTTGATCTCCCAGAAGCGCAGCAGCGTATCGAGATCGCGGTCGATCGTCTCGGGCGTGGCCACCGTGATCCGGTATTCGTCGGACGCCTCGAACTGCTTCAAGAGGCGTCTTATCTTCTGCCTCGTATTGGCGCTGAGGCCATCCAGGTAGGCGTTCCAGTCCGGCGGAAGCGTAGCATAGGGACACAACGCATTGTCGATGCCGTCAGCCTTGCCCACGCGACTGATCTGGCTGATCTCGAAATTGGCTTTCGAGAAATGCGCCATCAGCAGGCGATAGCGCGTATCGGACATCCGGATATTCTCCAGATTGAGGCGCGCCCAGTTCATCTGCTTCAGTTGCCGGGCAAAAGCCGGTATTGCCAGGTGCTCGAAACCGGGCCGGCAAAGTATGCCGGTGTAGTCGGCGGCAAAATTGCCGGCCATGTTCACCTCGTTGTAAAACGCGGTGTCCGAGGACTTCACCAATATGCGCAGCGGAAGGAACGCGACATAGGGCGCGTCCGCCGCCTCGTTCGCCTTCGCCGCAAGGATAAACCAGGGACCGCTGAGCCAGCCGAGCCAGCCGGTCAGCCAGGTGAACGACAGGAACAACTGCGCGTCGGGGTCCGCGTCATAGATGGCGTTCCAATCCTGCTCCAGCCGCTCGAGCGACGGCATCGTCTCTATAACTTCCACACGCACGGTTTGGCTCCAATCGTTCGGGGTCGCAATATCCTTCGCGTCGGTCTCAGCTCAACGCTCGCGGAATGCGCGCATCATGCTGTCGTGTATCGGCTTGACGATGTACTGGAAGAATGTCCGTTCCGCCGTCTTGATGTAGACCTCCGCCGGCATGCCGGGCGTCGGGCTGAAGTTCGGAACGGCCATCGCCTCGGCACTGTTGAGCTTGATACGCACGATGTAGATATCCGCCGGCCCGGTCTGCTGTGATTTCCGTTCGTCCGCGAGCGAGTCGGCCGAAAGGTAGATCACGTCGCCCGACACCATCGGTGTAATGCGCTGATTCAGCGCCGTCAGGCGGACCATCGCGAGCTGGCCGTGCCTGACCGTGTCGATGTCCTGCGGGCGCACCCGCGCCTCGATGATCAACTCCTCCTGTAGCGGCAGGATCTCCATGATGTTCTTGCTGGGTTCGATCACGCCGCCGTCGGTGTGGTAGCGCAGCTTGACGACGATCCCGCGGACCGGAGCCGTGATGCGAATGCGATCGAGCACGCCCCTGGCGGCGAGCGTTCGCTCTCGGACGTCAGCCAGTTCGCCGCGCACCTCATGCATCTGGTCGACGGCAGTCTTGATGGCGGTCTTTCTCACGCCATTGATCTGCTCCTGCGCACGAGCAATGCGCTCCCGGGCGTCGCCGATGTCACCGAGTATCCGGCCCACCTCGCCTTCGAGATTGGCTTTCGTACGCTGCAACACCAATAGCTCCGGCTTGCGAACCAGTCCGGTCTGAAGCAGATACGCCTTGGTGCTGATCTCATCGTCGAGCAGCACGATCTGTCGCTTGACTGCATCGAGCTGGACCCTGGAGCCTTGAATGCGCTCGTTAAGCGCATTGATGCTCTCGTTGATCCCGGCGATGTCGCTGAGCACGTTGTTTCTACGGGCCGTGAACGCCATCCGCTGGCTATGAAGGATCTCCTCGATCTCCCTGTCGGCGCCCTGTTCGATTTCCTGGGGAAACTTGATCTCGGAATCTTCCCGCATCTCTGCCTGCAGGCGCGCGTCGACGGCCGTCAGCCTCGTGCCGCGCAGCACCAGGCGCCGCAGTTCGGCACGAGGGGCGGTTTCGTCGAGGAGAACCAGCAGTTGCCCCTGCTCGACGGTGTCCCCCTCGCGCACATGGATCGCGCGGATCACGCCTCCTTCCAGGTGCTGGATGATCTTGTTCTGGCCGGTGGCGACGAAGACGCCGGATGCAACGACGGCGCCTGCGATTGGCGCCATATTGCCCCAAACGCCGAACCCCGCCACCATGGTACCCATGATGACGGCCCCGGCAATGGTCGGGAATCTGGTCGAGCGCGGCAGCGACGCGTACCAGGTGTTGTCCGCCGCAGTGTTATTGGGAGCAGGTTTCTTGCCGAACATGATACCCTCACGAATTGAGTGCAGGCGGTCCGCCGCCCGGTCCGTTCGGCTTCTTGCCGGAAATGAGCGGGATGATCTCGTCGCGGTTGCCGAAAGCCTGCACCGCGCCGTTCTGCATGATCATGATCTTGTCGACACTGCGCAGCAGCGCCGCGCGTTGCGTGACCGTGACGACGGTAATCTTTCTTTCCTTGGCACGAAGCAGTGCCTTCGCCAGCGCGCGCTCGCCATTGGCGTCGAGATTGGAATTCGGCTCGTCAAGAACCATCAGGCGCGGGTTGCCGAAGAAGGCCCGCGCCAACCCGATCCGCTGGCGCTGGCCACCTGACAACGGACTTCCGTCCATGCCGATGATCGTCTCATAACCTTGCGCGAAACTTGAGATCATCTCGTGCACGTCGGCAAGTTCCGCCGCGTCGAAGATGTCCTCGTCGCGGGCATCCTCGCGCATCCGCGCGATATTGGCCTTGATGGACGCCGGAAAGAGCTGGACGTCCTGGGGCAGATAACCGGTGTTCTCGCCGAACTGCCGCGGATCCCAGTTCCGCAGGTCCATCATGTCAAGGCGAACATTGCCGGCCGTCGGGATGATCGAGCCGACCAGCATGCGTGCCAGCATGGTCTTGCCGGTCCCGGAATCGCCGACGATCGCCATCGACTCGCCCGGCTGGAGCTGGAACGTGATGCCGTTGAGAATGACCTTCTTGTTCGGCGGCGGAACGTATAGCACGCGCTCGACGCTGAGATGACCCTGTGGGCGGGGCAAGCGCAACCGTTCGAGGTTCAGCGGCGAGCTCTGCAGCAACGCCTTGATGCGTCCATAGGCCGATCGTGCCTGCACGAAGTTGCGCCAGCCTTCGATCGTACCCTCGAGCGGAGCAAGCGCGCGGCTTGCGACGAGCGAGGCCGCGATGATCATGCCGCTGGTGAGTTGATTTTCCAGCGCGAGATACGCACCCCAGGCGAGAATTGCGATCTGGGTGCTCATGCGGAGGAACTTGGAGACGCCCGTGATCGCTATATTGAGGTCTTGCCCGGCGACCTGCGCCTTCAGCGATTCGACGGTTTCGCGCCCCCAGAAGATGACGCCTTCGGGGATCATTCCCATCGCATTGATGACCTGAGCGTTGCGCGCCATGGCTTCGGCCTGCAGATTGGCGCGGGTCCCGAAGGCGTTCGCTCGGGTAAACGGAATCGCCGTGATCTTCTGGTTGAGCAGGGCCACGCACATGAGCGCGGCGCCGGACCCGAGGACGATCAGCCCGAGCTGCGGATGAATGAGGAACACGACCGCGAAATAGACGGGCGCCACGGGCGAGTCGAACATTATGAGCAGAACCGGACCGGTGATGAAGGCGCGCAGGTGCTGCAGATCCGCAAGGGTCTGAAACTCCCGGCTCGAGCCGCCCTGCGCCGCCTTCGCGGCGGCGCTCAGCACGGGTCCGCCGAGCCGGGCCTCGGTGTCGACAGCCACACGCATCAGGATGAGCCGGCGCATGACGTCCATCAGCGCATGAGCCGCAATCGCAGCCGCTACGATGATCGTGAGCATCACCAGCGTATCGGTGCTGCGGCTCTGCATCACGCGATCCGACATGTTGAACAGATAGATCGGGATCGCCAGCACCAGCAGGTTCACCATGACCGAGAAGACGCCGACAGTGACGAGGTTGCGGCGCACACCGGCAAGGCCCTTGCCGAGCACGTCGCGAAACTCGGCATCGCTGTAGCGCCGGTGCAGAGGTGTAGAGCCGCCGCCGCCTCCCCCTCCGCCGCCACCGCCGCCGCCATTGGGAGCACCACCGCCGCCACCGTGTCCGTTGGCCACCGCCGGCAAGGACGCGCCATTCGAAGCGGAGGCATGGCCTGATGTGGGTCGCGCCTCGGCCCGCGGCGGCGGTGTTACCGGCTCCTGGGCCGGGGTCGCTTCTGATTTGGCTTGCGGCCTGGCTTCGGGCTTGACCGCGGCGGCCTGCGCGGTTGCGGCGACCGACCGCTCAAGCTCGATCACGAGAGCGCTCATTCCCGGTGGGTCGGATAGCGGACGGGACAAAGCACCTCCGCTGACCTGGGCGCCCTGTCTTGCCGAAAAGGAAACAACCTTTCCCGACTGGAAGTCGACAAAATCCTGCTCAGTCAATTGAGCCGGCTCGTCGCGCGCGCCGTCAATCTCGCCCTCGCCCCGCGCCATCCGCCAGCCTCCTCCTCGGTACACTGCGGCCTTGTGGTCGGCCGCATTTCAGATTTCCAGGCGTCCTAGTGCAGGACGTTCGCGATCGGATCGTCGGGCGGCGGTAGTCCCACGACCGCCTGGGTGGTTGGTGTTTCGTCTTGGTGATCAGCGACGAAAGCGACCAGCTCGGTAACGAGAGTATGGGTATCTCCCCTGACGGCATGGTCGAGATCGGTCGGCAGCAGGTTTGCCTGGATCAGAATGGTGTCGGAATACGCGGTACCATCCACATAGGTGTGGGTCGCAGCGACATCGACAATGACGGCGTCGTTGATCAGCTTGTTTGCACCTGTCGATGCCGACTGGGTGGAAGGATCCTCCGGATGGGCCGAGGCCTTGTCCGCCTTGGGGTCGATCAGTTGCAGCATGACATCGACGTCGGAGGTGACGTTGGTCTGCCAGATTGCGTTGATGTCGTAGTAGTCCCCGGTGACATACAGCACATTGATGACGCCGTCCGGCCCGGCCAGGATTTTGGTCAACGTAGGATCGAGGCTGCTTGCGCCGCCGGAGATCGCGGCGAAAATAGCCATCATGTCATCGCTCATCGGCAGGAACTCTTGGCCGCCGAAGCTCTCGATCGTTGCCGCGTTGGCGAGCTGATTGTCCCCGGAGCTGGCGGCGTGAGATGAGTCGCCGGAATCAGCTGCGTGAGGTGAATCTAGATTGCCGGCAAACTGCTTCATCACGTCATTGTCGAGCAGGATGTTGTTCTGGAAGATCACGTTCATGCCGTGATAGGAACCCGCCACGATGATGAGATCATAGTGGATGCTACCGTCGAAGATTTCCGCGAGATTGACCTGCCCGTTCGCGCCGGCGACGACCTCGTCGTGGGTCTGCGATTCGGTCTGGACGACGACGTCGTTGTCCATCAGCACGTTGGTTTGCGCCACGGTATGGACGCTATAATAGTCGCCGTTCACCACGTTGACGTGCCAGTCCCATCCGCCGAAGTGCGCCGGAATCGCCGAGTAGAGGCCGGGGTGGTTGATGAAATCGGCGGTGTTGTCGGTGGTGTTGTTTCCCGTCGACGGCTCCGGCGCCACGCCACCGGCCAGCATGACCTTGTCATGGTCGATGAGCGAGTTGGTCTGGAAGATCGCGTTGGTGCTGAAATAGTCGCCCTTCACGATCATGGTCTGGCCGGCCTCGGTGAGGTCCACGATCAGGGCAGCATTGAAGCTGCTGTTGGCTCCGGCTTCAGCCCATTGCCCGGTGCCGTGGCCCAAATCCGGCTTCTCGTAGAGATCGAGCGTCGGCGATGGCGGTTCCGGTGCCGGCGTCTGAAGCTCGCCATTCAGGTAATATCCCGGGTCGACCGAATTGGCGACGGGCGAGCCGTTGTGCGCGGCGTCGAAAGTTTGCACGAAATCGACGGCGCCCTCGTTGCTCTTGTCCATCCACCACTCGGTTGGAATTACGCTGTTGGCGCCATCAGCCATTTCGTGCAGGACAGTCTCGGCATGCGCGGCAAGCAGTGCCACGTTGCCATCGATGGCTTCTGGCAGGACCCCGTGCCCCTGGAGGACCACGTCATTGTCCGTGAGCAGGTTGTACTGCTTGATCTGCAGTTCGGTCTGCTCGCCGCCCGGTTCATAGATGACCGTTACTTCGCGGCCGCCACCGCCCCCGCCACCCCCGCCGCCCCCAGGGCGAAGCGGCGGATCAAGCCGGCCCGGGTCGGTGTCGAACTCCGGGTCGGTCGCCGACGGCGACCGCAGTCTGATTGGAAGGAGGCGCTCGTAAGGCTGGTCATCGAGCGGCGGGAGAGCCGGCATCGGGATGCCGCGGCTATCGAGATCGTCGATGTCCGGGCTCGCGATATCTTCGGGCCTCGGGGTGGTGTAGTCGTCCGACCGTTGGCGGTACGCCGAGGGATCGTATTCAATGCGGTCGCGGGCAACGTCGTGAACTACCTGAAAATGGCCGATAAAATGCCAAACCGTCTCACTGATACCGCCGGGAATCATTTGAGCCTCCCCTGGTCAGGCTCGAATACAAATTTCATACGGACCGCTCGAAAATGAACTGGAAAGCGGGAGCCAGAGAAAAAACCCGCGCGGCGGGAGGCCGCGCGGGCTGATCAATCATCAGCCAATTTCGTGGTTGTCGTGGAAATCGTCTCCGGCCACGCTCATGGTGATGCTGTTGAACTGGATGTTCGCACCCTGAGTGATGGTGTGGTTGAACGCGTCCACCGTGTTGGCCGCATCGGCTGTCGCGTTGACGCCGCTTGCCGCAGCACCGGCAATGTCGCCGATCTTCGAGTCGATCTTGACGTCGCCGCCCTCGGCCTTCATGTCGACCTTGAAGTCGCCGCCCTTGCCGTCATACGACAGGAACGAGAAGTTCACGTCGTTGTCGACGAGGTTGTTGACCTGATCGATGTTGAACTGGTTGCCATCGCCGTCGAGCTTCTGGTTGACCACGTCCGGCATGATGATCGAGCCGTTCACGCAGCTGAGGTCAGAGAGATCGATGACCGGGCTGCTCAGTCCGTCGGCCTTGAGGTCGAGGTCCACCTTGACGTCGACATCCACATTGACCTTGTTGTCGACGGTGTTGGAGACCTTGTTGTCGATCTTGTTGTCGATGTCGTTATCGACGCTGTTGTCGAGCTTGTTGTCGACCTTGTTGTCGACCTTGTTCTCGTTCTCGTTGCTGTTCTTGTTGTCGTTGCTGTTCTTGTTGTCGTTCTTATTGTCGTTATCGCTCTTGGAATCGAGCGCCTGAACGGCAAGCTGACCTTGCGCCTGGCCTTGGGCCTGACCCTGGAGTTGTGCCTGTGCTGGCAAAACGATGATGGTCGGGTCGTGGTCGTTCTGCTGATGATCATTCTTCTTGTGGCTGCTCTTACCCATTACGGTCTCCTGCTCGGTAAGGAGCATCGTGCCGCTTCGGAAACCGCTGATCTTCTGCGTCTGCGATGACCGATGCTTGGCGATGCGGTGAACGCCGGGATTTACCGGCGGCGATCCCCTCGCAATTTTTTGCGAGACTTCGCATCGTCAGCGTCGCTCATGGACAAATCACGGACTAGCCGCACATTCGAGGGCATTGCTCAACCTAAGCATTAATCCGACGGAGTTTTTCGGGGTAATTGCACCGTCTCGATGCACCATCCAATCGGTGCATAGACGTCGCCCAACTGGCGCGGCACGTCCGTCTGACAGGGCGAAGCTAAGCCGAACGAGGTATTGCTGAGTTGAAGGCGCAGCCGTTGGAGGGAGGGGCAGCCATCCATTCAGGCAGGGCCGCATCGCTGCGTTTGTGACGTTAACATTACGCCCGACAAGAAAAGAATGCACCGCTCAATCGCGGCAGCGCATCAGTTGTCCACTGAATCGGCGCTGGCCGTCGGACACATGTCATAAGCGAAGAGACAGCGATCAGGAGGAACGCTTTCCGGTTGAACGCAGATGGCTTTCCAGGCGCGGCAAGAAGTCCCAGATGTCGCGATTGATGCGAGTCATATCCTTCGTGGACTTGACCATGCTTTTCAGTCGCGCGTCGTCCATCGGCTTCATTTCGCCGAACTGCAGGCTCTGCCTGGTTTGGACGATCCGCATCGACTGAGTATGGGTTATCTGCCCGCTTGCGTCGACTACGTACATGCAGTGATTGAACTCATTGCGGACGGCCGTCGATTCATTGAAGCGCTCGATGATCTTGGAAAGGGTCTTTTCGAGGGTCTTGTCGGTGATCGTGATCTTGGCGAGGCGCTGAATCAGATCGAGCCGCGCGCGCGTGGTGTTTAGCGTTGCGAAAGTGAGTGCCGCCGATTCCTGCGTGGTTCGCAGAAGGATCATGAGAACGTAGATGAACAGGCTTTCGTTATTGGACCAGCTCGAAACGAGATTGCCGATCAGCGCCAGAATTTGCGTGCGCCGGTCAGCCGTCGAAGGAGCGGACGCCGCAATCGCCTCGAAATCAGGCTTCGGCGGAAGGCGGCTGGACTCCATGGCAATCCCGTTTGAAGGCATAGGACGCATCCTTGCCGTACACTCCGTGCACCGGCGTTAACACTCTGGAGCACGCGCCGTCTGAAATATACGGTCGGGAAAACCGGCGAGCAAGGCAAGAACAGGGATCAGGCGTGCTTCACGAAGCCGTCGGCATGGGTGCCTCATGTTGCAATGGGCATTGGACATCTCCAGGACGCGCAAGGCTCGCCGCGCGGCAGTCGCGGCGATCGCGCCTATCGTGGAAGGAAGCCGTCACAGGCTCGGAGGAATATCCGATGTGGCGTGGTCCGATCCGTATGTTGTGGGCTTCCTGGTCATGCTGATCAGCATTGTCGCAAAGCTGGAAAGCAGCAAGATCTCCGGAGATGCGCTGTGCCTGGTGCAATGCCGCGCGTGGGAGGAGATCACGGCAACGGAGTCCGACGCAATGGCCGAGCAGTTGCTCATTCTGAGCGCCGACCGCAATCGCGATTTCGAGCTGGGGTGTCGCAATGCAGCAGCCTTCAGCACGATCTTGTTCGGCACCGAAACGCTCCATGAGGGGATCGGGGTTGCGAGCCTGGAGCAATGGCCGAATGACCTTGAGGATGGCGCGGCTATGACCTTCACTCAACGTGAGGACGTTGCCTTGGCGTGGACGCAATTTTTCGATGCGCACGTCGCCTCCTGAAAAATCGGCAGAGATTGAAGTTCCATATGTGCACAAGGAGGCACAAGGCGCGCACGCGAAATGTCCCACTCTTGCCGCATTCGGCAATGCCTTTGCATATTGTCGCACCATATTGCGTAAAAATCGCTCAAGCAGTAACGTGGTTGGCGCGGAAGGATTGACGAGAAAGGCGACTGAAGGGGACGATCGAGTTATCGGACTAATCCATTTGGGAATTGTGTTATGCGTACTGAATTGCATTTGAGTTCCCGTATCGAAGAGACCCGTATTTTGGGAAAGTCTTCGAACGACAAGCAGGATGAGCGTTCGCGCCCTCCTCGCCGCATTGGGCCAGCAGACCATCGCAACCTGACCAGCGGACGCCCCGCGACTTCGAATCGAAGTCCACCGGGTTCCCATAACGGCGGCGAGACCGCGGCGGGTAGTCGGAACGATGCCAACGTTGAACAGGAATCCCCGGGACTACAGAATTTCCGCCAAGACGAAGAAAGAGAGCCCGGACCAAAGGGATCGAAAAAGCCCGGCATTGTCATCATCCACCGCCGCACTGTCTTTCGCGATTGTATGGCACAATGTCTGGAAATGGCGTACGTCGACCACAATGTTTTTTCATTTTCGACTATTGCCGAGTGGCTGACCTCAGGGAAACAAAGTTCGCTTGACGCCGCGGTGGTAATCATCGTCATCGATGCCCTCAACGAATCCAGCGCCGCCGATCTGGAATTTCTCGAGACAAATGCGGTCACCATTCCGGTTGTCATCGTCTCCGATAGCGATGACCTCAATCACATCATTCGCATCCTCAAGAGCGGCGTGCGCGGCTATATTCCGAGCAGCTTGAGCTTCAACGTCGCTGTTGAGGCGCTGCGCCTCGTCAAGGCCGGCGGCGTTTTCATTCCTGCCAGCAGCATTGTTCCCGACGGCAGTGAGCCAGCACTGGTGAAGAACAGCGCAATGCTGACTGAACGACAGATGGAGGTCGTCGAGGAAATCCGCCACGGCAAGGCCAACAAGCAGATCGCCTACGAACTCAAGATGAGCGAGCACACCGTCAAGGTCCACCTTCGCCACATCATGAGGAAACTGAAGGCGCGGAACCGCACCGAAGTCGCCGTGCTATCGGGAAATCTTCTCGCAGGCCACAAGGATACTCCGAGGGCGGACCACCACCACCTCCGCCCCGGAAACGGCACGAACGAAGACCCCGCGTCGTAGCAAAGCCAAACCGATCCGGACTGTCATCCGCTACTTTGGCGTCACGCCAAAGGTCGCGGCGAACCGCTCGGCGTAGTCCGGCCAGACCTCCGGATTGATGATCCGCGGCGGGCGCTTGCCGTCAAGCGCGTCGAGCAACTGCTCGGCGGCGATGCGACCCATATTGATCCGCGCCTCCTTGGTCACCCCTGCCGTGTGAGGGCTCGCCAGCACATTGTCGAACTGCAGCAGCGGATGTTCGGGCGGCGGCGGCTCCTTGTCCCAGACATCGAGCCCGGCGCCGGCGATGCGCTTCTCTTTCAGTGCATCGTACAGCGCGCGTTCGTCATGGATGAACCCGCGCGCGGTGGTGATGAAGAAGGCATGCGGCTGCATCAGCGCAAATTGCCTGGCGCCTATCATGCCGCGGCTGCGACTGTCCAGCGGGCAGCTGATCGAAACGAAATCGGAGCGGCGCAGCAGGTCGTCCAGCTCGACCTTCTCGCCACCCCGCGTCGCCATCTCCTCCGCGGTCAAATACGGGTCGTACGCGATCACCTTCATGTGCAAGAGGCCCTTGCAGAGCTCGGCAATTCGGCGGCCGACATTGCCGAGGCCGACGATGCCGATGGTCTTGCCGTTGGCCTCGTTGCCGATCAGCGCATTGCGATTGACGTTGCGCTCGCGCCGCAAGGCGCGGTCGGATTCCAGAATGCGCTTTGACAAGGTCAGCAGCATGCCGAGGGCGTGCTCGGCGACGGAATTGGCATTGCCGCCGGACTGGTTGACGACGAGCACGCCCG
>Ga0081540_1004261_pt1 | contig 10980 bp, 10 predicted proteins | sample TabmetS2T1R1_FD_71024 | JGI IMG/M metagenome (GOLD analysis project Ga0081540, IMG submission 71024) | Tabebuia heterophylla rhizosphere microbial communities from the University of Puerto Rico - S2T1R1 | ecosystem: Host-associated > Plants > Roots > Rhizosphere ... | reverse complement strand
TTCTACAGCGCGTTCTACCGGCTCCCGGGCCGCTGGCGCCGCCGGCTGGTCAGGTTGCACAGCCCCAAGTACATCGTCGGCGGCGTGGTGCTGGTGCGCGAGGCGGAGGCGGACGGGCCCGGCCGCATCGTGCTGCTGCGCCAGCCGCCCGGGTACGGCTGGTCGCTGCCGGCGGGGCTGCTCAAGCGGGGCGAGCGGCCGGTCGTCGGCGCCGCCAGGGAACTGTGCGAGGAGACCGGCCTCCGCATGTCGCCGGACGACCTCACTCCCGCCGACCCGCCCGCCGTCGTACACCACCGGGGCCGCTGGGTCGACTGCGTCTTCGAGGCACGGGTACCGGCGCAGGCCGCCTTCACCGTCGACGGAGCCGAGGTCCTGGAGGCCGCCTGGTACCGGCTGGACGCGCTGCCCCCGCTGACCCCGCCGACCGCCCGGCTGCTCGCGCACTACGGGATCGGGCCCTACGTCGGGTACCCGGAGGCCACCGCGGATGAGTGACGTGTGCGCGGTCGTGCTCGCGGCCGGTGAGGGTCGCCGGCTGCGTCCCCTGACCGAGCGCACACCCAAGGCACTGTGCCCGGTCGGCAACGTGCCGCTGCTGGAGCTGGCGTTGGCCAGGGTCGCCGCGCTGGGGCCGGGCCTGTCCGGGCCGGACCGGGTCGCGGTCAACGCCTGGTACCTGGCGGAGCAGGTGGTGGACGCGGTCGGCGACCGGGCTCACCTGTCCGTCGAGTCGCGACCGCGGCCGCTGGGTACCGCCGGCGGGCTCGGCGCGCTGCGCGACTGGATCGATGGCCGGCCGGTACTGGTCGCGAACGTGGACGCCTACCTGGCCGGCGGCGACCTCGCCCCGCTGCTGGAGGGCTGGGACGGCGACAGCACCCGGATGCTGGTGGTACCCGGGCCGCCGGCCGAGTTCACCGGCACCCGGTTCGCCGGCTGCTCGGCGCTGCCCTGGCGGCGGGTACGGGAGCTGAGCGCCGAGCCGGACGACCTGGTGCGCACCGTGTGGCGCCCGGCCGAGGCGGCCGGCGAGCTGACCCTGGTCGACTACGGCGGCCGGTACCTGGACACCGGTACCCCGGGCAGCTACCTGGCGGCGAACCTCGACGCGGCCGCGGCGGCACCGGACGGTCGCCTGGTCGCGCCCGGCGCGACCGTCACCGGCACGGTGGCCCACGCGGTCGTCGGGGCCGGCGCGACCGTCGAGGGCAGCGTCGAGCGCTGCGTGGTGTGGCCGGGCGGACACGTCGGGCCGGGCGAGCATCTGGTCGGCGCGATCCGCGTGGGCGCAACCGGTACGGTGTGGGCATCGCCCGACGAAGGAGCGCCCGAGTGATCACCGCGATCGTGCTCATCGACACCGCCACCGATTCGATCCCCGAGGTCGCCGAGGCCCTGGCCAACGTGGACGGGGTCAGCGAGGTCTACTCCGTGGCCGGCGGGGTGGACCTGATCGCGGTCGTCCGGGTCCGCGAGTTCGACCAGATCGCCGAGGTCATCGCGGGCGGCATCTCGAAGACGCCGGGCGTGCTGAACACGGACACGCACATCGCCTTCCGGGCCTACTCGAAGCACGACCTGGAGGAGGCGTTCTCCATCGGCTTCGCCGATGCCGACTGACGAACCGGCCCGACCGCCGCTGGTGGTCGCCGCCGAGGCGCTGGCCGCGGAGCTGGACTTCGGCTACTCCTGTTCGACCGGTACCGGCCGGCTGCTGGCCACGCTCGCCGCGTCCGTCACCGGTACCGTCGGCGAATCGGGCAGCGGTTGCGGCGTCGGCACCTCGTGGCTGCGCGGCGCCCTGCGGCCGGGCGGCCGGATCGTCACCGTGGAGCACGACCCGGCCCGGGCGGCCGCGGTCGCGCGGCTGTTCCAGAACGACGACGCCGTCACCGTGCTGGCCGGCGAGTGGATCGAGATCCGCCGGTACCAGCCGTTCACGCTGTTCTTCCTCGACGGCGGCGGCAAGCTGGACGGCCCGGACGCGGTGGCCGACCTGGTCGCGCCCGGCGGTGTGGTGGTGATGGACGACTTCACCCCGTCCGAGGGCTGGCCGCCGGCGTACGACGGCCGGCCGGACGCGCTGCGGGTGGCCTGGCTGAGCGATCCCCGGTTCACCGCCGCCGAGGTGCGGGTGTCGCCGACCGAGTCGGTCGTGCTGGCCACCCGCACCTGACGCGGCTCACGGCCGGCGGCTCACAGCCAGCGCGACCACCAGTCGAGCACCGCCTCGAACCGGGCCAGCCGGTGCGACGGCAGGCCGGACCGGGTCAGCTCGTGCCCCTCGCCCGGGAACAGCAGCAGCTCCGCCGGTACCCCGCGCCTGCGCAGCTTCACGAACAGCCGCTGGCCCTGCTCCACCGGGCAGCGCCAGTCGTGCTCCGAGTGGATGATCAGCATCGGGATGGTGATGCGGTCGGCGTGGGTCAGCGGGCTCTGCGCGTGCTGCCCGTCCGGGTCGGAGCCGTAGAGGTCGTCGGCGAAGAACCAGCCGATGTCCGAGGACCCGGTGAAGCTGTCGATGGCGTTGACCGCCCGCTCGGAGATGCCGGCCTTGAAGCGGTGGCCTTCGTGCGCGGCCAGCCAGGTGGTCATGAACCCGCCGTGCGAGCCGCCGAGCACGCCGACCCGGGACGCGTCCAGCCCGGGATCGGTCAGCGCCTTGTCCAGCAGCGCCATCAGGTCCACTGTGGACGCTTCGCCGACGTTGCCCATGATGGCGCGGCCGTGCGCCTGCCCGTACCCGGACGAGCCGCGCGGGTTGCCCATCAGCACCGCGTAGCCACCGCCCGCGTACACCTGCGCCTCGTCCAGCAGCGCCGGCCCGTACTGGGTGAACGGGCCGCCGTGGACCATCAGCAGCAGCGGGTGCGGCCCCGGGCCGGCCGGGCGGAAAAGGAACCCGTGCACCGGGTACCCGTCGGGTGCGACCGCCTCGACCTCCTCGGCCGGCCGGATGTCCACAGTGGACGCGAACTCCTCGCCGAACGACGACAGGCGGGTCTCCCCCTCGGCGCCGAACGCGACCAGCTCGCCCCAGGAGCGCCCGTCGGCGACCGAGGCGACCAGTACGCCGGCCCGGCGCTCCGCGGCGATCACCTGTCGGGCGCCGTCCACGAGCACCGAGGGCCGTCCACCGGAGTAGGGCACCAGGAGAAGCTGCACGCTGCCCCGGTGCTCGTTGGGGAACAGCACCCCGTCCTCGACGGGCAGGATCCGCCCGGCCGGCGAGGCGAGGTTGTACCGCTCCTCGTCGGTCAGCCGGCTCGGGGCGCCGCCGGCCACCGGTACCGACCACAGCGACTCGTTGCGCACGACGCCGTGCAGCCCGTCCTCCCCGGTCCCGCTGCCGGCGAAGCAGACCACGCCGCCGTCCGGGCTGAACCTCGGCTGGCCGACCCGGAGCCCGCCGTCGGTCAGCGCCCGCAGGTCCGAGCCGTCGGGCGCGCAGACCCAGACGTCGACGCGCAGGTCGTTGCCGGCGGACGCGTGCCGGGCGGCGACGAAGGTCAGCAGGTCGCCGCCGGGGCTCCAGGAGACGTCCTCGTGGTCGAAGTCGCCGCGGGTCACCTGGGTCGACTCGCCGGCCAGGTCGACCGTCCACACCTGCGACCGGCGGCCGTCCAGGAAGCCGAAGTCGTCGCGGCGGTACGCCAGCCGGGTGATCCGCCGCGGCGGCTCCTTCTCCGCCGGTACGCCGGTCGAGCCGTAGCGGCCCTCCTCGGGTAGCCGGGCGGTGTAGGCGAGCCGGGTCGAGTCCGGGCTCCACGCCGGTGCGCCGACGCCGAGCGGCTGGTCGGTCAGCCGGCGCGCCTCTCCGCCGCCGGTGGGCAGCAGCCACAGCTGAGGCTTGCCGACGGTACCGTCCGCGGCCCGCTCGGCCCGGACGAAGGCGAGCCAGGCCCCGTCGGGCGACCACCGCGGCTCGGTGTCCCGCCAACCCTGGGTGAGCTGCCGGGGCGGCTGACCGCCCGCGGTGTCCACCAGCCAGAGCTGGCTGGTGTAGTCGTCGGCGGTCAGGTCGGCGGCACGGACGGCGACCGCGGCCTGGCGGCCGTCGGGGCGCAGCGCGGGAGGACCGGGAATGCGGGCGAGAGCGAGATCAGCGGGCTTCACCTCGGGCACGTTACCTGGCCACGCGGCACCGGCAAGGGCGGTGAACCCGTGACCGACCCCACTCCTGGCGCGCGGCTACTCCGCGGCGCGCAGCTGCTGGGCGAGCGCGATCCAGCGGTCCAGCACCGAGGCCGCCGCGCCCGAGTCGACCGCGTCCGCGGCCCGCCCGATCCCGGCCCGCAGCGCCTCGTGCAGGTCGCCGTCCAGCCCGGCGTGTGCGGCCAGCGCCGCGCCCGCGTTGAGCAGCACGGCGTCCCGGACCGGGCCCTGCGCGCCGGCCAGCAGCTTGCGGGCGACCTCGGCGTTGAAGGCGGCGTCCGCCCCGCGCAGGTCACCGTCGCGGGAGCGCTCGATGCCCAGGTCCACCGCGTCGACGACCGTCTCGCGCAGGGAGCCGCCGGAGGCCACCCAGACCCTCGTCGGCGCAGCGGTGGTCGCCTCGTCCAGCCCGTCCTCGCCGCGTACCAGCAGGACCGAGTTGCCCCGGTCGGCGAAGACCTGGGCCATCACCGGCGCCATCCGCAGGTCGGCGCAGCCCACCACGCCCGCGCGCGGCTGCGCCGGGTTGGTCAGCGGCCCGAGGAAGTTGAAGAACGTCGGCAGTCCGAGCTCGCGCCGGGTCACCGCGGCATGCCGCAGGCCCGGGTGGAAGGAGGGGGCGAAGCAGAAGCCGATGCCGGCCTCCTCGACGCAGCGGGCCACGGAGGCTCGCGACAGGTCCAGCGGCACGCCGAGGTACTCCAGGAGGTCGGCGGAGCCGCAGGAGGAGGAGGCGGCGCGGTTGCCGTGCTTGACGACCCGTACCCCCGCGCCGGCCACCACGATCGCGGCCATGGTCGAGATGTTCACGGTGTGCGCCCGGTCCCCGCCGGTCCCGACCACGTCGACGGCGTCCGCGCGCAGCGTGTCCGTCAGCGGCACGGTCGTCGCGGCGACCAGCATCGACCGGACGAGCCCGGCGATCTCGGCCGGGGTCTCCCCCTTGGCCCGCAGGGCCACCGCGAAGCCGGCGATCTGCACCGGCGTCGCCGAGCCGGCCATGATCTCGCCCATCGCCCAGGCGGTGTCCTCGGTGGACAGCTCCTCGCCGCGCAGCAGCGCGGAGGTGAGCATCGGCCAGGTGCGCTCGCCGTGCGGCATGCCGGCCTCCGGGGTCGAGGGGACGGTCGGGTGGGTCAGGCGGTCGCGCGCTGCCGCAGCAGTTCGGCGACCTTGGCGCCGGTGGCCACCGGGTCGAGCGGGTGGGCCAGGACCGCGTCGACCTGGGCGTAGGCGGCCAGCCAGCGGTCCGCGGCCCGGGCGATCGCGACCGCGATCGGGGGGCAGTCCGCCAGCTCGTCGCGCAGCTGGCGGGCGATGCCGATGCCGCCGGTGGGCACCGCCTCGCCGTCCAGTACCACGAGGTCGATCTCGTAGGTGTCGATGAGCGTGAGGCAGTCCTGGTAGCTCGACGAGTCCACGAACTCGACCGAGAGGTCGGCCGCCGGGCGGGTGCCGATGGCCAGCCGCATCCGGTCCCGGACCTTCGGGTCGTCGCTGTAGAGGAGGACTGTGTACGTCACGCGCCGATCGTAGCGGCTGCGCTCAGGGGCCGTGTCGACCGGCCTGGCTCGCCTCCGCCACAACCCGGCTCCGGCTGCACTCAGGCGGGTGGGCGGTCCGTCTCCCACCACGGGGCCTGCCAGAGGTCGTCGTCCGTCCCCGGTCCGGAGGCGCCCGTCGCGGCCGGGGCGGGAGACGCCCGGCGGGCCGCCGTGGCGGCCAGGTCCAGCCGGCGGTCCACCTGCCGCGCCTCCCGGTCGGCGTGGCGCATCCACTGGGCGACCAGGACCGCCAGCATGGTCACGCTGACGATCTCACCGCCGGCCCACAGGATGCCGCCGCTGAGGACCTGGTCGGCCGCCGGGTCCACCCAGGACAGGTGCAACGACTGGTACCAGCCGCCGCCGAGCAGCGTCTTGCTCTGCATGATCGTCAGGCCGAGTACCGCGTGGAACGGCGTGGACAGCAGCATGAGCAGCGCCCGGCCGGGGTACGGCCAGCGGCCCGGGAGCGGGTCCAGCCCGATCAGCGGCCAGAAGAACAGGCAGCCGGTGAAGATGAAGTGGGCGTGCACGATCTCGTGCAGCCACTCGTGCTCCAGGCTCAGCCGGTACAGGTCGGTGAAGTAGAGCACGAACGGGCTGGCCACGAAGATGGCGTAGGCGACCAGCGGGAAGGCCAGCACGGCCGCCACCCGGCTGTGCAGCACGGCGACCAGCCGGTGCCGCCAGCGCGACGGGAGGGTGCGCAGCGCCAGGGTCACCGGGGCGCCGAGTGCCAGGAAGACCGGTGCGATCATCGCGAGCACCATGTGCTGGACCATGTGCACGGACAGCAGCGTGGTGTCGTACGCCTCGATCCCGCTGACCGTCACCAGCAGGATGGCGCCCAGCCCGGCGAAGAACCCCACCGTGCGCCCCACCGGCCAGCGGTCGCCGCGCGCCCGCAGCCGGTGGACCCCGTAGAGGTACAGCCCGGCGGCGACCACGAGGAGCACCGACAGCCAGGAGTCCAGCCGGGCCTCCCGCAACAGCGCGGCCCCGGTGAACGGCGGCAGCGCGGCGAGCGCAACCATACGAGCAGGCTATGCCGCCGGCGACACGCCCCAAGACCCACCCCGGCGCAGGCCGGTCGGGCTCGGGGGCAATAATGACCGCGTGACTGCGGCCTCAGCGATTGAGAAGAGCCGGATCCATTCCCTGACCAGGCCCAACATGGTCAGTGTCGGGACGATCGTCTGGCTGTCCAGCGAACTGATGTTCTTCGCGGCGCTGTTCGCGATGTACTTCTCGATCCGCGCCGCGGATCCGGGGATGTGGAAGGAGCACACGCCCCACCTCAATCTCTGGTATGCGACGCCGTTCACCGTCGTGCTGGTGCTGTCGTCGGTCACCTGCCAGATGGGCGTGTTCGCGGCGGAGAAGGGCGACGTCTTCAAGCTGCGCCAGTGGTTCACGCTGACCTTCTTCCTCGGCCTGATCTTCCTGCTCGGACAGGCCAACGAGTACCGGATGCTGGTCGGCGAAGGTACGAAGATCAACGGTGACGGCTACGGCTCGGTGTTCTACCTGACCACCGGCTTCCACGGCCTGCACGTCACGGGCGGCCTGATCGCGTTCATCTTCTATCTGATCCGCACCACCATGGGCCGGTTCACGCCAGCGCAGGCCACCGCGGCGATCGTCGTGTCCTACTACTGGCACTTCGTGGACATCGTCTGGGTGGCTCTGTTCAGCATGATCTACTTGATCCGGTGATCATCATGAGGTCACCGTCCCCGTCGCTGCCCGCATCGACATTCAAGGTGAGGCCATGACCCGAGACGCCGAAGACCGGCCACCCCGTCCCCGCAGGGCACGCATCCTGCGCCGGCTGGGTACCCCGACGGCCCCGCGCAGCAAGGCGCGCCGCCGCTTCGGCTCCGCGGTCCGGATGGCCGGCGCGCTCGCCCTCGTCGGCGGGCTCTACGCCGTCTTCGCCCCCGGAGTGCAGGCGGAGGACACCTCGACCCTGTCCGGCGCGGCCCAGCAGGGTCAGGTGCTCTACGACTCGAGCTGCATCAGCTGCCACGGTCGCAACGCCCAGGGCGAGCCCGACAAGGGTCCCAGCCTGATCGGGGTCGGCTCGGCGGCGGTCGAGTTCCAGGTCACCACCGGCCGGATGCCGCTGACCCAGCAGCAGAACCAGGCCGACCGCAAGAAGCCGGTGTTCAGCGACGACCAGGCCCGCGACATCGGCGCCTACATCGAGGCGATCGGTGGCGGCCCGCAGCTGCCCGACGGCAACGACTTCCACTCCGACGGCAACGTCGCCTCCGGCGGCGAGCTGTTCCGGGTCAACTGCTCCTCCTGCCACGCGTTCGGCATGGGCGGCGGCGCGCTGTCCTCCGGCAAGTACGCGCCGAGCCTGAACGACGCGACCGACCGGCAGATCTACGCGGCCATGCTGACCGGCCCGGAGAACATGCCGGTGTTCGGCGACAACCAGCTCAGCCCGCAGGAGAAGCAGGACATCATCGCCTACGTCCGGCACCAGACCGACGACCAGGACCCGGGCGGCTGGGGCATCGGCCGGCTCGGTCCGGTACCGGAGGCGCTGGTCATCTTCCTGGTCGGCTTGGTATCCCTCATCTTCGCTTCGCTGTGGATTGCGGGTAAGTCATGAGCGCCGGACACCACAACGACGACTTCGACCTCGAGCAGCCCGGGCTGACCCGGTTCGACCTGGTCCGCGAGGGCGCCCGCCGGGACGGCGTGGAGATCGTCCACTACGCCCCGCGGTTCCCGGTGCCGGGAACGCCGCGGGAGCAGCGGATCGTACGGACGATCTCGCTGATGTTCGTCATCGCCGGGCTCGCCGGGCTCGGGTTCGTCGTGAGCTACATCGCCTGGCCGTTCGAGTACAAGTCGGGCTTCAACATCAACAAGTGGTACACCCCGATGCTGGGCATCACGCTCGGCCTGACGCTGGTCTTCCTCGCCCTGGCGATCATCACGTGGGGCAAGAAGCTGCTGCCCGACGAGCTCGCGGTGCAGGACCGGCACGACCAGATCCCGGACAACACCGAGCGCCGGCTGACCGGGGCGACCATGCTCAATATGGCCGACGAGCTGGGCATCGCCCGCCGGCCGCTGCTGCGCCGCGCCGCCCTCTTCGGGCTGGCCCCGGTGGGCATCGTGGCCGCCGCGCCGATCATCGGCGGCCTGCTCAAGGATCCGCACCATCCGGACATTTTCATGCACACCGCCTGGGCCGAGGGCATCCAGCTGGTCCGTGACGACATGACGCCGATCCGGCCCGAGGACGTCAGCGTGGGCGGGCAGATGACGGTGTTCCCCGGGATCCCCGGCGGCAACACCAACGAACACGCCGACTCGCCGACCCTGCTGATCCACCTGCGTGACCCCGACGCCAGCAAGCTGCGGGCCAACGCGGTGGCGGAGAACCGGGACAGCATGTACGGCAACCTGGTGGCCTACTCCAAGATCTGCACCCACGCCGGCTGCCCGGCCAGCCTGTACGAGCAGCAGACGAACATCCTGCTCTGCCCGTGCCACCAGTCGCAGTTCGACATCACCAACAACGCCCGGCCAATATTCGGTCCGGCCACTCGCCGGTTGCCGATGTTGCCGATTACCGTGGACAAGGACGGCTTCCTGGTGGCCAAGTCCGACTACCAGGAGCCGGTCGGCCCGGGATTCTGGGAGAGGCCATGAAGCGACGCAAGTTTGACCTAGCGGCGTTGCCGGAGGAGAGCGCGATCCAGGTCGACGACCGCCTCCAGATCGCCAGCCCGCTGCGGCGCATGTTCAACAAGGTGTTCCCGGACCACTGGTCGTTCCTGCTCGGCGAGATCGCCCTCTACTCGTTCATCGTGCTGCTGCTCAGCGGCACGTTCCTGGCCCTGTTCTACGACCCCTCGATGCAGGAGACGAAGTACGACGGCAGCTTCACCCCGCTGCGCGGCATCGACGTCTCCCAGGCGTACCGGTCGTCCCTGGACCTCTCGTTCGACGTGCGCGGCGGCCTGTTCCTGCGGCAGATGCACCACTGGGCCGCCCTGATGTTCGTGGCCGCGATCGTCGTGCACATGTTCCGGACGTTCTTCACCGGCGCCTTCCGCAAGCCGCGCGAGCTCAACTGGATCATCGGCGTGCTGCTGTTCTGGCTGGCCTTCCTGGAGGGCTTCGCCGGCTACTCGCTGCCGGACGACGCCCTGTCGGGCACCGGTCTGCGGATCGCCTCCGCGATCGTGCTGTCCATCCCGATCGTCGGCTCCTGGGTCTCCACCTCGCTGTTCGGCGGTGAGTTCCCCGGGCACGTGATCCTCGACCGGTTCTACATCCTGCACGTGTTCCTGATCCCCGGCATCATCCTGGCGCTGATCGTCGTCCACCTGGCCCTGCTGGTGAAGCAGAAGCACACCCAGTGGCCGGGCCCGGGACGGACCAACAGCAACGTGGTCGGCATCCGGATGTTCCCCGCCTTCTCCGTCAAGGCCGGCGGGTTCTTCATGCTGGTGTTCGGGGTCATCGCGCTGCTCGCCGGCCTGTTCCAGATCAACCCGATCTGGCTGTTCGGGCCGTACAAGGCGGCGGTCGTCTCCGCGGCCAGCCAGCCCGACTGGTATGTCATGTTCCTCGACGGGTCGACCCGTCTGATGCCCGCCTGGGAACTGCGGTTCCACCTGTTCGGGCACGGGTACACGCTGCCGCCGATCTTCTGGCCGACGGTCGTGCTGCCCGGGATCCTGACCATGCTGCCGTTGTTCTACCCGTTCCTGGAGGCCCGGTTCACCAAGGACAAGGCCTCCCACCACCTGCTGCAGCGTCCCCGCGACGTGCCGACCCGGACCGCGATCGGCTGCATGGCGATCGCGTTCTACCTGGTGCTGTTCCTGTCCGGCGGTAACGACGTGATCGCCGACAAGCTGAAGATCAGCCTGAACGCGATGACCTGGGCCGGCCGCATCGGTCTGCTGGTCATCCCGCCGCTGGCCTACTACGTGGCCTACCGGATCGCGCTGGGCCTGCAGCAGCACGACCGGGAGGTGTTGGCGCACGGCGTCGAGACGGGCATCATCCGGCGAGACCCCGACGGCCGCTTCTACGAGGTGCACCAGCCGCTCGGGCCGGTGGACGACCACGGGCACAGCGAGCTGGAATATGCCGGCTGGGTCGTGCCGAAGAAGATGAACCGGGTCGGCGCGCTGCTGCCGACGCTGCGTGGCTTCTTCAAGCCGGTGGAGTCGCCCACCCCGGATGGCCATGTGCCGACCGATGCGCCCATCTCACCGGCACCGCAGCACGAGGAGATCGG
>Ga0081540_1004260_pt1 | contig 10980 bp, 11 predicted proteins | sample TabmetS2T1R1_FD_71024 | JGI IMG/M metagenome (GOLD analysis project Ga0081540, IMG submission 71024) | Tabebuia heterophylla rhizosphere microbial communities from the University of Puerto Rico - S2T1R1 | ecosystem: Host-associated > Plants > Roots > Rhizosphere ... | reverse complement strand
ACACGGGTTGAGCGTTCAGCTTCGGGAATGGCGTAGTAGACGAGAGGAGTCGACCAACCGAAGCCCGGCACGCCCTCATGCCACTCGGAACAGCTTACGCACTTGAAACGAAACATACCCCACCTCCCAATTGGGGTTGTGCCTCATCGAGCGAATGGCCGCAATGGGCCAGGAGCAGACTCGTGCATTGCACAACCCCCTCGGCAGCGTCGAACGCGGCTTAGCCAACCCAAAGTCCGATTAGGGTCCAGTTCGGACAAAATAGGCCATTTCCGGACTCATGGAGGACTTAGGCTCGCTGAGCGCCACAATCGATCGGCGATCCGATCTCCCGGTCGAGATTGTTGACGACGAGCCCGAAACCGCCGCAACCGAAGATAAGGCCGACTGCTGCAGTGAACAGCAGCGGCACGACGAAACTACCGGTCCAAAATATCAGCACGCCTGTGATCAGGGGCGCGAGTGCTCCGCCGATATTGCCGCCGAAGTTCTGAATGGAAGCGCAAGACGACACCAGGTGCGGTGGCGCGATGTCGATCGGCATGGCATTCGCGGACGCCGTCGTCAGGCTCAAAGCCGAGATTGCGAGCGTCAGGGCGATAATGGCCATCCACGCTTCCGTTGAAAGTGCGGCAGTCACGATGAAAATAGTCGAGGCAAAGATACCTCCGACTGCAAAGGACCGACGCACCACGGAGACGGTGACTCCGCGCTCCACGACCCGATCGCTCGCCCAGCCGCCGAGCAGCGTAAAGATGGTGCCGGCCACGAACGGCAACATCCCGAAGAAGCCCGTGGTCACGATCGACATATGCTGCTGAAGCGCGAGATAGCCTGGTAGCCAAGTCGCGAAGACGTAATAGACATAAAGATAACCGGCTTGACCGAGGACCATGCCCCAAACTGATCGCACCTTGAGCAACTCCCGCCACTTCACGTCAGATTGCGGCTCGGAGGAGGCAGTGCCTACGCTAGCGCCGACCGGCTTGCGATATACGAGTAGCCACGCAAGCACCCAGAACGCGCCCAACAGCCCCGTCATGTAAAATACCGACGGCCGGCCGAACTGGCCGAGCAGAAAAGCCGACAGAGGAATGCCGATCGCGAGACCAATCTTGTTACCGGAGAATTGGACGCTGATCGCGAACCCGCGTTCGGTCTTGCTAAAGTTCTGCCGGATGACTTGCGAGCCGGACGGAATATTCGGGGCTTCCCCCACGCCAACGAGCGCGCGCAAAACGGCAAGCGGCCAGAATTGAATTGTCAAAGCGCACAACGACGTAGCCAGCGACCAGAAGGCAACCGCTCCGGGAAAGGCACGGTACGCCCCGACCTTATCAGTCAACGGCCCCACAAAAATGATGGCTCCGACATAGAACCAGTTCATGATTGACATCAAGAGGCCCGCCGTGCTCGGCAAGTATGCGTGTTCCTTGATCAACTCGGGCGGCACGACGGACAGATTGACCCGATCGATGAAGCTCAGCGCCTGCGAGGCCGCGAGGAGGACAAGCAAGGAACTTTTGTAACTGTTGAAGGCTTGCATCGAAGTTATCTCCTCCGAATGGCCCTCGAAACCAAAATTGCGTCGCAAAAATCCTAAGTCGAGTTTTGGCGACCTTCCAATAAACTCACACAGATAATAAATAAGCCGAACTTATCTCTGCTTTCGCGCCTCGCCTCTCAAAGGCCTGCTAGGAGTGCGATAACGATGGAGTTCCGGCGACTCAAATATATGGCCGTCCTGGCTGAGGAATTGCACTTCGGCCGCGCCGCCGAACGGCTCGGCATCGCACAACCGGCACTCACCCAACAGATTCAGGCGCTCGAACGAGAACTCGGCGTGCAGTTGTTCCAGCGCACCAAACGGTCGGTCCGGTTGACCGTCGCGGGCCGCGTCATGCTTGATGAAGCCATTCGCACCTTGCAGCAGGCCGACCGCACGGCACTCGTCGCTAAGCAGGCTGGTCGCGGCCAGCTCGGTTACATAGAGATTGGATTTGTCGGATCGGCGGTTTTCTCCGGCGTGTTGTCGAAGGTCATCTCCCGCTTCAAGCAAGCCAATCCGGTGGTGGAATTGCGGTTGAGCGAGCTAGGTATCTTGCAGCAACTCAACGATGTCGGCAGCGGTAGGCTGGATGTCGGATTTGTCAGGACGCCGATCAAATCGCTGCCGACCGGGGTGGGCATCAACGTGCTCTACCGCGAGCCTATCATTCTCGCTCTTCCCGAATGGCATCCGCTGGCAGCGGGGAGGAAGATCACCCTAAAAGCGCTGAGCGATGAGCCTTTTGTTGGCCTGCGCATCCACGACGGCGTCGGTTTCAACGCTCAGGTCGCCGAGATCTGCGCCACCGGCGGCCTGTCGCCGAAGGTGCGGCAGCGCGCCGATCAGTTGGTGGCCCTTGCCGGCATGGTGGCCGGCGGTCTCGGCATAGCCTTCGTGCCTAATTCGCTACGCTGCCTGCATATCCCGGATGTTGTCTATCGGCCGCTGGATGATATGGCCGAGGAGTCGAACCTGGCCGTTGTCTTCCGCAAGTCCGAGCGCGCGCCGGCCGTGATAGCATTCCTTGACCATACGAAGAAGCTGGCGCGAGCGGCTTAAACTGTGGTGATAAGAGCGACTTATTTAATTTGCCGAACAAATTATTGGCTGTCCGATCGGCCCCCTTTGTATGCTTTTCTCACGATTATCGCGCGTGCAAGCGCGACAAAGCCTAATGGGAGCAGCCGATGCTCAGTGCCCCGTCAACGATTGATGTCAGCCCCAGCCAATTCCGGTGGCCGCCAGAGGGTGTGACCCGCGCCCCTTATCGGCTGTTCACCGATCGAGACATCTATCAGCTGGAGCAGCAACGTATCTTTCGCGGCCGGAGTTGGAACTTTCTCGGTCTCGACGTCGAGATTCCCAACGTGGGTGACTACAAGACGACAACCGTCGGTGAAACACCCGTCATCGTCACACGCGACAAGGAAGGAAACATCCATGCGATGGTCAACCGTTGCGCGCACAAAGGTGCGCTGGTCTGCCTGAAGAAGCGCGACAACGTCGCAAACCTCGCTTGCGTCTACCACGCCTGGAATTATGAACTCGATGGCCGGCTCAAGAGTGTCGCGTTCCGCAACGGCGTACGCGGCCAAGGCGGCATGCCCGAGGACTTCGATGTCCGTTGCCACCGCCTGCAGCCGCTAAAGGTGGAGATTTTCTGCGGGATGATATTTGGCACTTTCGCTGAGGATATGGAGGACGTCGAAGCGTATCTTGGGCCGGACATGGCGGCGTTCATCAAGCGCAATCTCGGCCGTCCGCTGCGCATCCTCGGCACGCACAGCCAAATGATTCGCAACAACTGGAAACTCTACGCCGAAAATCTGCGCGATTCCTATCACGCCACGCTGCTTCACACCTTCTATACGACGTTCAAGGTGAACCGTCTCGATATGGACGGCGGGATTGTGCTGTCCAAGCGCAAATGGCATCACATCAGTTTCGCGCGCCGCGCTGGACTGACCGAGGCTTCCGAATACAAAGATTCCAACGTGCATGCTGCAAGTTACGAGTCCGCCCTGGAAGGGCCTGGACTGCTGCGGGCCTGGGAAGAGTTCGACGACGGCATCACCCACAGCATCCAGACCGTGTTCCCAAATATGTGTGTGCAGTTCACGCTCAACTCACTCGCCATTCGCTTCTTCGCGCCACGCGGCGTCGACAGGACCGAACTGTTCTGGATCTACCTTGGCTATACCCGCGACACCGACGAGCAATCGCAGATGCGTATTATGCAGAGCAATCTGACTGGTGCGGCCGGCCTCGTCTCTCTCGAAGACGGCTGCATCAACGAGTTCGTGCAGCGTGGCACCCGGGCTGATCCACAATCCGCGTCATTCATGGAAATGGGCGGCCGCGAGGTCGAGTCTGAGAAGAATTCGCGTGCGACGGAGGGCGCCGTGCGCGGCTTCTGGCAAGGTTATCGCGAGATCATGGGATACTGACTATGGAAGATGCTACCGGAAAGCTCCCATCTCTCGCCATTGAGACGCCGACTTTTGGCATGGTCTCGGAGCTAATAACCGACCATGCCCATGCGCTAGACGATGGAAATGTTGATCTCTGGCCTGACTTTTTCACTGAAACCGCACTCTATCACGTCACCACACGCGAGAATCACGAGCAGGGCCTGCCAATCGGCATCATCCGATGCGTCGGCCGCGGCATGATGGTCGACCGCGTCAAGGCTTTCCACGCCGCCAACATCTTCGAGCCGCACCACTACAATCATCTGGTGGGGCAGTTGCGAACAAGCGTCGGCAAGTCGCCGGGCGCGACGGCGTCCCGCTGCAATTTTCAGATCGCCCGGATCATGGAGGACGGCCGGATGGACCTATTCGCGACAGGCAAATATCTTGACGAGATAGTCCTGGACGGGGGCGTTGCCAAATTCCGGGAGCGGATCGTCGTCCTCGACTCCTCAATCATTGATACTTTGATAGTGATGCCGCTGTAATGCCTCATTCGTCACTAGCTCCGCGTGTACTTAGCACTGAGCGAACATGGCCGACGCATGCAGAGATGCGCGGCGGGCTTGATGTCCGCTGTCGTTGGCTACAACGTGCAGACCGCGGTCGACACCGAGCATCACCTCATCATCGCCCACGAGGTCACCAACCAGGTCGTGGATCGCGGGCAGCTGCCGAAGATGGCGGCGAAGGCCAAGGAGGCACTCGGCTTCGAGACCATCGAGGCCATTGCTGACGCCGGCTACTATCGCGGAACCGACCTGCTCGCCTGCCGCGACATCGGCGTGACCGTGCTCACGCCCAGAACCAACACTTCGAACGCGAAGGCTGAGGGCCGCTTCGGCAAGGAAGTGTTCGCCTACATGCCGGACAGAGATGTCTATCGTTGTCCAGCCGGGCAGATGCTGCCCTACCGCTGCGCAACCAAGGAGGGCGATCTCACCATGTTCGTCTATTGGTGTACGACCTGCCCCACCTGTCCGCTGAAGAGCCAATGCACGACATCGAAGGAGCGTCGCGTGAGGCGCTGGGAGCACGAGCCCCTGGTCGAGTCGATGACCGCTCGCATGGAGACCATTAGCGCAATGGCCATCCGCCGCGAAACCGCCGAGCATCCCTTCTCGGCCATCAAGGCCTGCATGGGTGCCACCCACTTCCTATGCAAAGGGCTCAAGGCCGTGAGGACTGAGATGAGCTTGCATGGTTCGGCGTGGGAACGCTCCGCAGGGTGCTGGCTGCCTGAGTGTGTCAAGGCGCCATCCACGGGAGCCCGCATGGCCCCTGCCGCTAACGGCGTTTTTGCACGGCCTCAGGCGCCTGCCGACCTGACAAGCACACAGCGCGATAACCGCTTATAGGCGCTAAGCGGTCCTGAGTTGGCGAGGGGCGACCTTCTCAAATGCGGTGATGCCGTTGAAAAACTCCCTTGATAGCTTGGCCGAACGCTGAATCCTGCCTTTGAGGCTTGGGAGGTGGCGGCGATGATGGGACGGCAGACAGCGGATCAGGGCGCATTGTTCTATGAGTTCCGGCTTGAAGATCGCGTGCCCGAGGGACATCTGCTCCGCCGGATCAACGCCGTGATCGCGCCGGTGTTTGCTGGCCTGCACCAGCAACTCGCCCGCCATTACAGTTCAACCGGCCGGCCTTCGATCGATCCGGAGCTGATCATCCGGATGCTCATCATCGGTTATTGCCATGGCATCCGCTCCGAGCGGCGGCTGTGCGAGGGAGTGGCACTCAATCTGGCTTACAGGTGGTTCTGCCGCCTCGACCTGAACGATGCTGTGCCCGATCATTCCAGCTTCTCTAAGAACCGGCATGGGCGCTTCCGCGAGAGCGATCTGCTCCGGCAGGTGTTCGAGGCGGTGGTCCGGGCCTGCATGAAGTGCGGCCTGGTCAAGGGCGAAGGCTTTGCCGTGGACGCCAGCATCATCACCGCCGATGCCAGCCGTCACCATCGCATCACGCCGGAGGAGGCCGACTGGTCGAGACCGGAGCGGCAGACGCGGGCGGTGCAGGAGTATCTGGCAGCGCTCGAAGCTGAGACGCCGGATCCGGCCCGCAAGGCGCCGCAGGTGCTCTCGCCGTCCGACCCGGCCGCGGCCTGGACTGCCAAGGCGCATCTGCAGGTGCAGTTCGCCTATGGCCTCAATTACCTGATCGACATGGACAACGCGATCATCGTTGCTGTCGAGGCAACGCCCGCCCGGGTCTATGACGAGGTGCGTTCGACAAGAACCATGCTCTCCCGCACCAAGCGCAGGCTTGGCATCAAGCCCAAGCGCCTCGCCGCCGACACTGCCTATGGCACCGGCGCGTTCCTCGGCTGGTTGGTTGGCCAGCGCATCGCGCCGCATATCCCGGTGTGGGATAAGAGCCAGCGGGAGGACGGCACCTTCTCGCGCAAGGACTTCCGCTTCGACAGGAAGGGAGACGTCTATTTCTGCCCGCAGGGCAAAGTCCTGGAGACAACCGGCCATCTGCATGGCGGCACCACGCTGCTCTACCGTGCCAGCAAATATGACTGCACGCCTTGCCCGCTGAAGCCGAAATGCTGCCCCAACATGCCAGAGCGCAAGATCCCGCGTGATGTCAACGAGACGGCCAGGGACAAGGCTCGGGGGCTTGCCGGGACCGAGGCGTTCCAGCGCTCATGTAACGAGCGCCGCAAGATCGAGATGCGCTTTGCCCATCTGAAAACCCATCACGGATTCGCTCGCCTGCGGCTGAGAGGCCTATCCGGGGCGCGCGACGAGTTCCACCTCGCCGCTATCGCCCAGAACCTGAAGACACTTGCCAGCCGGATGGCGTGAAGGAGGGGCCAGAAGGGGCTGAATCCACGTCAGCGAGAACGCAAGGAAGCGCTGACCCGAGATGCAAGCGCTCTCACTGGCGAGTTTTTCAACGGCATCCGGTGTAAAGAGACATATCAAATCCGAGGCCCGTCACCTCTCGATGCGCCCCGCGGGGCTACGGCTACAAAACGGGTTGACCGACTCGGGCAAATCGGAACAAATAAGGAACATAGATGTGAAAATTGAAACTGACAGAGGACAGCAAATGATGTCGATGGAACGCGGCACACAAGCCGGAGAACTGGCTGTCAACGCGATCATACCAGCCGGCGCTAAAGCAGCCCTGAAACGGCTTTGCGGCTTTTATGGCGGGTCAGAGCGGGAAATGCTTGCGCGGGTCATCGTCGACCTGGAACGCGACACCATTGCCATGTTGGTCGAGGCGGAGCGCGAGGATTACTTTCGCCAGGCCGCATAGAGTGGTGCACGGCGTCCTTGTAACGATTGCGACCAAAAGAACGCTTCAAACAATCGCCAAGTCGTCTGCTGGATCAGGAAAAGCCGTAGAGTCTTGCTGGATTGTCGACCAGGATCCGATTACGGGTTGGTGCATCCGGTACCCATTCAGCGAGCAGGTCGAAAAGCACTGCATCATCGGGTTTGTTGTCCGGCTTTTCCGTGCGGTGGGGCCAATCGCTGCCCCAGACGAGTTGCCGAGGTGCAGCTTCGACATAGGCTTGCGCAATCCCTGAAATATCGGAATAGGTCGGTGATCCGACTTTGGATTCCATATAAGCTCCGGAAAGCTTCATCCAGCCTTTGCCTTTTTGAAGCAAATCGACAATCACGGCGAATGCCGGGTGAAGCGTGCCGGAAGACGGGGGTATGTGGGCCATGTGATCGAAAACAACCGGGCAGGGCACATTATTTAACAGGTCCTTATTGGCCAAAAGGAAATCTGGAGCCACGTGGAATTGCAGGTGCCACCCCATGTCGGCAATTCGCTTTGCCAAAGGTTCCACCATCTCGATAGATGTAGCTCCTCCGGGCGTCAGAATGTTAAACCGAATGCCCCGAACGCCTGCGGTATGCAGCGCCTTGAGCTCGTCATCCGATACGGCAGGCTGAACGACCGCCACGCCGCGGGCAGTCGATCCGAATTCCGTGAGCGCTTCAATGAGGCCGGAATTATTGATCCCATATGTTGATGGCTGCACGACGACATTGCGCGTTGTCCCGATCCGCCTCTGCAATAAGTGGTAATCTGCGACCAGTGCATCTCCCGGGCGAAGGACCGCTCTAGGATCGACAGGGAAGCGTGAGCTGTAGATGTGGTGATGACAATCCGTTGCGTTGGGCGGCGCCTTCGTCTTGGCGGGCTCAGTGCCTTTTGACCACGGGACTTGCTGGGCTCTTACCGGTGATATGATCCCTGCAACCGCCGCTCCGGAAGCCATGGTCAATACGGTACGCGAGTCAAACTCTTTCCCTGCATTTGTTTTCCTCCCGCGACACTTCTTACAAATGCTTTGAGGGTGATCTTAACAGGCGATGTAGTCAGGTGACAGATTCTTGGCGCGGATCGCTGTCGTCCACGGCCTGGGATCTTTTTCGAGCGATCACATCCGCAGGACGCGCGGTTTTGCTGGGTTTGACCGAACCGCGCGTTCGATTAAAGCGAGCGAATCCGCAGAGCGGCCATCGCCGAACACTTCTATAAGCACCTCAGTTAGATCGGCTGGGATTGGCGACAACGACATCACGCGACGAGGGGCGTACTCTCGAACCGGGGGCCAATCCCTTCAACGTCGCCTGGGCAGGAGAAGATCTGCGCGCTGCGAGAAGCCCCATCCGAACGCCGAAGTGCTACAATCTCGGCTGGCGCGGCGGAGAGTAGAGACGAGCAACCGATGCAATCGCCACGGACCAGCAAGAACAGAGCCGCAATCCCGGTTTGCTTTTCGGGGCTGGGAAAGATAATAGGCATTTCATGGGGTAAGAGGGCAGCTTAGTTGCTCCCTCACCCGAACTAAGTCAAGAGGCGGACGAAGCAGACGGTGCGGACGCAAGTTCCACCGTCTTAGCTAAGAGCGTAGCTCGCAGGCGATTTTGGACGCATCTCAGCGCGCGAATGGCCGCCTGCCGTTCACCATTGGCATGTGACTTCGGCTTTGCGATAATTTCCGGACCTTTTCAATGCCGTTCATCCGGGTCTGCCGCTGCGATCCGACTGAACCACCCAATTGGGCGACGGCATCGGTGCCGGCGGCAAGTTCGGGAAGCCAGGGCGCAGATGAAGGTCATGCGCAAGATCGTGACGGATCGGCTGATATGAGATGACGAGTGGGCGTGAGGCATCGCTGCCGACCATTTCGAGATTTTTCATGCGAGCTGTGTCGGCGGCGAAATCGTTCCTGCTCTCCCGCTGGTACCGTGAAGTGCCCCTTAGAACCGTGTTCTGGCGAGACATGATCGGCGTGGCAACCGCGCTGAACATTCTAACCGGTCTGGCGGGCATCGTGCTGCTCGTATCCGGCTTCCCAGTCGTTATCGCGCTTTCCGTCCATTTTGGCCTGCTGCCTTGGAACATTTTCCTGTTTCTTGCCGTGTGGCGAGGCGCGGATCGCATCGCTCCGTCGGACGCGCTGGTGGTCAGGACGCTGGCCGCTGTCTGGCTGGTCGCGATGGTCGTGATTTAGCCGCGCACTTCCCCGTTTTCATCGAACGAGTCCTGCTTAGCCGCGGTTCGCATGAGGGTGTTGAGCTGCTTAGTCAGCGAGGTGCCTACGATCTGCTCCAACGTGAAGCCCTCGACTTTCAATTGCTGTCTTATCTCTTTGACAGAGGTGAACCGGCCGGATTTGGCCAGCTCGAAGGCGCGTTCAAGGGAGGTAAGGCGCTGCGGCATCAGTTGACGCTACCATGAACCTGACCGCACATCGGTCATGTCGCAGACCTAGTTCATGCGGAGCCGCGATCGCTCAAGGCTTCCGGTTCTCTTACGCCTCGCGTTCCAGTTCGAAATCGCTTGATCCGCAATGTCTGGATCTGAATGGGCGAGGAGCCGGCGCCAGGCAAGGCGAAACCCGCTATGATCCGGCAGCCGCAACCGCCGCGATGGCATCGAGCCCGGCGAGGCTTCGTTGCACCAGCGACGGCGATGGCCGGACGACCTGAAGGCGCGGATTGTCATGCAGAGCCGTAAGCGCTTTGCTCCTCGCGCATGTCGCCCTTGAACTGCGTCCGGGCGTCTTCGGGAGCGTCGCGAGCAGTTCATCGGCAATTTCACTGATGATGATGACCGATCGCGTATTAAATATAGTCAGTTTTTTACGATTGGTATGGAGAACTACAGAAAAACAGGTTTTGCGGCAGGGCCTAGTATCGTCGATAGACGCAAACCGAGACATGCGTCCATTAGGCCGATTGCTGGCTGCGCATCCGCAAATTACGCCATCGTGTTAAGACGTCACAGTTTCGAACAGGAGAATGGAATGGAATCGACGGATCAGACGGTCATTCTTGAATGCGCCACGTCTATCATCTCGGCCTACGTCGCCAATAACACAATTCAGAAGGAGAATCTGTCTGCATTGATCGCCGATACATTTAGAGCACTGGTACAGGTCGATCGGCCGGAAGCCTTGGCCGAGGAACTCAAGCCGGCTGTGCCGATTAAGCGGTCCGTTCAACCAGATCACATCATTTGTCTTGAGGATGGGATGAAGTTTAAAAGTCTCAAGCGGCATCTGATGAGCCACTACAGCATGACGCCTCAGGAATACCGCGAGAGATGGGGACTGCCCGCTGATTACCCCATGGTGGCCCCGAATTACGCGCTCGCCCGCTCCGAACTCGCCAAGACAATAGGGCTTGGAAGGCGCCCGACGCCGGTAGCTGTCGCTGCGCCTCTCCAGACACCAGCAAAATCTCCCAAGAAGCCACCTGCGGCAAAAATTGGGGCTCCCCAAAAGGCACCCGCAGCGAAGAAGGGCGCTACCAGCAAGGCGGCGGCGTCATGATCTAGGTGACCGACTCATAAGTTTGCAGCCAGATGCGCAGCGCGGCAAGTTTGACGCTAGCGAGGAAGTTATCATCGCGTTTGTCGTAGCGCGTGGCGATGGCGCGGAAGTGCTTAAGCTTGTTGAAGAAGCGCTCGACG
>Ga0081540_1004259_pt1 | contig 10981 bp, 11 predicted proteins | sample TabmetS2T1R1_FD_71024 | JGI IMG/M metagenome (GOLD analysis project Ga0081540, IMG submission 71024) | Tabebuia heterophylla rhizosphere microbial communities from the University of Puerto Rico - S2T1R1 | ecosystem: Host-associated > Plants > Roots > Rhizosphere ... | reverse complement strand
CGCTGTCCGCCACCGGCAGGCTACCCTCCGGTGGTTCAGGCGGAGGCAGGGAACCGATGCTCTGTTCTAACCGCTCGATGCTCTCTTGGGTCTTTCGAAGGCGATAATCGACAACAAGTGGCTGCCAATCTGGAGAAGATTTGCTGATCTGATGCAGTATCTGCCGCGCCGAACGGTACTTCTTGATGGCGTCCTGGGGTTTTGCTTCGCGTTCCAGTTTTTCGGCGGTCTGAAAATCCTTGTACGCAGTGAGAAAGAGGTCCGACGAGTCTTCGGAAAATGCCGTACTTAGCATTATCAGTGATGCCCCTATGGCAATAAGAAGAAAGCCCGACCGATACATTGAGGATGAGGGACGGTTAATATCATGAACTCCTCACGCAAATGCAAGGCCGAAAGGAGGTAAAACAGCCTAATATAAGTGCAATGGAATAAGCTTCTTGCATGCTGCTCGGACCGTTCGCAGGTATTGACAACCAAAAGAGCGGGGTGCTAGCTTGCGCGGAAAATTTTTCGACTTCATACCAGTCGCAGGCGAACTAACGCAAAATGGAAGGCATCCTTGATCAGCCCGTGCTTGTTCTAAACCGCCTCTGGCAGGCGGTAAATACATGCTCGGTCCGGCGAGCTTTCGCACTCCTCTACCAAGGGCATGCTCAAGTGGTCTCCACCGACGACTCCAACAATTATCTGACGCACGATTTCACTAGCTGGCGCGACTTTTCCCGCGCCAATCCCGAGCCGGAAATGGTGCATACGATTTCCGTGAGCATTCGGGTTCCGCGGATTATCGTGCTGCTGTTATTCGAGAGACTGCCGAAGAAAGAGGTTAAGTTCACCAGGCACAATGTCTTTGAGCGGGACAGGAATACTTGCCAGTATTGCGGAAGGATTTTCGAGCGGCAGGAGTTGAATCTTGATCACGTTCTGCCGCGAGACCGTGGGGGCCAGACCACCTGGGAGAACATTGTCTGCTCATGTATTCCGTGCAATACCAAGAAGGGCAATCGGCTCCCGCACGAAGCTGGGCTCCAGCTAATTCGAAAGCCCAGGCGACCGAAATGGCGCCCGTTTGTGAACATCAGCTTCTCGCGAAGCCACCACGACAGTTGGAAGCATTTTCTTGACCTTGCCTACTGGAACGTGGAGCTCGGTCAGTAGTGCGGAATTGCGCATCGCTAAACCGCTACATCGTCAGCACGAAATAGATCGCCGCGCCGAAAGAGACGACGGCGAGCGCACTGAGCCCGAGCAAGGCGGTCGCCACCGGATCTCGCGATTCAATACTCTTCGGCGCCGGCGATAAGCTGACGAAATTTGCGGGGCGGGCGCTCGAAGTGGCGGCGTCCAGCGCGGCAGGCGAAAGATCCGGCGGTGGCTGAGCAAGAGCTTCTGCTTCGCTGAGGAACACGCCCTCAACACTTCCAAAGCGAAGCTCGTCACCGTGTCGAAGAACCGCATCTGTAATCTGTGCGCCGTTGACGTAGGTGCCATTCGTCGATCCGGAGTCGCGGAGATGATATTTGCCCGCTTCAAGGACGAGGTCGGCATGGTGACTCGAAACAGAGGGCTCGTCGATCTGGAGAATGTTGTGCGCGAGTCTGCCGATCGTCACCTTCTCCTCGCTCAGGTCGAAGTTGATCCGATTATCTTCGGAGGCAAAAATTTGAACTTGGGGCATGGGGGGCGGGCGCTATGACTTTTCTTTGGCTCTTTTAACTTCGTTGGCAAATTCGGGGAAGAAGTAGGAGGCGTCGTGGGGCCCTGGCGAGGCCTCGGGATGGTATTGGACGCTGAAAGCTGGAAATTGCTTGTGGCGCAACCCGGCCACCGTGCCGTCATTGAGGTTGATGTGGGTTACTTCGACTTCACTGGGGAGCGAGTCCGGGTCGACGGCATAGCCGTGGTTCTGAGATGTGATGGCGACCTTTCCGGTGCGGAGATCTTTCACCGGCTGATTGGCTCCCCGATGTCCGAACTTCAGTTTGAAAGTCTTGCCACCCAAGGCAAGCGCCAGAATCTGATGGCCGAGACAGATTCCGAACATTGGCTGCTTGCCGAGAAGACCCCGCACCGCTTGATGCGCATACTCTAATGCCGCGGGATCTCCCGGGCCGTTCGACAGGAACACGCCTTCGGGTTGGAGGGCGAGAATTTGATCAGCGGGAGTTGCCGCCGGGACGACCTTGACAGCAAACCCGTTTCGCCGAAGCGAGCGGAGGATGTTGCGCTTCAATCCAAAGTCATAGGCGACGATGTGATGGGCTATCGGGGGGAGCTTCTCGAAGAGATTGCCGGTTGCGTCGACGGAGGTTTCGGCAGGGAGCTCACTTTTTGCGAGCATCCAGCGTCTACTTTTTCGATCCTCGACATCCCAGTCGTAGGGTGAGGCGGTGGTCACCTCCTTGACAAAGTCCACTCCCTCGTAGGGAACGGAGCGTGCGAGCTGGATGGCTTCCTCGTCGTTTACGCCCTCGACAGCGATGCATGCCCGCATCGCGCCGGAGCTGCGCAGCCGGCGTGTTAGCGCACGCGTATCGATTCCTTGTATCCCAGGCACTTCGTGTTGACAGAGAAAATCATGAAGATTTCCTTGGGAGCGCCAGTTACTCGCGAGAGGGCTCAGCTCTTCAATGACGAACCCCCGCACTTGGGGCGCTTCACTCTCGATGTCGAGGAAGTTGGTTCCGTAATTTCCGACGAGTGGATAGGTCATGGCCACGATTTGGCCTCGGTAGGAGGGATCGGTAAGCACCTCCTGATAGCCGGTCATTGCCGTGTTGAAGCATATTTCACCCGCCTGCGTTCGCGGAGAACCAAACGACTCGCCCCGAAAAATCGTTCCGTCTTCAAGTGCCAGGACTGCATCCACACGCGCATGATAGACGCTCGACCGCCGTGCTCAAATGGAAATGGCGCAAGTTGTCATTCGGGCGAACGTCAGACCACCCTGGGAGCAAAAAAAGGCCTGCTTTTTGTGAAAAGCAGGCCATTGGAGGTTATTGCCCCGCGCGTGCCGTTTCGACGCATATCCCGTTCCCTATTCAAGGGTGGATGACCGCCGCAAGGCGCGCTGACTTCCAGTAAAGGCCTGCCATTGCGCCTTTCGGCCCAGCCTCCGGGATGGTGTGATTTATCGGTTCGGGAGCTTGCGCCGTTCAATCGCGAACACCGCAGGGCAAATCGTTTTCTTCGCCTTTCGGCGACGGTAATCTTTTCGAGAGAGCTATTCTCGGAAATCCACCGCCAGCTTTGCCTTCAACTGCTGCTTCAAGCGATCACAGGCAGCGTTGACTTCCTCATTACTGAGCGTCCTCTCCGAGGCACGGAATGTCAAGGAGATCGCGACGGATTTGCGGTCCGCCGGGAGCTTTTCTCCCGCCGGATCCACGAAGACGCTGAGCGGCTCGACATTGACGAGCAATTCCGGATCGCTCGCCCAGATCTCCTTTTCGAGGTCGGCATAGGACAGAGTCATCGGGCCGAGGACGGCAATATCACGGAGAATGGAAGGAAACTTTGGAATCTCCCGAAACGACGGCTTTCGCCAGAGAGCTTGGAGCGCTTTCAGAGCTATTTCGCAGGCGAGCACTGGCTTTTGCGCATCCATTTCCCGAGCCACGGCGGGCAGCAGTTGGCCAAGTAAGCCGATGTGTTTTTCTTCTGCGGCGAGATCACATTGCAAGGCCATGGGAGATCTTGCCGCAGTGCGTGTGCATACCACCTTGCCTCGAATCAACGCCTCGACGACTCCCTTGGCATCGTGCCAATCCAGATCTCTCCCTTTGTCACCTCGCCACGACGGGGAAACCGCCTCGCCATAGATGATGAAAGCCAGCTTGCTAGCCTCCTCGTTTTCTGTGGTATGGAATGTCCTTCCAAGCTCATAGAGCCGCACCGACTTCGCGCCATGGCGAATGTTCCGCCGCAGAGCCGTCAACAAGCCTGGAAGAAGACTGGTGCGGAGAAATGCCTGATCTTCTCCGAGCGGGTTCCGCAAGCGGAGCGGTTCCCCATTGGACCAGAGCATAGACTCCGAGACAAGCGTGCTGGTCCGGGCCTCGCTAAATCCCAACCCGCAGAGCACCTGACGCACATCCATCTGAAAGTCGTAGCACCGATCCGCATCGCTGGAAGATGCGGGGCTGGCGAGCAGTCTGCCATCTACTCTTTCGATGCCAATAATCCGGGCAACTTCCTCTACGAGGTCGACTTCGCGACGGAGATCGAGCCGGTAGCTGGGGACGTTCCATGCTGTGCTGCGGTCATCCTCCTGAACTTGTGTCAGCTCCAGCCGTCGCAGCGCATCCTCGATGTCGCCCTTGGCGATATCGACACCTAACAGGGCACGGCAGTATGCTTCGCGCAGGGCGATCGGTGCCGGTGCGGTCGGCAGGGCACCCGCGGTCATCACGAATTCCTCACTGTGGCCGCCAGCCAACTCCTCAATCAGCTGCGTTGCACGCTGCGAGGCCGCCAGAACGCCCAGCGGGTCAGTGCCGCGCTCGAATCGGTGACTCGATTCGCTGTGCAGCCCATGAAGACGCGCCGAACGCCGAACGGAGGCTGGCTGGAAAAGCGCGCTTTCCAGCAAAATTTCAGTGGTGTCGTCAACAACTGCCGATTCCTCACCACCCATGACCCCAGCGAGCGCGATGACGCCCTTCGCATCCGCGATGACCAGATCGGGAGGTGCCAGGCGCAGCTCATTTCCATCCAGCGCGCGAAACGGCTCCGCTTCGTGCGCCTGACGAACAACTATTCCACCGGAGAGCCTGTTCGCATCGAACGCATGAAGTGGCTGCCCGAGCTCGAGCATCACATAGTTGGTAATGTCAACAATATTGTTGATGGAACGAACTCCGGTAGTTTCAAGCCGGTGGCGAAGCCACTCTGGGCTGGGAGCGACTTTCACGCCTCGAATCCGTCGTGCTGAATAGAATGGACAAAGCGACCAAGCCTCAATGGAAACGTTCTCTTCCACCTGGTTCACGACTTTCGAGGAGTTGAGAGCAGATTGCTCCAGCGTCTGCCTTGAGAAGGCGGCTACCTCGCGCGCGATACCCAAATGACTAAGCCAATCGGGACGATTCGGAGTGATCTCGAGTTCGAAGACCGTATCCGAGGGATACACGTCAGAGAGCGGTTTTCCAACCGGAGCGTCCTTCGGTAGGATCAAGAGACCTTCGGCGTCATCGGCGAGGCCAAGTTCCTTTGGGCTGCAGAGCATGCCTTCGCTTTCAACGCCCCGCAATTTGCTCACCTTGATCTTCAAGCCGCCAGGGAGGACAGCTCCCGGAAGCGCTAGCGGGACTTTGTCGTCGGCGACGTAGTTTTTCGCGCCGCAAACGATCCGACGGGTCTGCCCGGATCCGTCATCAACATCGCATACGCTCAAGCGATCTGCCTGGGGATGGCGGTTTGTTGCGATGATCCGAGCAACAATCACATCAGGAAAATCGGTTCCGGTTGTCGTGACGCTTTCCACCTTGATGCCCGCACGGGTAAGCAGGCCCTCGAGTTCCGCAACAGAACCGCTCCAGGTGATGTAGTCGCGAAGCCAGCCGAGCGAAATCTTCATATCCCGGCAGCCTTGGACCAGTAGCTCTCGGCTTTCATGATGCTAGAATTGCTTAAGGAATCTCAGGTCGTTCTCGACAAGCATTCGGATGTCCGGGATGCGCGCGAGGTTCATTGCCAGTCGATCAAGCCCAAAGCCAAACGCAAACCCGGTGACAATTTCTGGGTCGAAAGCACGATCTCCTCGCTTGCGACAAATTTGCTCGAACACCGCAGGGTCAACCATGCCACAGCCTGCGAGCTCGAGCCATTGGCCGCCGAGCACCTCAGTATGGATGTCAATCTCGTAGCTTGGCTCCGTAAACGGGAAAAAGTGAGGACGGAACCGCACTTTCGTTTCGGCACCGAGTAGTTCTCGAAAGAAATATTCCAGCGTGCCTTTCAAATCGGCGACCGAGATGTTCCGGTCGACGACGAGTCCCTCCATTTGCGTGAATTGGGCGAGGTGCGTTGCATCCACCTCATCGCGGCGGTAGGCTGCGCCCGGGGCAATCACGCGGACGGGTGGAGGCTGCGACTCCATTACGCGAATCTGAACCGTCGAGGTATGGGTTCGCAGAAGATGTCCGTCGGGAAGGTAAAAGGTGTCCAGCTCGTTTCGCGCTGGGTGATCTGGTGGAGTGTTCAGCGCATCGAAGCAATACCACTCCGTTTCGATGTCGGGCCCATCAGCCAGGGCGAACCCGAGCCGCCGAAATATCCCGACGGCGCTGTCAAGCAAACGTGTGAGCGGGTGGATTGAGCCGCGCGGCGGGGGCGACCCCCGCAGGGTAACATCGATACCCAGGAGCTCGCGAGTATCACTGTCCTCTTCGAGGAGCCGTTCGTGTTCTTCGACCGAGGCCTGAACCTCCTGCCGCAGTTCATTCAAGAGCTTCCCAAGGCGAGGACGGTCTTCCTTTGGAACCTCGCGCATGCCTTCGCTCAGGCGAGAGATTGCGCCGTTCTTGCCGAGGTAGCGGACGCGGACAGCTTCAAGCGACCGCGTATCCTTGGCCGTTTCAAGGGCAGCGATCGCCTCCAACCGTAGCGAGTCAATTTGCGATTGCATTGGGAATATCCGCGCTGGAGGCTTCCATCGTCAGCGGGGCGCAAGTAAACGACCGCTACGCAGCCCTTGTCTCGAGAGCAAGCTTTGCCTTTTCCACGATCTGCTTGAAAGCAGCGACGTCTTGCACGGCCAGATCTGCGAGAACCTTGCGATCAAGAGCGATGCCTGCCGCTTTCAAGCCTTCCACGAATCGGCTATAAGTAATCCCCTCGGTACGGACGGCAGCATTTAGTCTCGTAATCCAAAGCGAGCGGAAGTTGCGCTTGCGCGTCTTGCGATCTCGATAGGCCCAATACTTAGCCTTCATTTGCGCGTCTTTTGCGTAACGGAAGAGCTTGGACCGACGGCCGCGATAACCCTTAGAAGCCTTGATGACCCGCTTGCGCCGTGCCCGACTGGCGGGCGAATTCGTAGCACGTGGCATGTAGTGTCCCGCCCTGTGGGGCGGGCTCCGTGGAACCGGCTGTTATTTGTTTTGATCCGCGGACTCACCAGTTCCGTAAGCCTCGAAGCTCGAGGCAGTCCGGCAGATCGACCGTTTAAGAAAACGGCAGATTCGATCTTATGTGGGCGGCGTCGGAATCGTGAACCAGCGCGGATTTGGCCAGTTTTCGCTTCCGTTTCGCCGACTTACACTGGAGCAAATGCCGCCGGCCGCCGCGGGTGCGCAACACCTTGCCGGTAGACGTTACCTTGAAACGCTTGGCAACTGATTTGCGCGTTTTGCTGCGTGCGATCGGCTTTGGCATGAGAAAAGGGCCAAGAAGCTAGCGAATTCACGTCATCTGGCAATGAAAAGTTTTCTGGGCGAAATCCGATTCGTCCTGCGGTCAGTCGGATGTTTGCCTTGCTCCAGAGCGTGAGGGACGGTTTGATAGAGAACGACGGGATGAAAAAAGCCATCGTAATTCCTTCGTTTCGCGCTGAAAAGACGCTTGCCTCGGTGCTTTCGCGCGTTCCCAAAGAGTTCTGGCAAGAGGGCGTCGCCATCATCGTCAATGATAAGAGCCCTGACAAAACGGGAGAGGTCGCCGAGTCCCTGAAAGCCCAGTGGCCGGCGCTTCACGTTATCCATCACGAACTCAATCGAGGCTACGGAGGGGCGCAGAAAACCGGCCTAAAGCGAGGACTCGAACTAGGTGCCGACGCCTTCGCGATCGTGCACTCTGACGGTCAGTACGCACCCGAGGTCGTTCTCGACCTGATGAAGCCGATCCTCGAGGGCAAAGCGCATATCGTTCAAGGCTCGAGAATGGCCGGTGGTGGAGCGCTGCGCGGCGGGATGCCCTATTCGCGCTACGTTCCCAATCGAGTGCTGACCTTCATGGAGAATATCGTCTTTGGAACCCGCATGGCTGAGTTTCACAGCGGCTACATGCTGTACTCGCGCATATTGCTTGAGCGGGCGCCTTTCGAAGACTTGCAGAACAACTACAACTTCGACGCGGAAATGATTGTTCTGGCGCACTTGTTGGGCATGGAGTGCGCGCAAATCGCCATCCCCACTCGGTACGATAAGGAAGTGTCAAGTCTCGACCCGATTCCCTACGGGATTAACGTTCTCAAAATGATGGCTCGACATCTCCGCGGAGACTACAGGAAGCTCCTGCGCAGGAACGGAGAATCCCTCCAGCCTTCGTTCGGATCTGCTTCGAAGAAAAACGGTTGACGTCGTAGCCAAGAGAATCGTAGATGGGAGGTTTTTCATGAAGATCCTTCTCCTAGGCGCAGGTGGATTCATCGGCGCAAACCTCGCCGAGCGTCTCGTCAATGACGCCTATCACCAGATCACCGCTCTCGACATCGAGCGCGAGAAGCTGGATGAGACGGTGAAAAGCGGTGAGATCAACTACATCCACTTCGACATCCGTCGCAACGAAAAGGAACTCGAAAGACTCACCACCGAGCACGATCTGGTCGTTGATCTCGTGGCGATGGCGAATCCCAGTCTCTACGTTAGCAACCCCGTCGATGTGTTCAGGCTAAATTTCAGCGAGAATCTGAAGATCGCGGAATTTTGCGTGAAGCACAAAAAGCGCCTGGTGCAGTTTTCCACATGCGAGGTTTATGGGATTACCGCCGCGCGCGCCTTCGGGAAAGATTCCTCCAACTACCCCACTCCGTTTGTTGAGGACGAAACTCCTCTTATCATGGGACCGGTTAAGAACCACCGGTGGATCTATGCCTGCGCCAAACAACTCCTGGAGCGGGTCCTTCATGCCTATGGCCTCGAGGAGGGTCTAAACTACTCCATTATTAGGCCATTCAATTTCATCGGACCACGCATCGACTATCTTCCGAGCGAGCAGACGGGCAATCCGCGCGTCTTCAGCCATTTCATGAATGCGCTGCTTTATGGGACGCCGATGAAGCTCGTGGATGGTGGCATGAACTACCGCGCTTACACCTACATTGACGACGCCGTCGACTGTATCGCGCGCATTATCGAGAATCGAGGCGGAGTCTGCGATCGCGAGATCTTCAACATTGGCACGCCCGAAAATGAGGTCACGATCAAGGATCTCGCCCATAAGATGTACGCGGTTTTCGACAAACACTTCCGCCAGCCTGGTGACCCCTTTCCCGAGATCATCTCCGTATCGAGCGAAGAATTTTACGGAAAAGGTTACGAAGATTGCGATCGCCGCATTCCCGACGTCTCGAAAGCGCGTAAGCTCGTCGGTTGGAAGTCGAGGCATGACCTCGATTCGGTGCTTTATCACACGATGAAATATTTCGTGGATAAACACCGCGCGAAGCAGCCTATCGCTGCATAACGCGCGACTCTCAGAAGCGGCCACCTAGTTCCAAAAGAGAACTGCGCATAAGATCACTGCGCTTGAGTAGAACACGCCCGCCCAAGCTACGGTCTGATAGCGGCGCATCTTGGCAGTAAGCCAGCTGATCTGGTCTCGCATGATCCATGGCATCCCTACCCAGAAGAGTCCGTTGATAATCCATACGTACGCCAGGACCACGAGGAGGAGACGACTGGTTTCGTGGCGCATGAACGCCGCCTCGAGAAGAGGTTCCGCGGCAAGCAAGGCAAGCATTCCCATTGCGCGCACGGCGAGAAATTCCTCCACGTATTTCCAGGAAAGAAAGGCACCGACCACGATGGCCACGAGCATGGGATTGCGCAGGCGCGCAAATTCCCCCAGGTCCATGCTCTGAATAAGAAGGAAGCTCCAAATTGCCGCGAGAGCGATCAGCAAAGTTCCCATGATGCGGGAGCGTGGAAATTGCCGCAACAAACGAACGCTATCGTTTGAGCGCAGCAGGGCGAGACCGTGAGCTGCAAGCAAGACAACACCTGTTAGCAATCCGACAGACTGAAGAGTGACAGAATAGATCATTTTATGGCTATGGCTGCCGGTCTGCGCTTCGCCAGTTCCCAGTTCTTTCGCGTGAGCGCATCGCTCGCTGCGGCCACCTGGGCCTGTTTTTTGCTCAATCCTTCGCCACGGCCGAGTTCCGTATCGTTCCAGATCACGCGCGCGACGAAGCGCTTCGAGTGGTCTGGGCCGCTTTGCTCGAGAACTTCGTAGATCGGTGCGCACGGTTCGATGGCTTGAAGGATCTCCTGGAGTGCGCCCTTTGGATTGACTTCCTCGGGGTCTCGAGCAATGCGCTCAAAGTCGTCTTCGGTTGCACGTAAGACGAAGTTCCTGGCGGCGTCAAAGCCGCCGTCGAGGTAGACGGCGCCAACGACGCTTTCGAACGCGTCGGCCAGGGTGGAGGCTCGTTCGCGACCGCCGCTCGACTCTTCGCCCCGACCCATCATCAAATAGCGACCAAGATCGAGTTCCTGGGCGCGCATTTTTAAGGCGGCTCGGGAAACTATCCGCGTGCGCAGCTTGGTCATCATGCCTTCGGAAAAATCAGGATAGAGTCGATAGAGGTGTTCGGTCACCACCAACTGAATGACGGCGTCGCCCAAGAACTCCAACCGCTGATTGTCGAAGGGGTAATTCTTGCGCTCAAGCGAGATGCTAGGGTGCGTCATGGCTTCTGCAAGAAGCAATCCGTTGCGAAATTTGTAACCCAGTCGACCCTCGATCGGATTCATGATCGAAGCAGCATGGCGACTAGGCTCGCTAAGACTCATGGGATAGGACATGCCTCTATCATCAATTTACGACCTTTCCAATGCCACGCTCTGCAAAGGAGCTACAATCCAACATAATAGAAAAGGTTTGCGAACTCCATGCAACAAGCAATCACTGTTCTAGGCTGTCGTCGAGTGCTTCGAGGAGGGTCCCCATCGACGCTTCCGTCTCATCTCCCATATTCGAAATCCGAAAGGTCTCTCCCTTGATCTTGCCGTATCCGCCATCTATGGCCATTTGA
>Ga0081540_1004258_pt1 | contig 10983 bp, 5 predicted proteins | sample TabmetS2T1R1_FD_71024 | JGI IMG/M metagenome (GOLD analysis project Ga0081540, IMG submission 71024) | Tabebuia heterophylla rhizosphere microbial communities from the University of Puerto Rico - S2T1R1 | ecosystem: Host-associated > Plants > Roots > Rhizosphere ... | reverse complement strand
CGCGCGCGGCGACCTCTCCAAGAAGATCACCGTCGACGTGAAGGGCGAGATCCTCGAACTGAAGAACACCATGAACATCATGGTGGACCAGCTGAACGCCTTCGCCGCCGAGGTGACCCGCGTCGCGCGCGAGGTCGGCACCGATGGAAAGCTCGGCGGCCAGGCCGAGGTCCCGGGCGTGGGAGGGACCTGGAAGGACCTCACCGACTCGGTGAACTCCATGGCCGCGAACCTCACCGGCCAGGTGCGGAACATCGCCGAGGTGGCGACGGCCATCGCCGGCGGCGACCTCAGCCGGAAGATCACGGTGGACGTGCGGGGCGAGATCCTCCAGCTGAAGGAGACCATCAACACCATGGTCGACCAGCTGAACGCCTTCGCCGGCGAGGTGACCCGCGTCGCCCGCGAGGTCGGCACCGAGGGCCGCCTCGGCGGTCAGGCGCAGGTCCCGGGCGTGGCCGGCACCTGGAAGGCGCTCACCGACAGCGTGAACTTCATGGCGGGCAACCTCACCGCCCAGGTGCGGAACATCGCCGAGGTGACCACCGCGGTCGCTCGAGGAGACCTGTCCCGGAAGATCACCGTCGACGTCAAGGGCGAGATCCTCGAGCTGAAGAACACCATCAACACCATGGTGGACCAGCTCAACGCCTTCGCCGGCGAGGTGGCCCGGGTGGCCCGTGACGTGGGCACCGAGGGAAAGCTGGGTGGGCAGGCCGAGGTCCCCGGCGTGGCCGGCACCTGGAAGGACCTCACCGACAACGTGAACCTCATGGCGAAGAACCTCACCGCCCAGGTGCGGAACATCGCCGAGGTGGCGACGGCGATCGCCGGCGGAGACCTCTCCAAGAAGATCACCGTCGACGTCCGCGGCGAGTTCCTGGTTCTCAAGGAGACGCTGAACACGATGGTGGAGCAGCTCCGCTCCTTCGCCGGCGAGGTGACGCGCGTCGCCCGCGAGGTCGGCACCGAGGGTCGCCTCGGCGGTCAGGCCAACGTGCCGGGCGCGGCCGGAACGTGGCGGGACCTCACCGACAACGTGAACCTCCTCGCCGGAAACCTCACCACCCAGGTGCGGAACATCGCCGAGGTGACCACCGCGGTCGCGCGGGGAGACCTCTCCAAGAAGATCACCGTCGACGTGAAGGGCGAGATCCTCCAGCTGAAGGAGACCATCAACATCATGGTCGACCAGCTGAACGCCTTCGCCGCCGAGGTGACCCGCGTGGCGCGCGAGGTGGGCACCGACGGGAAGCTGGGCGGCCAGGCCCAGGTGCCCGGCGTGGCCGGGACCTGGAAGGACCTCACCGACACGGTGAACGTCATGGCCGCCAACCTCACCGAGCAGGTGCGCGGCATCGCCAAGGTCGTCACCGCCGTGGCCAACGGCGACCTCAAGCAGAACTTCACCGTGAAGGCGAAAGGCGAGGTCGCCGCGCTCGCGGACACCATCAACAACATGACCAGCACCCTGGCCACCTTCGCCGAGCAGGTGACCGGCGTGGCCCGCGAGGTCGGTGTGGAGGGACGTCTGGGCGGTCAGGCCAACGTGCCGGGCGCGGCCGGCACCTGGAAGGACCTCACCGGCAACGTGAACCTCCTCGCGGCGAACCTCACCACCCAGGTGCGCGCCATCGCCGAGGTGGCGACCGCGGTGACCAAGGGCGACCTGACCCGGTCGATCCAGGTCGACGCCCGCGGCGAGGTGGCCGAGCTGAAGGACAACATCAACACGATGATCGTGAACCTCCGGCTCACCACGGAGCGGAACACCGAGCAGGACTGGCTGAAGTCCAACCTGGCCCGGTTCACCGGCATGCTCCAGGGCCAGCGCGACCTGACCCGGGTGGGCCAGCTGCTGCTCTCCGAGCTCGGCCCTCTGATCAGCGCGAACCAGGGGGTGATCTACCGGACCACCGACGTGGACGCCGGCGAGACTGCCTCGCTGAGGCTGCTGGCGTCGTACGCAGACGACGGCCAGGTCGGACACCCCACGCTGTTCCACTTCGGTGAGGGCTTGGTCGGGCAGTGCGCGGTCGAGAAGCGCCGGATGCTGATCACCGACCTGCCACCGGACACCACCCGCGTCGGCTCGGGCCTGTTCAAGGCCCTTCCGCGCAACGTCATCGTCCTTCCGGTGCTCTTCGAGGGAGAGGTGAAGGCCGTCATCGAGCTCGCCTCGCTCAGCGGCTACACCGCCTCGCACCTGGCCTTCCTCGACCAGCTCACCGCGTCGATCGGCATCGTGCTCAACAGCATCGAGGCGACGATGAAGACCGAGGCCCTGCTCGAGCAGTCGCAGAAGATCGGCGCCGAGCTCCAGGCCCAGCAGAAGGAGCTGCAGCAGACCAACGAGCAGCTCGCGCAGAAGGCCCAGCAGCTCGCGGACCAGAACGCCGAGGTGGAGCGCAAGAACCAGCAGATCGAGCAGGCCCGTCGCGCGCTGGAGGAGAAGGCGGAGGAGCTGGCGTTGACCTCCAAGTACAAGTCCGAGTTCCTCGCCAACATGTCGCACGAGCTCCGGACGCCGCTGAACTCCATCCTCATCCTCGGCCAGCAGCTGGCCGAGAACCCGGAGCAGAACCTCACCGCCAAGCAGGTCGACTTCGCCCGCACCATCCACAGCGCGGGAACCGACCTCCTCAACCTGATCTCCGACATCCTCGACCTGTCGAAGATCGAGTCCGGCACGGTGACGGTGGAGCCGGCGGACGTGTACTTCAGCAACCTCCTCGACACCGTGGCCCGGCCGTTCCGCCACGACGCCGAGACCCGCGGGCTGTCCTTCGAGGTCTCGCTCGATCCCGATCTGGGGCGGAGCCTCTTCACCGACCAGAAGCGCCTCCAGCAGGTCCTCAAGAACCTCCTTTCCAACGCCTTCAAGTTCACCGAGCACGGCGGCGTGCACCTCAAGGTGTCCGCGGCCCGGCTCGGTTGGTCCAGCGAGCACCCGGTGCTCGACCAGTCGCCGATGGTGGTGGCCTTCGAGGTGTCCGACACCGGCATCGGCATCGCGCCGGAGAAGCAGAAGATCATCTTCGAGGCGTTCCAGCAGGCCGACGCGGGGACGTCCCGCAAGTACGGCGGCACCGGCCTCGGGCTGGCCATCAGCCGCGAGCTGTCCAACCTGCTCGGCGGCGAGATCCAGCTCCGGAGCACGCCGGGGATGGGCAGCACCTTCACCCTGTACCTGCCCATCCGCTACGTCGGCCCCTCCAGCCCGGTGCGCGAGCTGGCGCGCCAGGCGCTGGTGGTGGACCGGCCCAGCGTGCGGGTGGTGGAGGCCTCGACGCCGGAGCTGGTGCCGGACGACCGCGCGGATCTCCAGCCAGGAGATCTGAGCCTGCTGGTGGTGGAGGACGACCCGCACTACGCCCGCGTGCTGGCGGACCTCGCCCGCGATCAAGGCTTCAAGGTGCTGATCGCCGGAAGGGGCACCGAGGCGCTGGAGCTGGCCCGCGAGTTCCGTCCCGGCGCGGTCTCGCTCGACGTGTTCCTCCCCGACATGCTGGGCTGGACCGTCCTCAGTCACATGAAGCAGGACGTGAACCTGCGCCACATCCCGGTGCAGATGGTCACCCTGGACGAGAACCGGCAGCACGGTCTCAGCCGCGGCGCCTTCTCCTTCGTCACCAAGCCGGCCACCACCGAGGGCCTGGCCTCGGCCATCGAGAAGCTCCGGGAGTACACGACGCCCCGGCGGAGGCGGCTGCTGATCGTCGAGGACAACGACATCGAGCGGACCAGCATCCAGGAGCTGCTCGCGCACGACGACATCGACATCCTCACCGCGGGCACCGGCGCGCGGGCGATGGAGATCCTCGAGCAGGAGCGGGTGGACTGCATGGTGCTCGATCTGCGCCTGCCGGACATCTCGGGCTTCGAGGTGCTGGGACGGATCCGCGACCGCGGGACGTTGCCGGACCTCCCGGTGGTGGTCTTCACCGGCCGCGAGCTGACGCAGGACGAGGACCGGCAGCTCCAGGAGCTGGCCCGGACCGTCGTGCTCAAGGGCGTGGAATCGCCGGAGCGGTTGCTCGACGAGACGGCGATCTTCCTGCACCGCATCGTCTCCGACCTTCCGGCGCACAAGCAGAAGATGCTGGAGAAGCTCCACCGTTCGGACGAGGACCTCCGCGGACGGAAGGTCCTGGTGGTGGACGACGACGTGCGGAACATCTTCGCGCTGGGAAGCGTGCTCGAGCGACACGGCATGGACGTGCTGACCGCCCAGACCGGCCGCGAGGCGATCTCGCTGCTCGGGACCACGCCCGACGTCGCGGTCGTGCTGATGGACATCATGATGCCCGAGATGGACGGCTTCCGGACCATCCAGGTCATCCGCCAGGATCAGGGCTTCCGTCGTCTCCCCATCGTGGCGCTCACCGCGAAGGCGATGAAGGGTGACCGCGAGAAGTGCCTCGACGCGGGCGCCTCGGACTACCTCGCCAAGCCGGTCAACACCGACCAGCTCCTGGCGACGCTCCGGAACTGGCTCCATCGCTAGGGCAAAGGCCTCGGACGTGGCGGAGGGCGAGCGGACGCAAGCTCGCTCTCCAGGTGGGACCGCGGGGCGCGTGCGATCGGGTGAACGCCGGACCCCGTCACGGGTCGGTGCTCCTCCGTCCCGAGAAACGAGCGACGACCCTCCACCAAAGACGTTCGTGCGCCTTGCGGAAGCCGGGGACGATGACTTCGTTGGAGCGAGGATGAGGCCGCTCCGGGTGCTGCACGTGGACGACGTGGACGACGACGTTCGCCTGGTGGAGCGGCACCTGCGGCGCAGTGGCTGGTCGGTGGAATGGACCCGGGTGGAGACCGCGGACGCGCTCCGCGAGGCGCTCCGCGCCCCATGGGACGTCATCCTCTCCGACTTCAACATGCCGGGCTTCTCCGCCGTGGAGGCGCTGGAGATCGTCCAGACCTCGGAACAGGCCGGGACGCCGTTCATCGTCGTCTCGGGAAGCGTCGGCGAGCAGGCGGCCGTCGAGGTCCTGCTCCGAGGCGCCGACGACTTCGTCAACAAGGCCAACCTCGCTCGCCTCGCGCCGGCCATCGAACGCGAGCTGGAGGACGCCCAGGTTCGTCTCGAGAAGCAGGAGGCTCAGCGGGCGCTCGCCGAGGCTCTGGCCTCGCGCGAGGAGCTGATCGCCATCGCCGGGCACGAGTTCCGCAACCCGCTCGCTGCGCTGCAGATCACCATCGACAGCCTCCACCGCTCCGGCCACGCTCCGGAGCACGCCCCCGCCCTGGCCCGGCAGGTCCGCCGCCTGCGAGACCTCGTCACCCGCTTCGTGGACATCGCCGCGCTGGGGGCGGGCTCCTTCGAGCTCCGCACCTCGGACCTCGACCTGTCCCTCATCGCCCGCCGGGAGGTGCGGCGCATCTCGACCGAGCCGGAGCGGGTGCAGCTGGAGGCGCCGGAGTCGGTGCCGGTGCACGCCGACCGCGGCCGCCTCGAGCTGGTGGTGGCTTCCCTCCTCGACAACGCGCTGAAGTTCGGTGGGTCGCAGCCGGTGCTCGTCCGCGTGAGCCGCGACGAGGAGGGAGGTCTCCTCGAGGTGGCAGATCGCGGTCCGGGCCTGGGCGAGGCCGAGCGAGAGACGGTGTTCCGCCCTTTCGGCAAGGGAGTCTCGTCGCGGCACTACGGCGGGTTCGGCCTCAGCCTGTGGCTCAGCCGCTCGATCGTCGAGCGGCACGGCGGCTCCATCGTGGCGCTGCCCAACCCCGGAGGCGGAGCGCTCTTCCGGGTGCGGCTCCCGCTCAGGTCCCTGACCCGCAGTGCGCCCGGATCTTTTCCAGCAGGACCTCCACCTCCACCGGCTTCGGGATGAGGTCCTTCACCTGGGGGTCGTCGCGCAGGCGCCCGGGCAGACGGCTCGCGGAGAAGAGCAGCACCGGGATGGTCCGCAGCTGCTCGCGGGCCCGGGCGAGGAACTCCTCGCCGTCCACTCCCGGCATCAACACGTCGAGGATGACGGTGCAGAACCGGTGATTTCCCTCGGCGAGGACCTGGAGGGCCACGCCGCCGTCGGGCGCAGCGACGACGTGAAACCCCTCCTGGGTCAGGATCTGCTCCACGGCCTCGCGGACATCCTCGTCGTCCTCGACCAGGAGCACCGACCTCGTTCCGTTCCCTTGCACGCTCCCCTGCACGTCGGTGGAGTTAGGGCGCCTCGCGGCCGGTGCCCACGTCCCGCCGGACGGGGGACCTGTCCCCCGCGCACTTGATGGTCCAGCACGCGACAGTGTGCTCGGTCGGAAAGTCGGGAGCGCGTCAAGGCTCCCCCCATCGCGCGGCGCAGCGGACCGGACTGCGGCTTCGCCCCTGAATGCACAAGGTGCCGGAATGAAAGAGCCGGAGCCGTTCCCCGATCCTGGACGGACGTCCACCGAGGAACCGTCGCCGCTCCTTCTCGAGCGGCTCCACCGTGCGCTCGCGCGGTGGAACGAGCGCCGGCTCCGCGCCGAGCAGCCCACCCGGCGCTGGCGCGACGAGATCGAGGACGACCTCCGGATGCGCAGCCTGGAGGGCGAGTGGATCGAGGCCGAGCGCGCGGCCCTGTCCCCCTGGACGCGCGGCCTCCCCCGAACTTCCGCGAGCTTCCTCCGCTGGTTCGAGGCGCTCGGGCTGGACGGCGACGTGGACCACGAGGCGATGCCCGATCTGCCGGCCGGGCACCCGACGCTGGACGAGGTCCGCTGGTGGATGCGCCAGGAGCTCGCCGCCTGCTCGGGCATCGATGCCCTGGTGACGCTCCTCCGGCTCCGGCTGCCCGACCTTCCGGAGCTGGCACGCCTCGCCGCTGGACGCGAACGGTTGCTCCATCTCGGCCGTCGGATGGGTGTCGAGAGCGAGGGGGTTCGCGCGGTCTGGGAGTCGCTCGCCGTCGCCAATCTCGACGTCGCCTTCGCGCTCAGCCGCCGCTACGCCTGGCATGCGGTGGGTGCGCTGGGCGCGGTGGCGATGACCGCCGCCGACCGGACGGAGCGGCTCGTTCGCGCGCTGCGGCCCCTCGGGTTCGACGTCGACGGCGCGGATCTCCCGGGCGAGCACGCGGGGTCCGCGAGATTGCTCCGCGCGGTGCTCATCCCGATCATCGAGGAGGATCCAGCCCGGATCGCCTTCGTCGCGGAGGGTGCGGTGCTCCGCCTCCGCGCCGGTGTGCGCTGCGACCGCCGGTACCGGAGCGAGCTGGACCTCTCCGAGCCCGATTCCCACGTCTCCGGGTCGCCGACACCGCCCTCGTCGAGGTGAATGCCAGCACGGGACTGGCGCCGCCAGGCCCTCTCCCCCTGGAGCGTCCTCCCACTCGCCGCATCGCCGCCTCGGCGCCGCCGGAGAGCGGTACCGTCCTCGGCCATGGCTCTGCTCACGCTTCTCGTCCTCGCCGCCGCCACGCCGCCTCCCCCCGCCGCGCTCGAACGCGACGTGCGCGCCTTGATCGGGATCCGCACCTCGACAGGCCCCAGCCTGTCGCCCGACGGCAAGCGAGTCGCGTTCCTGTCCAACGTCACCGGCTCTCCCCAGGTCTGGACCGTCTCGACTGGCGGCGGATGGCCGGATCTGGTGACGACCTTCGACGATCCGGTCACCCACGTGGAGTGGTCCCCCGCCGGTGACTGGCTCGCCGTCGGGGTCGCTCCCGGCGGAGGGATGAATCAGCAAGTCTGGCGCATGCGGCCCGACGGCTCCGAGGCTCAGCGCATCACCCGCGGCGGCAAGGAGACCAACTACCTCGTGGGCTGGGACCACGCCGGGAAGACGCTCGTCGTCGCCAGCAACCAGCGCGAACCCTCGGCGACGGACGTGTACCTCCTCCAGCCGGATGCCGCGGCGCTGGGCACCCCCGCCTACGTGGGCAAGGGGATGAACGGCGCGGACGACGTCACCCGCGACGCGCGGCGGGTGCTGATCAACCGGCTGGTCTCCCGGGGCAGCAACGATCTGCTGCTCTACGACGTCGACGCACGAACCGAGACGCTGCTCACGCCACACGAGGGACCGGGCAACTTCGAGGGTCGCCTCTCCCCGGACGGGCGTACGGTGTGGCTGTCCAGCGACAAGGATCGCGACCTGCCCGCCTTCGCGAGGATCCGCCTCGGCGCCGACGGCCGTCCCGGTCCCATCGAGATCGTCGCCGAGCGTCCCGATGCCGGCCTCGCTGGGTTCGAGATCGACGAGACCGGCAAGCGCGCCCTCCTGGTCTGGAACGTGGCCGGTCGCTCGGAGCTCGCGCTGCTGGATCTCACGACCGCCCGCAGCCGCCCGATCACCGGCGCACCCTTCGACGTGGTCGGAAAGGTGTCGCGCTCGCGGGACGGCCGCCTCTGGGCCATGTCCGCCTCGGGCGCGAACCGCCCCACCGACCTGTGGCTGCTCGACGGGTCGACCGGTCGGCTCCGGCAGCTCACCCGCTCCGCCCATCCCGGCGTGGCCCTCGACAAGCTGGTGCGCCCCGAGCTGGTGCGCTTCAAGGCCCACGACGGCCTGCCCCTGTCCGGCTGGCTCTACCGGGCACCAGGGCGAACCGGCCCGGGGCCGGTGGTGCTCTCGTTCCACGGGGGCCCGGAGGGGCAGGAGCTTCCAATCTTTCGCGCCGACTACCAGGTGCTCCTTGCGCAAGGCATCTCGGTGTTCGCGCCGAACGTCCGAGGCTCCGCCGGGTTCGGCAAGCGCTTCCTCAGTCTCGACAACGGTGCGTTGCGCGTGGAGGGGGTGAAGGACCTGAAGGACTGCGCGGACTGGGTCGTGAAGTCGGGCGTGGGCGATCCAAAGCGCCTCGGGGTGATGGGCGGCTCCTACGGCGGCTACATGGTCATGGCCGGACTCACCGAGTTCCCCGGTCTCTTCGCCGCCGGCGCAGACCTCTTCGGCATCGTGAACTTCGAGACCTTCTTCCGCGACACCGAGCCGTGGATGGCCGCCATCTCCACGGTGGAGTACGGCGATCCGAAGACGCAGCGCGATCTGCTCCAGAAGCTTTCGCCCATCCACAAGCTGGACCGGATCCGGACTCCGACCATCGTGCTCCACGGCGCGAACGACACGAACGTCCCGGTGGTGGAGGCCGAGCAGGTGGTGGCCGCGCTCAAGAAGAATGGCGTTCCGGTCGAGTACGTCCTGTTCCCCGACGAGGGCCACGGGTTCCGGAAGCTACCGAACCGGGTCCGCGCGCAGGTGGAGATGACCGCGTTCTTCCTGCGCTACCTCGCCGGCGACACGAGCGCGGCCGCCACCGGGTCCGCCCGTTGAGCCCGGTCCCGACTCCCGCTAGAGAGTGGGGATGACCGACCCGGGCTTCGTCGACGTGACGTTCACCGTCGAGCCCAACTACGCCGGCTGGCGGCTGGACCGATACCTCTGCGAGAAGATCCGCCGGCTGTCGCGGACCCGCGTGCAGCGCATCCTCGAGCGGAGCCTGGTGTCGGACCGCCCGCTCAAGCCGAGCACGCGCGTCCACCCCGGCCTCACCTTCACCCTGCGCCGTCGTGCCCAGGCCGAGCCCGAGGTGCCTGAGAACGTGGTCGAGCTGTACCTGGATGCGAGCCTCCTGGTTCTCGACAAGCCCGCCGGCCTGCCCATCCATCCCACCGCGCGCTACCACCACAACACGCTGGTGAAGCTCCTCGAGCGCAAGCACGGCCCGGCGCTGCGCGCGGACCCGGCGCACCGGCTGGACCGCGAGACCTCCGGGCTGCTGGTGTGTGGCCGCGGCGCCGAGGCATCGCGTTCGCTGATGCGCGCCTTTCAGTCCGGTGCGATCCGCAAGGAGTACCTGGCCATCGTCGAGGGGCATCCGCCCGACGATTTCTCCGTGGACGCCCCGATCGCCGAGGGCACGCCACAGGTGCGGATCGCGGTCCGCATCGACGTTCGCGCCGGAAAGCCCGCGCGCACCCGGTTCACGGTGGAGCGTCGCTTCCTGCGGGACGGCGCGCCCTTCGCCTTGCTGCGCTGTCTGCCCGAGACCGGACGCCAGCATCAGATCCGGATCCACGCCCGCGAGGCCGGCTTCCCGCTGGTGGGGGACAAGATCTACGGCCCCGACCCCGGATACTTCGACCGGTTCAGCAAGCGCTGCCTCGAGCCCGAGGCGTGGGCGCGCCTGCGGCTTCCGCGGCACGCCCTTCACGCAGCCAGGCTGGAGCTCCCCCATCCGGCGACCGGAAACCGGCTGTTTTTCGAGGCTCCGCTGCCGCCCGATCTGTCCGATTTCTGTCTCGCCGCACCGGGGTCGGGTGAGGTGGGCGAAGCGGCGACGTCGGCGCTCCTGACCGCCGCCTGAGCGCCGGCGGCGCCACTTGCGGTGACCAGGTCCCGGACGCGATCCTCTCTGCTGTGCTGAAGGGGCGTTACGACGAGGGTCCACACCGGGACCAGGCCCCGCCACAGGTACTGGTGGTGGATGACGAGCCGGCGAACGTGCGGCTCGTCCAGGCGTATTTGAAGGCCGAAGGGTTCCGCGTGCTCGGCGCCTTCAGCGGCTCCGAGGCGCTCGAGCAGGTGGAGAAGGGGGGCGTGGATCTGGTGCTCCTCGACATCCGCATGCCTCACATGGACGGGTTCGAGGTCTGCCGGCGCATCCGTCAGAACCCGGCCTGCGCCCGCATGCCGGTGGTGTTCCTCACCGCCGAGTTCAACGACGCCGACAGCGAGCTGCAGGGCCTCGAGGCAGGCGCCGACGAGTACCTGCACAAGCCCATCCAGCGCCGCGCCCTGGTGGCGCGGGTCCGCAACCTCATCCGCCTCGCCGATGCCGAGCGCGACCGGCGGATGGCGACCCAGCTCGCCCAGAGCGAGAAGCTGGCCGCGATCGGGCAGATCGCCGCCGGCGTGGCGCACGAGATCAACAACCCGCTCGCCTTCATCCTCAGCAACCTCACCTCCCTGAAGAGCTACGTGGACGACGTGAAGCAGGTCATCGCCGCCTACCGCGTCTCGGCCGGTGAGGGCCGCGCGCTCGAGGAGCGCATCGGGTT
>Ga0081540_1004257_pt1 | contig 10985 bp, 9 predicted proteins | sample TabmetS2T1R1_FD_71024 | JGI IMG/M metagenome (GOLD analysis project Ga0081540, IMG submission 71024) | Tabebuia heterophylla rhizosphere microbial communities from the University of Puerto Rico - S2T1R1 | ecosystem: Host-associated > Plants > Roots > Rhizosphere ... | reverse complement strand
CGGTCACCAGCGCGTTGGTGACCAGGCCAAGGCCGGATGAGTTCATCCCGGTCTTGGCAAGCAGTCCCGCCTCGACCATCGTGACGAAGTCCGGGCCCTCGTCTTGCGTCGCTTCCAGGACCACCACGGTCTCGCTGGTATGCGGGAGCCAGTCCCAGTTCTGGCCGATCAGGGTGGAGCCGTCCGCGCCCGGCGGGGGAACCACCGCGAACGCGGTGCAGCCGTCCGCCGCACGCCGCTGGCCCGCCGCCTGGCGGGCCTTGGCCGCGAACATCACCTCGGTGCGGACGTTGATGGCGAGCACGTCGCCCGCGTCGAGGCCCGCTCCTTCGGCGATGCCCCGGATCTCGTCCAGGTACGCGGGCCGGAACCCGGCAATGGGCTTCTCGAACCTGGCCGCCTCGCGGCGCACGGTCGCCCAGTCCCAGCCAGCGTAGTGGGCGAACACCTCCCGGTAGGCCGCCACCGATCGCCGTACGCGGCCCGCGGCCCGTGCGCCGTACTGCCGGCCGCGCTCGAGCGCGCATCCCTTCACGCGCACATGGGGGAACATGGTGACCGCCCTTCGGTCGCAGCTATCCTGCCGTCTTCATACCCGGCTCGCGATATCGGCAGTGGTGGCGATCCACACGTCCTCGTGGCCGGTGACGAACGAGATGAACGCGTCGAGGAAGGCGAGCCTGCCGGGACGGCCGATGACCTGCGGGTGCATGGTGAACACGCAGCATCCGCCCATCTCCCGGATGCCGAGGAACTCCTCTTCCCAGATCGAGCGGACCGAGGCCGTGGTGGCGATGGTCTTCGTCCAGGAGGCGCCGTCGAACCAGAAATGGGCGGCGTCGTCCAGGATCCACTGGACTGGCACCTCGACCACGGAGGACCCGTCGTGCCGGTACGGCCGCACATCGTCCATCATGTTCGACGAATAAGCGAACCCGTGCCCGGCGAGCAGGCCGAGCGTGTGTGGGCTGAAATCCCAGGACGGCGACCGGTACCCGGTGATCTCGGCCCCGAACGACCGCAGCACCTCCAGACCTCTGGCCAGCTCGGCCTCTTCCTCATCGCGCGAGAGCCGCGACGGCGAGGTGTGCGTGTACCCGTGATGCGCCAGCTCGTGTCCGGCCGCCAGGATCGCGGCGACCCGGTCGGGGTGCCGCTCGGCCACCCTGCCCGGCACGAAGAACGTCGCGCGGACCCGGTGCCGCTCGAGCAGGGCGAGCAGGTCGGGCACGGCTACCTTCGCCCCGTACGTTCCCTGGGACAGCACGCCCGGCCGGCCGGCGTTACCGGGGTCCTTGGCGATCCACACTTCCTCGGCGTCGAAATCGAACGTGAACGAGGCGGCACAGCGAGTTCCATCGGGCCACATGCGTGCGTGACCTCCTCTCATCCGGCTCCGCCGGGAACGGCAGCCCCGCTCTCCCTGCCAGGGCGCCTCTGTGAGCTTCCCACGCGGAACCGATCGCCCGGGAGAGCCGTCCAAGCTTCCGTGACGACCACGAGGCGGCGGCCAGGCCCGCGTGTGCGGTGGCTGCTGCTGCCCGCGGTCGGGCTTGGCCTGGTGACCGCGTCGTGCGGCGTGCGCTCGGCGGCGGGCCCAGCCCAGCCGTCCGGCCCGACCGCCCTCATCTCGGGTGTCGTCGAGGCCAGGCCGGGATGCCCCGTGGAGCGGCCGGTCCGCATGTGCAGGCCCCGCCCGGTGGGTGACGTCCGGGTCGAGGCCCGGTTCCTGTCCGCCGCGGCGACCGCGAGCACCCGCACCCGCGCGGACGGACACTACTCCCTCCGGCTCGGACGCGGCCGGTACGTGCTGGTCGCGGTGACGAGGCAGACCCTCCCGCGCTGCCCGCACGTGCTGGTCTCGGTCACGTCAGCGGCGCCCGTGCACGCCAGCATCCGCTGCGATAGCGGGATTCGCTGACGCAGCGGATGCTGGCGCCGGTGTCGGCGGGACCCGTGCGGGGTCCCGCCCACCGTCACTTGAGCCGGATCTTCAGGACACGCGTCCCCCAGTTCCGGATCCTCCCGTTTGTGGTCTGGCTCGACCGGGGCGGAATGTACTCGGTGGCCAGCCACGCGGCGTCCGTACTGCTGTCCGGCACCGCGAAGGAGTAGTCGCCCCAGCGCGGCGCGTTAGCCGGGGACCGGATGTATGGCCCGGAACCCGCAGCGGCCACGACAGTCGGCCCGAAGTTCGCGCGGCCGGCCTTCAGGAGGGCGTAGGCGGCGGCCGGGAACCGCGCCTTGCTGGTCAGCGTGAAGATGACGGCAGCGTTCCCTGCGGCATCCGGCTGGACCGCCGGGTAGATCTGGTACCGGCCGCGGGAGGCGATGTAGCCCTGGCGGACGATCGACGCGCTGGCGATCCCGGACGCGCCGAGCGTCGGCTTCACCTGGAACCAGGCGCCGCCCGCGCGGGTCGTGCCGTCGCCGTTGGGTATGACCGCCGTCGTCAGCTCACCCCAGATCGCGCCGCCGACGAACTGCGTCGACTGCATCCGGTCGTCGCCGGAGTCCAGCTTGGCGGTGGCACCCTTCTGCGGAGCGGGCGGCGGGACGGCGTAGTTCTCGGAGTTGATGTTGATGCTGGTCAGGGTCGGCGTGCCGCCCAGGCCGACCTGGTCGCGGTTCGTCACGGCCCACACGCTGAGCCGGTTGTCACCGTTGCCGGTCGGGTCGAGCGAGGCGAGCATGTACTCGGCGTTCGGCGTCCCCCTGGCGAGCGCGGGCTGCGGCGCCACCGTATCGGTCGTCAGGCCGGCGAAGTGAACGAAGTGCGGGCTCGCGACGCCGTTGACCAGGTCGGCCTTGTCGATGACCCACATCTCAGCGCCGTTGAACTCCGGCCCGTTGATGGAGAACTCGTCCGCGGTGACGTACAGGTTGGTCTGGTCGATCCCGATCCTCGGCTGGTCGCCGAAGCACGGGCAGCCGTTCCCGCCCAGGTCCGTCGTGTCGATCGAGTACTGCGTCCACAGCCCAAGAGGGCTCGGGCTGTGCCGGACGGCGATCAGCAGGGATCCGGCGGTGAACGTGTTGTTCAGGAACAAGATGGTCGCGAACCAGGTCTGGGTCGAGCGGTCGAACCAGCAGCGCGGGTCGCTGGTGAACTCCGCGCCGCCGACGTTGAACAGGTCGTTGACGTTGAAGGGCCCGCGCAGCGACTTCCCGTTCGTGCGGTAGATGCGGTACGCGGAGTTGACCGGCTCGAGCACGAACCCGTTGCCCTGGCACAACCCCTGGTCCGGCGGCTCGAACTTGCCCTCGTAGTTGGTGAACTGGCTGTCCCGGCTGCTGACGCCGTTGAAGTTGACGCTCGGCCGGCGCGTGAGCGCCGTCGCGGCCGACGCCTGCGCCGGCACGTGGGGCACCGCCGCGGTCGCCGAGTAGTGGCCGGACGGCAGCCGGCGGGCCGTCTTCGGCATCACCCGCGTCGCCGGCCGCGCGGACGCCGCCGGAACGCCCGCCCGGGCCAGACCCGGCGTGCCGTGGTAGGTGTGCACCGCGGGCGGCGTGCTCGCCCGCGGTGCGGACGGTTGCGCCGCCGCGGGCGCCAACCCTGTTGCGATCGTTGCCAGGCTCGCGGCCGCAGCCACGCCCAGCCAACCCATGCGAGTCAGGTTCACCCTGATCCCCCTTCGACGAAGGTCGGTCCCCAAAGCCTGTCCCAACCCGGCATTCTGCACCCGCGGTAGCGGTGTGTACACCCTCGCTTTTCCCGGTGGAACGGCTCCGTTGGGGATGCCCGCTTTGACGGAGAGCACCGATGACGGGTCAGGCTATCTTTCCGGCCTCGTCGCGGTGGTTGTTTCGGCATTCGGCGCGCCGCCGGCTCGCATTCGTATGCCCTGACCGTGGTGCGCGTTCCGAATGGCCGGCCGGCGGCCGTGCACTATTCCGGTCGGCCCGGCTCCGCGGTGTCTGATCCCGGGGTTTCGCCGCTGCCCGTCGCGCCGCCGGTCGCCAGCCGCGCATCGGCGATGCGGTCCGCCTGCCGATGTGTGGCGGCGTGGCCGAGCACCGCCGTCAGGAAGGGCTCCCTGTTGAGCGCGTACACGGTCGCGGCGGTGTGCCCGGTCACGGTCGCCGTGCGGGGCACGGCGCGCAGCAGGGCGATCTCCCCCACTCCCTCGCCGCGCCCGCACCGGCGCAGGAAGCGCCCGTCCCGGTAGACGTCAAGCTCCCCCGCGGCGATCACGTAGTAGGCATCTCCCGGGTCGCCCTGCCGGATCAGTACGGCCCCCGCCGGTATCTCGACGGGCTTCAGGGACGCGGCAAGGCCCTCGATCGCGGGCGCGGGCAGCTCGGCGAACAGCGGCAGCGAGCGCAGCAACGCGATCTCCACGACCGGCACGCGTGCCCCGGCGTCCAGCCCGAACAACTCGCGCCCCCCGGCCACGGCAGCCAGCGGCAGCACGGCCGCGACCCCCACCAGCGCGAGCCCGCTGCCGCCCAGGTACACCAGCAGCGGCACGAGCAGTGAGCCCAGCGCGAGCCCGGCCATCGTGAGCCCTTCCAGGACGCCGAAGACCCGGCCCAGCAGCTGGGCCGGAACCGAACGCTGCAGGAGGGTGCGGCTGGCGACGTCCAGCAGGGCGCGGCTTGCCCCCACCACCGTCAGCAGGGCCACGGTGCCGGCCAGGCCGAGACCGAGCGCGAGCGCGGCCAGCGCACCGCTGAGCACGAGCGCCGCGCCCAGGATCGGCCCGCCCAGGCGGCGGCCCACGAGCATCGTGCTCACCGTGGCCGCCAGCACCGCGCCCACGCCGTAGGCGAGGTTGAGGTAACCGGCCCACGCCTGCGGGCGGTCGAGCACGTTGATGGCCAGGATGACGAACAGCAGGTCCAGCGCGCCCACCACGACCGCCTCCGCGGTCAGCAGCGCCAGCATGACCCGGAGCCGCGCCCGGCGGACCGTCAGCAACAGGCACTCGCCGATGTGGGCCAGCACGGCCGGGGCACGCTCCCCGGGAGCGCGCTCTCCGGGCGAGGCGAGCGCCCGCACCCGGAGCCAGGCGACCAGCAACGCGGCGACCGTGCCGAGGCCGGCGCACACCGCGAACACGCTAGCCACGCCACCGAGCGTGATCAGCACTCCGGTCAGCAGCCCCGCCGTCGCGATCCCGGTGGCCTCCAGCCAGCTCGCGGCCACGTTGGCCGCCGTCAGCTGATCGGGGGTGGTGGCGACCGAGGGGATCAGCGTCGACTGCGCCGGGCGGGTCGTCGTCACCGCCGTCGAGGCCACGACCGCGGCCGCGTAGGCCGCCACCGGCGCGCCCGCGACGACCGCCGCGGCGGTGGCGGCCATCGCCGCGGCCTGCACCCCGTAGCCCCCGGCCAACAGGAGCACGGGTGACCGGCGGTCCGCGGCCGCCGCCGCCACGGGCGCCAGGACCGCGGCCGGGACCAGCTGCGCCAGCGCCACCAACCCGGCGATCGTGGCGCCACCATGGGCGTAGGCGTAGACCAGCATCGCAATCCACACCGAGTACTCGGTGAGGATGAACAGCGTGTACGCGCCAAGCACACGAAGCAGTGCCCTGTTGCCCGCCAGCGAGCGGAAGGCGCGCAGGCGGCGGGCGCCGGAATCACCAGCCACCATTTCCCACTCCCTACCGGACTGGTTACCCCCGCTAGCATGGCGTGATGCCATCTCAGATGCGGCCGGTCGTCGTGATCGGGGCCGGGGTGAGCGGGCTGACCACGGCGATCTGCCTGGCCGAAGCCGGCCATCGCGTGACCGTGTGGGCCGCCGACCCGCCCGGGCGGACCACCTCCATGGTCGCCGGCGCGTTGTGGGGGCCGTCGTTTCAGGAGCCGGTCGCGAAGACGCTGGCGTGGACGCAGCAGTCGCTGCGCGATTTCGTTGTGCTCGCTCAAGACCCCGGGTCAGGGGTACGGATGGCCCCGGTGCTGACCGTCGGTGACCTTCCCGGGCTCGATGACATGCCGCCGCAAGCACGGCTGATCCCCGACCTGCGCCAGGCCGAGCCTTCCGAGGTGCCGGCGGGCTTCGGCCGGGGTTTCCGCGCCACGATGCCGCTGGTGGACATGCCACGCTACCTGGAGTATCTCGCGGAGCGCCTGGCGGCGGCGGGCGGGCAGATCGAGATCCGCGCCGTGCGCTCGCTGAGCGAGGCCGGACAGGCGGCGCCGGTCGTCGTGAACTGCTCCGGGCTGGGTGCGCGGGAGGTGGCCGGCGACCGCGACGTGCGCCCGGTCTTCGGCCAGCACGTGGTGCTGGCCAATCCGGGCCTGGACACGCTGTTCATGGAGCTGAGCCAGGAGCTGGAGTGGACCAGCATCTTCCCCCACCCCGAGCGGGTGGTGTGCGGCGGAGTCAGGCTCCCGGGCCGCTGGGACACCGCCGTCGACCCCGGCATCTCCGAGCGGATTCTGCGGCGCTGCCGCAGCGTCGAACCACGGCTGCGGGACGCTGACCTCATCGAGGTCGTGACCGGGCTGCGGCCCGACCGCCACACCGTGCGCGTGGAGGCCGAGACATCCGCGTCCAGGCGGTACGTCCACAACTACGGCCACGGCGGGGAGGGCGTGAGCCTGTCGTGGGGCTGCGCGCGGGAAGCGGCCGGGCTGGCCGTCGCCTGACCGGGATGCCGCCGCTAGTGGGCCGGCACGACAAGCTCGCGGCCCCGGTAGAACGCTTCCTGCTCATCGAGGATGTACGGAGCCATCGCCGCGCGCCGGCGCGCCTCCGATTCGGAGGCTCGCCACGCCTCGCACGCCTGTTGTGAGGCCCAGGACGACACGCCGATGATCTGCTGCCCGTCTTCGGACCAGTAGGCGTAGGCGCGCAGCATGCCATCCGGATGCGTATCCGGCCGCCAGGCCTGCTCGAACTCGGTCAGCGTGCCCGGCTTGATCCGTCGCGTCGTCATCCAGACGAAATGTTCCTCCATCGTCGCCTCCTCCGTGGCCCGCGCGGGCGCTGCCACCGGTACCGCTGCCGTTTCCGGGATTATTCCGCGACACGGGTCCTCGCGAACTGGCTCAAACTACACCTCTAGCCAGCAAGGGCGGGGCTCACCAACACTGGCTGGTACGTCTGCTCACCGAAAGGCAACGCTATCCATGTACCACGTGAACGCCAGCAACCTGCCGGGCAACGACATTTCCCGCCAGTTCGAAGGCGGCAAGCACGGCCCGTGTTCGGTGTCGTTCTTCCTCGTGCACAACCGGCCCGGCGAGGGACCCGCCATGCATCACCATGCCTACGACGAGACCTTCGTCATCTTGGAGGGCAACGTCGTGGTCCACGTCGGCGACGAGTCCCTCGAAGGCGGCCCCGGCGACATCGTCATCGGCCCGGCCGGCACGCCGCACGGTTTCACCAACAGCGGACCGGGGCGGGCCAGGCTCGTCTGCATCCACGCGGCTTCCGCGATGAAGACCGAGTGGGACCGAACGACCGGCACCCGGTTACGGTGGCGGCGCGCCGGGCCGGGACGACGGCGTGGTCTGGAACACCGGCCAGCAGACCTCGGTCACGAGACGAGACTCGTCATCGGTGTCCAAGCCCGTGACCAGGTAGTGCTCGCGAATAGGCCCGTCGACGCCGATCTCCCGCTCCGCCACGTACGTGCCCAGCGCGCCGTAGGTCCGGTCCAGATCGGCAAGTGAGCCCCTGTGCGCCGCCACTGCCAGCTCAGCCGCGGGGATCTCGAGCATCGTTGCCCTGCCGGTGGAACCGACCTCGCCCGTTACCGGGACGTACGCGACGACCTCCCCCGCATCGAGCTCGAAATACGCCGCGGAGTACAACGCCGCGCGGGGCCCGGCCGGGCGAACGGCTGCGGCCGCCAGCACCGCGTCCAGCTCGCGGAACGCCGCATCCCACCACGCGTCCAGGTCCGGCGCCGACACCTGCTCGGAGATCGCGAGGGCCCTCACCGAACCGACCGACCGGTGCTCGACGGCGATCGGCGCGGGCGGATGTTCCAGCAGCGATCGCAGCGACGCCACGACGGACTGCGTCACGGCGAGCTGCGACTCCATCCGCTGCATGTGCGCGGCTATCACCCGGTTGCGGGCCCCGACATCGGAAGCCTGGAGCACCTCCCTGATCTCGTTGAGCGGCATCCCGAGATCCCGGAACCTGCGGATCACCTGCGCGAGCGGCACCTGGCCCGGCTCATAGAAGCGGTAACCCGACGCCGGGTCGATCTCGACCGGCACGAGCAGCCCCACGTCGTGGTAGTGCCGTAGCGCCTTCACGCTCAGGTGAGTCATCCGGGAGAAATCGCCGATGGCCAGCCGCACCCGCATGGCAGAGATTCTCGCCCCGGTGCCGGCGGCTGAGTCAAACTCGCCATCCGGCAGCCGCCGCAGCGCCGCCATCACCGCGCCGCCCGATACCGCAGCAGCAGCCCTGTGACCGCGGAAAAGACGCGCCAGGCGCGGCGCCGGCGCGGTGCCTCGGCGTGCCTGGATGTCCTGGCCGCGTGCCTGAGCTGGCGCATCAGGCGCTGCCGGTCTGCCTGCGCCAGCATCTCGCGCTGGCGTTCGCGGCTGTTCAGGCCGCTGGTATGCGGATGCATGCACGTGGCCGCCGTCACGGCGACGAACTGCAGGACGATCACAATCATCCGGCGCTCGACGACGGCCGGCCCCGATCGTCGGGGAGGGTCAGCACTTGTCATGTACCGACCGTCGGGCCTCCCGTTACCGGAGAGTCAAGCGCTGGGTGCGGCGCCCGATCTCCTGCTCGGCGACGTCCGCGCCTTCTTCCGGCGGTTCCGCTGACCGACTGCCGACTTCCGGTCAGTCCTTGCTACCGGCTGCGGCGATGCTGACACCGAGGCCGATCATCACCAGGCCGCCGGTGCCGCCGATCATCGCCAGCCGCCGCGGCGATCGCGCGAGCCACTGCCGGACCGTACCGGCGGCGGCCGCCCACCCGCTGTCCATGACGAGCGCGATGACCGGGAACACGGCGCCAAGGATCAGCATCTGCGCCTGGACCGGCAAGTTCCCGGGGCTGCGCTCGGCGAACTCGGGCAGCGCTACCACGAAGAATACGATCGACTTCGGGTTGGTCACCCCGACCACGAACCCGTCCCGGATGGACCGCAGGGGCCGCACCGGTGTGACCCGCGCGGCCAGCGCGTCGGCCATCGAGCGGCGGTGCCGGATCGCCTGGACGCCGAGATAGACCAGGTAGGCGGCACCGGCCAGTTTCACAACGGTGAACACCTCGGCCGATCGCTCCACGAGCGCGCCCACGCCAAAGGCGACGGCGGCGACCTGCATGAGGCCGCCCAGCTCGTTGCCGGCGACGGTGAGCAGCGCGGAGCGCCGGCCGACCGTCAGCGCCCGGCTGATCGTGAACAGGACGCTCGGCCCGGGAATGGCGATGAGCACGGCTGCCAGGCCGGCGAACGCGAGCACGTGACTTGCCGGGACCATGGCTTCAAGCTACGGGAGAGGCCGCGAACCGGTCATCCGGGTTTCTGCGGCGAGCGGCTTTCACCCGCCGGACGTGACGTTCCTACCCCTGGAAGCGGAGGAGCTGCAGCGTGCGGGTGGATCCGTTATGCCCGGGCTCGGATGCGCCGTCGATGGCGTAGATGGTTTTCCCGATCACTGCCACGCCCATCCCGTGCCGGGGTTCGGCCATGCTGGGCAGCGTGCGCCAGGTCTTGGTGGCCAGGTTGTACGCCCGGACCGTGCTCAACACGCTGAACACGTTCTCACCGCCGAAAGTGATCAGCTGGCCGCCGACTATTGCGGCGCCGAGGTCACTGTTGGCGGTCGGCAGCGGCGTCAGCTTGGTCCACGTGTCGGTCGCCGGATCAAAGCGCTGCACCGCACTGTGGTTGGCAGAGGCGTCCAGGGTGCGCCCGCCGATTGCGTACAGGTACTTCCCGTCCGACACGGCCGCCAGATGATCGCCCGGCACCGGAATGTCGCGAGCGTCGTGCCAGCCCTTGCCGTCGTAGACCTCTGTGGTCGCGACCTCCTGCTCGGACTTGCCGGTCCGCCCCCCGACAACAACGATCTTGTCCCCCACCACTGCCGCCACGCCCGAGGCCCGCGCATGATGGAGTGCGGGGCCCTGAACCCAGCGGCCGTTCTCCAAAATCAGCACCTGGGCCGAGGCGGCGGCCAGCAGGTTGCTGCCCTGTGGCAGGAAACCACCGATCAGCCACAGCTGGCCCCGGTAGTTCACCATCATCGCGTGGTGCACCGGGAAGGGCAGATCGGGGCCGGGACCCCACTGGTGGATCGTCGGGTCGTAGTACTCGGTCTTGTTGGTTGCTTGCTGGGCGCTGATCAGGCCGCCGGCCAGCCAGATGCGGCCATGCAGCACCGCCGCCGGCAGTTGCTGCACCGGGAACCGCGAGAAGCGCCCCAGCCGCCAGTCCCCGGCGGCCTGAGCGGATGGTTGCGACACCGGCACGGTGAACGTCTGCAGGGTGGAGGTGGATCCGTTGTGCCCGGGCTCGGATGCGCCGTCGATGGCGTAGATGGTGTTCCCGACCACCGCCACGCCCATCCCGTGCCGCGGTTCGGCGAGGCTGGGCAGCGTCGACCACGTCTTGGTGGCCAGGTCGTACGCCCGGGCGGTGCTGAACACGCTGAAGGGGTTCTCACCGCCGAAGGTGATCAGCTTCCCGTCGACGTATGCCGCGCCGAGGTCACTGTTGGCCGTCGGCAGCGGGGTGAGCTTGGTCCACGCGCCGGTCGCCGGGTCGAAACGCTGCACCGCGTCGTGATTGGCAGAGGGGTCGAGAGTGCGCCCGCCGATTGCGTACAGGTACTTCCCGTCCGACACGGCCGCCAGATGATCGCCCGGCACCGGAATGTCGGCAGCGTCGTGCCAGCCCTTGCCGTCGTAGACCTCTGTGGTCGCGACCTCCTGCTCGGACTTGCCGGTCCGCCCCCCGACAACAACGATCTTGTCCCCGACCACCGCCGCCGCGCCCGCGGCCCGCGCATGATGGAGTGCGGGGCCCTGAACCCAGCGG
>Ga0081540_1004256_pt1 | contig 10985 bp, 8 predicted proteins | sample TabmetS2T1R1_FD_71024 | JGI IMG/M metagenome (GOLD analysis project Ga0081540, IMG submission 71024) | Tabebuia heterophylla rhizosphere microbial communities from the University of Puerto Rico - S2T1R1 | ecosystem: Host-associated > Plants > Roots > Rhizosphere ... | reverse complement strand
GAGGCCGGCCACGTCCACCCGGTAGAGCCGGCCCGAGAGCGGGGCGATGACCGTCTTCCCGTCGTCCGAGAGCTGGTAGCTGACCAGCCCTCGTGCCGCGACCCGCCGCCGCTCGAGCTGCGCCTTCTCCTCGGCGCTGAGCTGCTGCGCCGTCCCCTTGAGCAACGCATCGGCCGAGAGGAGCTCCCGGGCCTGGCCGGCGTCGACCTCGAAGACGTGGAGCGACTGCACCGGCGAGTCGGCCGGTGAGCGGAGGAAGAACACGTGCGCGCCGCTGCGGTCCATCTTCAGCGAGTTCGGCGCGCCGTTCTGGAACTTCCGGGTCTCGGCGAGCTGGCGAAGGACCGGATCCGGCGGCGGAGGAGCAGGCGTGGCAGCGAGCATGAGAAGGGTGGAGGTCAGAACCATGGGCGCCCAACCCCCTTAGCCGAGCACCGCGCGGGACGGTAGGGTGATTGCGTTGCGTCATGCCTCGCCCCTGGATCATCGGTGTGCCACTGGTGGCCCTCCTGCTCGGGCTCTTCGTGGGCAACGTGCTCGGCCCTCGCCTCCAGCTCCTGCGTGAGCTCCACGAGCGCGAGGTCAAGCAGATGGAGCATCTGCACCAGCTCGGAGCGTGCCTGCGGCTGGAGCGCTGGAGCCTCGACCGCGAGCCGGACGGGGGAATGCTGGTCCGCGCCGCGGTCCGCGCAGGTCGCGAGGGAAGGCTCGCGCTCGACGCCCATGCCGACCTGGGCAACGACGAGGTGCTGGTCCCCGACGTGCAGAAGGCTCCCCTGCTCCCGGCGCGGGTCCAGCAGGGCGAGGAGGTCACCCTGGAGCGACATCTGCGGCGAATCCGCCCCGGGGACCCCGATGCCATCAGCTTGCGCTTCAGCTGCCGGCCTCCCGGGCCCGCCGGCGTGTTCGGCGTCGTGGAGTACGCGACCGGGGTCACCAAGGAGGGCTCGGACGGCTACGGGAACCTGGTCCGGCCGCTGCCCCCGGCGCTCTAGGGCTGCACCGAGGCCACCGCCGAGACGCTGCCCGGCCCCACGAGCCGGAAGACGATGGGAGGGCTGCTGCCCGCGGCGAGGATGAGCGCGCTGGCCTCCTTTGCCGAGTGCACCGGATGGCCCGCCACCTCGACGATGACCAGCCCCGGCAGCAGTCCCGCGCGATCGGCCGGTGAGCCGGGCTCGACGGAGACCACCAGCGCCCCTGCTCCGTGCACTCCGACGGCCGCCTCGACGCCCGGCGGGACCTCGCCGATCTCCACGCCGAGGCCCATGGGCAGCACCTGGCCGGTCTCGGGCTGCTCCGGCTCCGGAGCGGCACGGAGCGGCCCGGAGCCTTCGAGGTCGGTGCGCTCGCCGAGTCGCACGCCGATCGTCGTCGCCTGGCCGCCGCGGATGACGCCGAGCTTCACCACCTCGCCGGGCCGGCGCAGGCCGACGAGCCGGGTGAGAGCGCGCGCCGACTCGATGGGACGTCCGTCGAGCGAGACGACGACGTCGTCCACCGCGAGCCCCGCCGCGCGTCCAGAAGAACTGGGGACGAAGCCGTTCACCACCGCGCCGCGCCGACCCCGCAGTCCCAGCGCCGTCGCCAGGTCCGGCGTGAGGTCCTGGCTGTAGACGCCGAGCGCGCCGCGCCGCACGCCGCCGGCGCGCTGCAGCTGCGGGAGGAGGGCCCGCACCAGCGTCGACGGGATGGCGAAGCCGATCCGGCCGCCGCTGTCGCTGTTGACGATGGCGGTGTTCACCCCGACGACCTCGCCGCTCAGGTCGAAGAGCGGGCCGCCGGAGTTCCCGGGGTTGATGGCAGCGTCGGTTTGAAGAAATTCGTCGTAGGGGCCCGAGCCGAGGTCGCGCGCCGTCGCGCTGAGGATGCCCAGCGACACGCTGGTGTTGAGGCCGAAGGGATTTCCGATCGCCAGGAGCCAGTCGCCCACGTGGAGCTTGTCCGAGTCCCCGAGCCGCTCCACCGGGAGGTCCGCCGGGGGCTCGCGGATGCGGACCAGCGCGAGGTCGGTGGGCATGTCGCGCCCGACGAGGTCTGCGTCGAAGCGGCGGCCGTCCGCCAGCCGCACGGAGATCGTGCTCGCCCCGTCCACCACGTGGTCGTTGGTCACCACCAGGCCCGAGCGGTCGACGATGAAGCCCGAGCCGCCACGCTCCTGCTGTGGAGCCTTTCGACGCCCGAAGAGCCGCGGGTGGCCGGGGGGAACCTTCGCCGTGGCCAGGACGGTGAGGCTCACCACGGCGGGGCTGATGCGGTCGACCAGCGGCGCGAGTGACGGGAGTTCGATCTCCGGCGAGGTGATGGCGCCCTGGCCGAAGTCGACCCCGCCGTCCGGCAGCAGCGGCAGCGACGCCTCGGGAGCGGGCGCGGGCGCTGGTGCCGGGGAGCTGCGCTCGCGCTTGCACGCGGCGAGGCCCAGGGCAACGACCAGCAGCAGGGTCCAGCGGCGCATCGACCAGGAGCCTCCCGCCCTGGTATGCGGACTGGACGGCCCGTTGTCCAGCGAAGCGGACGCCCGGGCTTCCGCTGCCTCCACGCCCTTGCCAGCCATGAACATCCGCCCCGCCCGCCCGAGCGATGCCGACGCCCTCTGGGCCGTCCTCGAGCCCATCGTCCGCGCCGGCGAGACCTTCGCAATTCCGAGGGAGATGGGCCGCGAGGACGTCCTCTCCTGGTGGCGCGCCCCGGGACACGAGGTGTTCGTCGCCGAGGATGGAGGCCAGGTCCTGGGGACCTACTTCATCCACCCCAACCAGCTCGGCCCGGGGAGCCACGTGGCCAACTGCGGCTACGCCACCGCGCCCTGGGCCTCGGGGAAGGGCATCGCCCGTGCGATGTGCGGCCACTCGCTGGAGCACGCGCGTGCCCGCGGCTACCGCGCGATGCAATTCAACATCGTCGTGAGCACCAACGCTCCGGCGGTGCACCTCTGGACGGCGATGGGCTTCCAGACCCTCGGCCGGTTGCCGGGCGCGTTTCAGCACCCGACGCAGGGGTTCGTCGACGCGCTGGTGATGTACCGCGCGCTCTAGCTCAGCTTCTTCAGCACGCCGCCGAGGAGGTCCACCATCTGCTCGATCTGCGCCCGCTCGATGATCAGCGGAGGCGAGAGGGCGATGATGTCCCCGGTGACGCGGATCAGCAGCCCGCTCCTGAACGCCTCGACCAGGGCGTCGTAGCCGCGGCCGCCGACCTTCCCGGCGCGTGGCTCGAGCTCGATGCCCGCCACCAGCCCGAGGTTCCGGACGTCGATGACCTGCGGCAAGTCTCCTAGCGAGTGGACCGCCTGCTCCCAGAGCGGCGCGAGCTCCGCCGCGCGCTGGAACAGCCCCTCGCGCCGGTACAGCTCGAGGGTGGCCAGACCCGCGGCGCAGGCCAGCGGATGACCGGAGTAGGTGTAGCCGTGGAAGAACTCGATGCCCGACTCGGTGGCATCCACCACCGACTGGTAGATGCCGCGGCGCACGACGACTGCTCCCATCGGCACCGCGCCGTTGGTGATGCCCTTGGCCACGGTCAGCATGTCCGGCTGAACCCGGAAGTAGTCGGCGCCGAAGGGCGTCCCGAGGCGGCCGAAGCCGGTGATGACCTCGTCGAAGATGAGGAGCAGCCCGTGCGCGTCGCAGATCGCGCGGAGCTTCTCCAGATACCCCTTGGGCGGCACCAGCACTCCGGTCGATCCGGCCATCGGCTCGACGATGACCGCGGCGATGGTGCGGGCGCCGCGGCGGGCGACGATCTCCTCGAGCGCGTCAGCGAGGTGAGCGCCCCACGCCGGCTGTCCTCGAGAGAAGGCGTTGTGCGCGAGGTCGTGGGTGTGCGGCAGGTGATCGACCTGGGGCAGCAGCTGGGCGGCGAACGCCTTCTTGTTGGGCTCGATGCCTCCCACGCTGATCCCGCCGAACCCCACGCCGTGGTAGCCACGCATCCGTCCCACGAAGCGCACCCGCTCGGGCTCGCCGCGGGACTGGTGGTAGGCGAGCGCGATCTTCAGCGCCGAGTCGACTGCCTCCGAGCCCGAGTTGGCGAAGAAGACGTGGTCCAGGTCGCCGGGGGCGAGCGCGGCCACCTCGCGGGCGAGGGCGAAGCTGGCCGGATGCCCCATCTGGAAGCCGGGGGCGAAGTCGAGCGTCGCCGCCGAGCGCTGGATGGCCTCGACGATGTGCGGGCGGCAGTGCCCCGCGTTCACGCACCAGAGGCCGGAGGTCCCGTCGAGCACCGTCCGCCCGTCCACGTCGCGGTAGTGCATCCCCGACGCGGAGGCGAGGAGCCGCGGCGCACGCTTGAAGTCCCGGTTGGAGGTGAACGGCATCCAGAGCTCTTCCAGCGAGAGCTCCCCGGCGGCAGCGGCGGGAGGGGGCGGCATGGCGCCGAGAGTCGCCGCTCGGCGCCCCGGGAGCAACCCTGCTCTGGCCGCGATTCAGGGAAGGATGACCAGGCGCACGCCGCCCATCACCCACTCGTGGATGGTCTTGTTGGTGATGTCGCCGGAGACGCCCGAACCTCCGCTGGAGCCGCCGATCGAGCCGTACTGGCCGATGGAGAAGCTGACCCAGGGGCCGATCTTCACCGCGGAGCCGAGGGCGAAGTCGAGGCCGAGCTGGACGTTGACGAACTCCCAGCCGCTGAGATTGAGAGAGCCCTCGCCCGTCGCACCGCTCACCCCCAGGTTCACCCGCTCGTACCCGGAACCGAGCCCGATCCACGGATCGGTCGAGACGTTGCCGAGAATGTGCCAGTGGACCTGGCCTCCGAAGCGCAGCGTGCTGGGCGAGCACTTCACGTCGCTGACTCCGCACGTGAAGTTGGTGAACGCCACCGACGAGGAGCCGGCGAAGCCGTAGGAGAAGTACGCGCCGAGGAACCAGGACCCTCCCAGCCGGACGCCGATGTCGAGCTGCACGGGGATGGTGAAGGAGCTCCAGTCGCCGAGGTTGACGTCGCCTCCGGTGGTCGTCTGGTACGCGGACCCCATCGGGAAACCGACGCCCACTCGCAGCGCCGCCTCGAAGTGCGTCGCGTTCGGGTCGTAGCCGGTGCTCGCTGGAGCCGGCGCGGGAGCAGGCGTCGGACTCGTGGCCGCTGCAGCGGCTCCGGCTCCCACCGCCGCGCCCGCGGCGACGACCGGCGCCGCCACGAGCGGCTTCGCCCCGGGCCCGCGGGTCACCTCCACCGGGGCGTCTGCCGCGCCCCCCTTCGCCGCCCAGTCCGCCAGCAGGCCGAGGGCCTCGGTGGTGGGCGCGCCCGGCTGCACCTTCACCCGCGCCTCGCGCACGTCCTGGCCCTGCGCGTTGACCGAGGTCGCCACGAGGAAGCTGTCCTCACCCGAGACCTCGGGATGCACGCCGATGAGACGGCCGCTGCCAGTCAACCTCGCCACGCGGGCCAGCGCCGTCACGGGCTCGGTGGCCTCGACGCAGGGGCCGCCGTCGGGGAACACCGCTCCCTCCACCGCGGCGCTCAGCTCCACCGGGGTGGATGGGACGGTGATGGTGCGGACCGCGCCCCGATGGCCCCAGTCCGCCTCGACCCGGTACTCGCCGGGCGGCACGCGCACGCTCACCGGCCCGACGCCGACCTTGCGCCCGCCCACGTAGACCGGCTTGCCCGGCGGCGAGGTGGTGACGTCGAGGCGCGTGGTGCTCTTCTTCTTCGCCGCCTTCCGGATTCCGTTCACCCACTTCTGGAACGAGGGCGGGTAGTTTGCGGTGTCCGGCTGGTAGTCCGGCTCGACCCGGAAGACGCGGAGGAGCGCCGCGTCGGCCCCCTTCGGGTCCGACTTCTGGAGCATCTGCGCGAGCAGGGTGAGGCCGTCGCGCTCGGCGGCCCAGCGCGCATCGGAGGGCGGAAGGCGCGTCACGTCGTCCAGCGCGCCCTGCAGCGTGGTCTTCGCCTGCGCCGCCTGCCCACCGTAGAAGTCGCTCCGCGCCGAGGAGATGGCGCCGGTCACCCCGGACAGGGTGCGCTCGGTGATCCCGCCGAACGGCTGCGCCGTCTCCGCCTCGGACGCCACCTTCACGCCCGGCTTCGACGCGAGCGCCGAGCGGAAGCTCCGGGCGGCGATGGCGCTCGCCTCGTCGCACTTGCCGACGGCGGTCACCGAGGTCCGGTCGGCATCGGCGGCGAAGGCCGCAGTGGTCGCGAGCAGCAGGGCCGTTCCGAGGAATCGCGGCGCGTCGCTCATCTACCCCTCCCCTGTGAGGCGTTCCGCCGATGCTACCCCGGTCCCCCGTCCGGACCGGCGACGATTCCACCGCGCCCTCCCCCCGGGTGGCCCGTGACTTGCCCCAGAAACGTCGTGCTTCCAGGCGCCTCCGTCGTGGCATGCTCGCCCGCCGATGCGCTCCTCCGTCCCGCGCGTGCTCCTCGCTGCGGTGGTGCTGCTCACCGCCTGCCGCGGCTGCCCCGGCAGCGCCCCCGCGACCTCCTCGGGTTCCACCGGAGGCCGGCCCGGCGCCGCACCGCTCACCGTCACCATGGCCTACGGGAGCGAGAAGCGGACCTGGCTCGAGGAGCAGCTCAAGCTCTTCGCCGCCACCTCCCCCCGAACCGCCTCGGGTCGTCCCATCCGTGTCGAGGCGAAGGCGATGGGCAGCGGCGAGGCGCAGCAGGCGGTGCTCTCGGGAAGCTTCCGGCCGACCATCTACAGCCCCGCCTCGGGCGCCTACGTCTCGCTGCTCAACGAGGCGTGGCTCCGCGAGCCCGGGCGGACCAAGCCCGTCTCTCCGCAGGGCGAGCCGCTGGTGCTCTCGCCGGTGGTCATCGCGATGTGGAAGCCGATGGCGGAGGCGCTCGGCTGGCCCGGCAAGCAGCTCGGCTGGGCGGACATCCTGCGGGTGAGCACCGGCGACAAGGGCTGGGGCGCGTTCGGCCATCCCGAGTGGGGCCCCTTCAAGCTCGGGCACACACATCCCGAGTTCTCCTCCTCCGGCCTGCTCTCGGTGCTCGCCGAGGCCTACGCCGGGGCGAAGAAGACGCGCGGCCTCACCCGCGAGGACCTCGCCTCGCCCGGGGTGGCGAAGCTGATGTCCGCCGTCGAGGCCTCGGTGGTGCACTACGGGAAGTCCACCGGCTTCTTCGCCGACAAGCTCGTCGAGCGCGGACCCGGCTACCTCTCCGCCGCGGTGCTGTACGAGAACCTCGTCATCGAGTCCTACGCGAAGCCGACCGGGAATCCGCCGCTGGTCTCGCTCTACCCGGTCGAGGGCACCTTCTGGGCGGACCATCCGTTCTGCATCCTCGACGGCGACTGGGTGAGCGCCGAGCAGCGCGAGGCCGCGGGGCAGCTGCTGGCCTTCCTCAAGAAGCGACCGGCGCAGGAGAGGGCGCTGGTCCACGGCTTCCGCCCGGCGGACACGCAGATTCCCATCGCCGCCCCGGTGGACGCGGCCCACGGCGCGGATCCGAAGCAGCCCCAGACCCTGCTCGACGTACCGGACGGCGCGACGCTCTTCGCCCTGGTCGACACCTGGCGCGAGTACAAGCGGCCCGCGGACGTGACGCTGGTCTTCGACACCTCGGGGAGCATGCGCGGCCCGCCGATCGCCGAGGCCAAGGCGGGGGCGAAGTCCTTCCTCGACAACCTGGGCAAGCGCGACTCGGTGGGGCTGCTCTTCTTCGACAGCCAGGCCTACCCGGTCTTCGGTCCCTTCATCCTCGGTGAGGGCAAGGAGAAGCTCCAGGCCCGCATCGATCAGGCCTTCGCCAAGGGCGGCACCGCGCTCTACGACGCCGTGGCCCAGGCCTATGTGGAGCAGAAGGAAAGGTCGCGGAAGGATCCGCGGCGCATCCACGCCCTGTTGGTCTTGACCGACGGCGTGGACGAGAACAGCACTCGCTACACGCTCGAGAAGCTGCGGGACATCCTCGGGCACGACGAGGAAGGCAGCGGGGTCAAGGTCTTCACCATCGCCTACGGGGAAGGGGCCGACCCCAAGGTGCTCGCCGGGATGGCGGAGGCCGGGCGCGGCACCACCGCCAAGGGAACGTCGGCGAACATCGTGCAGGTCTACCAGGACATGGCGTCGTTCTTCTGAGTCGAACGTGCCGAGCCGACTGCAAAGAGCGACGCGCGACCGCCCGGTGGGAAAGGTCGTGGCGCGGGCGGTGGCCGGACCGGTCAACCTCGCGGTCGGAGCGGCGGGCGCCGTCGGCGGGCTCCTCCTCCACGCCTGGCCGGTGGCGGCGCTCGGAGGCCTCGCCTACGCGGCGATGGTGGCGTGGGACCTCGTCACGCCCGCGTTCTGGAGCAAGGTCGAGGGCGCGTCGCTGCTCCCTCCGTCGCGCCTGCCGGATCCGGACTCGGTGAGGGACCCGGCGGTCCGGGCGACGGTGCGCGAGCTGTGGGTCGCCCGGAACGAGCTGGCCCGGGTCATTGGCGACGCGAGCCCTCAGGTACGCGGCTACGTGGGAATCCTGGTCTCGTCGCTCGACCAGCTCGAGTCGCACGCAGCGCAGCTGGTCGAGCGCGCAGATCTCCTCGGGCGCTACCTCTCGACGGTGAGCCCCAGCCTGGTCGAGACCGAGGTCGCGCGGCTCCGCGCCGAATCGGTCGCCACCGACGACCCGGAGGCCCGGCGCCAGTTCGAGCAAGCGCTGGCCTCGCGCAAGGAGCAGCTCACGGCGCTCGAGGACATCAAGGACGCGCGCGACCGGGTGAACGGCACGCTCTCCAAGGTGGTGGCCGCGCTGCAGGCGCTGCCGCCGAAGGTCGTCCGGATGCAGGTGATGGACGCCGAGTCGCTGGGCGCGGTCTCCGGGGACGTGAACCGCGAGCTGGACACGCTGAACACCGAGGTCTCCGCCTTCGAGGAGACGCTGCGCATGCCGGCGCTCGAGCCGGTGCGCTCGCCGTCGTGAGGACACCATGCGCGGCAAGCTCCTGATCCTCGTCCTGTTCCTGGTCGGCGTCGCCGGCGTCCTCTGGCTGGCCCAGAAGCGCGGAGCGATCTCCCTGCCGGGCAGCACGGGCGGCGCGACCGGCCCCGGCGCGTCCGGCGGCCAGGTCACCGTCACCTTCGTCTACGGGACCGAGAAGCGGGACTGGGTCGAGGCCGCGGCCGAGTCCTTCCGCGCCAGGCACAAGGACATCGAGCTCAAGCTGGTGGGACAGGGCTCGCTGGAGGCGGCCCAGGCGATCCTCGAGGGGAAGCTGCAGCCCACCGCCTGGGCGCCGGCGGACTCGCTGGCCATGTCGCTGCTCGAATCGGACTGGCGGACGAAGAACGGCACCGCGCTGTTCGGGACCGGCGAGGACGCGCCGGCGCCGCTGGTCATCTCGCCGCTGGTCTTCGTCGCCTGGGACGACCGGGCCGAGGTGCTGGCGAAGCTCGGCGGCGGCCACATCACCTGGAAGGCGCTGCATCAGGCGCTGTCGGCCGATCAGGGCTGGCCGGCGATCGGCGGCAAGGCCGAGTGGGGTTTCGTGAAGTTCGGGCACACCGACCCGACGCGGAGCAACTCGGGGCTCCAGGCGCTGGTCTCGATGACCTACGACTACTACGGCCGCACGCAGCTCACGGTCGCGGACCTCCTGGACCCGAAGTACCAGGCGTGGGTGAAGGGCATCGAGAAGGGCGTCACCCGGTTCGAGGCCTCGACCGGCACCTTCATGACCGACATGGTGAGGTTCGGGCCGTCGCGGTACGACCTCGCGCTGGTTTACGAGAGCCTGGCGGTGTCGCAGCTGGAGAACGCGCAGGGGCGCTGGGGGAACCTCAAGCTCTATTACCTGCCGACCACGCTCTGGAGCGATCACCCCGGGGCGGTGCTCCAGGGCGCCTGGGTCACGGCGGAGCAGCGGAAGGCGGCGCGTGCGTGGCTGCAGCACCTCCGCTCGCGCGAGGTGCAGGAGCAGGCGCTGCGTCTCGGGTTCCGGCCGGCGGACCCCGCAGTGCCGCTGAAGAACCAGGACCCGTCCAACCCGTTCAACCGGCTCGGGCCCTACGGTCTCCAGCTGGACCTTCCACCCGCAGCGCCTTCCCCCGACGGGGCGATCGTGCGGAACCTGCTCTCGATGTGGAGCCGCATCGTTCCTCGCACGCCCTAGGAGCCTGGACCTTGGTCTCTCGACGCACGTTCCTCTCCTCCGCGGCGCTGGCCCCCTTCGCCGCGAGCGCTGCCGGGCCGACCACGGGCGGAGCCGGGTCCGGATCGAAGCCCGTCGTGGTGGCCTCCTCGAACGGGCTCAAGGCTGCGGAGCTCGCGGTGGAGCGGATGAAGGCCGGGGCGGATCCGCTGGACGCGATCGTCGCCGGGGTGAACCTGGTCGAGGACGACCCGAACGACATGAGCGTCGGCTACGGAGGCATCCCCAACGAGGACGGCGTCGTCCAGCTCGACAGCTGCGTGATGCACGGGCCGACTGGGCGGGCCGGCGCGGTGGCCGCGCTCGAGGGCATCAAGAACCCCAGCCGGGTGGCGAAGGCAGTGCTGGAGACCACCGACCACATTCTTCTGGTCGGCCCCGGAGCGCGTCGCTTCGCGGAGATGAACGGGTTCCCGGTGGAGAACCTCCTGACCGACAAGGCGCGGAAGGTCTGGCTCTACTGGAAGCAGAACCTCTCGGCGAAGGACAAGTGGCTGGAGCCGGATCCGTCGAAGCTCGATCCGGACGTGCAGGACTTCATTCGCCAGTACGGGCGTGACCCGTTCCGCGATCCGCGCAGCCATGGGACGGTCCACCTGTCGGCGTGCGACGGGAAGGGCGACCTCGCCGGCTGCACCAGCACCAGCGGCCTGTTCTTCAAGATGCCGGGACGGGTGGGCGACTCGGCCCTCATCGGCGCTGGCTGCTTCCTGGACAACGCGATCGGCTCGGCGGGGAGCACCGGACGGGGGGAGGCGAACATCCTCACGGCGGGTGGCCACCTGATCGTCGAGCGGATGCGCGCGGGACGCTCGCCGAAGGACGCCTGCCTCGATGCGCTCCGCCGCATCGCCGAGACGACGAAGGAGAAGCGCCTCCTCGACGACAAGGGCCG
>Ga0081540_1004255_pt1 | contig 10988 bp, 8 predicted proteins | sample TabmetS2T1R1_FD_71024 | JGI IMG/M metagenome (GOLD analysis project Ga0081540, IMG submission 71024) | Tabebuia heterophylla rhizosphere microbial communities from the University of Puerto Rico - S2T1R1 | ecosystem: Host-associated > Plants > Roots > Rhizosphere ... | reverse complement strand
ACAGGACGAGAACTGGCTCGCGGGCGAGAACTATGTCGGCGTCTGGCACGGCACTGCGGAGGACGCTCGCAAGCGGCAGGAGGCGCTCGACGTGGTGCCGTTCGGCCAGTACAGGGCGCTGGCGGTGAGCCCGCTCACCAGCGGCCGGCTCGATCCGCCGGACATTTGTCTTGTCTATGCAACACCCGGGCAGATGATCATCCTGATCAACGGGCTGCAATATACCGGCTACAAGAAGTTCGAATGGGGCGTGGTCGGCGAAACCGCGTGCGCGGACTCCTGGGGGCGGGCGCTGAAGACGCGCGAGCCGAGCCTGTCGTTGCCCTGCTTTGCCGAGCGGCGCTATGGTGGCGTGCCTGATGAAGAGATGCTAATGGCGCTGCCGCCGGCCTATCTGGCGAAGGCGATCGTGGGGATGAAGCAGCTTGCGAAGAACGGCCTGCGCTATCCGATCGCGCCCTACGGCATCCAGGCCGACGTCCGCGCGGGGATGGGCGTAAGTTACGCGGGGAAGAAGTAGAAAACTCGCAACCGTCATTGCGAGGAGCGAAGCGAACGAAGCAATCCATGGCACAGCAAACCGGACAGATGGATTGCTTCGCTTCGCTCGCAATGACGACTGAAAGTCCACGTTAGAGGAATACAGTATGGCTTCGCCAAAGTTCGATATCGTTGTTTATGGCGCCACCGGCTTCACCGGCCAGCTCGTCGCCGAATATCTCGCCGCGCGCTACAAGGGCGATGCCGGCCTGAACTGGGCGATGGCCGGACGCAGCAAGGACAAGCTCGCTGCCGTGCGCGACGCAATCGGCGCGCCAAAGGATTTGCCGCTGATCGTTGCCGACGCCGGCGATCCCGCCTCGCTGAAGGCGATGGTGGATCAGACGAAATCCGTCATCACCACGGTCGGACCCTATCAGTTCTACGGCAATGAATTGCTCGCGGCCTGCGTCGAAAGCGGCACCGATTATTTCGACCTCTGCGGTGAGCCGGTTTGGATGCGGCAGATGATCGACAAGCACGAGGCCGCGGCCAAAGCGAGCGGCGCGCGCATCGTGTTCTCCTGCGGCTTCGATTCCGTGCCGTTCGAGCTCGGCGCGTTCTTCGTGCAGGAGGAGGCGAAACGCGTGTTCGGCGCGCCAGCATTGCGCGTCAAGGGCCGCGTGCGCGACATGCGCGGCACACTGTCCGGCGGCACCGCGGCGAGCGCCAAGGCGACCTTTGATGCGGTCGCCAACGATCTTAGCCTGGTTGCGATCCTCAACAATCCGTTCGCGCTGACGCCGGGCTTTGAAGGGCCGAAGCAGCCGCGCGGCAACAAGCCGCTGTTCGAGGACGACCTGCAATCATGGGCCGCGCCGTTCATGATGGCGCTGATCAATACGCGCAACGTCCATCGCTCCAACATGCTGATGGGCTTTCCGTACGGCCGCGAGTTCGTCTACGACGAGATGGTGCTGACCGGCGCGGGCGAGAAGGGTGAAGCTAACGCCAAGCTGGTGATGGCTGTGAACTCCGGGAAGACCGGCCCGAATGCGCCCAAGCCGGGCGAGGGGCCCTCGAAAGAGGAGCGCGAGAATGGCCTGTTCGACCTGCTCTATGTCGCGACCGCGCCCGACGGCCGCCAGGTCCGCGCCGGCGTGACCGGCGACCGCGATCCCGGCTACGGCTCGACCTCGAAGATGATCAGCGAATGCGCAGTGTGCCTGCTGCGCGATACGCCCGATGTTGCGGGCGGATTCTGGACGCCAGGCGCCGCCATGCAGCACAAGCTGATCAAGCGCCTGGTCGACAATGCCGGCCTGACCTTCATGGTGGAGAAGTGACGGCGCGCTTCGCCTCTCCCCGCGTGCGGGGAGAGGCCGACGCGCGTTTGCGCGGCGGGTGAGGGGACTCTCCGCGAGTCCATCTAGCACCGATTTTGCGGAAGCAGCCCCTCATCCCGACCTTCTAAGAGCGAGCTTCGCTCGTCTCGACCCCGCAAGAGCGGGGAGAAGGGGAAGGTTTACGCCGCCCGCCTCGGATCATACGCATACATCCAGTCCATGCCCTTCGCCGTGATCGGCAGCAGCAGTTTCAGCATGTGATCCCTGATCCAGGCGCCGGTGGCAGAGAATTCGCGCTTGCTGTTGCCGTTGCGGCGGGCGAGCGCCACGATCTTTTCCGCGCGCGGGCGGCGCTCGGCCTCAAAATTCTGGAAGGTGAGGCGGAGCTCCTGGTGCTGGCCCATCAGCTTGCCGAGGCGCATGGCGTCCTCCAGCGCGAGCGAGGCGCCCTGGCCGGCATGGGGGCTGGTGGCGTGCGCGGCGTCACCGATCAGCAGCGTGCGGCCGCGCGACCATACCGGCAACGTTGCGACATCGAGCGTGTCGGTCACCACGATGTTTTCCGCCGCCGCCAGAATCTGCGGGATCGGATCGTGCCAGCCGGCGTGAAAATTCTGCAGATGCCGCCGCAGCGCGTCCTGGCTCCTGCCGCGGAACGTCGCGGCATCGACGCCTTGCGAGGGCTGTGTCGACCACCACATCAGACCGTCCGCGGGATCGGGGCTGCAGAAGCCATAGCCGAAGAAGCCGCTTTGCCCGAAGGTCGTCTCGACGCGCAGATCGATCGGCCGGTCCGCGACCACCGAACGCGGCACAAAGCCGCCAAAGCCGATCAGGCCGGTGTCGAACGGCTTTGGGCCGTCGGGCACCACATGCGCGCGCACGGCGGAATGCACGCCGTCGGCGCCGATGACGAAATCGCCTTCGGCCTTGGAGCCGTCGGTGAAATGCACGAGCAGCGGCTGGTCGCCGCGGTCCTCGATCAGCGCGACGCGCTTCTCGAAATGCAGCTCGACATTGCTGCACCAGGCTTTGTTGATCAGCGCCTCGTTCAGCGTGGCACGGCACATGTTCACCGCGGGCTGGCCGAAGCGCGCCTCCATGTTGCGGTTGAGCGAGCCGAGCAGGCGGCCGGACTGCGAATAGAAGTCGAAGGACTCGCAGATGGAGCCGCGGCGGATCAGCTCGTCCGCAAGCCCGAGCTCGGCCAGCACATGCATGCCGTTGGGGGCGATCTGCAGCCCGCCGCCGATGCCGGTGGAGTAGGGCCAAGCCTCGAACAATTCGGCGTCGAAGCCGGCTTTTTTCAGGAAAATCGCGGCGACCGGGCCGGCGATGCCGGCGCCGATGATCAGGACCTTGCGGCGATGTCGCGTCATGGCTTGCTCCTTGGGCGGGCGTGGGTTACGAAATCCAAGGTCACTAAATATCTTAGTGACTAAGATATTAATGGACTAAGATATGAAGCCGGGCCTGTCAAGGGCAAAGGCGCGCGCAGCCTTGATGCAGGAACTGGAACACGCGGTGCGGAAATCCTCCGCAATCGGCGTGATCTTCGGGCAGACCGTCGCCGATGCGGTCGGGGTCTCCAGCTCCGACCTCGAATGTCTCGATTTCCTCAACATTGAGGGCCGCGTCACCGCGGGACGGCTTGCCGAACTGACGGGGCTGACGACCGGCGCCATCACGGGCCTGGTGGACCGCATGGAGAAGGCGGGCCTGGTGCGGCGCGAGCGCGACGAGGAAGACCGGCGCAAGGTCTACATCGCCATCGTGCCGGAGGCGCTCGGCAGGGTCGCGCAGTATTACGCGCCGCTGCAGAAGGCGGTGACGAAGGACTGGGAGGGCTATACGGACGCCGAGCTGAAGCTGCTGGTGCGCTTCCTGACGCAGGGTTACGACACGATGCTCGGCGTCCTTGACGATCTCAAGGCAAGGCAGCAACGGCCCGCGGCAAAGCCGTCGAAGCCGGCGCGGAAGTAGGCCCGCTCGCCTGGTAGCGCTGCGCGGCGGCAAACATGCCCCACATGCAGCCCAGCATCAGCCAGAAATGCCGCCAGTGGTCGGTATCGATGATGAAGCTTTCGCCGACGATGCCGAGAAAGGCGGCGAAGAGGGCGAGGTAGGTCTTCTGCCAGGGCACGCGCACGAAGACGTAGCGGAAGCCGACAATGACGGTCGTGAAGATCAGCGCGGGGTAGCACACGCCGGACAGCCAGCCGCCGGACATGAAGGCGTTCAGGAATGAGTTGTGGGTGTCTTCCGGGAAGTAGCGGTTGAACTGCAGCGGCCCGATGCCGAACGGCAGATCGAGCGCCATGTCGGCGCCGAGGACGTGGCGGCCGAAGCGGCCGAAGCGGCCGGAATCGTAGCCCTGGTCGAGACTGGCGCGCTGCTTGAACATGTCGGCGACGACATCGAGCGACAGCAGCACGGCAACCAGCGCGGCAGCGAGGATCACGGCAACCAGCGCCGTAATGATGATGCGCGAGCGCTGCCTGTGCGACGTGCTGGTCAGCACCATCAGCACCAGCATGAAGGCCGACGTGAGGATGAGGCCGCCCCACGCCGCGCGGGAGAACGCCAGCAGGATGGCCAGCGCCATCACCGCAAAGGCAATGCCGCTGCGCAACGACTTGCCGAGCCGGTCCGACACCGCGCTCTGCAGCGCGAACAGCGCCGGCAGGATCAGGAAGGCGGCCAGCACGTTCGGGTCCTTGAAGGTGCCCCGCGCGCGGCCGTACAGCGTCAGCAGGTCATATCCGCCGGGGACGAGATGGAAATAGCCGGCGATGCCGGCGAGCGAAGCGACGATGCCGCCGACGAAAAGGCCGCGGCGGAGCATGTCGAGGCGGGCCTGCGTATCCTCCGACAGCACCATGGCGAAGAAGACCACGGTGACGGCCATGTACCAGGAGGTCGCCACCCAGTTGGCAACATTCGGGCGGTCCATCACGGCAATGGCGGCGATGCTGTAGCCGACATTGAGCAGGAACAGCAGCAGCAATAGCGTCATGAAGACCAGCCGCATGCGCAAGCCCGTGGCGAAGAAAACAACGGTCGCAAGCAGGGTCGCGATTTCGTACGGGCTCGGCTCGATGAACACGATGGCGACGGACGCCCCGACCAGCCACAGCAGCGAGCGCTGCAAGGCGAGCAGGCCGGGCGCCGCTACGGGCGCTAATGTATTGCCGGCTGATGCCGCATACGCCATCGGATACTCACGCACTACACACAAAGCTACAAACACGATTACTCAGATGTCATTGCGAGCGAACCGAAACAATCCATGGCGCCGCAAGCGGATAGGTGGATTGCTTCGTCGCTTCGCTCCCTCGCAATGACGCTAATACGCGTTCTCGTTCTTGGTCAGCAACGCCAGCGGCGTCTTCAAGAGGATGTAGAGGTCGAACAGCACCGACCAGTTCTCGATGTAATAGAGGTCGAACTCGACGCGCTTCTGGATCTTCTCTTCGTTGTCGATCTCGCCGCGCCAGCCGTTGATCTGCGCCCAGCCGGTGATCCCAGGCTTGACGCGGTGGCGTGCGAAATAACCGTCGACCGCCTCCTCGAACGGGCGGCTCTGCAACTTGATGTTCACCGCATGCGGGCGTGGGCCGACCAGCGACAGATTGCCCTTGAACACCACGTTGAACAGCTGCGGCAGCTCGTCGAGCGAGGTCTTGCGAATGATGCGGCCGACGCGGGTGACACGCGGGTCATTCCTGGTCACCATCTTCGAGGCGGTCGGATCGGCCTGGTGGTGATAGAGCGAGCGGAACTTGAAGACGTCGATGCGCTCGTTGTTGAAGCCGAGACGCTTCTGACGGAACAGCACGGGGCCGGGGCTGTCGAGCTTGATGGCGAGCGCGACCAGCGCCATGACGGGCAGCGCCAGCAGCAGGCAGATGCTGCCGACCACGCGGTCGAACAGCCATTTCATCACCAGATCCCAGTCGGTGATTGGCGCCTCGAACACGTCGAGGGTCGGGACCTCGCCAAGATAGGAATAGGAGCGCGGGCGGAAGCGCAGCTTGTTGGTGTGCGCGGAGAGGCGGATGTCGACCGGCAGCACCCAGAGCTTCTTCAGCATCTCCAGGATGCGCGTCTCGGCCGAGATCGGCAGCGCGAACAGCACGAGATCGATGCGGGTGCGGCGGGCGAATTCGACGATGTCATCGACCTTGCCGAGCTTCGGGCTGCCGGCGCAGGTCTCGAGCGCGCGGGTATCGTTGCGGTCGTCGAATACGCCGAGCACGTGGATGTCGGAATCGTCCTGCCTGTTCAGCGCCTCGACCAGCTGCTCGCCGTTCTGATCGGAGCCGACGATGACGGTGCGGCGGTCGAGCCGGCCATCCTGCGCCCAACTGCGCACCAGCGTGCGCAGGATCAGCCGCTCGCCGATCAGCGCGGTGAGGCCGACCAGGAAGAAGGCCGCCAGCCACAGCCGCGACACCTCGCCGCCGAGTTTGGCAAAGAAGGAGACGCCGATGAACAGCAGGAACACGAGGGTCCAGGCCGAGATCATCCGCGTCATCTGACGGAGCTGGCCGCGGAACATCTGCACCTCGTAAAGATCGGCGGCCTGGAAGGCGATCACGGCAGCCGCGGTCATGCCGAAGATGGCCGCGAGGTATTCCCAATGGAAGCCGCTGATCGGCACGGCGTAGAGGAAGTAGATTGCAATGCCGATGGTGGAGATCAGCACGAAGTCAGCGATGCGCACGCCGCCGGCGATCACGATCGGCGAATAGGCCTTGCGGACTTTCTGGTTGGTGACGGCGAGGGCGGCGGGCGAGAGGCGGCGCCGCCGTTCGCCCCGCGGCTGCCCGGCGGCCACGTCCACGGTGGCGGCGACCCTGGCGTCCAGCATCGAGCGTGCGTTAATCGGTTCCACGTTGTCCATATCCGTTCTTGGACGGCACGCAAGCATGCGCGCGCCGCAGCGGAATTGCCCAGTGTTGGACTTACGGGACAAACTCGAACAAACCGTTACGTTGGTAAATAACGGTTAACGACCGGCAAACGCCTCGCGGTAGCCGGCGAGCACGCCCTCGACCATGGCCTTCTGGGAGAAGTGCAGGGAGATGCGCTCGCGCAGCGATTTCGCGCCGGCCTCTGCCGCAGCCATATCGTCGAGGGCGGCCTTGATGGCGTCAGCCATGGCGCCGACGGCGTTGGGAGCGAACAGGGCGCCGGCATGATCGGGCCCGAAGATCTCGGGGATGCCGCCGACCCTGGCCGCCACCATGGGAATGCCGGCAGCGCCCGCCTCGATCACCACGTAGGGCATGGAGTCGCCGCGGGAAGGCACGACCAGAAGCCGGCCCTTGGAGAAACCGTAGCGCGCCTTGACATGACCGAGGAAACGCACGGCCTCGCCAAGGCTTAGACGCGCGATTTGAGCCTTGAGATTATCCATCTCCTCACCGTCGCCGCCAAGCGTCAGCGTCACGTTCTTGCCGTCGGCGCGCAGGCGCGCGACCGCGTCGATCAAGAGGTCAGTCCCCTTGATGCGCCTGAACTCGCCGACATAGGCGACATCTGTCGCATCGTCCGTCGTCACGACCGGGTCGAATTCGCCTGACGTGACGCCGTTGAAGACGGTGCGGACCAGCGAGGCGGGCGTGCCGATCATGCGCTGATAGGCATCGCGCGCAAACGCACTCTCAAACAGAAACAGCTCGGTATTGTTCATCAGCAGGCGTTCGATGCGGCTGTAGAGCTGCCCCTTGATGGTTGAGAGCGGATAATGCAGCGAGCCGCCATGCGGGGTGTAGACGCGGATCCTGTCCTTTGAGGCCCCGCGCATGCGCAGGAAGGCGCCGGCCTTGGCGCCATGGCCATGCAGAACGTCCGGCTTGAGACGGCGGACCATGTTGGTCAATTGCGCCCAGGTTATGAAGTCGAGCAGCGAGGGTTCGCGCCTGATGGCAATGCGATAGACGCCGAGCTTCATGCGCGGTGCGATCTCGGCCAACGCCTGGGCGGCCCGCTCGCCGCCGGTCAGGCTGTCGGCGATGATCCCGACATGATGGCCTTGCTCGGCCTGGCCGTTGGCCAGATCAAGGATATGCCTGATGATGCCGCCGACGGGAGCGCGCGTCGCGTGCAGGATGCGGAGCGGCTGGCCCTCGATGTCAGGCATGGTCAGAACCAGCGCTCGCCGACGAGCACGGTATCGCCGGGCGCGGTTCTGCCCATGCAGCCCGACAGCGCGGGCGCCGGCAGCAAACACACAATGGCGGCGCGAGCGCCTCGCATTCGAGAATCCCAGCTAAACTATTGAGGCCGATTAAGGGCTTTCATGGTTAACAAAACATGACGGGAGCCCTGCAGCACTCGCAGTGCGGCCCGATCCGGCCGGATTAACCCGCCCTCAACCCTAATGGAATGTAATCGGCGCGTTCACGTAGGTCGTGGCGTCCGCGGGAGAGTGCGATGCGTTTGGCGTTCTGGCAGGCCGGCAAGGCGAAGGCTGCGGTGCAGCGGGCGGTGGCCCAGGCTGCATTCGTAAGGCCGGCGTCCAGCGCCGCTGCGCCCGCCGTCGCCTACAGGCCTGCGCTGGTTGCCGCCACCGACAGCGGCGATCTCGACATCCGCGCGCTCCGTCACGCGCTGGCGAGCAAGCGCGGCTGGATCATCGCGCCGACGGTGCTGGCGCTGGTATTGTCCGTCGTCGCCGTCAACCTCATCACTCCTCGTTACAAGTCCGAAGCCCGCATCCTGATCGATGGCCGTGAGAACGTGTTCCTGCGTGCGAATGCCGACCGCACCGAAGAACGCTCGGCGCTGGATGCAGAAGCAGTGACCAGCCAGGTGCAGCTCGTGCTGTCGCGCGAGCTCGCCCGCGAGGTCATCGCCAGGAACAAGCTCGCCGAACGGCCTGAATTCGATCCGGTGCTGAAAGGCGTCTCGCCGCTGAAGATGGTGCTGTCGATGATCGGCATCGGCCGCGACCCCTATTCAATGACGCCGGAAGAGCGGGTGCTGGACGCCTACTATGAGCGGCTGACCGCGTATGCGGTCGACAAGTCGCGCGTCATCGTCATCGAATTCCAGTCGCGCGATCCGGAGCTGGCCGCCAAGGTCGTCAATTCGATCGCCGAAGGTTATCTCGTGCTGCAGCAGGCGGCGCGGCAGCAGCAGGCTAAGTCGGCAGGGCAGTGGCTGCTCGGCGAGATCGACAGCCTGCGCAACAAGGTGTCGGAGGCCGAATCCCGTGTCGAGGATTTCCGCTCCAAGTCGAGCCTGTTCGTCGGCACCAACAACACCACGCTGTCGAACCAGCAGATGGGCGAGATCAACACGCAGCTCAACAACGCGCGCACGCTGAAATCGGATGCCGAGACCAGGGCGCGGCTGATCCGCGAGATGCTGCAGGGCGGCAGGCCGATCGAGGCCTCCGCCGTGCTGAACTCCGATCTGATCCGCCGCCTGTCCGAGCAGCGCGCCACGCTGCGCGCGCAGCTTGCCGAGCAATCCTCGACGCTGCTCGATGGCCATCCCCGCATCAAGGAACTGAAGGCGCAGATCGCTGATTACGACCGGCAACTGCGCGACGAGGCAAGCAAGGTATCGCGCTCGCTCGAAAATGACGCCCGCATTGCCGGCGGCCAGGTCGACAGCCTGACGGCGAGCCTCGATCAGCTCAAGAAGCAGGCGACTTCGACCAACAGCCAGGACGTGCAGCTGCGCGCATTGGAGCGCGAGGCCAAGGCGCAGCGCGACCTGCTGGAATCGTATCTTGCAAAATACCGCGAAGCGACGGCGCGCGAGAACATCGACACTGGCCCATCCGATGGCCGCATCATCTCGCGCGCGACCGTCTCCAATATCCCGGCCTATCCGAAGAAGCTGCCGATCGTGCTGATTGCGACGCTGGCGACGCTGCTTCTGAGCAGCGGCCTGATCGTGACCGGCGAGTTGCTGCGCACGACCGCGCCGCGGGCGTTCACGGCAGCGCCGGTTGTGGCAGAAGTGGCGGCGGAGCCGGTCTTTACCGAGGCGCCCGCGCCGAGGCCTTCACAGGCTCACGTTGCTGTCCACGAGCCGTTGACAGAGCCAATGGTTCAGGAAGCCGAGCCGGCCGCCCCGCACGAGGCCGAACCGGATTTCAGCGAAGTCACGATCGCACCTGCCGCCGAGGCACCGACGCCACCGGATGAGATCGAGCGGGTCGCCGACGATCTCGTTGCTGCGGGTCGCGCGGCGTGCAAGGTCACCATCCTCGGCACCGCTGCGGGCGACGGGATTGCGCTGACCGCGCTGACGCTGGCCCGCCTGATGGCGCACGATGCCAGGGTCGTGCTGGTCGATCTCGCGGCGTCCTCGCCGACCATCGCGGCAGTCTCCGTTGACGCCAATGCACCCGGCCTTGCCGAGCTGATGCAGGGCGAAGCCTCGTTCACGCAGGTGATCACCAAGGACAGGTTCTCGCGCGTCCAGCTCGTCAATGCCGGCCGTCCTGGCTTCGATCGCGCCTGGCTGCAATCGCCGCGCGTTGCGCTCGCGATCGACGCGCTGATGCAGGTCTACGATCACGTCCTGCTTGACGCCGGCACCGCCTCCGACCTTCCGGCGGAACTGCTCACCGCACATGCGTGTGCCGTGGTGGTGCCGGATGCGGCGATGGCGGAGGACGCGCGCCGCCAGATGGCCGCCGAGCTGAAAGCGGCCGGCTTCCTCGACGTGACCATGCTAAGCCGCGCCTGCGAGCCGTCGGAGCAGGCCGCGAGCGGACCGCGCGTGGTCGCGGCCTAACCCTGCCTTTCGCGATCTTTCACGATCACAGCCAGCGGATTGAGCTTCGGCGCTTCGACGAGCTTCAGCGTGTTGCTGTCGTGATGGTTGAACGCGGCGCCCCTGACGAAGAGCTGCGTTTCGATCAGATAGGTCCAGCTTCCGTCGTCGTTGAAGGTGATGTCGCATCGATAGCTGTCGGTGCGGAAGTTCTCCTCCAGGAACGCGGTTGAGGAGATTCCGTAACGTGTGTCGCCGCGCCTTGCGGTGACGGAGATTTTCCGGTCGTCCGGCTTTGCGACACCGGATGCGAGCAGGGCCTGGCCGCGCGGAATGGTCACGCTCTGCAGGATCAGGCCGGTGGCGGGCTCCCAGAGCCAGTAACCGACCTGATCATGGAAGGTAATGTCCTCTTCCGGC
>Ga0081540_1004254_pt1 | contig 10989 bp, 20 predicted proteins | sample TabmetS2T1R1_FD_71024 | JGI IMG/M metagenome (GOLD analysis project Ga0081540, IMG submission 71024) | Tabebuia heterophylla rhizosphere microbial communities from the University of Puerto Rico - S2T1R1 | ecosystem: Host-associated > Plants > Roots > Rhizosphere ... | reverse complement strand
CTGCGTGACGGCGCGGCAGCTCGCGAACGAGATCGGGCATCCGTTCATGCTGGCTTTTGCCTCCATTCTTGGCGTCTCCGATTACTGGTATGAGGGCGATCTTTCAGCAAACCTTTCCAGCGTAAAGCGCGGTCTGAAGGTCGCCGATGAGTACGGCTACCCGATGTACCGGGTCATCGGCCCATTGTGGGCAACCGCTGCGTTGGCGGCACGAGGGCCCGCGCCGGAAGTACTCGAACAATTATGCGGCCTGCTCGACAAGCTGCCCGCCGAGGACCGGTGCATTCAGATGCCGCTCTATCGGATTCTACTCGCCACGGAATTCGGGCGGATCGGGCAGATGGAGAGGGCTCGAAGCTTCGCTGTTTCGGCCGAGGCTCTGGTGAAGCGAACGGGCGAGCGCTGGGCTGCTCCAGAGATTTATCGGATCCACGGCTCGCTGCTGTGTCGCGAACCCTTGCGGGACGACCAGGCTGCCATGCGCTTGTTCAAGCGCTCGCTTGCCTCTGCCAGAAAGCTTGGGGCGGTCGGTTGGGAATTGCGCACGGCGAACAGTATCGCGCGCCTGGCCAGCAACGGCGGCAGCGCGTCTCGACGCGCCGAAGCACAAGACCTGCTGATATCGACCCGGGCGAAATTTGCATCCGCGGAAACTTCCCGCGATCTGCGCGAGGCTGATGACCTCGTGAGAGCATTGAACTAATGAATCACGCCTTGCGAGGGCCGGCGACGACCCGCGGCCTGTTTGCTCGACTCACATCGGCGATCCCAAGTATGCGATGGCCTTGAGGCTCGGCACACGTCGAGGTGTTGTTTGCTGCGGTGCATGAGTCCACACATGGCCCACACCGACGAAATCCCGCGCTCGTCCAAATGTCGGCTGTTAAGGGTCGACCGGAAATGGGGGAAGTATGGCCAAAACGACGCGACTGGCGAGCAGGCTTTGGAAACTGTGCCCCGGCAGGCCGTCGTCAGCATATATTTGGGCACAAGGAGGTGCGATATGGCGACAACAGCTACCCAAGTCGTTCTTGATACGCCTGCGGCGGAGTTTCGGCTTCCGGCCACCGACGGCAAGACTTACACACTAGACGACGTTGCGGGCGAAAAAGGCACGGTCGTCGTCTTCATCTGCAACCATTGTCCCTATGTCAAAGCGGTGATCGACCGCATGGTTGCGGACGCCCGCGTGCTGGTGTCGGAGAGCATTGGCTTTGCGGCGATTTGCTCGAACGATGCAGCGAGCTATCCCGAAGACTCATTTGAGAATATGAAGCGTTTCGCGAAGGCTCATGATTTCCCGTTTCCATATCTCCACGACGAGACCCAAACAGTCGCTCGGGCGTATGGGGCGGTCTGTACGCCGGACTTCTTCGGTTACAATGCGGACCGCAAGCTCAAGTATCGCGGCCGGCTCGACGAAGGCCGCACAAGTCCGCCTCGCACGGGGGCGCCCCGAGAGCTTGTCGAGGCCATGCGCGCGATTGCGACCACTGGTCTGGCGCCGACTGATCAAAAGGCATCTATTGGCTGCTCGATCAAATGGAAGGACGAATAAAGCCGAGCCCGGTCGACATGTTTCGTATCTAAGACCGCCGCGTGCGGCAGCATTTGCTGCACATGCGCGATTTGACTAGCGGCATCACGAGGGCCCAGCGGCGGCTGCTGAAGTAGCATTCGCGCGGGACTTCTGTCCCGCGTTTTTCGTTTAGGACCACGGAGGCTCTTCGCTCGCCCCGGCTGCTTCGTGGTGGATCATGACACCCGTCGAACGCATGCCGGTCAGCAATACAGTTCTTACAGAGGCAGGATCGAATCCAATATCCCTGGCGTTTGGTGGATGTGCCTCGCTGCCCTTCAATCGGAGCGCTAAGTGCAATTGCTCGCAAAGGTGCTGAACGACGAGATTGAGCTGAGCGTCAGTCATGATCTGCTTTTCCTTCGACCATTGTGCTCCCCAAATAAGTAGCACACGTAAAAATAGGGCGGTACGCGCTTGGAAGGATCAACCCCACGCGATTGCCCATGTACTTCAGCCCGCGCTATGGGGCGAAAACCAGAAGCGGGACCGGCGTCAGTCACTGGCTAGGCCCAACGGATGGTGCCGCATGCACGGGGACCTTCGCCCAGCCCTCCGAAGGGCAATAAGCTCTTCGGCTCGATACGGTCGACGATGCGGCGCTGGATCCTTAGCGTCGTTTAGTGCGATGCAGCGGCATGTCCGGAGGTGGAGGTGGACCGGAAGTGGCCCGACTACGGTCAAGACGACGCGATTGACCCCGCGGAGACATAGCCGCATTTTGCTTGCCGCGCAGCAAAAATGAGCATGAGGCCTACTCCGCTGGGCGCAATTCATGCTTTGATCAGCTGTGTTGCAAGCCGACATTAACGCCGGTGCGTTCCCGCGGGATGTGAGGCGCGCCTTGAGCAATGTGAGAGGTTTTCGTGCCCTTGACTTTGGCCCGCGTTGTTCTGGTTTGAAGATTGTCGCTCTAATTTTTTGGCTAGATCCGTAGTAGAGCTGCAACACTTCTGTAGCGCTCCGTTCACGGGAGCTCGTCACGACATGAACCGGCCGGCATCGAAAACGTTGCGGCGGCGCTTTTTCGTGGCGCTCGGCCATGCCATTCACGTGACGTGGCCGGTGTTGTCGGCAGTTCTAGCGATTCAGCTTGCCCTGGGCTTGCTGACTGGTTTTGTTGAAGGCTGGTCTCTTGGAGATGCGGTCTATTTCACTTTCATTACCGGCCTCACGATTGGTTACGGTGATCTCGTCCCGAGGCAGACATTGACGCGCGCACTAGCGATCGGAATTGGCTTTTTTGGGCTCTTTGTTACGGCTCTCATAGCGGCAATTGCCGTCCACGCCATGCGCTCGGCACTCACTGATGACGGGAGTGGCAATGAGTGATCGTATATCGACGAGGAATCGAGTGAGGGTGCTGTTTGCTGCACAGCATGAGTCCGGTTTTGGCACCTTTGAGACATAGCGACCGGCTCTGACGATGTCCGTTTCTAGGGGAGGACCGGAAGTGGCTGGGCCACAGTCAAAATGACGCGTTTGACCAAAGCGGAAGTGGCGCGAGGACGCGCCTTCGCGCCGGCGAAGTTTCTGATCAGGTCGGGCGGATCAGGTGCGCGAGCACGGCGGTGCAGGCCATCTCGGCTTCTACCAGCGACTCAAAGGGCGAGCCGCCGACCTTTATGGCGCATCGTCTTTGATGGATCGGACGCCAAGATGCCAAATAGCCAGGGCGTCCGCGGAGGCCGGGACCGCTGCGAGTTTCAAAGCTGATCACGAAAGAGAAGCCGTTGCTTGTCGCGCTCCATATGAGCAGATCCTCGAGGGGACCTCTGACGCGGTTGAACTGCATGATAACCCCACACAAGCCCGTCGGGAGAAAACAGCACTTCGCTGATTCGGAAAATGCAGCTCGGCTGACCTAACGGTGCTTGCCTCAGTACAGATTGACCACAGCGCGGCCTCGTCCTCCAAGTTCCTTGGACTACTAGTGCCGAACCATTGTCGATCGCGGACTTGAAAACATCCTTCAAGGCAGGGTCCCGCAACAGTTCCACGGCCGCGTTGAAGGCGTTTGTCAACCTGCCATTCGGCGCCAACCTTGGGTTCTGGTAGTTGTCGCTGGCTCATCACGTATGCCACGCGGTCGATTTTCCGGCCTCGGCTCATCCACTCCACGTATTTCTTGAGCCCGCCTGACATGGCCGTTGTGCCTCGAACTATTTGGGTCAGCGACCGCGGGGCCGCCTTTCCACACGAAGTCATTGGGGAAGGGAAGCCGAAGCCGTCAGGTTATCGAGATTTGATTGCTCCTCGACCAGGCGCTTTTCGACAAACTGTCGCTCGAACTCTGTCAGGTTGGTCTGCAACAGATTTGTGCCTGAAGGCAGACAGCGCATTGGCGGGATCCGTTTGGCCACCGAACGCATGCCGTGCCTCTGGGTCTGGAGCTTCACAGTCCACCTGCCAGGCCAAGACTACCTACAGCGCCCCGCCCGCGCCCCAAGATTAGGATAGCGCGTAGCGCTCGCTTCTTCGGCCCGCAGTGCCTCCAAGCTGCACGGTGGGTTGGTGCCGGACGACTGCGCCGGAACGGCAGTCCAGGAGATCCTGTTTGGCACCCTAAGCAGTCCCGGCTGGCCACCGCCGCGGACCTGCGACTCGCGGAGCACGCAACGCCGCTACACAGTCACCCTCGGCGGGGGCGTGAAATGGTGACTGCATAGGGCGCTGCAAGGGGCCCAACCAAGCCCATCACCGAGGTGGCTACGCACGGGCATGAAGCCCACTAACAATTGTTTTATTGATGCGCGCCGAGGCCGACCAGATGAGCCAAGGCGGCATCGATTGAGGAACTGAGGTGGGCCCAGCCTGTTGGTACATTCAGCCAAGCGGAGGTCGCAGTGCGGATCATTCTGATAATGACGATTTGCTGGGCGTTGTCGTGCGGATCTGCGATGGCACAGGCGGATTCGAAGAACGACCTGAACTCGCCAACCGGGCGCTCGGCACCGGAAGAAAAAGGTCAATTGCAGCCACAGGGTTGGACCGGACCGCTTGAAACAAAATCAGGTGGTGCGCCGCCTGAAAGCCGGCAAGGTCAAAGTCCGCCGGGGATGCAGCCAGCGCCGGACGGATCAACGAAAGCAGTCGTTCAGCCCCCCGAAGTGACATTGGTTTCAACTCAGATGGCAGCTCCAGCCAGCAGGAAAGCGCCGCCAAGCGCAACCATCACAAGTCCAGGCCAATTCGATTTGATGCCGAAGCCGCCGCCGGGTCTTTCAGGTTCCAGCGTGTTTCGCCCGAAACGAAGTCGCCTTACACCGCTTAATCGGCCTCGCCAGATTGGCTGAAACGCCATCTGGAGCACTCCGCCGAAAACAAGGATCACACCAAGCCATATGAGGGTCATGCTCGCCTCCTGCACCCGTGAACGCCGAGAGCCGACCTGCCATGTCGGCTACCAAACAGGCTGGGGCCCTCTTCAGTTCCGAATGGCAATGGGATCAAAACCGGTGGCAGTCAACACTGAGCCGCCGAGCGCTGCCATGATTAGGACTGCGCGGAGCGCTCGCCACCGGCAGCAGTCGTGATATCGTCTGCCGTGCAGACCTCCAAGCTGCGTGGTGGTTGATGCCTCATCGGCCGCGCCGGACTCGCGGCCATTCGGAGGGGTTAGGCATCCTGTGCTGTCCCGGCTGGCCACCGCCCGCGGCACCTGTGACTCGTCTGAGCGCCTACCGCTTGCCGGTCATGGCCCGTAAACGGATCACGAGGCGGCCAATGATCCGCAAACGGATCAAGCCTAACTCAGCGCCCCGCCCGCTCCCCATGATTAGGGTTAGCTGGCGCTCGCCGCTGATCACATAATCCTCACGAAGGCTTGTCGGGATAAACCGGCAGACAGCTGCTACCTGACGCCTCGCCGGCCCACAACGGAGTGAGCTTTATGGGTGATTTCCAAATCGTGTTCCCGATATTGATGGTGGCTTGCTTTGCCGTCATCGGGGTCGTCATCATCTATTACTGAGAACGAAAAATTACCTGAAGCCGAAGCCGGTTCGCGAGGTCGGACCTCCTGAATGTTCAGGGTCCGTCCTTAGCCCCGGCTATCGTGATTTTTGAGGGGTCATCAGCGCGGAGCGCTCGCCACACCCGGCGGGAGAACGCCACGCCGCCGGTTTTCCCGAGCGGGAAGATTTCGGGCGGCCTGACCGGTCGGACGAAATGACCCGGTTCATCTACGCGCTGAAAGAAATCCGCGCGTGCCTAGAGGCCGAGTTGCTCGTGGACGTGCAACAGCGACTGGCCTTGCTGTCGCGAGATATGGACAACCACAATGGTCAACGCATCCCTTATCAGCCGGCTTTCACAGGCCGTTGACCTGATCGAGAGGCGGCGGCAGCAGAACCATTCGTTCAAGGTTGTAAAGGTTCGTCGCGGTTATAAAGAGGATCCAGATGCAGCGCGAGCTCGCGGCCCATCCCGGGGATCGGGACGCAAATATCGTGATCTTCGAGTTTTACAGAGATGAGGGAACGGCGGAGGAGAGCCGAGATTGTGGCCCGTTGGCTGGACCGGCGTGCGAGAAATCCTGAAGACCGTCAGAACGCAACGACAATAGGCTCTCAGTGAACCAGCGCGGTCCGCTGGTACGTTTTGATGCACAACTTTAGAGAATCACAATGGGCATTTGTGCCCGCTGGGCCCGGGATCTGGATTGCGCCACGGCCGCCGCACCTCAGAAAGCCACACCGTGTGTGGATTGCGCTACACAACGGCAGGGGCGAATCACCTAGAGTGTCAGCCGTGGCGATGTTTCCTCCCTAGACTTAGGGCCTGTCGCGAAATGGTGGGCCTCTTTTGTGGTGAAAGGCAGCCTCAAGCCTCGCCCAGCACGACGGCCCCGCCTCACCAAAAGCATCCTGTGCACTGCGCGGCCTAGGCCGCGGGATCAAACCCGTTTTATCGCGAGTCGTACGGAGATCAATATGGAGCAGATTCTCATCAACCTCGTCGCAGGCGCGCTCGGTGGCGTTGGGGCGGGCAAGTCGTCGCCGAATTTCGATCTTGGCACGGTTGGCAACATTGTCTCTGGTTTGGTTGGTGGCGGGGTGCTCGGCCAGATCGCCACCTTGTTGCTGCCATCGATTATGGCCGCAGCGCAATCTGGCAATCTGAGCGGCGTTGGCAACATCGTCTCGCAGGCAATCGCCGGCGGCGCGGGCGGGGCCATACTCACGGCCATCATCGGCGCGATCAAGAACAGGGCCGCAGCCTAAGGCGTCGTTTTCTGCTCCGCGGTGGCTGTGGATTCGTTTTTGCTCGCCGAGAGTTCCCAGACAGCGAGGCAGACAAATGCGCGCCAGCGAGCTTGCCGGAGTCATACAAGAGAATCTCCCGGTGGCGGTGGGTAATGTTCTCCCTGGACTTGGGGCTGTTGCAAATGGCTGGCCTCCTTTCGGTGGCAGTCTAAAACCGACGGTGCGGAGATGATGTCCCTCGAAGAGTTCCTATTTCTGCTCTCACTCATCTGGCTCGCCATCGTTGCCAGTTGGCTGCTGATGATTGTGATCAGCCCACACCAATAGTTCCTCAGAGACTCAACGGCGCGGTATCCACCAGCGGCCCGACTAAGAACGAATTAGCAACCACGCCTGAGTCATTGCAGGGCCAAGGCTGGCCAAGGGGCGCTGCATAGATCGCTATGGGGCGAGGGACAAAGCGATGTCGGATTTTTTGCAAAGCTCTTTTGGGTGCTGTCGCGATCACATTGACGCTCGGCGCCGTGCAGTTCGCTTCAGGTCAAGACCTCGTAAACCGCTGGCGGGCAGTCTCCGAACATCCAAGCCACACGCCGGCAAGACAGATCGTCTTGGCGACCTCAAGCCTTTTGCAGTTCCGACGAAAACGGTTTCCCTGCGCCTGAACGATCTCGCCGATACCTCGGTCTCGCTGCGTATTCCGTCTGCGCATGCCCGCAACACCAAGCCGCCGACGCTGCTGCGGAATCAGAGCCGTAAGCCGACCCTTGCCTGCGAACCCGTGGTCAGCGCGCTCACGGAAGTCGCAAGGCTCCTGCAGCCCGGCCGCTGCGTGACCTGATGGGCTCAATCCTCACTGTTCATCAGACCGGAACGCAAGCGCTACCCAGCCGGTGAAATTCCTGGTGTTCCTGATCAAGGACAAGGGCGCTCCCGCGCTCGTGCCAGTAAAATAATGTTGGGCGTCAGCGCCCAACGCGACCTTCTGGCCGGAAACGGACATGGCACCGGCCTTGGCCGATGTCCGTTCTTTGGCACTTCTCAGACCTGACAGGTCTCGCTGACGATGCCCGTTGTTGAGGGCAAAGCGGACTTCCCAGTTGCGCACTCAGACTTCTGAGTTTGACCCTTAACGGACCATCTAGGGGGTGCGGGACTTAGCTTCCAAAAGGACCGGGCGGCCAGCGGCGCGCAAGTCGAAGCCGCGCCGGTTAAGCACTTATTTACTGGGCGCGTGTTTACTCAAATTAAACATTTTGTTGCGTGCGAGTGAGTAACCATGCCCTGCGTTACCGAGTTGCTATGCGCGCACCGCGTACCATATGTCGCGGCGCTGGCGCTGATCTCGATTGCCTGTGCCGGCTGCAGCCCCGACAGGTCGACGCGATTGTCCGAAAGTGATCTTTCCAATCCCTTCGCCTCGCAGCCAGAAGCCACGGTACCTCCAGCCACGGCACCTACAGCGGCACTCGCGCCGCAGGTCGAGCGTCGCGAACTGCCGCAATATGCCGGTCCGCAGTCACCCTATTGATGTCATGCTGCCCTTCTCGCGGCGGGTTACTTCCCAGCAAGATCTTTGGCGTTTCCAGCGATTTACCTCGACGTCGTGACCACGAGCCGGTCGGAGCCCAATTGCTAGTGACTTTCCGACCGGCCCAAATCCTGTCGGAGCGACCTTTTGCGCATGACGCGCCGATCATAATCGCTGTCCCTTCGAGGTTTTAGGGCTGTCGCCCACCTATGCCTGGCGGCAGAGGGAAGCCCAATTGACGCGCGCGTCTTCTGACGGAAGCTGTGTAACGTCCAAGCTGCTTCGCAATGACCGGCGCACTCTTCTTCAAATGCGCTAGCTCCATCAAGAGCTTGATCTCGTCTTCGGTCCAAACGCGCGGTTTCGTGGGCTTCATCGTCATCGCTTAGTTGCGACTCGTGATTCGGGCGCGAAGAAGGCCGATACCAATTCTCGCGCTGACATTAGAAGCCAACGGAGGCTTGCTTCGGCTCCCTGATTTGCACCTTAAATGGAAAACCCACTTCTCCGGTTTTAGACCTCAAGCTGACCTTCTCGAGATAGTGACTTCGAAGTCAGATGGTCTGACGTATCCCGGCCACAGATCGCCGCTAGGTGCGCTAGCAGTGATGATGGGATGTTGCGAGACAGCCATATTGGAAAACCAAGTAGGCGATTGTTATCTTTTGGTACCTCGGTCGGCCCCTCATTGGCTAAACAGGGAAGATCCAGTGCAGCGTGTGCGGCTCGCGCCGCATCCGCGCATCGGTCTAGTTCGAGCAATAAGGGACCGATTACGGCATCAACTTCAGTCGCAACCGATAATAGAAAACTATTAAGCTCGCGAGCTTCGGGCACGACTGCCGCCGCCATCTCGGTCGCCTCGCAGAGCTCGCCGATAACAGGTGTAAACGCACCGGCAGCTTGTTTGATTCGTTTTTTAATCTCTTCGATTTCGCCTAAAACGCGATCACGTTCCTGCCGATTTTTTTCCTCAGATAGGCGGACTTCGATTTTGGCGATCTGAGCCGTCAGTGTAGTGACATCGGTCGCAAGAGCGTCGCGTTTTCCGCGCGCGCGATCGAGATTGCGGCTGAGATTGGCCACTAAGTCGTTCTTTCCGAACATTGTTTTGCTCCGCGTAGGACTGCCGTAACGCGAGCCGTCAGCCTGGCAAACAAACAAAGAGTAATATTGGTCGAAAAGGCATCGGACTTCGGTCGCGGCAAAGGGGCCGACACGGTCATCTCATTCTTTCGAATCGTCCGCATTAGGCGACCGTAGAGTTAACAAGTGGTTAATTTTCAACATCTGATGCGCCAGTGGTCCGCCGGACTGCTGGTCAGTATTTGCATCGGCATCTACAAGGCGAATGGTATCGCACCGTCGGTCAACTGAGGCGGCCTGATTGTTGTTCTCTTGAGAGTGGCTGTTGCCCCAAAGAGTGCCAGCCCCTTTCCTTCCTTGAATGTCGCCTATTGGCACAAATGCGAAGTGCCGCGATGTCCGCTCTTTGGTCGCTATCAGGGGAACAACGGACGTCGCGCGGACGTCGCGTTTTTGTAGATGCGGAGGTCATATGAGGCAGGCCGCTGCAAGAAGTGGCGGGGGTACGGCAGAGAAGCTTGGCGAGCCGCCGCAGGGGCTCTGCGCGGTTGCTGTGAGCAGCACTGCGTCCCCGCACGCAATCGCGGCCGTTGATGTGTTACTGCGTCAGAAATCTATACGTGACAATCAGACCCACCATGCTCGCGAAAATCAGCAGTGCCGGAAGGGATTTTCGGATCATTGGCCTCGTCGAATGGCGCGCAGCTAATAGACCCGGCTGAGACATAGGCCGTCTCTGGAACCGCCCGACTTTGCTCTCTGTCGTTGGTGTGCGAGCCTTTGGTTCCGGCGCCGCGCCCACACCTCCCATCTCGCTGTAATAAGCGCTATAGACCTCGCGAACGGCCAAGGCCGTGGACTCGGTCTCGCTCATCGTCCCGAGGCGGTTCCTATAGTTAGTAAGAAACGCCTGAGCGTTTGGCGGAAGATCGTCGAAACTGCCGAGCTTGGCCATCATGAGCCAAGTCGCAAAATCAGCTTTCGCCTTGGAGTGCGCCTTCTTGGCTATGCTGCTGGTCCTCATGGTGGCCCGCGTTCCGCCCGCTCGACTGGCAATCGTTGAACTTTGCTTATAGCCTACCAGCGCACTTCCTTCATCCGGACTCTCGGTCGAGGTTATCGGGCCTGCGCACATCCACTGATGAATTTCTGGACTTCTATTGGCGATTGCCCCCGTTTTGGGGAATATGCCCTTGCCTCGGCGCTCAGTCTCTTCCGGTTGAACCTGCATTCGGGAGACAGGCCGATGATCTTCCTCCATCAACTGGGAATCGTGCTCTATTGGGTAGGATACGCTCTCGCCATTCTGTTCGCGATTGTCAGCCTGCTATACGCCTTCAATAGCCTGAGTTTCGGCGGCCCGATATCCGAGGCCTGGATCTTCGCTGTGCTTAGCGTTGTCGCTTGGCTATGGGGACGAGCCATGAAATATATTCTTACCGATATGGAGTAGTCTCGTCGCTCATCTCTTGGAAGCCTCCTTTGTCTTCATATCGCGTGGTTACCAGGCCCTTCTGTACCACCGTTGACGCGCGTAGACATAGCGCGGGTTGATTCCGCAACCCGACTCCGTCCCCGACGCCGTC
>Ga0081540_1004253_pt1 | contig 10991 bp, 7 predicted proteins | sample TabmetS2T1R1_FD_71024 | JGI IMG/M metagenome (GOLD analysis project Ga0081540, IMG submission 71024) | Tabebuia heterophylla rhizosphere microbial communities from the University of Puerto Rico - S2T1R1 | ecosystem: Host-associated > Plants > Roots > Rhizosphere ... | reverse complement strand
ATGGGCCGTATCATATCCGCGGCAGCGACCGGGCTTGTGCTGCAGTGCGTTGTACTCCTCGGAAGCGCTCCTTCAGCGCTCGCCCAATCCACAGTCGCAGCACAGAATATGACGAACACCGGTGCCACGCTGTGGGTCACCACGACACAGCGCATCAAGTCAAAAATCTATGAGAATGCCCGTCTAAGTCAGCATCCGATCGTTGTTGTCGTCGTACACGGGGATTCGTCCGACGGAACTCCTCCCACCTACCAATACCGGTTTGCGGAGAGGGCCGCCGCGGCGATATCGGATACCGTCGTCGCGGCCGTTCTTCGCCCTGGCTACAGCGACGGCGAGGACACTTCTGATGGTCTGCGCGGCCTGACCACGGGCGATAACTGGACGCCCGAGATCGTCAATGCGGTGGCGGCCGTGCTCGCCGAGTTGAAGGACAGATATCGTCCCCGTCGGGTGATCCTGGTTGGATACTCGGGAGGCGCCGCGATCGTCGGCAATCTGCTGGGGCAACAGGGCACGGCGGTGGACGGCGCTCTGTTGGTATCGTGCCCGTGCGATGTCGCAGCATGGCGCAAACACATGCAGGCAGTTAAGGGAGGCACAATCTGGGAACGGCCTGTGCGTTCCCTTTCGCCGTTAACCCTTGTTGATCGTGTTCCTACATCAATGAAGATCTGGCTGCTGGTCGGGAGCGACGATCAAAGAACGCCCGCGACGTTGACACTCGCCTATGCTGACGCGCTACGAAATCGCAATGTTGCGGTGAACGTAACGATTGCTCCGGGTCTTGGTCACGACATCCTGCTCGAACCGATCGCGATGGAACGCCTCGAAGAGGTTGCCAGCAGAATCGATGCTGGAAGGTAGTGGACTTGGGAGGCAGTATGAGAAGGCGCGAGTTTCTCAGGCTTGCAGGCGGGAGCGGCGGTCGCCTTGCCGTTGGCGGCGCGGGCCACGCCGGGCCCTGATCTCAACATAGACGGTGTGCCGCTTCCCTCCGACGTCACCGTAGCTTCTGTGCCGGCATCGGCAACGCCGTTGCAGCGGCGTTGGGCCGGCGTTTGGGTCGGCGCCTGGAATGGCGGCCTCAAGCATATCCTGCTGGTCGAACGCATCGCCGAAGATGGCGCGGCCGGCGTTGTTTATGCGGAGGCCGACAATCTGTACTCCGGGATGCGCGCGAGGTGGTGGCGATTGGACGCGGCTCTGTCTGGGCGAACTCTTGCCGTTAGAGCGCCGATGTTCACTGCGACCTACGATATGGGGGACGACGGGCAGTTGAGTGCCTTTTTCAAGGGCGGCAGGATCGCACGTACGACGATGAGCAGAACCGATCTGGCTGTCCTGGCCCGGCCCGATGCAGTTGTTGCCTGGTCTCGCGGTACATCCGAATTGCTCCAAACGGATTTGCTCGAACATGGCAATCCAATCAGGCTGGAGACAGTCATTTTCAGGCCTCCCGGGCCGGGGCCGTTTCCTCTCGCGGTGTTCAATCACGGCTCCCATCGGCAGAAATGCGACACCCGGACTTGCCAAGGAAACGTGGGTCTCGCTCGAAGTTGCCGATTTTCTCAATAAGCAAGGATGGCTCGTTGCTTTTCCGCAGCGTCAGGGTCGCGGAAAATCCGATGGGCTGTATGAGGAGGAGCGCAACAGCTTCGGCGATGCCAACAGAGCGCTGAGCAGTGCGGATCGCGCATTGACCGACGTGAATGCGGCCATTGCCGTTCTTCGCCGCCGGCAGGACGTTGGTCCCGGTCCTGTTCTGATCGGCGGACATTCACGCGGCGGCGTGCTGTCCATCGCCTATGCAGGAATGCATCCCGAGCAAACTCTGGGCGTCATCAATTTTGTGGGCGGGTGGTTCGGCGAAAGGTCTCCCAGCGCTGAATTAGTCAATCAAACACTCTTCGAGCGTGGTGCGCGCTACGACCAACCGACGATCTGGTTCTACGGCCAGGGTGACATTTATTACTCGATTGACCACAGCAGGAAAAACTTTGCGGCCTTCGAAAAAGCCGGCGGCAAAGGGAAATTCATCGAGTTCGATGTGCCCAGCGACGTGGGCCACAACGTCATTCACTATCCTGATCTCTGGACAGGCCCAATCGGCGACTACCTCAGCTCACTTTCCCGTGGACACTGAACACACAGCGGCCACGATATGAGTACGCTTCCCGGTCAGCTACGCCGAGCCTTCGATTTGGCACCGCCCGCCTTGGGCCGCTGCCGCTGCAGTTCCGCGATAAAATTCTGCAGCACCTCCGACGGCGGTCGCGCGGAGCTGTAGGCCAACCCCACCTCGCGCTTCACGTCGACGTCGATCTCGCGCACGGCGACATCGGAGTTGGCGCGCGCCACGCCTTCCGGAACGATGGCAATGCCGACGCCGGCGGCGACCAGCGCCATCGCCCAGTCTTCCGATTCTGCGATCGCCGCGGGTTGCCGCTGCGCCGACGCGGCGCGGCCGAAGAATTCGCTCTGCTCGCAATGGCAGCGATCGACCATGGCAGCGCCGGCGAGGTCAGTGGTGCGCAGCCGCTCCTTCAGCGTCAGCGGATGCGACGGCGGCAGCGCTGCGACGTAGCGCTCGACCCAGAGCGGAACGAAATGCTCCTCAGTGCGCAGCAGGTTCCTGGAGACGATCCGCGCATCGGCCGCATCATCGACGCCGACGAGGCGGAGCGCGATGTCGGAGGTCCCGGTCAGCGGCTTCAAGAGCGCGACGGTTCGGGGACGGTCGAGCGTGCGCATCAGGCCGAGCGTCAGCGCGTTCCGCGTCGCTGGTTTCCGGAACAGGTTTTTGGCGGCATCCGCCTCATCGATGATGCGGCGGGCAACTGCATGGAATTGCTCGGCGGCTTCCGTCGGCGCCACGCCCTTCTTGTGCCGGATGAACAATGCGGTGCCGAGCTCGGCTTCCAGGTTGGTGATCGCCGCCGAGATCGAAGGCTGCGAGATGAAGCAGCGCTTGGCCGCCGCCGTCAGGTTGCGCTCCCTGAACACGGCAGCGAAATAGCGGAGCTCGCGGATATCCATAGGCTAATCCTATTGATACTATCAGATATCAATATTTTACCTATGAGAAGGTGGATGGCAAGCAAGTCGCCTGACCTCAAGGAGACATTTGTCATGCGCGTCCACCATCTCAACACCGGCACCATGTGTCCGATCGGCCGTCGCCTGGTGAACGGCACCGGCAGCATTTTCCAGCGCGCGCGTATGGTGTGTCATTGTCTGGTGATCGAGACCAATGACGGGCTGGCGCTGGTCGATACCGGCATCGGACTGGACGACATTGCGAACCCGCCGCGGCTGGGCCCCAAATGGGTCCGGCAGACGACGCCGCGGCTCGATCCGGCCGAGACGGCCGCGCGGCAGGTCGAGGCGCTCGGCTATTCGCGGGATGATGTGCGGCACCTGTTGCTGACGCATCTCGATCGCGATCATGCCGGCGGCATTCCGGACTTTCCGAACGCGAAGGTGCACGTCCATCGCCGCGAGTACGAGATGGCGGTGGCGCGCACGGTGCCCGCACCGAAGGGCCGCTACATCACCGCGCAATGGAAGCATGGTCCGCAATGGGCGTTCTACGGCGAGGGGGGCGAGGATTGGTTCGGCTTCAAGGGCGTGCGTGCCCTCGGCGACCGCGAGCCCGATATCCTGATGATCCCGCTGCCGGGCCATACGCTCGGCCACTGCGGCATCGCCGTGCGGAGCGGAGACAAATGGCTGCTGCACGCAGGCGATGCCTATTTCTTCTACGGCCAGATGCAGGATTCGCCGCGGGTGCCGCTGGTGCTCGGGATGTTTCAGCGCCGCGGCGACATGGATCGCGCCATGCGCATCAAAAACCAGGAGCGGTTGCGAGCGCTGAAAGCAAACCACGGCGATGCCGTGACCATCTTCAACAGCCACGATCCCGTGGACTATGAGCGATGTCGTTGCGCCCAGCACGAGGCATGTGCTGATAAATCCGGGACGCTCAAGGGATAGCGAAGGTCTGCATTTACCCTTAAAAGCGGACATCGACGGTGCATAAGTGAATGTCCGCTAAGGGCCAACGGCAGGCTCATGCGCCGCGGCAAATCGCGTCCTATAGATCCGCCTGTCGATGCGGACGAGCACGGCTCATTCGGTCAATCCCGCTTTCCGAAAACCCTCAATCATCAGCTTCGCAGTTTTTGATACCTGGCTCCGGGCGGTCCACGCCGATATCGTGAAAGCGGGATCGATCTCAAGCATGCGAGCCGCCGCCTCACGGGCCTCGGCGTCGCGTCCGAGATGGGCGAAAGCGGATGCGAGGCAGCGGTATGGTCCTGGATAGCAGGGGTTGTGACGCTGTGCTTTCTTCCCTGCACTGATGGCCTCGTCAAAGCGACGAAGCTCAATAAGGGCAAATCCCATCCCGGTAAACGTTGAGTATAGTTGCGGGTCTACCGGACTCATGCGCATGGCACGTTCAAAGCTCCGGATCGCTTCCTCCGGCTGCCCCGCAATCTTATAGACCCAGCCTCTGCGGTTCCATGTGTGATATGAATTTGGGTTGAGCGCGACCGCCCGATCGGCCATCTCAATCTCAGCCTCACAATCGCCGACCAACAAAGCCGAGATTGATGCAGCAGTTGCTAACGTGTCTGGATCATGATCGTCGAGGCTCAATGCCAAGCGCATAAGCCGAACGGCTTCCTTGCGTTCGAATTGAGGGTCGATCGCATAGCTCCTAAACACGTTTTCCATATGACAGTCACCTGCCAAAGCTGCCGCAGCAGCAAACCCAGGGTCAAGCTCCAAGGCGCGCTGGACCAGTCGGAGTGCCTCGGCCAAACTTTCGCGGGTCGATCGGACGGCTTGCTGTATGGCCCGGAGAAAAAGATCATACGCGGTGAGGTCTTCCGGTCGCCGCCGCGTCGCCAGTGCAATTTCTGCTTGAAACAACTTTGGCTGAATAGCTGAGACAACGGCGAGCGTGACTTCGTCCTGCAACGCGAAAATATCTGTCATGTCACGCTCGAACTTGTCCGCCCAAATGTGTGCGCCCGTAGCCGCTTCAATCAACTGGCCCGTGATGCGAACTTTCCCCGACGCCTTGCGCACCGCCCCCTGAAGGACATAGCGCACGCCAAGCCTGCGCCCGACTTCCTTGATGTCGACGGCCTTGCCCTTGAAGGTGAAACTCGAATTTCGAGCGATCACGAACAGCGATTTGAACCGCGAAAGCGCGGTAGTGATCTCCTCAACCATCCCGTCCGCGAAGTACTCCTGCTCGGGATCACCAGACATGTTCGCGAACGGCAGCACGGCGATGGAGGGCCTGTCGGGAACTGCAGGAACGCTCTCGGGCGCTTCGCCCGGATTTGGGCCCGCAACTTCTCGCGCCTCCCGCACCTGTCCGACGAAGCGGAAGCCCTTGCGCGGTAGTGTTTTGATGAAGCGCTGTTCCTCGCCGGAATCGCCGATTGCACCCCGGGCGGCATTCAGGCGGGTTGTCAGCGCCGCGTCAGATACGCTGCGCCCATTCCAAATGGCTTTGATGAGGTCGTCCTTGCTGACAACCCGCTCCCTGTTGCGGATCAGGTAATCGAGCAGGTCAAAAACTTGCGGTGTGATCGACACCGCATTGGTCCCCCGATGCAGCTCGCGCCGGTCGGCGTCGAATGCGTATTCCTCGAAAAGATAGCGCAAGCTGTCATTCCTTCTCGGGGTTGCGTCTGTACTAGCGCATGAAGAATAAGCCGCCGGTAAGAGAAATGTAAGCCACCAGTTAAGCGCGCCCGCGCATCTTGCGGCAATTTCGGCCTAGTGAACAGTCCAGACAGGACACACCCTAATGAGCATGATCCGCGGGACCACTGAGCTGGGACCGGTAACCGCAAAGCGGCAGGTCTACAGTCCTCTCGAAACATATTGGAATTCATTTCAGGAGTGGCGCAAACGCCGAAGACTACTGACCAACTTGTGCGACCTCAGTGACAGGGAGCTAATGGATATCGGTATTACGCGCAGCGAAATCGACTACCTCGCTTCGCATCGAGGTTGCGATCCCCGAGGCGTCCTATCCGGCGAATGAATGTCGATATCTGGCAGCGATGCACTGTCGCAATGTTCACTACCAGAGGCGTCGTAGCGCATGCTTACTTCCGATATGGGTCTTGGCCGACCTTGAGCGGTGATCACCAGATGTCCGCTCGTCGCGGGCTATTCCGTGCGCATGGAGGAACGAGGCGCGTTGGACAACGGAAGTCGCGTTTGGCAAGATCGTGGTACGCGCCTTGGTTGAAACCGACTGACTCAGAGGAGAGCAACCCAATGCAACTGCGCCCGCCAACAGACGCAGAAGCGATTATCGCGAATGCACGGTCCATCGGTCCCATCATTGAAGAAGAGGCCGACAAATTTGCGAAGGAGCGACGCCTCACCGACGATGTCGTCGCGCTAATGCGACGTGCTGGCTTGTTCCGGATTGCATTTCCCAAAGCGTGGGGCGGGCCGGAAATGGACATTCTCAGTCAGTGCGAAGTGATGGAAACGCTTGGTTATCACGACGCATCCGCTGCTTGGGTCGCCATGATCTGCTCGGACAGCGGGCACTATGCCGCTCGCATCGACGAGGCCGAAGCCCGCGCTCTTTACCCGAGCCTCGATCTCCTCACGGCCGGTATGATTGCGCCGACTGGCCAGGCGCATATCGTCGATGACGGATTGAAGGTCAGCGGGCGATGGCCTTTTGGCAGCGGCTGCCTGCATGCCGATCGGCTGGTTGCAGGCTGCGTGCTGTTCGAGAACGGCAAGCCACAGATGGGGGCAGGCGGCAAGCCGGAATTCCGGGTCGTTTGGCTGCCCAAGGACAAAGTGCAGATCCACGACACCTGGTACACGACTGGACTGGCCGGCAGCGGCAGCAACGACTATTCGGTGCAAGACATCGTCGTCCCGCGGGCGCACAGCTTTCATCCGTTTCGCGTCGGCACTCGGATCGAGCCGCTCTATCGCTACCACGGCTTCTTCTTTGCCAATCTGCCGGCGGTCGGGCTCGGCTGCGCACGGCGCATGATCGACGATTTTCGCGAGCTCGCGCAGCGCAAGATCACGCCGCCGGCTTTGACGCCGCTGAAGAATGAATACAGGGCGCAAGTAGCTTTGGCCGAAGCCAACACGCGATTGAATGCTGCTCGCGCCTATCAAGACTCAAGTTTGAGCTCGGTATGGCAGACACTATCGAGGGGTGAAACGCCGACAGCCGCCCAACGCGCTGCCGTCGGAATGATGGCTATTCACGGCCTTCAAGAGGCGCTGAAGGTGGGCGAAATCGTGTGCGAAGCCGCAGGAACCGCGGCGCTGTATGCCTCGTCACCTTTCGAGCGCCGACGTCGTGATCTCATCACCATGTCCAATCACATCATCGGACAGCGCAGGACACAGCAAGCTATGGGTCAGCTGCTCTTCGGCGAGGAGGTCATGACGCACGTGTAATAGGGTCATCGCCGATGTGAGGCGGGTCGCCGTGCCTGAGATGTGTTCCTTCCACCGCCATTCCAGTCATCAGCCGCCAATGCGAAGTTCTCGCTCAGCATCTGGCAGAACTGATGCGTGAGCGCGTTCATGAGTAAAACCGATTGAGCGTGGCTGCAATGTCCCCTAGTGGCCCCTTCTCGGACCTCGCGCAATGGCCGCTTCTGCGCCGCTGTTGGGAACCAAGCTGACATCGCGAATTCATGGTTACGCGCCCTAGGTCACTCGCCAATGCGGGCCGCGCATTGCCCGAGGTCGACGATCTGCTCCGGCGTCAGCGCTCGCTTGGGCAAAATATTGAACAGGCGCGGCGCCTGATAAAGGATGAATACCAGCGCGTTCTCGTCCCACTTCAGGTAGTCGCTCCAGGCCACGTGCCATTCGCCGCTGCTGCTCGTGATGGCGAGCCCACTCTCCGACCAGGAATAGGTGTAGGGACGGTGGAGAGCCTTGTGCTTGCGATAGGTTCGGCGCGTCGAGATCGGGATGAACAAAAAATAGTTCGCAATCAACAAGGCCACGACGGCGACAAGGATTGCGTTCAAGGCAATCATCCCAATCGCCCCCCACCGGTCGATGTAAGCGATCGTCATCCAAATGACGTAGGCCAGGATCAGCATTGCAAAAAAGGCGAGCGCGCTGCGGGTCCGGAAGCATTTCAGGCAGTGGAGCTGGTTTGCCGCCGCATAATCATCCGCGGTGAGGGTCAGCGAAACGGACCGGTTCATGACGCCCCACTGCCAAAGCGCCCCGATGGCGTGCCACCGCCATCGGTGGCCGACTTTTGGGGCATCTCGATGGCGAAGGCGCGCTAATTCCCGTTGCCGTTGACGCCGTTTTCTTCCTCGCCGATGTGCTCGACCGAGACGACATGCTCGTCGGCGGCGGTGTCGAACACGATCACGCCCTGGGTGGAGCGGCCGGCGATGCGGATGTCCTCGACCGGGCAGCGGATCAGTTGGCCCTTGTCGGTGACCAGCATGATCTGGTCACTGTCCTCCACGGGGAATGAAGCGACCAGCTTGCCGTTGCGGTTGTTGACGCTCATGGCGACGATGCCTTTGCCGCCGCGGCCGGTGGTGCGGTACTCGTAGGACGAGGTGCGCTTGCCGTAGCCGTTGACGGAGACGGTTAGCACCACCTGCTCCGCCGCCGACATTTCGGCATAGCGCTCCTGCGAGAGCTGGATCGTGTCCGATGCCTCTTCGGTCTCGGCCTCGCCACCCTCCTCCGCCGCTGCCTCGCCCGCCACCGCGCGACGCATCTTCTGGTAGGCCGAGCGCTCGTCCGAGGTCGCCTCGACATGGCGCAGGATGGCAAGCGAAATCAGCTTGTCGCCCGACGCAAGCGCGATGCCGCGCACACCCATCGAGGTACGGCCGGTGAAGACGCGCACGTCGGTGACGGGGAAGCGGATGCACTGGCCACCGGCGGCCGTGAGCAGCACGTCGTCGCGCTCGGTGCAGATCTGCACGTCAACAATGGCCTCGCCGTCCTCCAGCTTCATGGCAATGATGCCGGAGCGGCGCACGTCGACGAAGTCGGACAGCTTGTTGCGGCGGACGGTGCCGCCGGTCGTGGCAAACATCACGTCGAGCTGCCCCCAGGAGGATTCATCCTCCGGCAGCGGCATGATGGTGGTGATGCGTTCGCCCTGCTCCAGCGGCAGGATGTTGATCAGCGCCTTGCCGCGGGCGTTGGGCGCCGCCATTGGCAGCCGCCAGACCTTTTCCTTGTAGACCTGGCCGCGCGAGGAGAAGAACAAGACCGGCGTGTGCGTGGAGGCCACGAACAGGCGGCTGACGAAATCCTCGTCGCGGGTCTGCATGCCGGCGCGGCCCTTGCCGCCGCGGCGCTGCGCCCGATAGGTCGACAGCGGCACGCGCTTGACATAGCCGGCGTGGGACACGGTGACGACCATGTCCTCGCGCTGGATCAAGTCCTCGTCCTCGACCTCGTCTTCCTGTTCGACGATGACGGTTTTCCGAGGGGTTGCGAACTTATCCTTCACTTCGGCGAGTTCGGCCTTGACGATGGCCTGGACGCGCGCGCGCGAACGCAGAATGTCAAGATAGTCGGCGATTTCAACGGCGAGCTTATCCAATTCTTCGGAAATTTCCTCGCGGCCGAGTGCCGTGAGCCGCTGCAGCCGGAGATCGAGGATCGCTTTGGCTTGCTCGAACGATAATCGCGCCGTCCCATCCTCCGCCAACCGATGGCGGGGATCGTCGATCAGCGTAATCATCGCCGCGACGTCCTGCGCCGGCCAGTCGCGCGACATCAGGGTGTCTCGCGCGGTGTTTGGGTCCGGCGACGTGCGGATCACCCGGATGACCTCGTCGATATTGGCAACCGCGATCGCCAGGCCCACTAGGATGTGAGCCCGGTCACGGGCCTTGTTGAGCAAGAACTTGGTGCGGCGCGTGACGACTTGCTCGCGGAAAGCAATGAAGGTCGTCAGAAAGTCCTTCAGGTTCATAATCTGCGGCCGACCGCCGTCGAGCGCCAGCATATTGGCAGCAAAATTGGTCTGCAGCGGCGTGAAGCGGTAGAGCTGCTTCAGCACCACGTCCGCCATCGCGTCGCGCCTCAATTCGATCACGACGCGAAAGCCTTCGCGGTCGGACTCGTCACGCAGGTCACCGATGCCCTCGACCTTCTTCTCGCGTACCAGTTCGGCGATCCGCTCCACCATGGTGGCCTTGTTCACCTGGTAGGGTATTTCCGAGATGATGATGGCTTCGCGATCTTTCCGAATGGTGTCGATCGAGACCTTGCCGCGCATCACGATCGAGCCGCGGCCTAGATGATAGGCGGAGCGGATGCCCTGACGTCCGAGGATGACGCCGCCGGTCGGAAAATCCGGCCCTGGCACAATGTTGATGAGATCGTCGATCCCCAAGGCGGGATCGTCGATCAGCGCCACGCAGGCATCGACGATTTCGCCGAGATTATGTGGCGGGATATTGGTCGCCATGCCGACCGCGATGCCGCCGGCGCCGTTGACCAGCAGGTTCGGGAATTTCGCCGGCAGGACCGACGGCTCTTTCTCGGAGTTGTCGTAGTTCGGCTGGAAATCGACTGTGTCCTTGTCGATATCTTCGAGAACCGCGAGCGCCGATCGCTCCAGGCGCGCTTCAGTGTATCGATATGCTGCGGGCGGATCGCCGTCGACCGAACCGAAATTGCCCTGGCCGTCAATCAGCGGCACACGCATGGAGAAATCCTGCGCCATGCGCACCATCGCGTCGTAAATCGACTGGTCGCCATGCGGATGATATTTACCGATGACGTCACCGACGACGCGCGCGGACTTCACGTACTTTTTGTCCGGCGTGTACCCCTGCTCGTACATCGAATACAGGATGCGCCGGTGCACGGGTTTCAGGCCGTCGCGCGCGTCGGGCAGCGCACGCGCCACGATCACGCTCATGGCGTAATCGAGGTAGCTGCGCTTCATCTCGTCGAGGATGGATACG
>Ga0081540_1004252_pt1 | contig 10991 bp, 9 predicted proteins | sample TabmetS2T1R1_FD_71024 | JGI IMG/M metagenome (GOLD analysis project Ga0081540, IMG submission 71024) | Tabebuia heterophylla rhizosphere microbial communities from the University of Puerto Rico - S2T1R1 | ecosystem: Host-associated > Plants > Roots > Rhizosphere ... | reverse complement strand
CCCAAAGAGAATAGCTTAACTGATCCGGGGATTGTGACCGCCAAGGACGTGGAGGAAATGGTCAAGCGGCAAGGCATTGCGCCCATTGGCGAAGGAGACTGCGTATTCCTGCACACAGGCCACGGTAGCATTTGGCATCCGAAGGATTGGGATACCTATGATGCCGCCGAAAAAGCCAAGCGTGTTGCGCAGTTCAATGCGGGCGAGCCGGGCTTTGGGATTTCCGCTTGCGAGTATCTAGCGGAGCGTAAGATAATTTTGACCAGTGCCGACACGTGGGCGGTGGAGGCGGTTGGCAAGGGTTTTGGCGGCGAGAACCCGCAACCATTTGAATGCCACATCAAACTGCAGACGAAGCGCGGGATCTGGAATTTGGAGAATCTGAACCTTTCGCAACTCGTGGCAGACAAAGCCTATGAGTTCTTATTTGTCTGGTCGCCCCTTAAGATGAAGGGTGCCACCGGTTCGCCTGGAAATCCGGTCGCGCTATACTAGCCTAGACATCCAACGGGCGGGCGATTTCGTCGTCCGCCTTATCTCCTATAAAGGCTAAGCTTGTAGAGGTTATCTGGCTTGCGCACGCAATCCGGGGCCGCTTCGGGGTCATGGACGGACGGAGAAAGAGGCCCGCGCGGTGACGCTGCCTTATTCCGGTCAACACCCAGGTCCGGACCAGCCCTGGTTCTTTGGCCAACATTCGGCTGTGTGCCATCAGGAGACATCGAGCTTAGCGGCCGCGGATTTTTACCTGGTAAGCTGGCGCCCATAGGGATTTTCAGCGCGTGATCTAAGGAAAGGCCCGCATATCGGGTCTCCGCCTTCGGGACTAAACCTCTTTGCGGCCGAGCAGGTCCTAGTTGGTGTCCGTGCGCTCCTGGCGCACCACGCCCGCACCTGAGCAGGCGCCCAACGCGGAGGGTCCAAAGTTGGCGTTGGGCGTTTGCCCCCTGATTTGCCCGACGTCATCCGACGCCCGGCGCCTATCCTCACGATCACACAGGTGGACAAACGCCATGAGCACGATCACAACCAAAGACGGCACAGAAATCTATTTCAAGGACTGGGGAACAGGCCCCGTCATCACCTTCTCGCACGGTTGGCCGCTCAATGCCGATGCATGGGATGGCCAGATGCTGTTCCTCGTGCAGAAGGGCTTCCGCTGCGTCGCACTCGACCGCAGGGGGCATGGCCGCTCAAGTCAGGCGTCGGCCAACAACGACATGAACGGCTATGCCGACGACCTCGCTGCCGTAATCGAAGTACTTGACCTGAGGGACGCGACGCTGGTTGGCCATTCTACCGGTGGCGGAGAGGTCGCTCGATACATCGGTCGTCATGGCAGCAAAAGGGTGAGGAAGGCAGTCCTGGTCGCGGCAGTGCCGCCAATCATGCTCAAATCGCCAGCCAATCCAGAGGGCCTGCCGATGGAAGTGTTTGACCAGATTCGTGCGGGTGTCGCTGGGGACCGGTCCCAGTACTACAAGGATCTGGCTATCGCCTTCTATGGCGCCAACCGACCTGGAGCGAAGGTCTCCCAAGGCACTCTCGATCAGTTTTGGCTCTGGAGCATGCAGGCTGGCGCGAAGAACGCCTACGAGAGCGTCAAGGCATTTTCCGAGACCGACTTCACCGAGGACCTCAAAAAGTTCGACGTCCCTACTCTGGTTTTGCACGGAGAGGACGACCAGATCGTTCCGGTCAAGGATTCGGCCAAGAAATCGGCCAAGCTCATCAAGGGCGCCAAGGAAATCTACTTTCCCGGCGCGCCGCACGGCCTGACGGCGACCCACCAGGAACGGGTCAACGCCGACCTGCTCGCGTTCATCGGAGGATGAGGCACCATCCTCGATCGCCGAAACACTTCGGCGCTGATAGAAACCGCAACCGTTGGAGGATACCATGAGCTTTTGCGTGCGCCGCATGGCTTTTGCTTGTGCGGCCTCAGTTCGGCGCCGCTTCTTAGGCGCTGGAGGTGGCCATGGACGTCTATGAGGCTGTCACCAGCCGACGGGCGGTGCGCGGCTTCACCAACCAGCCCGTCTCGAAGGAGGTAATCGAGCGCGTGTTGTCCGCCGCGGCGTGGGCGCCATCCGGATCGAACCTGCAGCCATGGAACATTTACGTGGTGACCGGCGAACCCCTAGCTGAACTCAAGCATCGCGCGGTTGATCGCGTCGCTACAGCCGACCCATGGGACGAGCGGGAGTACGTGATGTATCCGGCTGAACTTAAGTCTCCCTACCGCGAGCGCCGATCCGCCTTCGGCAAGGAACGCTACAGCACACTCGGCATTGCGCGCGAGGACTGGGAGGCGCGCCAGCGGGCCGCTATCGCGAACTGGGACTGTTTCGGCGCGCCGGCCGCCCTGTTCTGCTACATCGACCGCGACCTGGGCCGCCCCCAATGGGCCGACGTCGGCATGTATCTGCAGACCGTCATGCTGCTGCTCCGCGCCGAAGGCCTGCACAGTTGCCCGCAGATGGCGTGGTCGCAGGTTCGCAAGACCGTTGCCGAGATCGTCCTCCCGCCGGATGAACTCATTCTCTTCTGTGGCATGTCGATCGGATATGCGGACCTCACGGCGAATTGCACCCGCACGGGGCGGGCGCCGCTCGGCGAGACGGTCACGTTCATCGACGGTGCCCGTCGCGGCACCGGCCGTTTGGGGTCAAGTTCCGCCTCGCCCGCGGGCTTCTGAGATCTTCAATCCGTGTCCGCAGTACCTCAGCTTGCGGTCATGCTGGTGATCTCCAAGGCCGGGCGGCGGCGGCCGAGCTAGGGTTGCGAAGACCTCGCGCAGCCATTGCAGGAGCCGCACGCTGCCGAGCACCTCGTCGACGACGCGGCGGATGGTACGCGCGCAGCCGCCGCACTGGGCGCTGCGGCCGAGACAGCCATAGACCCGGCTGGTCGAGCGCGTCCGCTCCGCCTCGACAGCGGAGCGGACATCCTGGTCACTCAACACATTGCAAGAACAGATAATCATGGCGCGATGGTTCTCCACCTGATCCAGGCTCGTTCGGCCCCAACCAAGCAAGCGGAAATGTCAGTCCACGCGCAGAGCATTGATGATCTGTTGGCAATGACGGCTGGTCCACACCTCAACGCCTGCAAGCCGTCCTTTCCAATTCTCAACTGTGGCATCGGCGCATTTCTGCGCAACCTCGTTAAGGTATGTATCGAATAGGCGTGCCAGATTTTGGGTGCCGAGCCGGTTGGCAACTCCGTTGAAGTCCACAGATTTGAGCGCCGCTACGGCATTGCGCTCGATGTCATGGATGTAATCACGTTGCGTCTCGGCATCCCGGCGCGTTGCGTATCGGTTCCAGTGTCCGGTGACCATCTTGTCGAATGGAAAAGACAGGATCACATCATGCGCTTTGATGTATCCCGTCACGTCTTCTGCGATTGCCAAATCCTTGTAAGGCGTCCACCCAGGAAATATGACGTCGACCAGCATGAGCACCCGCTGCCGCGGGGCGTAGATATAGATATTTCCGGGTTCGTGGTTGTTGCCCCGGTAGGACAAAATCAAGGACTGATCGCCTACCTTCAACTCGTATTGGTCGTCGAAGGTCACAGTAGGCAGGGGCACGGCTTGACCGCCGACAAATGCCCCGAACGGTGCGGCGCGTCCCGGATCCTTTGCCCGTTCCAGCCGCGCCAATGTCTCCTTGTGCGCAATGTACCTGGCGTCTTTCGGATACATCCCAGCGGCGCCAATGTGATCAGCGTGGCTGTGGCTGTATACGACCCATCTGATCGGTTCATGGGTGACATCCCGAACCGCTTGCAGCATCTTGTCGCCCAGCGAAGGCGGCGCATCGACGACGATTGTTCCCGCGCCAGTCGTCATGAACATCGTCGTGTAGAAGCCGTCGGTAATGAAGTAGAGCCCGTCTCCGATCTGCTCGACGGCATATCTTTTGTCCGCTGGAACGGCGATCCCGCGCGCCACATCAGGCAACGCGTCCTGCCCCATGGCAGAATGCCCTATCATGACCGCCAGCATGATCGCCCAAATTGCATACCGCATGACGTCCTCCGTTCTATCGCGCAAACAAACAAGCGGTCAGTACTCCCAAGATGCTGGTACCCAACGAAAGACGTCGCCGGCGACCGCCACATGGCAGACGGACGGGAACGGCAGGTGAGTGGCCACCAGCGGCTCGCGGGTCGCCGCCAGCTCCCGCAAAAGACGGACCCGGACTCGGGTCGCCTCCTCGGGGTCGTGCTCGAAGGCGTTGTGCCAGTCGGGGTGGTCGAACCCGGCCGGTAACACGGCGTCGCCGACGAACGTGAGCCGGTCGCCGCCGGACGCCAGGCGGACCACGCTGTGCCCGGGGGTGTGGCCGCCGGTGCGGCGGACGACCACGCCCGGCGCCACCTCGTACTCCGCCTCGAACGTCCGCAGCTGGCTGCCGTACTCGTTCAAGAACCGCTTGGATGACGACAACATCGCGTCCCGCGCCCACGTCGGCAGGACGGTGCGGGAGAAATCGGGCGACGCCCAGAACTTGGCCTCGACGGCAGATGCGTGGATCCGCAGGTCCGAACGCAGTCGGTCCTTCACCCCGTCGACGAGCAGCCCGCCAACGTGGTCGAAGTGCATGTGGGTAAGCACCACGTCGGTCACGGACGCGAGATCGATGCCGGCGGCCTCCAGTCGCGAGCCCCACCGCCCGGCCCGTGGCGTAAAGTCCATGTAGTCCACCCCGACCCCAGCGTCGATGAGTATGGTCCGGCCGCCGCTACGCACCACGACCTCGTTCAGCGGAAACACGATGTTGTCCGGCGGCAGGAACATTTCGTCCAGCCAGGCCGCCCGGACGGCCGGGTCGGCGTTGGTGGCCAACGCCGGGGCTGACAGCGATAGCACCCCATCGCTGACCATCAGCACATCAATCTCGCCGATCCGCAGCGCGTAACGCGACGGCACCAGCTCGTCGTGCCCCGGTCCAATTCCGTCCTTTTTCGTGATCGTGCTCATTGTCTGCATTCCTTTCGCTGTGTCGCTGTTGATGAGCTTTTCGTACACGCGCCGCGCTTTACGCAGCTGCGGCGTTAATCGGCACCGAGAAATCCGAGAGATCCATCACCTGCGCCGGAGCAGCGGCGAACAGTTTGCCGAGCTCAGGACGCGGCGGGTAGATCCAGACGGTGTTGATCTCGCGCTTGGTCGCCTTCGCTAACGCTCCGATTTGCTCCAATTGCGGATTCCATCCCCGCGCGAAAATCGCGCCCGAAGACCCGAGATCGAGGCACACCACGTAGATCTTCTGATCATAGGGCTCGGTCCGCAGGCCCAGCAGATCGGCGGCCGCGTTATGGCCGGCGAAGGCCCCGAGCCGGATCGCAAACTGACACGTCATCGGGGCAACGTTGCCCAGACCGTCAGCGGTGACCTTGGCAGTGTCGCCGGTCGCAAACACATTCTTGGCGCCAGGCACGCGCAGGTCGGGGTCAACGATCAGGCGGCCCAGATTGTCGCGCGATGCAGAAATCTGCGCGGTCAGCGGCGACGCGCGCATCCCTGCCGTCCAGATCACGGTGGCGCTCTCGATGTGCTGTCCATTGGAAAGCGTCACACCGGACTCATCGAGGGCGATGACGCCCACGCCGAGGATCGTTTCCACGCCGGCGTCGCGAATCGCCTTCCCAATCACTGGCCGCGGGTTGTCGCCGGTCTGAGGTGCAATCAGCTCGCCACGCTCGACGAGCACGATCCGGATGTCGGCGTCGTTGCCGAGGATGGTACGCAGCCGCCCGGGCATCTCGGTGGCGGTTTCGATTCCGGTGAAGCCGCCCCCCGCCACGACGACGGTGTTTCGGGCCTTCGAAGACGGCTGCTGCGCCAGCGCATGGAGGTGGTGGTCGAGCTTGATGGCTTCCTCCATCAGGTCGACGCCAAATGCGTGCTGCGCAAGGCCAGGAACGTCGGGGCGGAAACCGGTGCTGCCGGTAGCCAGCACCAGTCGGTCGAAGGCCAGCGTCTCAAGCTTGCCTTCGGGCCCGATGAAGCTCGCCAAGTCGGACGCGCTGTCGATCGTCTCGACCGACCCTTGCACGTAGCGGACATCCATCTCTTGGAAGAGGTCCATGAGCGGCGCCTTCATCGTCTCCGGTTTGGGCTCGTACAGCCGCGGCCTGATCACAAGGAAGGGCTCGGGCGAGATCAGCGCGATCTCAAGATCGTCGGGGGATACGCCCTGCAGGTGGCGGAGGCGGGCGGCGGATATTGCGGCATACATTCCGGCAAAGCCGGCGCCGCAGATGAGAAGCCGTTGCATGGAAACATCCTCTCGCTGGTGTCGCGATGCGGACGTTTGTGCCGGCCACCGGGCCGAAAAACTTTGTACTGGCCTTGTCATGATCTTGCATTTGCCTTGCTTTTTAGTCCAAGCGGCCAAAATCCAGCATTGCGTGCCACGCAATGTTCGCTGTGCTATCAATGGCTTGCAGAACTCTCGTGGGCGACGGAGCGCGGAAGTGCAGTATCTGTTCGGAGACTATGCACTCGACCCCGATCGGCGGGAGCTGAGCCGCCAGGCCGAGGCCGTCGCCATCGGGCCAAAGGTCTTCGACCTGCTGCTCTACCTCATCCAGAACCGCGAGCACGTCGTCAGCAAGGATGACGTTCTGGAGGCGGTCTGGAGCGGCCGCATCGTCTCCGAATCGACCCTGACCAGCCACATCAACGCCGTGCGCAAGGCGGTCGGCGACAACGGTGAGGGGCAGCGTCTGGTCCGCACGATTGCCCGAAAGGGATTTCGTTTCGTCGGTGAAGTCAGAGAAGCCTCGGATGATCGCGCCTCTTTGGGCACCAGCATCGCGAAACCGGAAGAAGCGTCTGCGCCTGCACTGCTCCCACCCGACAGCCCCTCCATCGCGGCCCTGCCCTTCCAGAACTGGAGCGGCGATCCGGAGCAGGAATATTTCGCCGATGGCGTGGTCGAAGACATCATCACCGCGCTTTCGCGCATTCGTTGGTTGTTCGTCATCGCGCGCAACTCAAGCTTCACCTACAAGGGCCGCGCCGTCGACGTGAAGCAGGTCGGTCGCGAACTTGGCGTTCGCTACGTGCTCGAGGGCAGCGTCCGCAAAGCAGAAAACAGGGTCCGCATCACCGGCCAGCTGATCGACGCAACGACCGGGGTACACCTGTGGGCCGATCGCTTCGAAGGCACCCTAGACGATATCTTCGTATTGCAGGATCAAGTGGCTACCAGTGTCGTCGGGGCTATCGCACCACAGCTCGAACGCGCGGAGATCAAGCGCGCGTTGCGCAAGCCGACCGAAAGCCTCCACGCCTACGACTACTATCTGCGCGGAATGGCAAACTTTCATCAGGGAACCAGGGAGGCTGTAAATGAGGCTCTGCCGTTGTTCTACAAGGCGATAGAGCTCGACCCAGATTTCGCGTCGGCGTACGGGATGGCGGCATGGTGCTATTTCTGGCGCAAACTCAATGATTGGATGACGGATCGCTCGATGGAGATTGCCGAGGGTACCCGATTGGCTCGCCGTGCCGTCGAGCTGGGCAGGGACGATGCCGTCGCCCTCGTTAGAAGCGGTACTGCCCTCCACCATTTCGTCGGCGACCTTGATGGCAGCATTGCCTTGCTCGACAGGGCGCTTGTGCTCAATCCGAATCTCGCCGCTGCTTGGTTCCTCGGCGGCTTCCTCCGCGTCTGGGCTGGCGAATCAAACGGCGCTATCGAGAACTTGGCGCGCGCAATGCGTTTGAGCCCCCTTGACCCCGAGATGTATCGAATGCAGGCGGGAATGGCGCTAGCGCACCTATTCGCGGGACGCTTTGACGCCGCGTCTGCGTGGGCGGAAAAGGCATACAGAGATTTGCCGAGCTTCTTGCTAGCAGTCAGTACCATCGCAGCGAGCTACGCGCTTGCGAGCCGACCGGATGAAGCGCAGCAAGCGATGAACCATTTGCGGCAACTCGATCCAACGCTGCGCGTCTCCAGACTTACGGATTGGCTCCCGCTCCACCGCCCGGAACATCTCTCTCTATTTGCCGATGGCCTGCGCAAGGCGGGGCTTCCGGAGTGATGACGTCAGCTCATGGGAAGGCGACATCGTCGCCTGCTGCGCGCCCCGCGAGCGGACGGGCGGCTGCCGCGCCGCCGCGAAACGACAAATTCTCGCCGCCTCATGGAGCTTCCCAATCCGGCCGAGGGCGCGCTCCATTACTTTATGGTGCATATCCTTCAGTCGCATTGCGGAAGTCACTTGGAATATGAAATCGTCGCCGGCGATCACGCAAGGCTAGTCTGCTACGTTCCCCAGAGCGAAGCTGCGGGCTTCGGAAGCGCCCTATTATAGCCACTGGAAGCAAGAATGAACGTGATGCGACGCGCTGTGCTGGTGGTGGCGTTCTTTGCAATGGGAGCAGAGGTTGTGCTGGCCGGTGAGACCCAGATCGTCCTTCAGTGGCTCGACACGGCGCAGGGCAGCATGGATCTGCGAGAAGGCCACCTCAATGAGCTGACCTGGCCTTTGCGTCCTATGCATCAATGTGGTGCCAGAAGCCCATGCCGCATGAGCGACTTCAAATCCAAGCCAAGCACCTCGCAAACCATAGGTGTGTCCTCAAATGGGTACAGAATGAGTCCGCCGGCTTCGACAACAGATGTAAAGACCGGCTCATATCCGCAACGATCCGCAAAGGTCTCCGCAGATAACCCCATTGCCTGACGGCGCTCCTTGATCACATCGCGTGACAGCACATTGGGTCCAACAACTACTCCAGTCTGGTCAGGAACGAACTGAAGCATGTCGATCTCGAAGACCCTGCAAGCGAAGATCGTGATGTAAAGGGGGACAACGGTCCTCCATTCATGTTCGTAGGCTTCCAGATCAAAGTAGCCCATGCGTGTTAGCCCGAGCAGTCGGCTCGCGCGACCCTCACCCATGCCGAGTTCCTCCCGTCGGCGCCGAAGTGTCTTATTGAAGGTTGGCATAGGCGCGGCCTCGCGTTCATATCAGGGACAACGCCATTTCGCCACGAGCCGCGCTTAGGGATCAAGCGCGAGCGCAGCGCGCAAGGCACCGATCGCTACGCATCATCACGACAGCCGCTTTGGGTCACGAACAGCCTCGAATTGGATCGGCGTCGACCCGCCGAGCTAGTCTGTTTTACTTCTAGAAAGCTGACCGAATTGCTGCATCGCCGAGTTCAGTCGGCCCTGTGCCAGGGCACAAGACCGGACTTGCGTCAAACTGAGCGCCACCTATTGGACCTGGCGAAGGTCTATGCGGGGTGGAAAGCGATGATAGTTCCCGGCCGCGACGGGAGGGGTTCTCTTTTGCCGCCGCCGGTGTTAGCTCCTCGCGGCGGGAGGACGGGCGATGCGTGGATCCCTGGGGGAGAAGATCGGCGAAGGCGCCATGGCGGAAATACACGCCTGGGCGCCCGGTCAGGTCGTGAAACTGTTCAAGGCCGGCGCCCCGTCACGGTTCGGCCGGCACGAGGCGCGAATGACCCGCGCCGTCTTCGCCGCTGGCGGTCCGGCGCCGGAGGTGCTCGACGAAGTGACCCTGGAGGGGCGCTTCGGCATCGTGCTTCCGCGCTTCGACGGACCGACCCTGCTGCAGCTCTTGTTGACTGGCGCCATGACGTCCGAGCAAGTCGGCGCAATCCTCGCGACCCTCTACTTATCCGTTCACAAGACGCCGCCGCCGGCGGACGTAGTCTCCCTGCGCGACTGGATAGACGCCTCGTCGCGGAACTCTGCCACGCTGCCGAAGCACCTCGCCGCTGGCGTCCTCACCCTGATCGATCGCTTGCCGCCCGGGGACGGGTTGTGCCATTGCGACCTTCACCCCGGCAATGTGATCATGACGGTGGATGGTCCAAAAATCATCGACTGGGCCTGTACGCTCCGCGCGCCCGCTGTCTTCGACATTGGGCGCGCCCACGTCACCCTATCCGAACTCGTCCCGGAAGACGCCGATCCGGAGCGGCTGCGCGCAATCAATGCGGCCCTGCAGTCCGAGTGCGCGCGGCTGGCCGGCATCTCCCCCGCGAAGCTGACGGCGGCGATGCAGCCGTACCTGCCTATCCTCCGCGCTTTCGTCCTCCTCCAGCAGCGGCCGGCTACCCCTGCGCAGCGGGAGCGGCTGATCCAGCGCATCGAAGCGGCCCTGCGCTCGGAGGATTGAATTTTTTAGTCGCGCGCGCGAGCCGGAGTGGCCTGTCGAAGCGATTCGTCATATCGGCAGATCGCATCGGCACCGCTGTGGCTCGGCGGAAAATGGGTGGATGGCAACGTGTATCACGAGTTCTACGCCGATCCTGGTGGAGAGCTGCTCTGCATGAAATGTCACAGCATGACGTTTTTCGCCTTCCGCCAATTGGCGAGGCGGCAATGTCCGCCGAGATGCTTCCGCTACCACGTTGAAGTCGGCTCAGCCAAGAGGCCTACCCAGCGTTGATACCGGAGCGAAGGCGGCTCGCATCAACAACGTCTGCGCCCATATGCTTCACGAATACCGCTTTTAGTCGGTGTATCGAACGTCTGATCTCAGAAGTGGGTTGATCGACATCCAGACCGTCCGCCATGATGAGCCATCTCGCGAATTGGTCTGCAGAAACTGGCCCGGCTTCAGGAATGAAGTCGGTTACGTACAGTGGCTTGCCATTCTTGACGCAACCGCACCAACCGAGCTTCACGCAAAACTCGTCCAACATCCCATCGAATGCATTCGGGCGGCCCATGCAGGCTCCTGTCACCCAGCTTGACGCAGGATAACCAATTTCATCAGTCCTGCTCAATGGCCGCTTCAGGTCAAAGATCGGGATAGGGGGACGCCTCACGACGCCGCCCCTCCCACACCACCTGGCATACGGGCCGCGTACCGCGGCGGTTCGACCGGTTGAGCTTAAACGGGCACATAGAGCCGAGGCAGACCGAGAGAGTCGAAGACGTGGTTGCGCAGTGCCATTTGAACCGCCCGGTGTCCTGACATTCGCC
>Ga0081540_1004251_pt1 | contig 10991 bp, 11 predicted proteins | sample TabmetS2T1R1_FD_71024 | JGI IMG/M metagenome (GOLD analysis project Ga0081540, IMG submission 71024) | Tabebuia heterophylla rhizosphere microbial communities from the University of Puerto Rico - S2T1R1 | ecosystem: Host-associated > Plants > Roots > Rhizosphere ... | reverse complement strand
GGCGCCGGCCCTCGGCATCGGCAGCGCGGCGGCCCTCGTCGCCGGCGCGCTGCCGTTCGCGACACTGCCGAGCCTGGTCGCCCTGCTCCTGCCCGTACCGGTGGCGCTCGTCGCGCACCTGGCCGCGCGGCGGTCGGTGCGCGCCGGCCGCGCGGCAGGCGCCGCGCTCCTGGTGTCCCTGGCGATGCTGGTCATCCTGGTGCCCCTCGCCACGCACGCGTCGGCCCTCGCATGGCGCGGCCAGCGCGTGGAGGCGACCGTGATCCGCACCGCCGACACCCGGCTCGCCGACCTGGCCGTGCGCTCCGCCTACCTGGCCGACGCGGGCGGGCACCCGATCCCCGGCCGGCTGCCGGTGTTCGACCCCGACCTCCGGGTCGGCGACCGGGTCCTGGTCGTGGTCGACGCCGGTCACTGGGTCGATCCCGAGACCGCCGGCCAGGCCGGGACCCTGGGTCCACTGTGGACGGCGGTAGCCGTGGCCTTCGGCCTCACCGTCCTGGCGTCGCTGTGGTCGGGGTACAGCCGGCCGAGGCGCCTGCCCTGGATCCGCGGCGACCGGACCCGCGTTACCGGGGCCATCCACCGTTACCAGTAAACCCCGGATTGTCCGGCTTGTCGGATGCTACGTTCGCGCTGTTCAGGCCCCACCTGCCGATCTCAACAGAGCGGGAGCGCCCGTGACGACCTGGCTGCCGGACCCTCGGGACGGCGTTGTCGACCCGCCGGCGGCGGTCGACCTCGACGGCTTTGCCCTGGCCGTGGCCGACCTCCTCGCCGAGGCCGGCGCGGAGCAGCACCGCGCCGGGCCGGCCGGAGTCGAGGCCGTGCTCGCCCGGCGGCTGACCGGACGGGAGTTCACCGAGGTCTTCGACGCCACCCCGGCCGGGGCCGACGAGACAGCCGACGAACTGCTGCGCCGCGTGTACGAACACACGGCGACCGGCGGCCCGGTCGGTCGCACGCTGCTCCGCACCCTGCTCCTGTCCCAGATCGACATCGTCTGGTGGGGCCGGACCGAGCCCTACCGCACCGACGCCGACCTGCTGCGCTCCGAGGAACTCGTCGACCTGGAGGCGCCGCACCGGACGGGGCGCCTGGCCTTCCGCTACCGGATGCAGCCGTCCGGCCTGGCAGGGCGGCTGGGGCACGCCGCGCAGCGCAGGCTCCTTCCGGGCCGCCTGCCGCACACCGCCGGGATGCGCTTCAGCCGCACCAGACCGGCGCTGCTGGCCCTGCTCAACCGGCTCGCGGACCGGTTCGCCGCGGCGGCTCCCGCTGGTACCCCGCGCCTGTGGGTCACCAGCCTCGCCCGCAGCGTGTCGCACCAGATCCGGCTCGCGGCGCTCGGGTACCCGGCGATCCTGCCCAGCGCGCACTGCGTCGGATACGCGGCAGACGTGGAGATGTCCTGGTACCGGCGGTTCGGGGCGGACCGGGCGCTGGCCGGGGCGCTCCTGGACCTGCGGGCGGCCGGCCAGCTCAACGTCATCGACGAGGGGCAGGTCTGGCACATCTGCCTCCACCCCGACACGGCCGCCCGGCTGTCGGCCGCCGGGCCGGGGATCGGCGGCTGAGGGTGTGCGGCATCGCGCTCATGGTCGGCGCCGGCGCCAACCGGGCGGTCTTCCGCCAGATGATGCGGTCGCTCGCCCCGCGTGGCGACCTGGAGGAGGCCATCCTCGCCCCGGACCTGCTCGCCGGGACCCACAGGCTGCGCATCGTCGACCGTGAACGCGCGGTCCAGCCCTGGCTGTCGGGCGACGGCCGCTTGCTGCTCTGCTACAACGGCGAGATCTTCAACCACCGGCAACTGCGTGCGGAACTGGCCGCTTTGGGCCGCCGACCACGCACCGCGAGCGACACGGAGGTCGTGCTCGACGCCTTCCAGCAGTGGGGCCCGGAGGCGGTGCACCGGCTGCGCGGCGAGTTCGCCTTCGCCGTGGTCGAGCGGGCGACCGGCCGCACCTACCTGGCCCGCGACCCGCTCGGCGTCAAGCCGCTGTACTGGTCGCGCCGCGACGGGCGGCTGCACGTCGCCTCCGAGATCAAGGCGCTGGTACCGGTGGGCGCGCCGATCAGCGAGGTGCCGCCCGGGCACCACGGCTGGGACACCGCAATGGAGCCCTACATCGACCTGCTGGGGCTGGGGGCGGAGCGGCCCCCGGTCGACGATCCGGACGAGGCCGCGGCCCTGGTCCGCACCGTCATCCGGGACAGCATCCGGGTGCGGGTCGACACCGACCTGACCGTGGGCGTGGTGCTGTCCGGCGGGCTGGACAGCTCGGTGACCCTGCTCAACGTCCGCGAGATGCACCCGGACTGCGTCGCCTTCACCATCGGCGCGCCGGGCAGCGAGGACCTCGACTACGCGCGCCGGCTGACCAGTGAGCTGGGCATACCGCACGAAGTGATCGAGCTCCGGCCCCGCGACATCCGGCTGCCGCAGATCCGCGAGGCGATCCGGATCGGTGAACTGACCGAGTATGGCGACATCATCAACGCCGTCGTGTCCGTGCCGCTGTTCCGGCGGGTACGGGAGGCGGGGGTGCGCGTGGTGCTCACCGGGGACGGCTCGGACGAGCTGTTCGGCGGGTACCCGATGTATCACGAGGTGGAGTCCGGACAGGCGCGCCGGCTGTTCCTTCACAAGATCCGCAACCTCTGCCGCACCGAGCTGCACCGGGTCGACCGGGCCAGCATGGGTCACGGCGTCGAGGCGCGGGTACCGTTCCTCGACCTCGCCGTTGTCGAGCTGGCGATGCGGCTGCCGATCGAGCTGAAGCTGCGCGACGGGCAGGAGAAGTGGATCGTCCGGCGCGCCTTCGCCGACATGCTCCCCGACTACGTCCGCACCCGCCCGAAGAACCCGCTGTCCTACTCGTCGGGACTGCACGACCGGGCCAGGCTCTACAAACCGCTGTACCCGAGGCTGCACCGCGGCCTCGGGTACGACCTGATGGAGCCGGTGCGACGGGACTTCGACTCGGTGCTGATGCGCTGCGGCCACGACCTCGACCGGGCACTGGCCGACAGCGCCGCGCGGCGGGACTACACCGTCTACGAGCGCCTGTGCGACCTGGTCGGCGCCGCACGCTGGAACGCCGACCCGATCCTGCGCCGGCTGGCCGGTCGGCACACCACCCGGGCCACGCCCACCGCCGCCGCGACCCAGGCTGCCGCGGCCGCCTCAGTCGAGGGTGCGTAGGTCGACGGCGTGCCACGCCACCGTCTCGTTGTCGCCGGTCGACCACCAGACAAAGGCGCCCTTCGCCATGGCCCCCGTCGCCGCGGCCTCGACCAGGACGGTGCGGTGGACGGCCACGTCATAGAGGTCCAGCCGGGACACCGTGGTCGGGTTGAGAGAGGTCATCGGCGTCAGCAGCGGCTCGAATCGGTCAAGCAACGCGACGTCGCTGGCGATCGCGACCGCGTTCTGGTCGCCGACCCGGAGCAGACCGGAGCCGTCCGGGCGGATCAGATCCGTCTCGCCCGCCTGCGCCGCGTTGTCCGCGATCAGCCGGCACCACTCCGGTCCGCAGGTCACCGACTTGTTGGCCGGCGCCCTGACCGGTACCCGCTGGCCGGTGTCGAGGTTGAACAGCTCGACCGGTCCGTCGGCCGCACCGGGTGCGGTGACCATCCAGGGCCAGGCGGTCATCGTCCACGAGCCGGGCAGGGTCCGCACGGTGACCGAGCCGCCGGCCAGCGGTACCGAGCGCAGTTCGGTGCTGCTGGTGCTACCCGTTGATGCGACCCAGTAGAGCCGGCCGCCCACCACCTGCAGGTCATAGGCCGAGCCGTTGAACAGCGCAGCGCCCGCATCTGGCGAGACCTGCGTGGCCGGCCCGGACGAGCGACCCGCGGCCCACAGGCTGACGTGCGCGTGCCCGTCGGCGTCGCTGACCGTGCGCATCCAGAAGAGCCGGTCCGGGGTCGGGGTCAGCGCGTCGAACGATCCGCCGTCGTTGACCAGAGCCGAGTCGAGCACCCGTGGCGGACCCGACGGGCCGGCCACGACCAGCGACGTGCGCAGAGCGTCCGGGCTGGTCGCCAGCCCGACCGAGGTGGTCGCGTCGAGCAGCAGCTGCGGCTGGTAGGTGGAGCCGTCCGGGAACACCGCCCGCAGTCCGAACACCTTCGCCTTTGGCCAGACCGCCGCCAGCGCCGGCGCACCGCCGGCCGGCCCGGGCGGCACGGACGCTGCCGGCCGCAGCGGCGCGGGCAGCACGAGCAACACACCGACCAGGCCGAGCCCGCCGGCGATTCCCAACACGCGCCGGCGACCAGTCACGAGTCGTACTGCTCCTTCGGTGCCGCCACCGGATGGGCGGAGGACACGTCGAGGTACGGGATCGTCTCGCCGTTGACCCCGTCATGGTCCACCTTCTGCGTGTACCGGCCGGTGACCTCCAGCCAGTCGTTGGCGGACAGGCCCGCCGGTACGGAGCCGGTCAGCCCGACCTTGACCGGCTGCGCGTCGGCCGCACAGCAGGTGATCACCATCCGGGTCAGGTACCAGCCGCCGGGCTGGGCGAGCAGGAACCCGGACAGCGTCACCTGCCGGCCGGTCAGCGACCTGCCCTGGTCGAACACGGCGCGGGAGGCGTAGTCGAGCACGGACACCCGCACCGGGTCGCCTGAGGGCAGCGACGGGAAGTCCGAGCTCTGCGCGGCACCCAGCGCGGTACCCGACCGGGACGCCGAGAAGGAGCCGAGCGCGGAGGGTGCGATCAACAGCAGGACCGTCATCGGTACCACCAGCAGCCACGCCACGTCGAGCCAGCCCTGGCCGGTACCGTGCCCGTGCCCGTGCCCGTCGCCGTCTTGGCCGTCGCCGCCAGCGGTGCCGGCGTGCCCATCGGCGGCCGGGCGTCGGACCCGGCCGAGCAGCGAGAACACCGCCACGACGACGAGCACCGCGCCGGCCGCGAGCAGGTAGGGCCGCAGGCCGGCCTTGACGTAGCGCACATAGTCGCCCGTGATCGCCAGCTTCAGCAGCGTCCCGCCGACCAGCAGCAGGACCAGCGCGTGCAGGTCCCGCCTCACAGCAGCACCGCTCCGACCGCGGCCGCGGCGAGCACGGCCACGACGAAGGTGGCCGGCGCGAACCGGACCGCGAACCGGCGGCCGAACGCGCCGGCCTGCATGGCGAACAGCTTGAAGTCGACCATCGGGCCGACCACGAGGAAGGCGAGCCGGGCGGTCAGCGAGAACTGGGTGAGCGAGGCGGCCACGAACGCGTCGGCCTCCGAGCAGATCGACAGCACCACGGCCAGCGCGGCGAGGGCCAGCACGGAGAGCACCGGGTGCGCGGCGACCAGGTGCAGCCAGCGCGGCGGCACCACGACATTCATGGTCGCCGCGGTGACCGCGCCGATCACCAGGTAGCCGCCGGCCTGGGTCATGTCGTGCCGGCAGGCGGCGAGGAACGCGGCGCGGCGGGAAAGGCCGTCCAGGTCCGGCCTCGCCGGCATCCGCAGCCAGTCGGTGCGCCCCAGCCGCAACCACAGCCAGCCCATGACCATCGATGTGGCCAGGCTGGCCAGCAGCCGCGCGGCCACCATCTGGGGCCGGCCGGGGAACGCCACCGACGTCGCCACCAGCACCACCGGGTTGATCGCCGGGGCCGACAGCAGGAACGCCAGCGCCGCCGCCGGGGTCACACCGCGCCGGACGAGCGCTCCGGCGATGGGTACCGAGCCGCACTCGCAGCCGGGCAGGATCGCGCCCGCCGCACCCGCCACGGGTACCGCGAGGGCCGGCCGGTTGGGCAGTGCCCGGGCGAAGAAGCTGGGCGGGACGAGGACCGCGATCACCGCGGACAGCACCGTCCCCAGCACCACGAACGGAGACGCCTGCACGACGATCGACACGAAAATGGTCAACCAGGTCTGGGTGCGCGCCCCGGCCGTCCAGCCGACCAGCCAGCCCCGCGCCAGCACCGCGACGACGAGCAGGACCGTCAGCACCTCGACCGGGCGCGGGCGGATCCGGCGCGGGCTCCTGGCCGGAGGCGCCGGTACCGCGACGGGCCGTTCGGTCACCGACACGGCAACAGGGTACGACGGCACCGGTGTCGTCCGGAGCCCGGCGCCGGTCCCCGTCATGCCAGCGTGGACAGGTCGAGGAGATGCCAGGTCAGCGTCTCCTGGTCACCGGTGCTCCACCACAGCCAGTTCCCGTACCCGCCGACCCGGGTGACGCCCGTGTCCACGGTGACCTGCCGGTCCGCGGAGAGGTCGTCGAGGACCAGGCGCTGCAGGGCACTGTTGACGTCGCTGGACGTGGGGGCGGTCAGCACAGCGAACCGGTCCAGCAGCGCCACGTCCGCCGTCGCCGGGGTACCCGCATCCACCGGTACCGCCCGTCGCGCGGAGCCGTCCGGCCGCTGGTACACGACCAGGAGGCCGCCGACCGTCGACCGGTCCACCCGGCACCGGGTCGGCGTGCAGGTCGGCTGCTCCCCGGGCGACGTCGCCACCGGTACCCGCTGGCCGGTCGCGACGTTCACCAGCTCGTTGCTCCCGCCGACGCCGCCGAGGGTACTGGTCAGCCACGGCCAGGCGGTCAGCCCGTAACCGCCCGGGAAGCTGCGTACCTGCACCGGTCCGCCGGACAGCGGGATCGAGCGCACCTCGGTCACCGGTGCCGGACCGTCGCCGATGGTCGTCCACACCAGCCGTCCGTCCGCCACCTGCAGATCGAACTGAGAGCTGCTCGTGGTGGCCGGCCCGGCCGTGGTGGTCAACGCCCGCGCCGCACCCCCGTCGCGACGCGCCGTCCAGATGCTCGCCTGCTCCGGACCTCCACCGCTGCCGTCGACGCTGCGCAGCCAGTAGACACGGTCGGACGTGGCGGCCACCGCCTCGACCGTGTCGCCGGTACCGGGTGAGAGGGTCTGCAACTGCCGCGGGCGGGCCGGGTCGGTCAGCAGTACGAGGACGCTGGTGCGGGCGCCGGGGCGGGAGGTCAGGCCGACCGAGGTCGTCGCGTCGAGTACCAGCAGCGGTGTGTAGATGTCGCCGGTCGGCAGCGTGGCGGCGAGGGTGACCGACCGCGCCGCCGGCCACACGCCGGCCAGCGTGAGCGGGCCCGTCGTCGCGGCGGCAGGCCCGGCCGGGCGTGCGTCCGGCAGGGCGAGGAGCACGCCGACCGCGGCCAGCGCGGCCCCGGCACCCAACCGCCGGCGCCACCCCCACGGCCTGGTACCCGGAGCGGACAGGGGCCACGACACGCAGCAGAGCCTACGGCCGCTCGGGTACCTCCCCCGCACCCGTCGCCGGCTCGACCGGTGTCGCCAGGCCGCTGGCATACTTGCGGCCCATGACCGCTGGCCAGCACACAGACGCGACGGTTCAGGTCGGAATGCGCGACGAGCAGCTCTCCAGGCGGTTGGGCACGGAGCTGACCGCGTTCAATGTGGCCGCGACCGGCGCGGACGACGAGGCGGAGCTGTCGGTGCGGGTCACCGACGCCGACGGCGAACTCATGCCGCCGGTCTCTGGCCCTTGACAGATTCGGCGGCCATAGGCACAGTCTCACTGCTCTGGTTTCCGAGTCGAGAGCAACGGGGGCAATTCGGTGAGGGCTCGGTGGAGAGCCGCGCGGACCATGGTCGGCGCGGCGGCCGTGATGTTGATTGTCGCGTCGTGTGCGTCGCATGGGACCACCGCCAGCCCGACGCCCGCAGCCGACCCTTCGGCCATCGTCAGCTCGGCGACCGCCCCGGCAGCAGCCACTGATCTGACAGTTGTCGCCGGCCAGATCCTCACCAACGGTTCGGCGGGCAACATCCAGGGGACTGTCCGAGTGGCGGTCCGGAACAACGGCCCCGCAGTCGTTGACCTGGTCGATCTGGCCGTCACGCTGACCAGTGGTGTCCAGCCGACCGGCCCAGCCTGGACCAACTGCACCGGCCCCGACACTGACCAGACCATCACCTGCTCTGAGCCTGCGCCGGCAGTCGGCCAGTCCGGCGACTTCACCCTCGGGTTCGCCATTGACACGTCGAAGGTCGCCATCGACGGCAATCACAAGGACATCCTTCCGTCCGTCACGGTACGGCCGCACGGAGCTGTCGATACCGGATCGACCGACAACACCGTCAAGTTGACGATGTGCACCAATGGCTGCGCCGGGCCGCTCGACCCGGCGGTTGCCATGACCGGCCTGCCGTCCACGCCGGCCCTCGCCGTCGGCGGCCCTGCGATGGAATTCACCGTCACCATCAGCAACGTCAGCGGCCAGACCTACACCAACATCACCCCGCTTGTATCCCTGGGACACTGCTCATGCACCGGCGGCAACACCTCACCCGCACCGGCGGGGACCCTGCAACTGCGCCAGGCAGACGGAACCTGGCAGACAGTCCAGTACGTACGTGAGGGCACGGGCATGGACTACCTCACTCAAACCCAGATGCCCGGCCTCACCCTCGCGGACGGAGCCATGGTTTCTTTCACCTACCGGCTGAGCCTCAACGCCACACAGCAGCCGCCCGTACACAACGGCGGAACGATCATCGATGTGACGATGGTGAACCTGCCGGATCACACCACGCGGGGCACCTCCCCGGCCGCCGCCGTACTGCTCAACGTCACGGGGAGCTGACCCGGGTCGCGGACGAAGGCGCAGTAGTGGCCCGCCAATGGCCCACAAGACCGGATGCGCGACCCGAAACGCGAGAGCCCAGCTCTGGATCATGGTCCTGAGCTGGGCCTTCGTCGTGGAGCGGGTGAAGGGAATCGAACCCTCACTGTCAGCTTGGGAAGCTGATGTTCTGCCATTGAACTACACCCGCGAGCGGGATCACTCTACCCGATCCCGCTGCCCGACAGCACATCGCCGGTCAGCGGGCCCCGAGGTCCCGCCAGATCTCGGTCTCCGTCCCTGAGGGGCCACCGCCCGCCGGTCGGCGCGCGACCATCGCCACGTCGACGCTGAACTCGTAGAGCCGCCAGTTCAGCCGATATTCGGCGCGGTAGGCCTGGGCGAGCCGCTCCACCCGCGCCTGGTCGGTGACCATGGTTGCCCGGCCCGCGATGTAGGCCTCGTCGTCGTTGTCCTCGGGCGGGAAGGCGTGCAGCGCGTAGCGCCCATCGCGATCAAGGTCCTGGCGCTTGGGCGAGTCGATGATGAAGCAGTAGAGCCCGTCGTCCATGATCACCGGCGAGACGGGGTGGACTCGGGGGCCGCCGTCGGCCCGGACTGTCGCCAGATAGCCCAGGCCCATGCCGTATTGATGGACCAGCTCCCGGATCGCGGCGGCGAGGCGCGGCCGGGCGGCGGAGAACTGCACCCACGTTGCCATGCGACCACTCTATCGAACATCTGTTCGAGATCGGAAGCCGGATCCCCGACCCTGGGGGAGGTATCCGCTGGTAGGCCGGCCGGCGGCCCGCCGTGGGTAAGCTGCCAGGGTGCTGCTTTCCGACCGTGACCTCATCGACGAGTTGAAGACCGGCCGGCTCCAGCTCGACCCGTTCGAGCCGGAGCTGGTGCAGCCGTCCAGCATCGACGTGCGGCTCGACCGGCTGTTCCGGGTATTCAACAACCATCTCTACACACACATCGATCCGTCCATCCAGCAGGACGACCTGACCGCCGCGGTCGAGGTGGACGAGGGCCAACCGTTCGTGCTCCACCCGGGCGAGTTCGTACTGGCCTCGACGCTCGAAGTGATCACGCTCGGCGACCAGCTCGCCGGCCGGCTGGAGGGCAAGTCGAGCCTGGGCCGGCTGGGGCTGCTGACCCACTCGACGGCCGGTTTCATCGACCCGGGCTTCTCCGGCCACGTCACGCTGGAGCTGTCGAACGTCGCGAACCTGCCGATCACACTGTGGCCGGGCATGAAGATCGGCCAGCTGTGCATCTTCCGGCTGTCCTCACCGGCCGAGCACCCGTACGGTTCTGCGGTCTACGGCTCGCGGTACCAGGGGCAGCGCGGGCCGACCCAGAGCCGCTCCTGGAAGAACTGGCGAGTCTGGCCCACCCGCTGACGGACCGGTCAATAGGCACGTCGCCGCGGTACCGGCCGGGGCCTGGGCCATCCCGGCACGCGATGCCGGCGGAGCGTCGGCGATCCTGTGGACGTGGAGTACGTGTCCAGAGTGCCGCGACCGCCGCTGGACGGGCTGATCGACGACCTTTACTACCTGGAGGGTGCGCCGCCGTACGCCCGGCTGACGCTGCCGCCGGCGCCGTCGGCGCTGCTCATCGTCAACCTCGGGGCGCCGTTCCGCATCCGCGGCGGCACCGACATCGAGACGGCCGAGTACGCCGACGGCTGCGTGGTCACCACGCCCACCCGTGCGTGGGAGTTCGGCTACCCAACCCCGACCCGGTCCGTGGGCGTCCACTTCAGGCCGTGGGGGCTGGCACCGTTCCTTCCGATGCCCGCGGCCGAGTTGTGCGACCGACCGGCGACGGTGGAGCAGATCTGGGGCCAGCCCGCTATCGCTGAGTTGCGACACCGACTGACCTTGGCGGACGCACCGCACGAAATGCTGATGTTGCTCGAGGAGGAACTCGTGCGACGGTTGCGGGTGATCGACGGTCTTGACCTGGTCCGCCAAATGAGCAGCGCCGTCGCGGCGACAGGCGGGACAGTGCCGATCAGCGACATCGGTGTGGCGGCCCGCGCCAGCAGCACGTATTTGGCGAAGCGGTTCAAGGCCGTAGTCGGTGTCACGCCGAAACGGCTGGCTCGCAGCTACCGCTTCACCTCCACCGTGTTGGCGATCGACGTCGCTGCACCGATCGACTGGGGAGACGTTGCCGCTGACGCGGGCTACTTCGACCAGGCCCACTTCGTGCGCGAGTTCCGGGAGTTCACCGGGCTCACGCCGACCCGGTACGCCGAAGTCCGGCGGCGATTCCTGCGCGATCATCCCGACCACGTCCTGGACGGCTGGCCGCTCCCAGCCGATTGATTTCTTACAAGAGCGACCGTTCACGCCACACAAGACTTGGGACTCCGACAGAGGAGG
>Ga0081540_1004250_pt1 | contig 10993 bp, 11 predicted proteins | sample TabmetS2T1R1_FD_71024 | JGI IMG/M metagenome (GOLD analysis project Ga0081540, IMG submission 71024) | Tabebuia heterophylla rhizosphere microbial communities from the University of Puerto Rico - S2T1R1 | ecosystem: Host-associated > Plants > Roots > Rhizosphere ... | reverse complement strand
GGGCCGGGGAGAGGAGCCCCCACCCGCCAGCGGGGAAAAGGCCCGGGGGCCGCGGGGCGCCTGGTTTCAGCGGGCTGGGACCCCCGCCCGCCGCATCAGCCACGCTCCACCGACGCACACCACACCGCCGACGATGGAGAGCGGGGCAACGTGCTCGCCCCGAACCATCCACCCCAGCAGGAGGGCCACCCCGGGGATGAGGAACGTCGTCGCCGCCGCCCGCGTCGCTCCCATCCGCCCGGCCGCGATCGCCAGGAGCACGTAGGCCACGCCCGTCCCCAGGGCGCCGAGGGCCAGGACCGAGAGCAGCGGCCCGGGGGTCCAGTGCGCGCGCAGCAGCTCGGGGACTCCCAGGGGCGCGGTCATCAACAGTGCCCAGCCCTGCGCCCGCCAGATGACCGGCAGTGCCCCGTTTCGCTGCTGCAGCGGACGGGCGAGATTGAGCGCGAACCCGTAGCAGGTCACGCCGGCGAGGATGAACAGGACGCCCGTGACGCTGCTGCCTCCGAGGCTCAGGCTCGGGAGCGCAACCAGCACGGTGCCGGCGAGCCCGACGGAGAGGCCCACCAGGACGTCGCGCCCGGGGAGCCTCCGCGAGAACGCCGCGGCGACGATGGCCACGAACAGCGGGTTTGCGCCGTTCAGCATCCCGGTCAGGGCAGAGGACACGCGCTGCTCGGCGAAGGGGAACATGCTCAGCGGGAGCGCGAGCCAGATGAGGCCCAGCAGCACCACCTTCCCCCGGTCCTCACGGGCGATGGGCCCGCGTGCGCTCGGCACCAGCCCGAGGACGACGAAGCCCACCAGGATGCGCGCGAAGGTGAGGCCGTTGGGCCCCACGGACTGCAGGCCCTCGGCGATGAAGAGAAACGAGGCGCCCCAGATGAGACCTGGGCCGACGAGCAGCAGCCAGTCGGCGGTGCCCGGGTGAGCGGGTGCCGCGGCCGGCGAGGCGACCGCCGGAGGAAGGGCCGGCGAGACATCGAGCGGGGCGCGCATGGAGGGAGGAATCACGAGTTGCCGGTCTCGGCAGTGGCAAGGAGCAGCGCGGCCGCCGATGCGGAGAACACCGAGTAATCGAGCGGGGACTTGATTCCCAGGGACAGTGTCATCGCCAGACCGAAGATCAGGAGCAGCGCCGCGGAAGCCAGCGCGACCGGGCGTCGCCAGACCCCGAAGACCAGGAGGAGCCCGAGACACAGCTCGGCCGCGGTGGCCGTCCAGGCCAGGAACGGGACGCTGGCGCTGGGCATGAAGGCGTTCACCTCCGCGGTGTACTCCTCGAACCGCGCGAAGTTGCCGTAGCCGACATCCTTGCCCCAGAGGCCGAAGCGACTGGCGATGCCGGAGAGGAACGCGGCGCCCAGGGCGAGGCGAGCGAAGCGCGGGGCCGTGTGAACGACCGACGGAGGAAGATTCATCCTGGAGACGTAGCGAGGGGTGGACCAGCTGGAAACGCCCATTTAGGCTCATTGGGCTGGTCCACTTCCCATGCCCCGGAGCGCCGGCAGCCTCGATCTGGTCCTCGGTCCACGCCCCGGAGGGCAGTCTGCGCAGCGCTGGGTGTACGAGGGGGTCCGCGCGGCCATCCTCGAGGGTCGGCTGCGGGCCGGGACACGACTCCCTGCCAGTCGCGACCTCGCCCGGCAGCACGGACTGGCGCGGGGCACGGTCGTCTCGGCGTTCGCCCAGCTGCAGGCGGAAGGGTACGTCCGCTCGACGGTGGGCGCGGGGACGTTCGTGGGAGAGGTGCCGCCCGACGCGTTGCTCGGGACGGGTCGGCCGCCCCCGGGCCCATCGCGCCCGGGAAGGTCGCCGTCGATCCGCCTCTCGCGATTCGGGCGCAGGGTGAGCGCGTTCCCGGTCCTCGAGCCACGGAGAACGCGCGCCTTTCGCGCCGATCTGCCGGCGCTGGAGCTGTTCCCCGCCACGCTCTGGGCGCAGACCACGGGTCGGGTGCTGCGCCGGGCCTCGACCCGCCTTCTCCTCGGGTGCGAGCCGCTGGGCCACTGGCCACTCCGGGACGCGGTCGCCGCGCACCTCCGGTCGGCCCGTGGCGCGCGCTGCGAGCCGGAGCAGATCGCCATCGTCTCCGGCGTGCAGGAAGCGCTCGACCTCGCCGCGCGTCTGCTCGTCGACCCCGGTGACCGGGTGTGCCTCGAAGATCCCGGATATGGAGGCGCTGCCCGCGCGTTCTCCGCGGTGGGGGCGCGGCTGGTTCCCGTCCGCGTGGACTCCGAGGGGCTGGTGGTCGACCGTCGGCGGCTCCGTGGTGCGCGCCTCGTCTACACGACGCCGGCCCACCAGTACCCCCTCGGCGTGACCATGAGCGTGGCACGGCGGCTCGCGCTGCTCCGGTGGGCGCGAGGGAGCGGGGCAGTGCTGTTCGAGGACGACTACGACGGCGAGTACCGGTACCAGGGCCGTCCCATCCCCGCGCTCCAGGGGCTCGAGCCCGACGCGCCGGTGCTGCTGGCCGGCAGCTTCGGCAAGGTGCTCTTTCCCGCGCTGCGTCTCGGCTATCTGGTCGTCCCGGCAGGTCTGGTGGAGCGGGTGGCCGCGCTGAGATCGGCGACCGTGCGCCACCCGCCGGTGCTCGACCAGGCGATCCTCGCCGCGTTCATCGAGGAAGGGCACCTCGCCCGGCACGTGCGCCGGATGCGCGAGGTCTACGCCGAGCGGCGGACCGCGCTGTACGAGGCGGCGGAGCGGCTGCTCGGCGAGCGTCTGATGCTCTCGCCCGTGGAAGCGGGGCTGCAGACCACCGGCCTCCTCGGTCCGGGGCTGCGCGCCGAGCCCGTGGTCCGCGCGGCGGAGGCGCATGCGGTGGAGGTGACGGCGCTGGGCCGCGAGTGGCGGGGACGCGACCGTCGCGAGGGGCTCCAGCTCGGATTCGCGGCGGTTCCTCCGGACGAGATTCGCCGGGGCGTGGAGGTGCTGGCTCGTGTCCTCGAGCGCAGGTGACGGCGCCTCTTCCTTTCAGCTCCGGACAGTTCCCCGAGGCTCTTTCCATCGACGGACCGCCGGGCGCGAGCATCCGGCCGGATGAGCTCCCCCCATGCTGAGCCGGACCTGATCTCCGCCGCGACGGCCCTTCAGGAGACGCTGGAGCGGCTCCGGGAGGTGGTCGAGCGGTCCCTGCATGGCTCGCTCACCACGCGAAAGCAGATCGAGCGCACGGCGGCCGCGCTCACCGCCCTCGGCGCGCTGGAGGTGGAGATCGGCGAGCACGCCCGGGCGCTGGTCGGCGCGATCGATCGCAGCCGGCGCCTCCAGGAGGAGCTCACCAGCAAGGCGCACGCGCGCGCCCTGGAGCTCCAGGCGCGGAGCGCCGAGCTGCAGTTCCTGATGGATGCGCTCGGGAAGCTCGGCCAGGAGACTCACCGGGTGGCCGGCTCGTTCGAGGGTCAGACCAGCCCCGAGAGTCTGGCGGCCGCGGCGGTGGAGCTCGACGCCCTCGTGGCCCGGGCGCGCGAGCTGGCGGAGCAGGCGGGGGCGCGCGGGTTCGACGACGTGCGCCGGCAGGTGGACTCGCTCCGGCAGCAGCTGTCGGCGGCGCGTAACCGGCTGACGCTGTCCGGCGGACCGGCGCAGGCGTAGGGCAAGGTCGTGCCCGGTGCCCCGGCGGGCGGCCGGCCTTGTCGGATCGTGAGAGAGGCGTTACGACAGAGTCATGCCGATGGACCTCTCGGTCGACTTTCACTTCTGCGCCGCGCACCGGCTGCCGTACTACGACGGGCCCTGCTTCCGGATGCACGGGCACAACTACAAGCTCCAGGTCGTGGTGACCGGGAAGCCCAACCCGCGTGACGGGATGATCATCGACTTCGAGGAGATCCGGAAGAAGACCTGGGAGCTCGCGCTCAACCAGTGCGATCACCACACGCTGAACGACTTCCTCGACAATCCCACCGCGGAAAACGTGATCGTCTGGATGTGGGAACGGCTCAAGCCCCAGCTTCCCCAGCTGAAGGAGCTCCGCCTGTGGGAAACGCCCGAGTACTGCGTCACGTACAGCGCGGACTGAGCCGGGACGGTCGTCGTTCCCGTGGCGCTGCGCGGTCCTCCCCGGTCGTCGAGCTGACCCCGGGGCAGGCGCCGGACCTCGCGTCCATGCAGCGCGCCGTCCAGGCCTTCCTCGAGGCCTCGGGGCTGTCGCCCGACGATCCCGAGCTCAAGCACACTCCAGCCCGGGTCGCCGAGGCCTGGGCCCAGCATTTCCTCGACGGCTACGGGCGGGATCCCGACGCGGTGCTCGCCGAGCGCATCCCGGTCCCGGAGGGCTCGGAAGGCGAGCTGGTGGTGGTGACGGGCCTGCGCTTCCACTCCATGTGCCCGCATCACCTGCTGCCGGTCGAGGGCCGCGCGCACCTGGCCTACGTCCCCGGCAAGTACCTGGTGGGCTTCGGGCGGCTCGCCGCGCTGCTCGACACCTGGGCGCATCGGCTGATCCTCCAGGAGCACCTGGCCCGCGGCGTGGCCCGCTCGATGGCCCGGGGCCTGGAGAGTCCCGGGGCGGCGTGCATCCTCGAGGCGCATCAGGCCTGCCTCCGCGTCCGCGGCGAGGAGCAGCGGGACGCGGTGACCCACGCCGAGGCGTACGAGGGCGTGCTGCGGAAGGACGGGATGCTCCGGCGCGAGCTGTGGGCCCGCATCGCGGCGGCCGGAGCGGCGTGGTGAGCAGTCTTGCGGGACGGGTCGCTCTCGTGACCGGCGGCTCGCGGGGCATCGGGAAGGCAGTGGCCGAGCAGCTGGCCGGGGCGGGAGCGGCGGTGGCGGTGCTCTCCACCACCGAGCCCGGAAGCCTCGCCGTGGCCGATGCGCTCCGGGCGGGTGGTGCGCGGGCGCTGGGGCTCGCGGCGGACGTGGCGGACGCTCGTGCGCTGGACGAGGTGATCGCGAGTGTCGAGCGCGGGCTCGGTCCGGTGGACGTCCTGGTGAACGACGCCGGAGTGGCCCTGCGTCGCCCGATGTCCGAGATGAGCGACGGCGACTGGGACCGGGTGCTGTCGGTGAACCTGAGCGGTCCCTTCTACCTGTGCCGCCGCTGCGTCCCGGGGATGCTCGAGCGGCGGTGGGGCAGGGTGGTGAACGTCTCGTCGATCAGCGGGCGGCTGGGTACGGCGGGGATGACCGCGTACTGCGCGAGCAAGTGGGGGCTGAACGGCTTCACCCAGGCGCTGGCCGAGGAAGTGAAGGCGCGGAACGTGCTGGTCGCCGCGGTTCTTCCGGGCAGCACGGACACCGACATGCTGAAGGGCTCGAGCTGGCAGCCCGAGATGACGCCCGACGAGGTGGCGCGGGTGGTGACGTATCTGGTGACGGAGGCACCGCTGGCGATGAGCGGAAGCCTGGTGGAGATGTTCGGATGAACCGCCCTTCGAAGCAGCAGCTGGACGCGTGCCGTGCCGCCCTGGTCGAGGCGCTCGGGACGGCCGCGCTGAAGACCGATGCCGACGCGCTCTCGGACTACGGGCGCGACGAGTCCGACCTCGGAACGACGCCGGCGGACCTGGTGGTGCTGCCCCGGACGACGGCGGAGGTGTCGGCCGTGCTGAAGATCGCTCGCGAGCACCGGGTGCCGGTGACGCCCTGCGGTGCGCGGAGTGGGAAGAGCGGCGGGTCGATGCCGGTCCAGGGGGGAATCGTCCTCAGCGTGGAGCGGATGAACACCATCAAGGAGATCTCCACCGAGGACCTGGTGGCGGTGGTCGAGCCGGGGGTGGTGACCGGAGATCTGATGAAGGCGGTGGAGGCGAAGGGACTCTTCTATCCGCCGGACCCCAACTCCTGGGGCTGGTGCACGCTGGGCGGCAACATCGCGGAGAACGCCGGGGGGCCGCGGGCGCTGAAGTACGGCGTCACCCGCGAGTACGTGCTGGGGATGGAGTGGGTGATGCCCGACGGCGAGGTGCTCCGGGTGGGGCGGCGGACCATCAAGGGCGTCGCCGGCTACGACCTGGTGGGGCTGCTGGTGGGGAGCGAGGGTACGCTGGGCATCGCCACCGAGATCACCCTGCAGCTGCTCCCGCTGCCTCGTGAGGTGCAGACGGCGCTGCTGGTGTTCGACGACGTGCGCGCGGCGGCGCGGGCGGTGAGCGCGATCCTGGCGGCCGGGGTGCTGCCGCGGACGCTCGAGCTGATGGACGACCTGGCGGTGAAGGCCGTGGACGGCAAGGGCTTCAACTTCCCGCCCGGGACCGGGGCCTGCGTCCTCGCGGAGGTCGATGGGAACGTGCCCGAGGCGGTGTTCGGGGAGCTCGCCCGGCTGGGGGAGATCGCCGAGAAGCACGGGGCGAAGGAGACCTGGCTCGCCCAGGACGAGGGGCAGCGGGAGAAGCTCTGGGCGGCGCGGCGGACGGTGAGCATCGCGCTCCGGGGGCTGGCGAAGCACAAGCTGTCCGAGGACTTGGTGGTCCCGCGCTCGCACATCCCGGAGATGATCGACCGCTGCAAGGCCATCGGTCAGGCGCTGGGGCTCACGGTCGCCACCTACGGGCACGCCGGAGACGGCAACCTCCACGCCAACATCCTCTTCGAGTCGGTGGACGAGCGGCCGAAGGTGGATGAGGCGCTCCGCCAGATGGCGGTGGTGGCCATCGAGCTGGGCGGCACCATCACCGGCGAGCACGGCATCGGGGTCGCCAAGAAGGACCTCCTTCCGCTCGAGCAAGCCCCCGCCGTCCTGGCCCTCCAGCGAAAGCTCAAGCAGGTCTTCGACCCCGAGGGCTTCCTGAACCCGGGCAAGTTCCTTCCCGAGTCCGGGTCACCCTCCTGAAACCGCGGGGTTGTGCCCCCGGACGACGTCTCAGAGACCTCGTTTTCGAAACCGCGGGGTCGGAGTCCCCGCTCGGTTGCTCGGTTCTCGGGTCGTTGTTCGGACGTCTCAGAGACCTCGTTTTTTCTCGCGGAACTGTGCTGAATCGTCCTGGGCGCGCTGCGGGCGACGTGCACGGGCCCATCGCTGCATGAAAAGAGGAGCAGTTCCGCGCTCCTGCACCCGCCTGTGTGACGGCCGCCAGGCGGCTCGCAAGCGAACCCGATTCCTCGCGTAAGGCCGAAGAATGCCCAGGTTCTCGGCCATTGCACTGCCGCGAAACCCTGGGCGGCTTCGTGCGTCCAAGAAGCGTCACTGAAGACCCCTCGGGGTCCGAATCACTTCAGCAAATCCGACGAAAGGAGGTTTGAGACATGGCCTCAGCAGCCCGTTCCGAAAGTCTTTCCTCGTACCTCCGCCAGATTGGCGGTCGTCCTCAGCTCACCCGTGAGCAGGAATACGAGCTCGCCCGGCGCGCCCGGAAGGGTGACGACTCGGCCCGCGACACCCTCGCGCTCTCGAACCTTCCCTTCGTGGTCGCGGTGGCGAAGAAGTTCGCGCACCGCGGTGCCCGGCTGGACGACCTCGTCCAGGAGGGCAACGTCGGCCTGATGAAGGCCATCGAGCACTTCGACCCGAAGAAGAACGTTCGCTTCGCCACCTACGCGGTGTGGTGGATCCGCGCGTACATCACCCGGTACCTGAAGGACAACCGGAGCCAGGTGCGCGGCGGCGAGTCCGAGCGTGGCTCGATGGTGGACTTCAGCCTCGACACCGCCATCGACGAGGACGGGGACACCACGTTCCTCGATCGACTCGAGGAGCCCGGCCAGGGTCCGCAGGACACCTTCCTCGGTCGCGAGCAGGACGAGGACGTCCAGGAAGCGCTGGCGAAGGTCCGCAAGCGGATCGGCGACCTCGGCTGGGACATCGTCCAGGAGCGGCTGACGCAGGACAAGCCGCGCACCCTGGAGGAGCTCGGTCAGCGGTGGGGTGTGAGCCGTGAGCGCGTCCGCCAGGTCGAGCTCAAGACGAAGCACTTCCTCGCCCGGTACCTCTCCGCGTTCAACCAGGACGAGGAGCAGCTCGACGCGCCGGCCGAGGCCGACGCCGCCTAGCGCGTCCGCGGCGGGGTGCCCGGTCCAGACCGGCGCCTCCCCTCGGTCCCCTGCTGACGCGCCGCGCCAGCCTCTCCCAGCTTCCTTGCGACTGCCGACACGCGCGTGTTACGCGGGCCGGCACCCATGCGCTGGACGTGTCTCGTCTTTTCCCTGGTCTGTCCGGCGGTCTGTCTGGCCGCGGACGGTGCAGACGGCGGAGGCCCCCAGACGTCCAGCGACCCCGCCATCGGCGCGATCGACGCGCTCTGGCGTGAACGGGGCGACCCGGCGAAGGCCGAGGAGGGGATCCAGAAGTCCCAGGCAGCGCTCGCGGCCAGGCCGGAGGACGTCGACCGGATGTATCGGCTCGCCCGGGCGGAGCTCTGGGTCGGCGACGGACTGGAGAACAACGACGAGCGCAAGCAGAAGCTCGGCCGCGAGGTCTGGGAGCTCGGCGATCGGATGGTGAAAGCCAAGCCCGACTGGGTCGGCGGGCACTACTACGCCGCGGCGGGGATCGGCATCTACAGCCAGGCGGTCGGAATTCTGAAGGCGCTGGGCGAGGGCCTGGAATCGAAGTTCAACGAACGCCTGGACAAGGCGATCCAGATCGATCCGCGCTTTCAGAAGGAGATGCCGCTGATCGCGAAGGGCCGCTACTTCTTCGAGCTCCCCTGGCCGAAGCGGAACCTTGGCAAGTCGGCGACCTGGTACCGAAAGGCGCTGGCGGCCAATCCGAACAACCTCCGCGCGACCGCGTGGCTCGCCGAGACGCTCTGGCGGGACGGCGACGTCGCGGGGGCGAAGGCGCAGCTGGCGAAGGTGGCGGAAGCGCACGACCCTGACGATCCCGCCGAGGAAGCCCGGGTGAAGTCCATCGCGAAGAAGATCGCGGCCCAGATGGAGAAGGAGGGCGCCAAATGAGAGCCGAGAGCCAGGTGGCGAGCACGGCGACGAGCGCGGGAACGCTGCTGCATCTGCTTCAGGAAAGAGCCTCGCGGACGCCGTCTCAGGACGCCGCGACCCACAAGAAGTTCGGGAAATGGACCCACGTCGACTGGGAGACCATCCTCGCCGACGTTCGTCACCTCTCGGCGGCGCTGGTCGCCCGCGGGATCCAGCCGGGTGACCGGGTGGCGATCTTCGCGGACAGCTCGCTGCCGTGGTGTGTGGCGGACATGGCGATCTGTGCGGCGAGGGCGATCACCGTCCCCATCTACGCCTCGAACACGCCCGACGAGGTGAAGTACGTCCTCCAGCATTCCGGGTCGGTGATGCTCTTCGTGGATCACGACCGGAGCGCCGGCAAGCAGCCGGGGCGGTTCACCCGTGCGCGATCGGTCCTGCCGGACTGCCCCTCGGTCCGGCAGGTGATCACGATGGAGGAGGAAGGGACCGGCGGTGAGGTGTCGATGGCGAAGCTCACCGCCGAGGGCACCCCGCTCGACCAGAAGGATCCGCGCAAGTTCGAGGAGCGGATCGGCGCGCTGCGGGTCGACGACCCGTGCTGCTTCATCTACACCTCCGGGACCACCGGCGCGCCGAAGGGCGTGATGCTCACCCACGGGAACCTCGCCTACGAGGCGAAGAGCCTGACCACGTTGCAGGTTCTCCGGCCGGACGACGCGGTGATGCTGTTCCTTCCCCTGGCGCACAGCTTCGCGCAGGACGTGAAGGCGGCATGGGTGGGGCTCGGCTACCGGATGATCTTCGCCCAGAGCACGGAGACGCTGCTCGCGGACATCGGCGAGACCTCGCCGACCATCCTGCCGGCAGTGCCCCGCATCTTCGAGAAGATCTACAACGCAGTCGTCTCGGGCGGCATGTCCAAGCCCGGCGTGGCCGGGAAGCTCTTCCGGTGGGCGATGCGGCTCTTCGAGGAGTCGGTGGAGGCGAGGCAGCAGGGGCGGAGCTACGACTCGCTCTCGCTCACGCTCGCCAAGAAGCTGGTGTTCAGCAAGGTGAAGGCCACGCTGGACCAGAAGCTCGGCGGGAAGATGCGCCTCTTCGTCTCGGGAGGTGCGCCGCTGTCACGGAAGATCGCCTTCTTCTTCGACATGCTCGGCTTCGAGGTTCTCGAGGGCTATGGCCTGACGGAAACGACGGGCGGGGCGACGGTGAATCCTCCCGGGCGCTCGCGCATCGGCACGGTTGGACCGCCGATGCCGGGGTGCGAGGTGAAGATCGCCTCGGACGGAGAGATCCTGATCCGCGGCCCGAACGTGATGAAGGGCTACTACAACGCCCCCGAGGCGACCCGGGAGGTTCTCGACCCGGACGGCTGGTTCCACTCGGGGGACATCGGGGAGATCGACCCGGCGGGCTTCGTGCGGATCACCGACCGGAAGAAGGACATCATCGTCACCGCCGGCGGAAAGAACGTCGCACCGCAGAATCTCGAGAACAGCCTCAAGACCTTCCCGCTCATCAGCCAGGCGATGGTCCATGGTGACAAGCGGAAGTACCTCTCGGTGCTGATCACCGTGAACGAGGAGACCGCGCGGAAGCACCTCCAGGACTCGGGCATCAGCCCGCCGGCGGCATACGCGGAGGTCGCCGCGCGTCCGGAGATCATCGCCGCGGTCCAGAAGGTCCTCGACAGCCTGAACGCTCACGAGCCGCCCTACAACCAGCTCAAGCGGTTCCACGTGATGGACCACGACTTCACGCAGGAGTCCGGCGACCTGACGCCGACGCTGAAGGTGAAGCGGAAGGCGTGCACGGTGCGCTACCAGGCCATTCTCGACGGGCTCTACGACGGCGAGCGCGTCACCGACTGACGCCAGCTGGGTGCGGAGGGCGCGCCGGACGCCCGGCGTCACGCGGGAGCCGGCGACGCTGGGTCAGCGACGCAGCTGCGAGCCGAACCGGCGACCGTCCGGCCTGCCGTCACGCTGTGGCTTCGCCTGAGCGTCGAGGCGGACGGCCTTGATGCCTCAGGCGTCCTTGCTGGCCGAGGCGGGGGAGCGGGCTCCGGGCTTGTTCGCGTCCGGGTTGCCGGTGCCGAGCGTATCCTGCCGGTTTGCTTCCTCCGCACCCGCGTCGCCACCGAACCCCTTCTTGAAGTTCCGGATGG
>Ga0081540_1004249_pt1 | contig 10994 bp, 11 predicted proteins | sample TabmetS2T1R1_FD_71024 | JGI IMG/M metagenome (GOLD analysis project Ga0081540, IMG submission 71024) | Tabebuia heterophylla rhizosphere microbial communities from the University of Puerto Rico - S2T1R1 | ecosystem: Host-associated > Plants > Roots > Rhizosphere ... | reverse complement strand
ACCGCTCACGACATCCCAAAATCGCCATCCAGATTCTGGAGCGCGCCTCAGCGGACAATCTCGAGGCCGTCCTCAAGAGACACCTTGATGTGGCGTTTATCCAGGATACGAGCCAAGCATCCGGATGCGACAGCCTACGGCTGTGGAGCGAACGTCTATTTGTTGTTCTCCCAGAAGATCATCCCTTATCGGCGCGGGAGGAGATCGCATGGACTGAACTTCGCGACGTGCACTGGATCGTCCGCCAGTCGGTCAGTCTCCAGCTGCATGAACGGATCACCACGCGACTGACTGACGCGGGGCACAATCCCAGTGTGCAAAAGCTTGATGTCGGGCGCGAGGCATTAATGAATCTCGTGTCGATCGGGTTTGGCATTAGCCTCACCAGCGAAGCTGCCATCGCGACGCCATTTCCAAAGGTCGTCTTTCGTCCGATCGCCGGAGATGACGAGCTATTGCACTTCAATGCCGTATGGTTGCCGCATAACGATAACCCGGCGTTACGTCGATTTGTGGCGTTGGCGCGTGCCATGGCAAGCGAATGCCAGCGCTCGGCGGCTCCTTCAGGCGGACCGCGCATTCCGCCATTCGTCCAATTCGGAATCAGCTTGTGGCTTGCTTCTTCTCTCGGCGCGCTCGTAAGAAAGCTCGATCTGACGACATGAAGCGCGCGAGCATCGGTGCTATGAGCTTCCCAGGATCGGTTTTCTGGCCGGTCTGGCGCGCGAAGACTTCAGCATAGGCGGCGAGATCGCGGTGCACCGGCGCCGGGAGTTCAACGGTGAGCTTGACTGGCCTGTCGTCAGGCACAGACGTCAGTCGTAGCTTAGCCATCACGATCACTCTCCGATTCGGTAGGGCGCCAACACCAAGTCTCGATTGACGATGACGCGCACCGGGAATCCCGGGCGGATCGTAATCGTAGGCTGGATGTTGAGGTTGCGGCGGACGATCTGTTGGCCGGTTTGGTTCAAGCTGTCACTGCTGCCACGTCGCAGCGCTGTGAGGATGGCGCTGTCGTTGTTCGTTGCGCCGAGCTCCGCACCGACCCCAAGCAGAGTCGAGAGAGCGGCGGCCCCAACCAGACGCGTCCAATGATGGTCGACCTCATCCTCCAGACCCGCGAAGCCTTGCGTGTCCGCGCCAGGCTGGCGCTCCAACACGATGGAGCGGCCATTCGGCATGATGAGCCTTGTCCAGACGAGCAGGACGCGGTCCTGCCCGAATGAGACTTGGCTGTCGTAAGCGCCGATGAGTCTCGAGCCCTGTGGAATAAGGAGATATCGTCCACTCGGGCTGTCATAGACATTCGCGGTCACTTGGGCTGTGGTCGTCAACCAGAAACAAGAAGACGTCGCGGTCCGAGGCATACAGCGTGGTCGTGTCTTGGGTGATGTCGACCCGGGGATTGTAGATGCCTGTCGACCAGTCGAGCACACCCGGGACCTTCCAACGCGTATCGCCGGTGCCGTTGCCGGCGATCCTCTGTACCGCTGCAACCAGTTCATGGTCGTAAATGCGGCCATAGTCGGGGCCGGTGACTGCGCGCAGCTCGACGCGGCCATCTTCAACCTCAAGGGTCTTGACCAGCTCGGCACGATGGGAGGTCAGCCCGTACTGAAGATTGATTCCGGCAAGGGGCGCGGGCAGCTGGCGCAGATAGGTAGCCGGCGCGCCCACAAGGCTCGCGAGCTGCCCGAAGCTCCAGTGGGTCGGCGCAAGTGGGACATCTTCACCCGGCAGCATCAGCGCCAGCCGCTCGGCATCGTCCCGGTTCGCTTCCACCCGTATGGCCGCGCTCTCGGTGGTCCGGGTCCGGCTTCGGTCTGCGCGGCCTCGCACGGCGGCGAAGAGCTCCGACAGGGATAGATATCGTTCGTCTGCCGGGCGCGAAAACCACTCCGAGGATACGCGGCCGATCCGCTCTCCACGGCTGACATCCACCCTGTAGCCGCTGCGGCGCGGATCGCATGCGTTACCCAGAACATCAACTTGGGTCATGAGACGTCTCCATGACGGGCGCCGGGAGCCTCTCTCCCAGCCCTTAAACCCGTCACGAAAGCCGCCCGCCGAGCTCTCACTCTTTGGAGAGCCAACTCCTCGAAGCATGGTTTGCTCCGCGATTCCGACCCGTAGCTGCGTCGGCTCGCACCTTTCCGGCAGCCCGTCGATGTTCCCACGCCGGGCACTGCGAATGCCCATCCTCGGATTCGATCAGCGTAGTGGCTCTCAAACATGGAGGCGGTCGAAACCGCATTCGCCATTGCGCACTCCGAGGTCAGTTTCGCTGATCGATTTGTGCAAGTCGACGCGGCCAGAACCCGGTCCATGCCGGAGGCGGGTCAGACAGTCGAGGGAGCTCAGGCAATACTGCTCTGCAGCGAGGATGGCGAAATGTGTCTTTGAAGATCTATGACAGTTGCGAATTATTCTGCGGCACCGCTCACGCGAAGAAGCGATTGTTCGGGCGTGGCAAACCGAGATTGTCGCGCAGTGTCTTGCCCTCATACTCGCGCCGGAACAGACCGCGCCGCTGCAATTCGGGCACCACCTGCGCGCAGAAGTCATCGAGGCCGCCAGGCAAATAGGGGAACTGCACGGTGAAGCCGTCAGAGGCTTCGGTCAGAAGCCATTCCTCCATCTCATCGGCGATGGTCTTCGCAGTGCCTATCATGGCGAGGCCGCCATGGCCGCCGAGCCGCTGCGCGAGCTGGCGCACCGTGAGATTCTCGCGCCGGGCGAGATCGATTGCTCGCTGCCGCCCGCTCTTGGAAGCATTGCTTTCGGGAATCTCCGGCAACAGGCCATCGGGGTCGAACTTCGATGCGTCGTGGCCGAGCGCGATCGAGAGCGTGCCGATTGCATTGGCATAGTGTACGAGGCTGTCAAGCTTGGCGCGCTTTGCGCGCGCCTCCTCGACGGTGTCGCCGACCACGACGAAGCATCCCGGCAGGATCTTGAGATATTCGCGTGCCCGTCCAGCCTTCTCGGCCCGGCCTTTTACATCGGCATAGAAGGCACGCGCCACCGCAATACTCGACTGCGCGGTAAACACCGCTTCCGCGGTCTCGGCCGCGAGTTGGCGACCCGCCTCCGAGGCGCCAGCCTGCACGATGACCGGCCAGCCTTGCATCGGCCTCGCGATGTTGAGCGGGCCGCGCACCGAAAGGTAATCTCCCTTGTGGCCGAGCACGTGCAGCTTATCGGGATCGAAATAAATTCCGTTCTCGGTATCGCGGATGAAGGCGTCGTCCGCCCAGCTATCCCACAGCCCCGTCACCACATCGTAGAACTCGCGCGCACGCCGATAGCGCTCGCTGTGCTCCATGTGCTCGTCGAGCCCGAAATTGAGCGCCGCGTCCGGGTTCGAGGTCGTGACGATGTTCCAGCCGGCGCGACCACCACTGATGTGGTCAAGCGAGGCGAACCGGCGCGCAATGTGAAAGGGCGCGTCGAACGTCGTTGAGCCGGTGGCGACAAGGCCGATATGCTCGGTGACCTGAGAAAGCGCCGAAAGCAACGTGAACGGCTCGAACGACGTCACCGTGTGGCTGCGCTTGAGCGCCTCGAGGGGCGTGTTCAGCACGGCCATGTGGTCGGCCATGAAAAAGGCGTCGAACTTGGCCCGCTCGAGCGTCTGAATGCAGCGCTTCATGTGTGCGAAATTGAAATTCATGTCCGGCCAGGCGCCCGGATAGCGCCAAGCGCCCGTGTGAATGCTCGCCGGCCGCATGAAAGCGCCAAGATGCAATTGACGTGCTGAGCTCATCTCCACGTCCTATTTTGGCGCTGAACGTGTGGCGGGGCCACGATCAGTGGACCGAACATATTTGCGAAGACTATTGGATCAGCCCCTCAGCCTTCATCGCCTCCTGCACCTTGGGACGCGCAGCCACGCGCGCTACGTAGGCTTTGACATTCGGCCATTTGCCGAGGTCGATGTTCACGCGTGTCGACCAGCGAAGCACAGTGAAAAGATAGGCGTCGGCGACGGTGAATTTGTCGCCTGTCAGGTACAGCTTGCCGGCAAGCTGCTTATCGAGCCAGTCGAGTCGTTTCCCGAGATTCTCCTTTGAGATGTCCTTGTAAGCATCCGGCGTCGTCGGTCGGAAGATCGGTCGGAATGTCTTGTGTATCTCCGACGTTGTGAAATTGAGCCATTCCTGCACACGCACGCGCTCCATGCTTCCATTGGCAGGCGCCAAACCGGAGTTGGGCTTCTGATCGGCGAGATATTGGACGATGACCGGGCCTTCCGTGATGCGCTCGCCGTTGTCGAGTTCAAGAACCGGCACTTGGCCTTTCGCGTTGATGCCCCAATAGTCCGCACCTGACTTGGTCTTCTCTCCTGGTTATTGACCTGTTCCAGGTCGAAATTGAAACCGGCCTCACGCAGCACGATGTGCGGCGAGAGCGAACACGCGCCAGGGGCGAAATAGAGTTTCATTGGAGCACTCCTTGTTGGCCGACTTTCTCAGAACAGCTTGCATAGCAGGCCGCGGGGTCTGCCGGGAAGCACTGCGGACTGTTCGTAGTGAAGACGCGTGAGCAGGGCGTCTCTCAACAACATAAGGTCAAAGCCGGCGCGATGTTGCTCGACACGAACCCTTGTGTGAGACCAGTGCTGCCGACTACTCTGACACCGGCGCAACTTTGCGCCTGTGTTGCCCTTCGCCGAGACCGCTGGTCGGCGGCGGTTCCCATCCAAAGACCGACCGTCCGCGGTAGGAATGCGAGAGATCGCTCTCTTCGGCGATCAGCTTCTCCAGAGAGGGCCCGCGAGCATGACGTTCGAGATTGCGGGCCTGTTCGTCGAGGCGCTTCAAAGCGCTGAGCTCTTCATCGCGTCCAAGCTTCGCTTTTTGAACTGCAGACTTCAATACGTTGATGGTCTCGTCATACACTTTGAGCGGCACTGGAAAGGGATGGCGATCCTTGCCACCGAGTGCGAATGAAAACCGCGCTGGATCCGTGAAGCGGCAGGGCGCTCCGTGAACGACTTCCGCCACCATGGCCAGCGCGCGGACGGTTCTCGCTCCGACCCCTGGGGTCAGCAGCAATTCTGAAAAATCCTTCGGCCCGCGGTCTGCGGCGGCGGCGAGGTTGCCGTGCAGACGGCGCGCAATCACATTGCCGGCGCGGACGTCGTGATGGGACGGCATGACCATATGCGGCAGCATCAGCTGCTCGGTCGCGGGTGTAGACCGCTTGGCAGCCGCCTCGATCGCCTCGAGCTCACGCGTGATCTGGTCTGGACCATGGGATGTCAGCAGTTCCAGCTGCGCATGACGTGACGCCTTCGCGCGCCGGTCAACAAGATTGACGATCGTCCCCTGCCCTTGGCCGTCAATCGCGGCGTGCGGATCGTCCACGAAGCTTTTCAAGCCCTCCGAAAGCCAGTGATAGCGCCGCGCCTGCTTGCGCTCGCCGTTCATCCCCTGCTGCACAACGGTCCAGCTGCCATCGTCTGTGACAATGAACCCGTGCAAATACAAGTCGAAGCCGTCCTGAACGGCTGCGCTGTCGACCTTGGCCACCAGACGGCTCGCCCGGGCCAGGGCTGTTCCATCAAATCCCACCCGATCGCCGATGGATACGAGCTCTTGCGGCGTCTGCCGTGAATGTTTCCCGCGGCCACCGCACACGTAAATTCCGAGCTCGTTTGCCAGCGGCATCAATCCGCGCTTAAGGGCCCCGATCACGCTTGTCGTGATGCCTGACGAATGCCAATCCATTCCCATCACGGCGCCGAAGGACTGAAACCAGAATGGGTTGGCCAGCCGCCGCAGCAGTTCATCACGGCCGTAGTGATGCACGATGGCTTGCGCCATGACCGCGCCGAGCCGGGTCATCCGATCGGCCAGCCATTGAGGGACGCGTCCGCCATGCAGGGGCAGATCGGCGCTTCCGGCCCTTCGAGCCATCCCGTCGTGGTCCTTCCTCTTTAATGGATCGACAAGAATCTACGTTCATGCTTTGTACTAGGATGGATGAGTCGGGGCAAGGCGCACATGAGACGTAAAAACAGCGATTTCGCTGGTGCGGCTCGGCACGGCCGCATCGGTCGCTGTCCATGACTGCACCCTACCTCACTAAACTGAACTCCGAACAACGACGCGCCGTCGAGCACGGGTGCGGCCCGCCCGAGGACGCTTCGCCACTTCTCGTTATTGCGGGAGCCGGTTCCGGCAAGACCAATACGCTCGCTCACCGCGTCGCGCACTTGATCGTGTCGGGCTGCGATCCGCGCCGCATGTTGCTGCTCACCTTCTCGCGCCGCGCCGCTCATGAGATGCAGCGAAGGGTCGAGCGCATCATCGGTCAGGTCCTGGGTCCAAAGGGCGGACCAATGACCGATGCGCTGAGTTGGTCCGGAACGTTTCATGCGATCGGGGCGCGGCTCGTGCGTGAATACGCATTCGATATCGGCCTCGATAGCGCGTTCACGATTCATGACCGTGAAGACTCCTCCGACCTCATGAACCTCGTCCGCCATGATCTCGGTTTCTCAAAGACCGAGAAGCGCTTCCCCATGAAAGGAACGTGTCTCTCGATCTACTCACGAGCCGTCAATGCCGAAGCGCAGCTCAGCGAAGTGCTCGGAAGCTTCTTTCCATGGTGTGCCGAATGGGAAGCGGAATTGCGGGCCCTTTTCGGGGCCTACGTGGAGGCGAAGCAGAAGCAAAACGTACTGGACTACGACGATCTCCTGCTCTACTGGGCTCAAATGATGGTTGAGGGCGCCGTCGCGAAAGACGTCGCAGCGCGTTTTGATCATGTGCTGGTCGATGAGTATCAGGATACAAACCGCCTGCAAGCGTCGATCTTGCTGGCCCTCAAGCCAACCGGGCGTGGTCTGACCGTCGTCGGTGACGACGCCCAATCGATCTATTCATTCCGGGCAGCGACCGTGCGCAACATCCTCGACTTCCCCGGTCATTTTAGTCCGAAGGCGGAAATCATAACGCTGGAGCGCAATTACCGATCGACACAGCCGATCCTTGCTGCGGCCAATGCTGTCATCGAGCGTGCTTCCGAGCGCTTTACCAAAAACCTCTGGTCGGACCGCACGTCGGCGGAAAGGCCGTTCCTCGTCAATGTGGCGGACGACGCGGCGCAAGCCGGCTATATCGTCGAAAAGATCCTCGAAGCACGAGAAGAAGGAATCACTCTGAAAGCCCAGGCCGTTCTCTTTCGGGCATCGCATCACAGTGCGAGCCTCGAAGTGGAGCTGACGCGCCGTAATATTCCTTTCGTGAAATTCGGCGGGCTCAAATTTCTCGAAGCCGCGCACATCAAGGACGTGCTGGCGGTCCTGCGTTGGGCACAAAACATTCGCGACCGCGTGGCCGGTTTTCGCGTGGCGCAATTGCTCCCGGGCATCGGACCCAGCTCAGCCGCAAAGCTCCTCGACCGCATGGCGGACAATACCGACCCGATCCGAGGCCTGAGTGAATTCAGGCCTCCGGCGGCCGCCGCCGAGCTCTGGCCGGATTTCGAGGCCACCATAGGGATGCTGCGCAGAAATGCGGTGGGCTGGCCCGCGGAGCTTGATCTTATCTGTCGTTGGTATGAGCCGCATCTGGAACGCCTTCACGATGATGCAGTCCCGCGTCAAGCCGACTTGCGCCAGCTTGCACAGATTGCCGCTACTTACCCGAGCCGCGAGCGTTTTTTGACTGAACTCACGCTCGACCCGCCCAGCGCGACAAGCGATGAAGCGGGAGTTCCTCTTCTCGATGAAGATTATCTGATACTTTCAACGATCCACTCCGCCAAGGGACAAGAATGGACGTCCGTTTTTCTGCTCAATGCAGTCGACGGATGCTTGCCCTCCGATCTTGCCACCGGCTCGACGCCCGAGATCGAGGAAGAGCGGAGGTTGCTGTATGTTGCCATGACGCGGGCGAAGGATCATCTGCACCTCATGGTCCCGCAGCGCTTCTTTACGCACGGCCAGCGGAGCACTGGCGACCGCCACGTTTATGCACAGCGCACGCGGTTCATTTCCAACGCGATGCTAGCTCATTTCAAGACCTGCTCCTGGCCGGCGGCGCGATCGGCGCATGGTCCGTATAAGCACGCGAGCACGAACGCGGACATTCGTGCCAAGATGCGTCGAATGTGGAGTTAAGTCGCGCAGTTGCCAACTGCCTTGGCGGCTTCCTTGACCGCCGCACGAGACTTGCCGCTCCTCTTGGACGCCTGAGCAGATCGGCTTATCAACCCCCGCCCGGCGAGGTCTCGACGGAGAAAAATGGGCCCGGCCAACGCCGAGTTAGAGTCGCGAGCCGCGCCATGCGAGATTAGGTTGGGTATTGATGACACAAGGCCGGGAAAGGAGGCAGCCGATGAAGTACGAATGGGCAGCTCAGCCACCTCTCCTGACTGTCGCAGCCGGAGTTTGCCTAATTGTCTTCCTCGTAAGCTTCTGCACGGCCTTCTACTCAACATTCGTCATTATTGGCGCTATGGCTGATCGAGCTGACGAGCGAGAGCTTGGCTGGGGTGAGCGAGCTTCGCGCAGAATGAGCCGCTTCGGCGCGTTCTTCTTGGCCGATGAGTTTAGAAGGCTGCGGAGGCTATACTTCAGTGGCTGGGCGGGCGCCCTTGGATCGATCGGCATCTTTTCGCTGCTGATGTTTTTGTTTGGAAGGCCGGCCTAGATGCTACTGGCTTTTAGCGAATGGCTAGGGCTCCAGAGCGTCCCCTGGAGCCCCACTGGAAGGTGATGGGGGAAAAGACTGGCCAACCGTTGATCCGCTGTGTCAGCCCGCCCGCCGCAATTGGCCCCGTACGCTGGCAGATCGAAAAAATCACGTCCACTGCTGGTGATATGGTCAGCGCATAAGTACAATTAATGCGAGAGTTTTCTTCGTGATACGTCCTCCGCCAGCCTCACTACTATACCGATAGGGGGGCCATTTTTCTACTCGAAATTCCACGCCGCTCCCCACAAGGGCGCCGAGAATTCAGAGAGAGAATCATATTTTTTCTTACGGTTGAGAGCGGAACTTTTTCACCTCAAATGTCAGCAACGACCCGCGCGGTTCATTGCTCTCGCAGTCGGAACACAAAATGAAGAGCTGTCGCCGCCGCCAAGTTGCCGGAGATCGATGTTGGCACCATCGTATCGAGCGCGACCGCGAGGCCAAGTGTGGCGTTGACGTCATGTCAGCTCATGGTCTGACAGGGGCGCCAAAGCGGACATCGTGTGAGGACAGGCGCGCCCCAAGCCGCTTAGAGCAGCCCGCAAACAGCCCTATTTGTCTGTGGCAGCGTTTGTGTCGGAGGCCAACGCTCCCGAGATGTCGCGGCTATGACGCCAACGACTACGGCGTTTCATGTGGAAAAAATCGTGCGCACCGCTGTCCTGCGAGCCGCCACAGATGCCTACCGCACGATCGAGACGACAAGGTTTGAGCGCGCTATCATCGCCCTCGCGTACATCGTGACCTAGCATTTCGCCATTGCTCGATCACTTGGCGCGCGAATACACCGCGCGCAGCCTATCCAGAAATTGGGGCGCGTGCGATCCTCGACCGCTACAGGTCAGCCGGCCAACGCGGGAACGCCATCTTGTTGAGCACCGATTTCAAGTGATCGAGCGCCGGCGCTGATCCGTACTTGGGCCGGCTGTACTTATGGCCCATCAGGTACGCCTGGACTTTGTCGCTCAAATTGAGCGCAGTCAGGCGATCCTCGAATGAATGCCGTAGAGAATATAACGTGTGTTTCTCGGTCGGGCATAGATCGTGGTTCTCAAGGTACTTGTTCACGGCCGCGGATAGCGTCGATCCCTTATCGAAGTATCTGGGGAAGCCCTTGGGCTGGAGGCGCATCGCCACCAGCGAAACGCCGACCAATGGGATGTGTCGCCGCGACTCCTCGGTCTTGAGCAAGCGCCCTTCCGGCTCGACCTCAACATGAGGCACTCGGTGATTGAGGTGGATCGTCTTGGGCGTGAGGTTCACAATCTCACTGGGCCGCAGCCCGGTCTCTACCATCACATAGGTGACGCGCCGGGCTTCCTCGTTAAGCTCATCAAACACACCGGCCGACAGGATGCGAGTCTTGATGAAGCTGAGCTCGAACGGCGGACGCTGACGCGCAATCCCACCCTCGATCGGAAGACCGGAGAGGATCGCCGGCACGCCAAGCTCCTTGGCGTCGCTCACACGCCGGAGCATACGGCTAACCGTGCCAATGCTCTTGTTCGCGGTCCTGATCTGCACCCCATCATCGACGACGCGATCCTGCCACCACTTGCGGAATGCTAGGCCGTCCGCCTTGGTCAAATCGGACAGTACCTTGTCGGAGCAGAGCGCATCCTGGAAGTTATTGACCGCACGATTGCGCTGATTGTGCCACTTGCGCTGCTGTCGGGCGACATCTGTGCGAGCGCGGCTTCTCTCCTGCGGCGAGCGCCAACCAATCAGCCTCAAGATCGCGATTGAGCTGCTGCACGATCGGCGCAGCCCTGATCGCATTAGGGTCATCAGCAATGCGGATGTGGGTGGAGATGCGAACCAACTTGCGACTATCAAATCCCGAGTATCTCTTTGGCACACGTCGAAGCAAAATCCAGAAGCCGTTGCGCCGGCTCGGCTCGACCACTTTCATTCAATCCTTCCATGACTGACCGAGCATCACTTTGTATGCCCGGATGTAGGCCAAAATGTAGACCAAACGCTCTAGCCCCGGACAGTCAGGAAGGCAAAAAGTGTCCGATTTTACTGGGCTTTCTGGGTGTTAGAGACCCTGGTAATTGGCGCGCTCGGAGAGATTCGAACTCCCGACCCCCAGATTCGAAGTCTGGTGCTCTATCCAGCTGAGCTACGAGCGCTTGGCCACAGGGTGGCAGCCGCCGCTTCAAGCGGCAACAGTCGTCTTAGATCACGATCCGGCTGGACTCAACCGGCATTGTGGCGCGGGTCGACCTATTCCGGCGTCATCCCCGCCGTCAACGCGGACAGCCCCGCACCCGCTCCAAC